>Ga0101944_10003997_pt1 | contig 19236 bp, 15 predicted proteins | sample DewCreD2012metaG_FD_75245 | JGI IMG/M metagenome (GOLD analysis project Ga0101944, IMG submission 75245) | Hot spring sediment bacterial and archeal communities from British Columbia, Canada, to study Microbial Dark Matter (Phase II) - Dewar... ... | reverse complement strand
ATAATAAATTTTCCTATAGCCCCACCCAAAAATCCCACCATGGTGCCAACGCCAATGTGCACCGATGCCTTGAGAGATTTTCCATAAAATATCTCAAACAGCAGTGCTCCGAGAAACGGGCCGATAATAAGCCCGGCAAGCCCGCCCCCTATCATCCCTATAAAACCGCCGCACAAAGCGCCGACTATTCCCCAGCGGCTGGCGCCAAACTTTTTCGCTCCCAACGTTGATGCAAGATATTCTAAAATTTGGCTTAAAAGCGTCAACGCCAGCAACAGTAACAGAATTCCCCACGTCACCGCCGTGAAATTTGTATGCCAGGCATACAGCAGGGCGCCAAGAAAGATCAGCGGCGTTCCGGGAAGCATTGGCAATACTGAACCGGCCAATCCAATGATAAGTAATATAATGGTTATGGCAATAAAGAAACTCTCTTCCATACCACGTGAAAAAAAGGTATTTCCCTCCCTCTAAATATCTGTTAACTAATATTACCATATTACCATCTTGTTCAACAGGGCAGAAAAACTCATTTTGTATGCGTACATCTGAATTTGCGAGCCGCGATTGCCTCATCGTTCCAAAACCATTGGGGACTTCTTGCAATAACGGTAACCGTGGCTTTGGGAAAGAAACTCGTCTTTACTGCTTCCGAGGTATTGGGTCAGCGATTTTCTATTCCGAATACTTATGACCTTGGCGCAGTAAATTATCGTGCGAACAAAAAGGTATTGAGGAGGGATTAAGATGAACACTGTTTCAAACGTATCTCACTGGCTTCCCTGTCCGGTGGTTTTTATCAGTACGGCATTTGAAAATAAGCGGGATATAATGACTGCAACCGCCATGTTCGTTTCTGAAAAAGAACCACTTTTAATAGTGAGCCTGACAAAGGGACACCTTACATCACTCCTCATAGAACAAGCGGGCGGATTCGTCCTTGTCGTCGCGGCTGAGAACCAGAAAGACCTTGCAAACCAGTTGGGGAGTGTTCGGGGGGACGAACAGGACAAGTTTGAACGTTTCTCCATCAGAACTTTGCCTGCGGAACCGAACAAACCATTGATCCCATCAGGTTCTTCAGCCTGGCTGGAGTGCACCACAATAAGCAGTTTTGAAATCGGCGGTTATGTCGTGATTATGGCGCGGGTTATAAATCAGCAGGATCTTGGCAATCCACCCCTGGTTTGGCAGAAGGGACAGCTCTACGGATTACGATCATTATAGTTGAGGAATACGCTGGTGCGTTACTTCAAAATATCGCTTGTGAGCATCGTCTGCTATAGCGCTGCTGTGCTCGTGTTCGGCTCTCTGCTGTGTCTGTATTCCTGTGATATTCCCAAACGCCCGCTTAATTTTCCTTTTGACCACGGTCCGCACTTCAACGCAATTAATGAATGGTGGTACTTTACAGGAATCGTGCAGACATCAGAGCAACGCATCCTGGGGTATGAATTTACCATCTTCAAACGGCCGACCGCATCTTTAAAAGGTTTTGCATATCTGGGGCATCTTGCCATAAGCAATCCGCAAACGGCACAACATCTGTTTGAAGAAGCTGCCACCCCGCCACCGGTATCGGGCATTGTTGAGGGCTTGCCCAAAATAATCGTGAATAATTTTTCCTATCAGTATTCTGAATCAGGCGAAATCAGACTCGCAGCTGAAACCAAAAAAATTTCGGTTGATTTAACGCTCAGTCCGGTCTTAGACATCGTGTTTCATGGGGGAGACGGGATAATAGTTATGGGAGATGGAAAAAGCTCGTATTACTATTCCCTTGCTAATCTGACAACCACCGGCACTCTGTCAATCAATGGCGAGCAGTTTACGCTATCCTCAGGCCGCAGTTGGATGGATCATCAGTGGGGAAATTTCACGGTATTGGGCATGCGCTGGGATTGGTTGTCCCTGCGTTTTAATGATGGCGGATCTTTGATGCTGTTCCAATTTCGCGACATTTCCGACCGTGTAATAGAAAAAAACTGGTCCTATCAAGCCGCTGATGGAGCTGTTACCTATGGAGAAGAATTCTGGGTGCAGGCCCACCGTTTATATAAAGAGCAGCAGGGACGCAGTGTTTATCCGCTGGACTGGACTGTGGAGGTGCCGGCATTGAACGCCGTGTTTCAGGTAACTCCCCTGTTTGATGCGCAGAGTCTATATAACGTCATGACACCAGACTACTGGGAAGGTATCTGTTCGCTTTCGGGAATACAGGATGGCAAACCGGTATCCGGTTCAGCGTATGTGGAATTGACCGGTTATGAATGCGGAAATCCGTTATGGTAACGGTGGCGTTTAAAATGGATGGAAATTGATTTGCTGGAAGCGGCTGCGGTTAACGGTATCGTTCAAGCACACCGGCGTTTCAAATCTTCACCGGTGTGAAAATGAACTATGCCTGTTCGATTTTGTTTTACTTTTTTTAGCTATATCCCCCTCAACTGCACGTCCCAAACAGGTGTAATACGCAGTACCCCCACCTGCTAATTATAGCAGAACATAAGCTGCTCCGGCAGGACAGCAGTATCAAGATCAACAAACACGCTCCCGCCATTAACAAGTTTGCCAAACAGCAGCTCATCAGAGAGCTTATCCTTTATTGCCGTCTGAATCAGCCGTGCCATGGGGCGCGCGCCGTACGCTGGATCATAACCGTGGTTGGCAAGCCAAGTGCGGGCGGCAGGCGAGAGGTTGAGCCGCACCTTCTTCACCGCAAGCTGGGCATTAAGCTCGTCTATGAATTTGTCTACTATCTGCAGCATTATTTCAATGTTGAGCGGATGAAACACAATGATGCCATCAAGGCGGTTGCGAAATTCAGGATTAAATAATTTTTCTATTGCCTTGAGCCCCTTGTCGCTCTTGTCTTCAGCAGCTGTGGTGCTGAAGCCCAATGTCGGTGAGCTCATCTCCCGGGCACCGGCATTTGAGGTCATAAGCAGGATTACATGCCGAAAATCAGCCGTCTTGCCGTTATTGTCCGTGAGTGTGGCATGGTCCATAACCTGCAGCAGAATGTTAAACAGGTCAAAATGTGCCTTTTCAATTTCGTCAAGCAGCAGGACACAATAGGGGTTCTTGCGAATGGCATCCGTCAGAAGTCCGCCCTGGTCAAAACCAACATAACCAGGCGGCGCGCCGATGAGCCGCGATACGGTGTGTTTTTCCATGTATTCGCTCATGTCAAACCGCAGGAACTGAACACCCAGCACCGCAGCAAGCTGTTTTGCCACTTCTGTTTTGCCGACTCCGGTTGGACCAATGAAGAGAAAAGAGCCGATCGGTTTATCGGGTATGCTCAGACCGGCCCGCGAGCGTTTGATAGCCGTCACCAGATTTCTTATGGCATCATCCTGGCCAAATACTCGCTTTTTTAATTCCCCTTCCAGATTCTGCAATTGCAGCTTATCAGACGAAGAGACGCTGCGCGGCGGCACTTTGGCTATCCGCGCCACCACCTTTTCTATATCGTGGGCGGTAATCTTTTTTCTGTGTTTATATGCCGGGCTGACCTTAAAAATGGAACCAGCCTCGTCAATCACATCAATGGCCTTATCCGGCAGATACCGGTTTGTGATGTGTTTGGCGGAAAGTTCCGCTGCTGCGGTTATCGCCTGCGGCGTGTACACAACCCCGTGGTGTTCCTCATAGTATGATTTAATGCCTTTCAATATTTCTATGGTTTCCGCGAGGCTTGGTTCAGAAATTTCAATTTTCTGGAAGCGGCGCGACAGCGCCCGGTCTTTCTCAAAATAGTTCTTATATTCTTCAAACGTGGTCGTGCCAATACAGCGCAGCATGCCGGATACTAGTGCGGGTTTGAGGATATTGGACGCATCCATCGAGCCGCCGCTGGTTGCGCCTGCCCCTACAATAGTGTGAATTTCATCAATCGCAAGAATGGCTCCCGGTTTATCCTTGAGTTCGTTGATAACGCCTTTCAGACGCGCTTCAAAGTCGCCGCGGAATTTGGTGCCGGCAAGCAATGCGCCCATATCAAGAGAATATATTTCCGTGTTAAGAAACGCCCGGGGCACTTCTTTCCTGACAATTTTTAATGCCAGTCCCTCAACAATAGCGGTTTTCCCCACGCCGGGGTCACCCACAAAGACCGGGTTGTTCTTGAGTCGCCGCCCCAAAACCTGAACGGTGCGCTCAAGTTCGGCCTGCCGCCCGATAAGCGGGTCTATCTTGCCGGCTTTAGCTTTTTCAATGAGGTTGACGGTAAATTTTTCCAGCATCCCGGCGCGTTTTTGCTGGGTTTTGCGGTCTCCGGATGTTTCAGCCTCTTGTTCTTCGTAATCGTTCCAGGTCTCATCGCCGGTCTTGGAGATGCCGTGAGAGATATAATTTAAAATGTCAAGCCGGGTAAGCCCCTGCTGCTTCAGATAATACACTGCGTAACTTTGTTCTTCTTCGAACAGAGCAGCTAAAATATCGCCGGCATCGACTTCTTTCTTTTCCGCCGCCTGAACATGCAAAATGGCACGCTGCAGAAGCCGCTGCACACCAATGGTTTGAATAAGCTCCCGCTTATCATGTTCGGGAAGCATGTGGACATGTCGCGAAAAAAAATCCTCAAGCTGCTTTTTCAGCAGTCCAATGTCCGCACCGCAGTTGCGCAGAATGCGACTGCCTGTTGCATCATCAAGCAGCGCGTAAAGAATATGCTCAACCGTGAGCATCTCATGATGCCGACTCTTTGCCTCCCGAATGGCGGCGGCAAAGGTTATTTCCAGCTCTTTACTGATCATTTATGCCTCTTCCATGCTGCACTTAAGCGGAAACCCGCGCTGCTGAGCCATGTGATTGACCATGGCAACTTTGGTCTCAGCAATTTCAGCAGTATAGGTTCCACACACGCCAACGCCCTGCTGATGGACATTAAGCATAATCCGGGTTGCTTCGGCAGGAGTTTTGCAAAAGACTATTTCAAGCACCTGCACAACAAAATCCATAGTGGTGTAATTATCATTGTGCAGGAGGACTTTATACAGCCGCGGCTCATCAATTTGATCTTTGCTGCGGGTTGCGATCTGCTCCTGTATCTGGGTCTGATCCTTGCTCATGCCTGCTTACACCTGCGTCATTCATTACCTTATATTTTAAATTATACTAAAGCTTTTAAAGAAGTCAACGGTGTGATGAACAGAACGGTTATAAAAAAATATTTGGATGCTGTTTGACGAATGTTTGGTGATGATTTCTGGGGAAATTTTGCGAGGCAAAAAGTCTGTGTCTGGACGATTTAGTATAGCTTCTTAATCTGCGCCCCCCTGAAATAGTGACATAGAATCTCCTGATAGCTCATTCCCCTCTCTGCCATACTGGCTGCTCCTATCTGGCACAGCCCGACGCCATGTCCCCACCCGGCGCCATAGAGGGTAAACGCACGGGGAATATCGCCGTCTTGTGCGGCCGGCTCCACCACAAAGGCTGAACTGAGCAGATGGGTGGGGGATAATATACGCCGTATTTCAAGTTCCTTGCCGATGACTCGTTCTTCGCGCGTTCCGCATATCTTTACTTTAAAAAGGCGGCCTGATGGGCCGCGGCAAAGAGGCACAATGCCTGTTATTGCGCCAAAATCTATCCCGGTTTTTAGGCGCACAATATGCCCGAGTTCATCCTGAGAAAAAACGACCTGCCACCGGAAGAAATCTCTGGTCTCAGCGTCAAAAGACGGTAGTATGCGTCGTATTAGGGCGCGGTCTTCTATGTTACAGTATGCTGCAGGCCGCGAGCGTATAAATTGATCTGCTTCCCGCTCCGTAAGAATGAATGGCAGCAGTTCCCACGAGTCTGCCGTGCTCTGCAGATAGGGGACATTGATATTATCCCACGCAGTGGAAAACAGTTCCGTAATACCGCCACAACATTTTGCATAGCGCGCATCGCAGACCACTCCATTATGGATTAGCACCTCGCCTCTCGTCTCGCTCACGGCGCGGTGTGCTGCTTCATTAATATGGCCAATACCCTGATACCGCTGACAGTGGTCATCGGCACACACATCAAAATGACGATGCGCCTCGCGTCCGGTCCAGCACATAACTTCGCGGTTACGATAATCTGCTGTCGGTCCGGTTTGGTCGCCGCCAGATGCCGCTGTGAGCTGATGCAACAGCCAGCTTCGCGAACAGATGCAGTGCGCCTTAAGAAATTCCGGCGGGCTGTCCGGGCTCATTTCTGATGCGATAACGCTTACCAGATAGTCTTCCAAAAAAATGTTGTTTATTGCTGTCAACCTGCCATGCTGATATAACCTGATTGCCAGTTCCCCGGAAAACTTCTGTGAGCAGACCCTTTCCCAGTGGAATTTTTTCCCAATCATGACATGGTGCACGGTAAAAGTGGCCTGGGGCGTTGCGGGCAAGAGTCGCAGCGCCGGTGATGCGCATATCTCTCGTCCCTCTGCTGACCGTAAGAATATGGTTTCTCTTCCAGCACAGGCTTCATATGCACCGGCCGTGAGAACTGTTTCGTTCATCATAAATTCGCCCAGGAGATCAAGGCTCACCGCGGGAACATCTTCTACCAGGCCGACCGCGATGCTCGGTTCCTTATCGGGATGAAACATGTACAGCGCTATTCCTTTCTTTTTTCATCGCGCGCGCAACACGCCTTTCTCGCTATTTCACAAATCCGGCGATCCTTCAAACACGTCCCTTCCGTGGCACACATCCTGATAAATTTTTAGAATCGTGTTTTTATCAATTTTCTTAAAATCCTCAGAGCGGGGCACAATTATCAAGCCGGCAACATCAACCGCACCCGGGCTCACCAGCAGGGCATCTGGCTCTGGTTTAAAATAGCACTGCGGCCGATGCGCGCGGCGGGGGAATAACAACCCGTAATATGTGCCGGCGTTACCGGCAATAATCAGATTGAGCATCGGTTCCAGCGGGCTGTCAGAGGCCGCCGGTAAACGCGCAACGATGTGCCTGAGACGTTCCAATAAGTAGCCTGGATTCTGAGTTGCACAGAAAAAAAATGACCGATTGTCGCTGTATCCTCCATAGCATGAACCCTCACGATCGCAGGTGAGCTTAATGAGTCCCGGTTTTTCAGCATTGGTATCCATACCGTCCACAAGCTGTTCTATCAGCGGTATGGTTCGCTCCGGGGCCATCTGAAAGTGCACATGATCGGGGGCCGACGCACCGCAGGCTGGCCCATTATAAAATGCGCAGAACTTGAATTCAAGATCCGCCACCAGCGAAATCATTGTTGGCAGAGCATCGCTGAGGCGCTGCGGCGCGTGTTTCAGGGACGAAACGACCAGATGGTTTAAAAACAACGGCACCGGATTATTTAATATAAGCCAGGTATCCTGGTAGAGCAGAGCGCGCTGTTCGCGGGGAAGGTTGTGGGGGCACAGAAAACAGGGCCGCTGGCGAATTGATTCCGCGTCAACCGCAGACTGGGCGCTGACAATTCGCGCGGGATTAAACTGAAGCGTTACTTCAAAATCTTCAAGCGTAACTGTTCTGGTTACCGCCTGCGCTAACTGCACGCGGGCTTTCATTAGCGCTGGCCAATTAAGCGCCTGCTGTTTTATAAACGCCTGCACCTTATCAATGAGCGAGGTGCCGGCCGGATTGAGCAGCAGCGTTTCAAGCAGCTCCCGGTTGCCAGTGGAGGTATTCGGGTTCATGCTGAGCGGGTATTCATTTTGATTCGTTCTTGTATCTCGCGGGTTCTCAGGCTGTCCTTAAACGCTGCATAGCGGTTTTCCTGTTCATGCGTAAGGGCTGCATCTGAGTTTCCTCCCCACCGACGGCACAGATAAATCGGATCAAAAATCCTGCCCACACGGTACTCCCGTGAAATACGCAGTGCTACCGCATAATCTTCCCCGTAACTTACATTGGGAAATGGCTGGCGCCTGAGCAAACTGGTGGGAAATGCACGCGGCGCGCCTATACCATGCACTCGGAGGAGGTTGTTGTGGCCGTTTTCATCTGTCCACTCGCGGTGTGCAACCACACCCGGTGGTATGTCCTGCAGCGCAAAATCAACGACCCGATAGCTGCCGACCACCATGCCATATCGCCTACTTCTGAGCATCTCCACCATGGCGGAGAGCGTATGTGGGTCTGCATAAAGGTCGTCGGAATCAAGCTGGCACACATATCTGCCGCACTGCGGCGAAAATATCGCCTCATTCCAGCAGCCGCCAATACCCTGGTCATGCCGATTCGGGATCAGCATAACCACGCGCGTATCACTATCCATAAGCGCAGCAATCCTTTCTCTGGTGCGGTCAGTTGAATGATTTTCCACAACAATGACATTAAACGAAAATGATGTTTTCTGGCTGAGGGCGCTTGCAAGCGCATCGCTGATGGTATGCTCGCGATTGCGCACCGGTATGATAATGCTCGCCTCTACCGGATATGGGGCGGTATCATGAGCGACCAGCTTTCCGCCGGGTTTAAGGTATGCGCCAAGGCATTTCAGATGTTCAGTTGCGATGTCCTCCATTTCTCTCTGATAGTTAATGCGCGAGGGGTCAACGTAGCCAAAGTGTTCCTGAACGCATGCCTGGAAATAGTTACCGGTCACGCGAGACAGTGGTTCGGGAATTCTTTGCACCGCCGCTATCCGGGAAACTCGCAAGCGCAACTCATAAGGACCGCCCCAGTTTGTTTTGCTGAAAGGGCCATACTGGTTGAAGGCATTCATGACTTGCGTGCTGCGGTAAAACAGTAACGGCCCAAACACAAAGTCGTCCCGAATACTGCCCGGTTGATAATCCAGAACCTCCCGAATCCGAATTCCGTGCTCATGTTCTTCATAAAAATCGGCATAATACAGGCCGGCTTCGCTCTGTTGGGCGCGGGTTAAAAACTCTTCCAGACCGTGGCCTGCCAGGCTCACCCCTTGACAGCAGGGGATGAGCAGCAAAAATGGGCAGGGCTGTGCCAGACGCACCCCTTCACCCAGCACCTCTCCCCCGCGCGGAAATGACGTTGTCACGTTGATATATTTTTTTGAATCAACCTGCGCCGGTCCGGTCTGAATCGCAATAATTTTTTCAATGAGGGGATGAGCGTCGAGCTCTTTAAGGAGGTAATGATCAGGTGGATTATGGTCACAAACGATGATGGCAGCAACAGGCTTCATACATGCTCTGCTTCCAGCTTTCAGCCGTCAGACTAATCAGATAAAAAAAGGCGCTGCAGTCCGGCCGTTCACTTCACTTTCCACAACGAGCAGGTGCCATCGTCAGAACCGGCGATAAGATACTGATTATCAGGGCTGAAATGGACTGATTCAATGATATTGGTATGGCCGATAAGAAGCTTGCGTATCGTCCCCTCTGCAAAATTCCAGATGCCGATAGCGTTGTCCCCCAGTCCCGCGGCAAGATATTTGCCATGAGTGCTCAGCGCCAGACACCACACCGGCTGATTATCATCTTTCAGTATCTGCGTCTGCACGCCCTTCTCCATATCCCATATCCGGATCGTGTTGTCGTCAGAGGCGGAGACAAGCTGTTTTCCGTCGGGGGTGAAAACCAGCGACCAGACATAGCCGGTATGGCCGCGCAGCGTCCGCAGCGTTTTGCCTTCCACGGGATCCCAGATGCGTATGAGATTATCCCATGCCCCTGAGGCGAGAACCTTGCCATCGGGGCTGTATGCCAGTGCCCAGACATAGCCGCTATGCCCCTTCAAGGTCTTGAGCAGCGCTCCGGTATGGGCATCCCACAGTTTGATTGTATTATCGTCAGAGCAGGATGCCAGGTGTCTCCCATCCGGACTGAATTGTACGGCCACCACATAATCTTCATGGTCTTTCAGCGATCTGATTTCATGCCAAGTCCGAGTATCCCAGATTTTTATGGTCTCATCGTCGGATGCAGAAGCCAGAAGCAGGCCGTCAGGACTGAAGCACACCGCATTGACATCGTCGGTATGGCTGCACATGGTGTTCACCAGTTCGCCGCTTTGCACATCCCATACCCGGATGCAATTATCTTTCGATCCGGACACAAACAGATTGCCGCCGGGATGAAATTGAACCGACCATACGACCCGGGTAAAGCCGTCAATGGTCATAACTGGTTTTCGTTTGTCTATCTCCCAAAAGCGAATGGTGCAGTCTCGCGAGCCTGAAGCAATATGCCGGCCATCAGGGCTGATGCTGAACGTCCAGACAAAACCCGTATGCCCGACGTAGGTTCTGGATTCCCTGCCGGTGGCGAGGTTCCACAGTTTAAGGGTTCCGTCATCGGAGCTCGATAATAAAAATTTTCCGTCGCGGGTAAAACTCACGGCAATCACATAATCCCGATGGCCAATCAGCGTCTTGACATTCGTGCCGGTTGCGACCTCCCAGATTTTTATGGTCATATCCGCAGAGGCAGAGGCAAGGCAGTGTCCATCTGGGCTAAACGCAATTGCTTCTATAATGCCGGTATGCCCCTCAAAGGATTTAAGCAGCCTACCGGTCTTTGCATCCCAGAGTTTTATCGTGTCATCATCTGAACCCGACGCCAGATACTTCCCGTCAGGACTGAAGCGCACCGAGGTAACGTCGTTGGTATGTCCCCGCAGCGTCATGACTGCCTTGCCGCTCGTTAAATCCCACAGCTTGATCGTGTCATCATCTGAACCCGACGCCAGATACTTCCCGTCAGGACTGAAGTTAATAGACACTACGTAATCAGTATGGCCGGCGAGAAACATTTTTTCCTGATAGATACCGGTATCAATAAGTGATATCCCTACCGACGTGGCAACCGCCAGGGTTTTTCCGTCAGGCGCATATTGCACATTAAAAATCCACCCTTTGCCAAACGTGCGAATGGGACTGGTTTTTAATTTTTGTGTCATCGGATTTTCTCATGTAAGCACGTATGCAGGATACGCATGAAAAAAATGTGAGAATGTTCCGGGTTGAGGAATAAAAAACTGAGGAGTTATGGCATAGATTGTGACAGACACGGCGCACCATAACTCCTCACCGCGGCAGTTACTATCAGATGGTTTTATCCGCTTTGAACTTTTCTATATCGCTGTCACCGAAGCCCAGTTCCTTCAATATCTCTTCATTATGCTGACCAAGAGTTGGAGGCGGAGACTTGATTTCGCCAGGCGTCTTGGAAAACTTTATCGGAACGCCGGTTACTTTTATCTTTCCACACTTGGGATGGTCAACTTCCACCAGCATATCGCGGGCAAGCACCTGAGGGTCAGAAAATATTCGGTCAATGGTATAGATCGGCCCGCAGGGAACACCCGCCTTATCAAGTATTTCAAGCCACTCATCCATAGTCTTGGTGGCTATTACTTTGCTGATAATATCCACTACTTCGGCGCGATTTTTGACTCGCTGGCCATTGGTGGCAAATTTCGGATCATTGGCAATATGTTGCAGCCCCGTTGCCTCACAGAATTTTTGCCAGAGGTTGTCATTGCCAACCGCTATGTTGATATACGCATCTTTTGCCTTGAATGCCTGATAGGGAACAATAAGCGGATGTCCTGAACCAACCTTTTCCGGGACCTCGCCTGATGTAAGGTATCTGCCAGCCTGATAGGTGAGCCAGGAAACCTGCCCGTCAAGCATTGAAGCATCAATCATCTGTCCCTCGCCGGTCCGCTCCCGGTGAAAAAGGGCCGTGAGAATGCCTATGGCAGCAAACATGCCGGTCGCAATATCTGTGACTGCCACGCCAACTTTAATCGGCGGTCCGCCGGGTTCGCCGGTGATGCCCATAATGCCCCCCATACCTTGGAGCACCTGGTCAAATCCCGGCCGTTCCCGATATGGCCCGGTTTGGCCGAAACCAGAGATAGAGCAATAAATAATCTGAGGATTTATTTTCTTAACATTGTCATAGTCAAGACCCAGCCGCTCCATGGCACCCGGCCGGTTCGTTTCCAGCAAAACATCTGCTTTCTTAATCAGCCGATTGATGATCTCTTTTGCATCCTTGCTTTTCAAGTTCAAAGAAATGCTCTTTTTGTTACGATTGATGCTTAAAAAATAGGCGCTTTCTCCTTCTATAAAAGGAGGCCCCCAAGCCCGTGAATCATCTCCGGTGCCGGGCGCTTCTACCTTGATTACTTCTGCCCCCATATCCGCCAATAACATGGTGCAGTAAGGGCCTGCTAAAGCCCGTGAAAAATCAAGGACTTTTATTCCTTCCAGTGGACGTGTCATATAATCTTCCTCCTTATGCAAAACAATTGGTTCCTCTCGCATCCTCTCCATATACCCGTAGGATTTGTAACTATATGAATCTTGTATGAAATTGTCAACCCCTTTTAGCCAAAACTTCCACTTAAGATATTCTTTTATATTGTGCACAGGGAGGTTTTCTTCTCAACTTTGGTTTTTCTGCAGATAGCACTATTGACACAGAAATAATTTCTTCTATAGTGTGGAAATATGTAGGAGTGTCGCGCACAGTTCTCTGATGCAGAGAAAAAAGGTTGTGTATGTGGCAATTGGGTTGAGGACGAATTTTGTCTCATATTTTCATCATTGTTTTAAATATTATTTTTTTCCTGTTGTGCTTCTGGACGCTAGTGCTGCTTTTCTATTACCGGGGCGCATCTTCTCGGACAAAGATATCTGCTGCCGGTTCCAACGTGCGCTGGTTATTCCGTATTATATTTCTCATGTTCGTGGCGGTTTATCTGTATCAGGCCTCATGGCAGCTCACCGGATTTGCCCGGCCTGCCTTCATGGACTTCATGCGCACCTATAGCCGCCGCCCGATCAATCCGGCACGAGAGATGGCGCGCGGCAGGATTTTAGATCGCAATGGTGTTGAGCTTGCGGTAAATGATCCGTCTGATAATCGCCTGCGTCGCTATCCGCTCGGACGCGTATTTTGTCATCTGGTGGGCTATCGAGATCCCCTGTTTGGTCTTGACGGCCTTGAGGCAGCCGATAATGCATTTTTAAGCGGCTACAGCGTTGCAACGGCTGATGAGGTGGGCCGATTCAGCCTCAATATTCTCAATCATCGCACGGCAGAAGGCAATGACCTGATTTTGACCGTGGATGCACGGCTGCAGAAAATAGCGGCAGATCTGCTAAAAAATAAACGCGGTGCATTGGTGGCGCTGCAACCCGAAGACGGTTCCATCGTGGCGTTGGTAAGCTCGCCAGCATATAATCCCCAGGAGCTTGATACTGCATTGTCTCAGTCGGATAAAGGCGCATCACCCTTGTTTAACCGGGCATTGCACGGCCTTTATCCGCCCGGCTCTACCTTTAAAATCGTGGTTGCCGTCTGCGCTCTTGAACAAGGTTTTCATGAATTGCTCGACTGTCCGGCTCAGGGTTATATTCCGCCCGGCTTATATCGCCAGCCAATCCGCGATCATGAATATTACGAGCGTCAGCGCAAAGGGGAACCATGGCCGGGCTGGGGGCGGATCGGTCTTGATCAGGCTTTTGCCCGCTCTTCCAATGTGTTTTTTTCGCAGCTTGGCGTGCGGCTGGGCAGCACTAAACTCAATGCCATAGCAGAGCGTTTTCTTTTTAATAAACCTTTGGTATTGTTTGAAGGCTCATCCACTACCATATCAGCAAAACCAAGTCAGTGGCCGGTGTTACAGGAACAAGACAGCGGCTCATGTGCCCAGCAGGCGATCGGTCAGGGAGCACTTCTGGTAACCCCGCTGCACATGGCGCTCATAACTGCGGCCATAGCCCAAAATGGAGAGCTGTTTGCGCCTCGTATCGCTGTGCGCACGCCCCCCCGCCTGCTGGCAAGATTACTGCATCCCAGCATTGCCCATCAGATCAAGCGGCTGATGCGGTATACGGTTGAACATGGCACTGCTACCGGGGCTAACATAAAGGGGATTCCCATTGCGGGAAAAACCGGCACTGCGCAAGCATCTGAAGGAGAGGATCATTCGTGGTTTGTCTGTTTTGCCCCCCTGGAAAAGCCTGCTATCGCAGTGGCCGTGCTTATCGAGCACGGGGGGTACGGTGCAGCGGCGGCATTGCCGGTTGCAACAGAACTTATTAAAAAGGCACAGGAGTTTGGGTTGCTTGAAAGATAGAGCAAAAAGTAGGATCTATAAATGGCTAAGAAACGCTCACGTCTGATAGAGATCTGGCGCTATCGGCAGCCGGAACGCTTGCTGTTTTTATGGTCCTTCATGGCGATCGCTGTCGGTTATGTGCTGGTTTTGGTGCGTAAAACCGGCGTCACACCATTTGACTGGCGCGTGCTTTCGCCACTTGCAGTATATCTGTCAGCCATGGTGATTGTGCATATAACTCTGGTGCTCTTTAAGTTCAGAGGCGACCCGATGTTATTGGGTGTGGTATTTTTTCTTGCGGGATTTGGGATTCTGGCGCAGTTCAGAATGGGCACCATGGATTTCACTGGTTCTGAAAATTATTCACGTTTTGCTCTTCCAGCAGGGCTTGCCCTTATGCTCGTGGTCATACTGCTTTTCAGAAAAGGGCGTTACTTGATTCTTGAGCCGTTGGCGGTGAGCTGCCTTTTTGCTACCATCGCATTGCTGGGAGCAATTTTTGTCTGGGGTGAACGCTATCGTGGCGCCTTGTTTTTGCCCGGGAATATTAATCCCGCCGATCTGGTAAAAATTTTTCTGGTAATCTTTCTTGCAGGATTTCTGGTGCGCTGGCGCAGGGAGTTTGAACCGACATCAGGAGTGTTGCCCCGTCTTTCTTCAGCCGCGGTTATCTTTCTGCTCGTGTTCTGGTGCATACCAATGCTTCTGTTGCTGTTGCAGAGAGATCTTGGCATGATAGTGCTGTTAAATGCGGTACTAATCGTGCTTCTGTTTACGGCCACGCACCGCATTGCTTATCTGGCGGTTGGTTTGGTCAGTGCCGGCGTGCTCTGTGTGGCAGTGTATGTTCTGACTGCACATGGACAAGCGCGTTTTATGGCATGGCTGGATCCGTTTGCCGACGCAACGGGCAAAAGCTGGCAGATTCTGCAGGCACTGTCTGCCATGTATTCGGGCGGTTTATGGGGGGTGGGACTTGGTTCCGGGTCGCCCCAGCATATTCCGATAGCATCGTCAGACTTCATTTATGCGGTTATTGGCGAAGAGCTCGGGTTTGTCGGTTGCGGGATTGTGCTGATATTTTACCTGGTGCTGTTTTTCCGCGGTTTTCGGATTGCGGCACAGATTGGAAAACCGTTCGGCAGGCTGCTTGCCACCGGTCTTGTAACCACCCTTGCATGCCAGACACTTCTCAACATCGGCGGCGTGACCAAAGCGTTGCCGCTCACCGGCATAACGCTACCTTTCATCAGCCACGGCGGTAGCAGTCTTTTGACAACATTTCTTGGGGTAGGGTTGCTGCTGGCACTCTCGGAAAAAGAAAGACAGCAAAGCAGTTCTAACAAGGAACAAATTAAACGGGCAAAAGCTGATATTTAGCTTTTGCCCGTTTTTTATTTTTTATTACTTACGGTTAATCTATGGTATATTACTTCAATATGCCGTATAGGTATCGCGGCATGGCACTTACCGGCCCATGGATTGTTGAAATACCATCTAAATCCACATCTTCCAATTTATAATAATAAACCCTTCTGTTTTTTACTGTTTTGTCAATAAAGGTATACAATGCCCCCTCCATGCTTGAACCTTTCGCAGAAATTAATGAATCGTTAATTTTAACATAAATACCGTCTTCTACATCAGCACGATAAATATTGAACCCTGCATTGTCGATTTCAACCTCCGTTGCCCAGTTAAGCGTAACTGATTTATTGCCGGGTTTTGCGTTAAAGAAAGAAAGCTCAATAAGTGTCGGGAAAGGAAGGGCAAACTTTGCGCTGGTTATTTCCGTGATCCCGTCTCCCATATCTTTAAATCCTGCAATATGACAGGCAAACATATACATGCTTTCGTTAGGCACATAAAAATCTGTATAGGTTAACGGAATTTCACTGCCAATATATATTCGGAGAGGATTTTTTCTGTATTTGCCTGTAGTGTCTCCGTTATAAACAAAAACACCAAAAGGACCGAAACTGGATAGCGCATTGAAAGTAATCTTCCAATTTGTATCCACAGTGTCATCAGTTGCTGATTTTAGCACAAAGACGCTTAGCTGGGTAGGATCGTGGGCATAATTCAAACCAAAACTCTGGATACCATAGTTACTTTCAGGAATTAAAATTGATTCATTCGGGTAAACAGTTACAAGGTAATGGTATGTGTCGCTGCGGGAGGGAATTGGGTAGTCATCATTAATGTAAACACTCGCATAATCATTATCGGGGAGAACATTACACTTGGTTATCCAGAATGGTCCATACACATTAGCAGCATAACTGCTGGAAACACATAGAAACAGAAATGCAACGATAGCGAATAATAAACTTTTAGCTTTCATAAAAATGCCCCCTCCTGTAATGTTATCTGTAGGTTGGACATGGGCTTGGCGAGCAGGTCTGTGCAGGACCAAGCAGTTCTATGATTTCATCTTCGGAATAGGTTATTACTTTCGGTGATTGATACTCTACGCTTTTGTTCTTCAATGTATCCCCCTTTGCAGTATTAGGTTAAAAATTAATATACAACAACGTAACAATTTTTGTGTTTAAACTATAATAAATTGAATTAAAAGCGTCAACTATTAAAATTGCTTTTTTATAGTATTATATTGCTGGATCAATAATTAAAATATTTCAAAAATAGCAACATATTAATAAAAAATGTATTTTTTAATTTTTATCTGCTCTCTCCCAAATCTGCACCATGCGGTTGCCTTTCTCTTTCTGGGTATAATCCCGCATAATAATGCGTTCCGGAGTAACTTTAGTTACGATTTTTGTTGCCTTGATTGCCTTCAAAAGTTCGGGGGTAAGCTGCAAGGGAAGGGTCGGGGCGTAAATATCCAGGGCCTCGTCAAAACCGGCATCTGTTCCTTTGAGGATCTGCGCTGTGCCCACCACCTGAATGCTCAACGGCTCTTTAAAATAGTTATGATGCTCAAGTTGCTTGACATAGGCAAGTGACACATACCTGTTGGCAGCCATGTGAAACAGTTTTTCGGTCTGCTTCTCTGACATGGCATAAAAAGTAAGTGTCTTCGGGTCGAGCACAAACTCAATCACCGTTGCCAGCGGCTTATTGTCATAGGCGGTGCTGAGCACATAAATTTCCCGATAGTCGCCTGTGCCCTTGACAATTTCAGCAATGCGCTTCTCTATCTCCTCACGGGGGAGAGCGCCTGTTTTACTCAGTTTCAGGGTCATGGTTGCTGCGGTGTAGGCATCCACCCCCTGATACACATGGCATTGCTCGCACTTTATTTCCTTGTCATAGGCAGGGTGTTGGGGCGGCACCTTGGTTGCCTTGATATAGAGGTATTTGGGGCCGCCTTTTTCTGCAGCATAAACCCACTGTATAAAGAGCATGAACAAACACGCAAATAAGAAATAAGCACAAAACTTTTTCATAGATCGTCCTTCCAAACATTTGGCCGTTAAGCTGCCGGTTACTCTATAACCGGCAGGAGCATCCATTTAATAAACCATGCTTCTGGGTCCGGCTGCCGGTCAAGGCATACAATCCCGCCATTCTGAAATTTTACCACTGGTCTGTCCGGCGAGCCGGTTATCAGATAAGAAACAAGACGTTCCAAGAACGGCAAGTGCCCGACCAGCATTATATTGCGTGCGCTATCAAGTTGATGGGCTGCTGCCGTAACATCATCAAGGGGATTTAAGCCCGGCACCGCGTGAATGCCCCCAGCCGGTTTAAGAAAACAGGCCATGATTTCAGCCGTTTCGCGCGCCCGCAGCTTTCCGCTGTGATGTATCAGCGAAACTTTCAGCTTATACGCTGCAGCCGTCCTTGCTATATCCTCCACAATCTGCCGGCCTTCATCTGAGAGGGGGCATTCGGCATTTATTTCTTTTGGCAGGCTTTTCCCATGCTGCACTAAAAAAACAGCCATACCCACACCTCCTAATAAGCGGGAATTTTGCCTAGATATTTTAAAATCGCCTGCAGCAGCGAGGCGCTGTGTCCTAATTGCCGGTAGGCTTCTTCTGTGGTCATATCCCGATTTTCTTTTTTGAGCTGCTGGCCCAGCCGGCGCGACAGGTTCGCTATGCGGGCAATCTCCCTCGCCAAATCTGTTTCAAAGGTTTCAGGCTTCAAAATGACGGGATACATGCGCGCGGTTATTTTCTCCAGATGCTCCAAAACCTCTCCATCAACAATGCCGTCATTTTTATTATGGTGCTGAATGTTAAATGTATCATTGGGCAGATTGTGCAGGGGCTGCGAAAGGTCGCCGACATAATGGACGGCGTAGGCAATATGATGTTCGGCATATTTAAACTCCCGGGTGCTTTTTTTATACGCCTGGAGCGCGCCGATTATCGCTCCGTATAAATGCCCTCTGGCATCGCGGGGATTGTTGTTCTTTTTTACCTGCGCCAGGACGTGTTCTGCTGAGATGTCCGTGCCTTCAATATTATTATAAAAATGATTATATCCTTCAACGCTGCCCGCCTTGAGTTTTGCAATATCTGCTCCTGCGGCATTATACCAGCGATCATAGCCAACTGCTTTCGCTATGGCAAGGTGAGTCCGATCATACCAGCCATGCGCAACAGAATGCGCACCCAGCACGATAGCAGCGCACAGCGCAAAAGCCGTTATTTTTCTTTTGGCATCAATCGTCCGCAAAAAATCCATACCGGAAATGGCTTCCATTTTAACGCTGGCAGCGCGGGCAGTAAAATGTAGAACGCTGTCCATTGCGAATCTGCCTGATAGTATGCCCGCACACCAAACATGACTCGCTGCTTCGACCATAGACTTTAAGCTTCAATTGAAAATAGCCTGCTTGGCCTGATTCATCATGAAAGTCTCTCATCGTCGTTCCCCCTGCGGCAATGGCTTTGCGCAGCGTCTTTTTAATGGCGGATGCAAGGTGCCGATATTTTTTTAATGAGATCCGTCCCGCCGGCGTTACAGGATGAATGCGTGCTGCAAAGAGCGCTTCATTGGCATAGATATTACCAAGCCCGCTCACCACGCGCTGGTCCATAATGAATTGTTTCACGGACACCCTCCGGCCGCGTGAACGCTCATATAAATAGTCGCCATGCAATGCCGCTGAAAGCGGTTCCGGTCCGCTCTTGACGATAAGCGGATGCGCCATTGGGTCAGTCGCAGACCACAGGATAGCCCCAAAGCGGCGCGGATCACAGAACCGCAGGCAATCCCCATTTTTAAAAAA
>Ga0101944_10003996_pt1 | contig 19236 bp, 15 predicted proteins | sample DewCreD2012metaG_FD_75245 | JGI IMG/M metagenome (GOLD analysis project Ga0101944, IMG submission 75245) | Hot spring sediment bacterial and archeal communities from British Columbia, Canada, to study Microbial Dark Matter (Phase II) - Dewar... ... | reverse complement strand
GATGCCGCGTTCGCGCGCCAGGGTCTTGGCGACGATCCCGGCAACCTGTTCGGGGGTGGCGGCGGAAATGCGGCCGACGGCCATGTCGGGGATTGAGTCGCCGCCTTCAAGCATCGCAAACCATTGGTCGCTGGCATGTGAGCCGGCGCCGCTGCCAAAAGAGTAGGCCGGCAGCAGGCTTTTCAATGCGTTGACGGCGCAGGCGTCGCCCACCAACAGCAGATAGCGCGGCCGGCCCCAGTGGGCGCGGGCAAAGGCGACGAAGTCCTTGATCGCCTGCGGGCGCGGAAAGCCGCCGCCGAACTCCTGGTAGATCGCCTCGGCTGGAACGACGGCGGCGCGCAATCCCTCGGCGCGGCGATGCTCGATCAGGGGAATCAGCGGCGGGATCAGTTCCGAGGGCGCAATGACCAGATAATCGGCCGCCGCGCGGGCCGCGCGCAATCCCAGCAGTCGGACCGGCTCGAGCCGCGCGGGCCGGCCCAGCGGGGTGGTTTCGGCGAAGACGACGACCGTCGAGGTCGGTCCGTCCACGCGGATCGACGCCGTGCGTGTTGCGCGCAGCAGGCCGCGCCGGCCCACCTCGACCGGCAGGCGGCGCGCGTGGTCGATGTCCAGCGCGGTCAGATGGCGCGATCGGAAACCCTCGATGACAAAGCGCGCCGGCGCGGACTGCGGCCAGGGAAACACGACGTAGTCCTTCTGGGCGCGGGGACGGCGCGGATAGATCACCTCGACCCCATCGAGCAGGATAACGTCGAAGGCGGCCGGGGGCGTCGTGGCCCCGTCGGGCGCAAGCAGTTCCACGTCGATGACGTTCTGACCCTCGATCAACGCGCGGGCCGGGACGGCGCCTTCGAGCGTGGCTGGGGCCAGGCCGTCCCACGCGGCGCGGGCCACCTCGCGGCCGTTGAGCAGCAGGCGGGCCGAATGATCGCGGGGCGACGCCAAGTCCGACACGCCATACAGATGGGCGCGAATCGTGGCGGCGCGGCGCCGGTCGCGGTCCGCGTCCTTCAGGATGAAGGCGAAGCCATAGGCCGATTCATTTTCGGTCGTGGCGGGACGGGCGAGCTTGGCCCAGAATCGAAAGTCCGTCGGAGCGAGGCGCTGTCCCTCGGTGGCAGGCTGAAAAAACTCCCATATCAGGTTGGGCTCAAAGCGCAGGGTCTCCGTTGTGATTTTGAGCCGGGCGGGGGCCGCAGCGGCGTCCGGCTGCGCGGGGCCGGTTTCGCCGTCAATGCTTCGATCCGCAAAGCGCAGAGCCTCGGACGGCTCGGCCTCCAGAAACAGTTGCATGAAGTTGGGCAGCGGGGCGCCGTCGGCGAAGACGTTGGTATAGGGCGCGGGCGGCGTTACGGGCGCATAGAAGATCAGGCGGGTTTCGCTGGTCAGCCGCCCGTCCGCGCGCAGACCCTCGAGGAGCATGGGCCAGGGCCGGCCGTCATACTTGAGGGACAGGCGGGCCGGATCGAGCGACTGCCAGTCCGCGCGGAAGCGCGCGAGATCGCCGCCGGTGACGGCATAGGTTCCAGGCTGAACGATGTGGATGCGCAGCAGATCGACGCGCGACGGCGTCTGCGCGGCCGCCAGGGCGCCCATCAACTCACACAATCCGACGCCGATCCATCGCCACCAGCCTGCCCACGATGTCCTCATACGCCGTCCCCGCCGTGTGGTTTGTTGGCGCGGATTGTCCCGGCCCCTCGCGCGCCCCCTCAAGCGGAATCTGCGGCCGGCTCCAACTGGCCTTCCTCCCCTGCGTGTTCCCCATCGGCTATTGCAATGACCTGCCCTCCCGCGATTCGGATCTGGCCAAGGGGCGGATGGACACGCCGTGGCAGCCAAAACACGGCAATCTCGAACGCGCCCCGGATGCGTGTTCGGGCAAAGCGGCAGACCCATAGGCCCTCAAGGCCTGAGGCCATATTTTCGCCACCCAATCAACCGGGCGGCGAGTTTGGCGATGGTGAATTGGGGATGTGAGAGGCCTTCGATGGGGGCGAGTTCGTTGATGTCAAAACCAACGACCTCCCGTTCGCGGCACACGCGCGCCAGCACGGCGTTGACCTGCCGCCACGTCAGGCCGCCCGGTTCGGGCGTGCCCGTGGCCGGGATGACGGCGGGGTCGAAGGCGTCGCAGTCGAAGGTGATATAGACGCGCGGCTTCAAGGCGGCGACGACGGCGCCGGTCCAGTCCCGGCATTCTTCGGTTTGCTGGTGAATAGCGTGCGCGTAGAAGACCGGCAGGGCGAGTCTGTGCGACAAGGCGCGCTCGCCGGCGTCCTGGCTTCGGATGCCGACCTGGACGATGGACGAATGGAAATCAAGGACGCGCGACATCGCGCAGGCGTGGTTCCACGGCGAGTCCATGTATTCGGGCCGCAGGTCGCTGTGGGCGTCAAACTGCAGGACCGACACATCCTCGTAGGCCTCGCAGTGGGCGTGAATGGCGCCGATGACCGAGGTGTGTTCGCCGCCCAGGGTGACGACGAAACGGCCATCGTCGATCCAGCGCCTCGTCTCGCGCCGGAGGCGCTCGGCCAGCGCGCCGCCGTCGAGGGGCATTCCATCGCTGCCCGTCACTTCGATCGGGGGCCGCGTGGCGACGCCACCGGCGACCTTCCAAGGCTCGAAGCCCAGTTCCGCGTCGAACAGTTCGACCTCATGCGAAGCGCCGACAATGGCGCGCGGCCCCGTGTCGCATCCCTTGCCAAAGGTCGTCGTCGCCTCGAAGGGGACCTGTTGGACGACCACGCGCGCCGCCGACGGATCGCACAGATTCCCCGGCAGGGCCAGAAAGTTTTCCTCAACGGGCAGAAAGCAATTCATCACGAGTCCCATCTGTTTGCCGCGTGTGAACAAGAGCGCAGTCCGGGATATCCCGGCGCGCGATCCAGAAGCCTCAGCGCGTTATCCTGCCGCGCTTCAGCGCCTGCTTCGCCATCGCCTCCATCATCTGGCTGCGACGGTCATAGAGGCGCTTGAGGGGGCGCTTGCTTGCGGACGACAGCGTGTAGGCCGTCAGGATCGGCAGAGCAACCGTCGTGTCGAGATAGCAGACGACCGAATCGGGCAGGTGGTCGGGATCGACCTTGCCCCAGCTGACCGCCTCGGAAGGCGTGGCGCCGCTCAGGCCGCCCGTGTCGGGGCGCGCGTCGGTGAACTGGATGAAGTAGGTGTGGCCCTTGTCGTCGAGATCAAGGATTTCCTGGATGTGTGGCTCGGTCTGCAAAACGAAGTTCTTCGGCGAGCCCCCGCCCAGGATGACGATGCCGCTGAGGCCCTTGCGCGTGGCGCCGTAAACAATGGCCGCCGTCTCGTTGACGTCGATCATGGGATCGATGCGGCATTGTCCGCCCCCCAGCGCCGCCGCGGCGATGTTCATGCCCACCGAACTGTCGCCGGGCGACGAGGTGTAAATGGGAACGCCCGCGCGATACGCCGCCACCACCAGCCCATCCTGTTTGACGCCGAGAGCCTTTTGGCGCGCGGCCAGATACTTGCCCGCCAGATAATGGAACTCGGCCGTCCCCATCGTGCGCTGAAACTCGGGCGCGGCCACCAGCTCGCGATAGAACCGGTCGGTATCGAGCAAGACCTCGTATTTGAACAGGACGTCGTAGATGCGGATGATCTTGTCCTTGCGCAGCTGTCGGTCGTCGAGGAACGGCGATCCGGCGTGCAGGCTCATGCCCAGGGCAAAGTGCGTGTCGTGATACAGGTTGGCCCCGGTGCTGACGATCCAGTCCACCCAGCCATTCTCAATCAACGGGACCAGGCACGACGCGCCCAACCCCGCCGGCGTCAACGCGCCGCTGACCGACAGGCCGACCGTGACGTCGGGCCGCAGCATTTTGGCCGAGAACAGCCGGCACGCCTCGCGCAAACGGCCGGCGTTGTAGGCCAGAAACGTTTTTTCGACCATATCGCGAACCGACGCCCCCGCGCGCAACGGCGCCGGCGCGATGCGTTCGCCCGAAAGCCAATGACGTTTCGCCATGAAACCCAATCTCCATTTCCGATAGATGCGTGGGGCCGCGGTGGGAGGCGCGGCCGTCTGGTTTTTCAGGGTCGTCCGCGCGAATCCGCGCCTTGCGGTCCGCGCGCCTGCGCGTCGGTCCGCGCATCCTCGCCTCCGTCCGGGCCGGCCGCGCAAATCCGCGCCCGCCTGCTACGGCACCAGCACGGCGGCGGCCACCGTCGTCGTCCACCACCCGTTTTTGTTGCCCAAGGCGCTTTGGGTGACGTTGCGGGTGCGCAGCAACACGCCGCTGATCTTCCAGATTTCGCGCTTTTCGTCCCAGCTTCTGTCGGGATCAAACTTCAGCCCGCAGACCGTGGCGAACATCTCGGCGGCGAGGTCCTCGGCGTAGTCGCCGGCCTTCTTGTCCGTGACGCCAAAGCCATGATACTCGGACAGGTATCCGAACTGCGCCGAATCGCGCGGGATGGCGATGCCGACCGACGAAGCCAGCAGCCGGCGCGGCTCGTTCGTCGCCGCCTCGGCCAGGACGACGTGCGTCACCTGCCCCGGAACCAGCAGCTTCGAGCCTTCCTTGCGGCTGATGATCTTGCACTTGGGAGGCAGGATGCTCGAGACGCGGACCAGATTCAGGTGCGCGATCAGCGCGTCGCGCAGCGCCATCTCGAAGCTGGTCAGTTTCTCCGGATGCATCCCGACGCCGCGCGTGAAGAAGATTTTCGTGGGAACATACATGTTCGCCGAACTCCCTTCGCAATGAGGTCTGTCGCGCCTTTGCCCGTAGTCCGCAAAGTCTTCGCCCATGTCCTGGCCAGCCCCCCGCGCCGCGCGCATCATTGGCGCCACGCCCCGCCCCGTCAAGCCAAACAACCCCCGCCGGGACGCTTCGGAAGAAAAAAACTCGACGGCGCCGCATCATATCCAGCGGCAAAGCAGCCGGCCTGTTGTCGAGGGACCGATTCGATTCTATCCGCCGGGCCTCGGACGCCGGAATCGCCTTCTTCGATCTTGAGAAACAGGACCTGCAAGATGAATTGAGGCGGGGAAGCAGAAGAAGAATCACGCGGATGCCTTGACCTGGAACTTCCGCGGCAAAGCCTATTCGCGCTCGTGTCCCGGCGCCGGATGGACACGGCTCTTGCCTTCTTCGCGGTCTCTCTGCCGGACGTAGTCCCAGTATTCGGCGGGGGTTTGTGGCTTCTTGGAGACCGTCATCTCGGCGGCCACGGCAAGAGCGGCGATTTTGCGGTCCAGAATGAACTGCAGGCAGTTGGGGACGTGATCGCCGTGAATGCGATGCTGGCGGACGCAGGTGTGACAGTCACCGTGCCATTCACAGTTCGTCTTGGGACAGGAACACTCGCGGCATTGGTCCGTCGCCAGCTCGGCCCGGATGCGCTGGATCAGTTCGTAGTATTCTTCTTTGGACATCGGATTTCCCATGAATCGCCGCCCGTCATTGTTCACCCACCGACCTCAGACGAGACCCCCTCTGCAGATTGTTTCTCGAAGATTCGCACGTATGGACTGTAACGGAACCAGCGATTGCGGTGTCCGCCCGTGATCTCTTCAATCAGGCCCTCGTCCTGCATGCGGCGCAATGTCGCGTTGGCCGTCGCATAGGAACACTTCAATGCCCTCTCGGCGTTTCGGACGGAAATCAACGGCGTCTGATAGAGACCTTTCAATATCTCCATCGCGTGGCCAGCGCGGGAACCGAACCTTTCCCGGATAAGCGCCTGATGGCGTTCCCGCAAATCGATAATGGCGCGGGCGGTGGCGACGGCTTCATGGCTCACCGTGGCGACGCCTCGCAGAAAGAACCTCAGCCACCCCTCCCAATCCCCGTCAAGCCGGGTGGCCATCAGCCGATCGTAATACTCGGCGCGATGCGCTTTGAAGTAATGGCTCAAATACAGAAGCGGTCGCGACAAGACGTGTCGTTGGCACAGAAGAAACGCAATCAGGAGCCGCCCGACGCGACCATTGCCATCCAGGAACGGATGAATGGTCTCGAATTGGGCGTGGGCCAGGCCGCAATGGATCAACACGGGCAGGTTTTCGTTCTCATGGAGGAACTTCTCGAAGTTGTCAAGCGCCTGCTTCATCTCATGGGGGGGCGGAGGAACAAAGGTCGCCGTGGACAACAGGCAGCCCGCCGGCCCGATCCAGTTCTGTGACCTCCGAAATTCTCCCAGTTCGCGCTCCGAGCCGCGCGTGCCCTCAAGCAATTGCGCGTGAATCTCTCGAATGAGGCGCAGACTCAAGGGCAGCTCTTTCAGCCGGTTCAAGCCATAGTTCATCGCCCGAACGTAGTTGAAAACTTCAGTCACATCCTTGGGCTGACGCGCCTGCCGGACTTCCGCCTCAAACTGAAGGACGTCCTCCAACGTGCTCTGCGTTCCTTCAATCTGGGAACTCAGGACGGCCTCCTGCCGGACGTACATCGCCACGAAAAGGTCGGGATCGGGAACAAGGGTTGAGACGGCTTCCAAGCTGCCTAATGCCCGGTCTGCCTCCGAAAGCGCGCAAATCAGGTCACGGTCGAAGGCAATGGGAGGATCAGGCGGCAAATCAGCCGGAATGAAAGCTTGGTAGCCCGTGGCTTGTTGCACGAAATGACCGGAACGCAAAATACAGCCTCGCTCGGCGTCGCGTTATTATAGCAACGCGCAACAAGGGGAGATTACGACTCCCTTATTTTGCATTTCAAGCCAAAACTATAATAAGAAGACCAGATTTCAGGCGTCGGCCGTTCGGCCGCTAAATATCCAAGTTCTTCACCTGATCGGCGTTGCGCTGGATGAACTGGCGGCGCGGCTCGACCTGGTCGCCCATCAGCAGCGTAAAGATGCGCTCGGCCTCGTGCGCGTCGGTCAAGGAGACCTGCTGCAAGCGGCGCACGGCCGGGTTCATCGTCGTCTGCCACAGCTCGGTCGGGTTCATTTCGCCGAGGCCTTTATACCGGCTCAGTTGAAGGCCTTTCTGGCCCAGCGACTTGATGCGCTCGAAGGCGTCTTCCAGCGAATTGACCTGGTGTTCCTCGTCGTTGACCAGGACGCCGAACGGCGAGGTCAGGTCGTCCTCCAAGGTTTGCGCCAGGACCGACACGGGCTTGGTGAAAATCATGTTGGCGTCGATGCCAACCTTGGACAGTTTCCTGAGTATATCCTCGATGACGGCCGATTCGGGCAGTTCGATCACCTCGTAGGGCGCGGTGAACTCCTCCTCGTCATCGACGCCTCCGCCCTCGCCTTCGGTCGTCAGCAGGTCCCCCTGGACGGCGGCGCGCTTGGACTTGCCGCTCCGCCCGTTCCCGTTGCCATTGCCCCCCGTCCGGCCGTTGCCGCCGCCGTTCGCCGCTTCGTCGGCCGCCAGCGCGCGCGCCTCCTCCTCGACGGCCTCCTCGACCTCCAGGCGCTCCTTCTGGCTGTAGGCGAACCGCCGGCTCTCATTGTAGAGGATGCAGCACTGCGGCAGCGCGCCCTGGTCGTTGAGATTGGCCAGCAGCTCCTTGAGCGTGACGCCCTTGCGCGCCAGTTGTCCCGACAGCGCGCGCAGCTTAATGACGGCCTCCATCAGCCCGCGCACCGAGGCCTTGCCCGACACAGTCTGGGCCTTTTTGCCCTTGCCGACACGCAGCGACACGCCCTCCAACGCCAGGTCCAGCAGATAGTTGTCCAGCTGCTCGTCATTATTCAGATACATTTCCTGCTTGCCCTTCTTGACGCGATACAGCGGCGGCTGGGCGATATAGACGTGTCCGGCCTCGATCAGTTCGCGCATGTGCCGGTAGAAGAAGGTCAGCAGAAGCGTGCGGATGTGGGCGCCATCGACATCGGCGTCGGTCATGAGGATGAGCTTGCCGTAGCGCAACTTGGCAATGTCGAAGTTTTCCTTTCCGATGCCCGCGCCCAACGCCGTGACGAGGATGCGGATTTGCTCGCTGCCCAAGACGCGGTCCAGCCGCGCCTTCTCGACGTTGAGAATCTTGCCCCGCAACGGCAGGACGGCTTGAAAGTGCCGGTCGCGCCCCTGCTTGGCCGAACCGCCCGCCGAGTCGCCCTCGACGATGTAGAGTTCGGTGTGTTCCGGATCGCGCTCGGAACAGTCCGCCAGCTTGCCCGGCAGCGCGCTGCCTTCCATAACGCCCTTGCGGACGGTTTCGCGCGCGCGCCGCGCCGCGATGCGCGCCTGCGCGGCCAGGGCGACCTTCTCGATCACCTTGCGCGCGACCGAGGGGTTTTCCTCCAGATACTCGGTCAGCCCCTCGTTGACGATCTGGGTGACGAGGCCTTCGACTTCGGGATTGAGCAGCTTGCCCTTGGTCTGGCCCTCGAATTGTGGGTCGGAAATCCGGATGGAGATGACGGCGGTCAGACCTTCGCGCACGTCCTCGCCGGTCAGCGTCCCGCCGTCTCTGAGCGTGCGCTTGAGCAGGTCGTTGCGCTGGCCATAGTCGTTGAGCGTGCGGGTCAGGGCGCGGCGAAAGCCGGAGAGGTGCGTGCCGCCGTCGCGGTTGGCGATGTTGTTCGCGTAGGCGAAGACAGCCTCATTATACGAGTCGTTGTATTGAATCGCGATGTCGGCGCCGATCACTTCGTTGCGCTTGACCCCGCCGACTTCCCGCTCGTATTGCTTTTCCTTCGTGAAGAAGATCGGCTTGGGATTGATGACGTTGCTCGCGGCGTTGAGATGCTTGACGAACTCGACGATGCCGCCCTTGTAAAGAAACGTGTTCTTCTTGCCCGAGCGCTCGTCGTGCAGGTGAATCGTGACGCCCGGATTGAGAAACGCCAGTTCGCGGAAGCGCGTGGCCAGAATGTCGTAAGAAAAATCAATCGTGGAGAAGATTTGCGAATCGGGGCGGAAGGTCACCCTCGTTCCCGTCTTCTTGGTGACTCCGATCTTCTGAACGCCGGTGACGGGCTTGCCGCGCTCATACCGCTGTTTCCAGACGTGATCGTCGCGCTTGACCTCCACCTCGCACCATTCGGACAGAAAGTTGACCACCGACACCCCGACGCCGTGAAGGCCGCCGGAGTATTGATAGGCCTCGTGCTCGAACTTGCCCCCCGCGTGCAGAACCGTCATGACGATCTCGAGCGTGGACTTGTCCTTGAACCGTGGATCGCTATGCTTGCCTACCGGGATGCCCACGCCGTCATCGGTCACCGACACCGAATTGTCGTTGTGCACGATCACGGTGATGTTCTTGCACCGGCCCGCCAGCGCCTCGTCCACCGAGTTGTCCACGACTTCCCAGACCAGATGATGCAGTCCCAAAACGTCCGTGTTGCCAATATACATCGCCGGACGCTTGCGCACAGCCTCGAGGCCTTCGAGGATTTTAATGGATTCTTCAGTGTATGTGCCCTGCGCCATGTATCATCGCTCCTTCGAGCGGAAAATAGACCCGTCGTTCGCCGAAGAAACGCAAAGGGAACGTCGAGCGACAAGTATTGTCTTTTCAATGTTCCGCGATCTGGATGCTGCCCCCCGGAACCCGCATGCCGAAGACGTATTATTTTGTCAAGTTTCCCGTTCGCGATCAAGGGGCAATTTAAGGTCAATTGGACTGGAAGCGCGGCTCGCGATTACAACCACCGGATCGGGCGTTGCGGCAGGCAACAGGCTTATGATAGGGTCTGATTGTGAGTTCAACGGACACAAATCCGCGACGCAATTCATCGAGCGCATGGCCCGCGCAGGTGTTTTATGACGGCGCATGCCCCGTGTGTTCGCGCGAGATCGGCGTCTATCGGCGCCGATGCCCGCCGGACACACTGGAGTTGATCGACATTGCCGCGCCACAGTTCGACGCCGCCGCCTATGGCCTCGATCCAGCGGCGGTCCACAAGTGGCTGCACGTCAAACTCGCCAACGGCGAAATCCGGACCGGCATCGAGGCGTTCCGCGTCATCTGGCGCGCCACGCCGGGGATGGGATGGATGGCGGCTGTCGCCGGCTGGCCTGGAATCCGCCACGCTCTGTCGGCCGCCTATCGCGTCTTCGCCGCCAACCGGCATCGCCTGAAGCGGCCACAGCAGTAGATGCCGGGCGTGGAACACAGGATTGGGCAAGGCTACCGGACGCCCGAAAGGGCGCACTACAAACATTTTTCACACAGGCTCTGAGACTTCCCGGGGGGCTGGAGTATTTCGCGGACGGCCCTGACGCCAGTCGTTGTGCGCCTGCCGGTCAGCGCTTGATGGAGGCGTGAAGGTCCTGAAGGGCCGAGACGGTGATGCGGCCCTTGCGCAGCGCCGCGATGGCCTCCGCGGCCGAGCGCCCCGCCGCGGCGGTCGTGAACAGCGGAATGCCCCGGGCGACCGCGTAGCTGCGGATGGGCTTCTCGCCTATTTTCGAGTCCTCCCCGGTGAATGTGCTGATCACGATATCGATCTCGCCGTTGATCATGAAGTCCACGGCCGTCGGTCGTCCCTCTTTGACCTTCATGACCAGTTTGCTATTCACGCCATACTTGGCGTAGAAATCGCGCGTCCCGCTGGTCGCATAGAACCGGAAGCCCCCCATCTCATGCAGTCGCTTGACCACCGGGAGAAAGGCTTCCTTGTCATTGCGGTTGATGCTGATGAAGACGCCGCCTTCGGTGGGCAGTTTGCCCCCGGCGGCGATCTGCGACTTGGCGAACGCCATCGCGTAGTCGGGGTCCACGCCCATCACCTCGCCCGTCGAGCGCATCTCGGGCCCCAGTTCCACGTCGCAGCCGTGAAACTTCGCAAACGGCAGCACGGCCTCCTTGACCGAATAGTAGTCGGGATGAACCTCCTCGGTGAAGCCCAGTTCGCGCAGCGATTTGCCGGCCATGACGCGCGCGGCGATCTTGGCCAGCGGCACGCCGATCGTCTTGCTGACGAACGGAATCGTCCGGCTTGCGCGCGGGTTGACCTCCAGGACATACACCTTTTCATCCTTCACCGCGTATTGGATGTTCATCAATCCACGCACCTTCAGTCCGCGGCCCATGCGATGGGTGTAGTCGCGCACCGTCTCGATCACCCGCTTCGAGAGCGTCCGCGGAGGAATGACGCATGCGCTGTCGCCCGAATGAATGCCCGCCTCCTCGATGTGTTCCATGATGGCGCCGATGACGACACGTTCCCCGTCGCACACCGCGTCCACGTCCACCTCGATGGCATTGTCGAGGAACTTGTCGATCAGGACGGGATGATCCGGCGACACCTCCAGCGCGAGCTTCATGAACGACTCGAGCATGTCGTCGCCATAGACGCGCTCCATCGCCCGCCCGCCCAGGACGTAGGAAGGGCGGACCATGACTGGATAGCCGATCCGGTTGGCCACGCGGCGTACTTCCTCGAGCGTGCGCCCGGCGCCGTGCTCGGGCGCCGGGATGTCCAGGTCGCGCAGAAAGGCGCCGAACCGCTCGCGGTCCTCGGCCAGGTCGATGCTGTCGGGCGGCGTGCCGATGATGGGCGCGCCGGCGGCCTCGAGTTGGCGCGTCAACTTCAACGGCGTCTGGCCGCCGAACTGGACGATGACCCCCGACGGTTTTTCGTTGCGGATAATATGCAACACGTCCTCGATGGTCAGGGGTTCGAAATACAGCCGGTCGGCCGTGTCGTAGTCGGTCGAAACCGTCTCGGGATTGGAGTTGACCATGATCGTCTCGTAGCCATCCTCGCGCAGGGCGAAAACGGCGTGGACGCAGCAGTAGTCGAACTCGATGCCCTGTCCGATGCGGTTGGGACCGCCGCCGAGAATGATGATCTTGGGCCGGTTCGAGGCGACGGATTCGTTGGTTTCCTCGTAGGTCGAATAGAAATAGGGCGTGTAGGCCTCGAACTCGCCCGCGCAGGTATCGACGGACTTATAGACGGGAAACACGCCAAGCCGTTCGCGCCAGGCGCGGATGTCCTTCTCGCGGGGCTGTCTCGCGCCTTGCGGCGCGCGGCGGGACAGCTGCCAGGCGATCTGCGCGTCGCTGAACCCCAGCGCTTTAAGCCGGCGCATCACCCCAGACGCGCGAGCCGAAGCGGCGGCGGACATGGCGTTTCCCATCGAATCGGTCATTTCGAGTCACATCCTCTGGGCCGGTCACAGGTGGGAGTGCCAGCGCGACGTTGATTGTCGGGGGCGGATTGTGAGGGGACGGGGGCGGCCAAGTCAAGCCGCCATCCCGCGTTCCACCCCAAGCTGGCCGGGCGCGCCGCAGGATTCGCAAGCCTTCAGCCAAATGGAAAACATGCACGTGGCGCGCAGCAGGTCCCGGTCGCCGGACTTCTCGTGGTTGTGACATTCGGCTAAAGGTTTGCCAGGATTCAGCGCTTGCGCAGAAAGGTCAGGCCCATGCTGCGGTCTTTGTCCAAGGCGCCCTCCGCAAGGTCGAAATGAGCGGCCAGAAAGTCCAGGACGGCATCGCGCTGCTCGCAGCCCTGTCGGGTGTCCAGGCCCTGGCCTTCGCCCTTGATGTAGTCAAAAACCAGAATTCCGCCGCGCGCCAGGAGACGATGAAACGTCTGCGCCACTTCGAGCGGCCGGGGCAGATGCTCGAAGACCGTCAGGGCGAAGATGACGTCGAGCGGCGCGGGGGACGAGGGCATGAAGTTGTCCGCCGGCAGCAACGGCGCCGCCGTGACGTTCGAGCAGGAACGGAACTTGTGCGCCGCATAGTGAAAAGGAATGGTCTGAATGTCCGACAACCGAAACGCGACGTCCACCGGTGGATGAAAGAACTCGAAATAGGCTGTCGTCACCGGCGCGGTTCCGCAGCCGAATTCGAAAAACCGGCGCGCATGGGGCGCGTGCCGGCGCAGTCGCTCCCAGACGGTCAACTCTCCGATCAACGACTCTTTCGCGACGCCATGGAGCAGCTGATACAGAATCTCCGGCTGTTGCCAGGCCGTCAAATGAGCCTGCGAATCGCCCGACGCGGGCGCCTTGGCCCGGCCAAACCGCATGCGATACAAATTGCGTAAGAAAAAGAAATCATAATGCGTCCACAGGGGCCGCCCCCGCAGCACCCCCGACCAGTAAGCGCGAAACTCATCGAACCACGACAGGTCGAGGCTGGACTGTCGCGCCATCCGCCACCATCGCTTGCGATACGACAGCGGTATCCAGCGCGCGCGATACAGGCGATGAAAACCCGATCGGGCCAGCGCAAAGGCGTTGGGCGCCGCGTCCGGCGCTTTGCGCTCGGGTGGATGCGCCTCAAACAACGCCTGCACATCCACAACCAGGCGATCATAGGAGTTGGGCGCGTCGCCACCAGACGGCATTATTTCATTCACCGGACCGGCCTCCCGATTCACAATGACAGACCCAGAATACCCTCAAACCGACCCGAACGCAATGCGCGAAAGACGGGATCAGGGGCGGGGCGCAAAGTCGGGGCGGCCTTGCGGCGCCCCGTCGCATCGCAGACCCGTCGCATCAAACGGCCCTCCCCGCCATCGCCCCTCTGCAAGGAACTGGATTTCCTTGAAGCCGATGGCGCGCAGTCGGGCCGAGGTCTCGGGGAACAGGGCGGTGAGTTGGTCGGGTTGGTGACAGTCGGAAGTTAAAGTGATGGGCAGGCCACGGCGCGCCATCTCCCGCAGAATCCACTCGCTGGGATACAGGTCGTTGGCCCGGCCACGGGCCAAACCGCCGGTGTTGACCTCGACGATGACGCCGGTATCCGCAATCGCGTCAAGGGTCTGTCCCACCGCCGCCCGATACCAATCCGCCTCCTCGGAAAAATACCGGGGGGCGGGCCGGGCGGCCGGCGCGGCGCCGGGCTGCCAGTTGTTCTTCTTGACAATGTCCAGATGGGCAAGAATGTCGGGCGGCTCGCGCCGCAGCATCTCCCGAATGCGGCGGTAATACTCCTCGACGGCGGCGCGCACGTCGCCCCCGAACGTGTGCTCCAGACCGGCGCGAAACTCTTCATCCGGTCCGTCCACGGTCCACATCAGACCCGACGGCAACGGCTCGATGAAGTGGACAGACCCGATGGCGTAGTCCAGCCCCAGCGACTGGAATTGCGGCGAACGCCGGCCCATCACGCCCGGAATATAGTCGATCTCCAACCCCAGATGAATCGACAGTGGCGCGCTGCCGGAGCCCGCTTCGACCTCGCGCGCCTGCAATCCCCGAATTGTGCGGACATATTCGGCGAGGCGCTCGGGCTTCATCGTCCAGTCGGTCTCGAACGGGACGGGCGCGTGGCTTGAAAAACCGAGCGCGCGCACGCCGAGCCGTCGCGCGGCGGCGACGTAGGCCTCGGGGGCCTCACGTCCGTCGCAGAAATGGCAATGAGTATGGTAGTTGGTCCAGGTCATGGGCGATGGATTCAGTGGAAGGGATACAGGGACCTTAAGGGACGAAAGAGACGGAAGATGCGAAAAAACCGGTATGGCGTTCGCCGAGTGAGGCGTCAGGTTGGATGGCTCAAAGGCAAGGGCGGGCGAAGAGCGCCCGCGTCCTGCGCGGTGGCGACAATCTCCTTTGAAAACAGACAACGCGCCGCGTGGCCGTCCTCGAAGGGCGCCAGCGGCGGAATCGCCCCGCGACACTCGTCTTTCATATAGGGGCAGCGTGGATGAAACCGGCAGCCGGCGGGCCAGTTCGTTGCGCTGGGCACGCTGCCCGCGATGGCTTCAAGCCGCCCTTCGGCCGCGGAACGGCCAATCTTCGGAATCGACCGCAGTAGCGCGATCGTATAGGGATGCGCGGGTTTTTCAAAAATGCGCCGCGCCGGGCCATGCTCGACGATCATGCCGCCATACATCACGGCGATCTCGTGTGCGATCTCGGATACGACGCCCAGATCGTGGCTGATGAACAAAATGGCCGCGCCGGTGGACTCCTGCAGATCGAACATCAGCTCAAGAATCTGCGCCTGGATCGTGACGTCGAGGGCCGTCGTCGGCTCGTCGGCGATCAGCAGCGCCGGATCGCACGCCAGCGCCATGGCGATCATGACGCGCTGGAGCATCCCGCCGCTGAGCTGATGCGGATAGTCTTTGGCCCGGGCCTCCGGAGCGGGGATGCGGACCTTCCTGAGCATCTCGACCGCGCGGTCCCACGCCTCGCGCCGCGAGATGCCGCGCCGGTGAAGCCGAAACACCTCGGCCACCTGGTCGCCCACGGTGAAGACCGGGTTGAGCGAAGTCATCGGCTCCTGAAAGATGAAGCCGACGCGGGCGCCGCGCACCTGTTGCAGCGCTTTTTCGTCCAACGCGAGCAGGTCGCGCCCCTCGAAGATCGCCCGGCCCGAAACAATTCGCGCCGGCGGCATCGGAACGAGTTTGAGAATCGACAGCGCCGTGACGCTCTTACCGCAACCCGATTCGCCCACCAGGCCCATCGCCCGGCCCGGACCAATCGAAAAATCCACGCCATCGACGGCGCGCGCGACGCCCTCAGGCGTGCGGAAATGCACGCGCAGGTCTTCGACGCGCAGCAAGGACGCGCCAACGGACGCCGAATGGGAGGCGGCGGCGCAATCTGCGGTTGCGGCAGGGGTGTCGGCACGATTTTCCATAGCAGAGCCACGGCAACTTTGCCACAATCGCGCCGTGCGGTGAAACCTGTTTTTTCGACTGGCCAAGCGCATGGACTTGCGTTCAACCAGACTCGACCACCAGTCCCGGAGGGACGTGGACGGGCTGTCGGCGATTGCCATGCGCTCAATCAGACTGGACCACCAGTCCCGGAGGGACGTGGACGGGCTGCCGGCGATTGCCATGCGCTCAATCAGACTGGACCGCCAGTCCCGGAGGGACGTGGACGGGCTGTCGGCGATTGCCATGCGCTCAACCAGACTTGACCACCAGTCCCGGAGGGACGGCTGATAATAGCCCACCGTTTCAACGGTGGGTCAGACGCAACCGCCCTATAGCAAGTCCCGGAGGGACGGCTGAAAACAACCCACCGTTTCAACGGTGGGATTGACGAAAGGAATTGCCATGAAAGGCGTCTCTTGTGTCTCGCTGCGAATTCACGGGATTGCCGTCTTCTGCGCCATTGCCTCATTGGCCGTCGCAGAGGCCGTCTTCCCCAAACCGGGCTGGAAGGACGCGCCCGATCCGCTGGCGGCGCCCAACGCCGTGCCCGGCGGCGAGGTGTCCAACTTCTCGGGCCAGTCGCCCAAAAGCCTCAACTACTATCTCGACAACAGCGTGACCGCCAGCGACGTTTTCTCGCGTCTGTTCGAAACGCTGCTGGCCGCCGATCCGATCACCTATGAGGATCGTCCCGCCCTTGCCAACAAATGGTCGATTTCGGACGACCAAAAAGTCTTCACCCTTTGGCTCGACCCCAAGGCCAAGTGGAGCGACGGCCGGCCCGTCACCGCCGAAGACGTCAAATGGACCTTTGACGCCATCCTGGATCCCAAGAATCTGACCGGGCCGTTCAAGACGATCATGGAACCGCTGAACTCCCCCGACATCCTCGACGAACGCACGGTCCGCTTCACCGCCAAGGAAGTCCACTGGCGCAATCTCGAAGCCATCGGCGGCTTCCCTATCATGGCCAAACACGCCTATGCCGGCAAAGACTTCAATCTGATCCACTTTGAGTTCCCTGTCGTCTCCGGGCCCTATCGCCTCGGCGAATGGAAGGAAGGTCTGTATGTGACCATCATCCGCCGCCCGGATTGGTGGGCCATTGACCTGCCCTCCAGCAAGGGAACGCACAACTTCCAGACCATCCGCTTCAAGTTCATGGACGACCGCAACAACGCTTTCGAAGCCTTCAAGAAGGGCGAACTGGACATCTATCCGGTCTATACCTCGCGCATCTGGGTCAACGAAACCTCCGGCGGCGCCTTCGACAAGAACTGGATCGTCAAGCAGAACGTCCACAACTACGAGCCCGCCCGCATGCAGGGCTGGGCAATGAACATGCGCAAGCCGCCCTTTGACGATGTCCGCGTGCGCAAGGCCATGGCGATGCTGCTCAACCGCTGGAAAATGAACGAGACAATCATGTATAACCAATACAAGATGCACAAGGCGTATTGGGAAGACCTCTACGACGCCGAGCATCCCTGCCCGCGCGAGCCGCTGCCCTTCGACAAGACCGCCGCCCGCCAGCTGCTGGCCGAGGCGGGATGGAGGCCCAATCCCCAAACCGGCGTTCTCGAAAAAGACGGCAAGCCCTTTGTCTTCCGTATGCTCGAACGTGATCCGGCGTTCGCCAAGTTCAACGCCATTTACGCCGAAGACCTCAAGGAAGTGGGGATCCGGATGGAGGTCGATCAAAAAGACTGGGCCTCATGGGTCAAGGACATGGACAACTTCAACTTCGAAATGACCAGCTGCGCCTGGGGTTCCTCCATCCGCAAGGACCCGGAGATGATGTGGCATTCCAAGACCGGAAAGGTCACCGGCGGCAACAACTACTGCGGGTTTGCCGACCCGGCGGTGGACGCCCTGATCGAACAGCAGAAGACGATCTTTGACATCACGAAGCGTCACGACATCTGCCGCCAGATTGACCAGATGCTCTACGACCAGCATCCCTACGCGCTGTCGTGGTATGCCGATTCGATCCGGATGCTGTATTGGGCGAAGTTTGGCACGCCGCCGACTGTTTTGACCAAGTTCGGCGCCGAAAGCGGCGCGCTGACCTACTGGTGGTATGACGAAGACGCCGCGGCCGAGCTTCAGGACGCGATGGCGAACAACCGCTCATTGCCGAAGAAAGAGTTTGAGGTGTATTTTGACAAGACGTTCAAGAGATAGGGTTCAGGGTATAGGGTTCAGGGTATAGGGTTCAGGGTCTGGGGTTGAGGGATTAGCGTTCAGATGGGAATTGAAGGGTTCAGGTTTAAAGACGGGAGGATCCTTCATGGCGCTGAAGAGTTATCGTGATCTGTTGGTGTGGCAGAAGGCTATGGAACTGGTTGTGAGTGTGTATCGATTGACGACGAATTTGCCGCCAGAAGAGATATTCGGGCTGGCCAATCAGGCGCGCAGGGCGTCCGTGTCGATCCCATCCAACATCGCGGAGGGCTATGGGCGCAAAGGACGAGGCGAGTATCTGCATCACTTGTCCATTTCGAGCGGTTCGTTGGCCGAGCTGGAGACGCAAATTATAATCATGACACGTCTGGAATTCATCACCAGAGAGCAAGCCAAAGAGACTTGGGACTTGATTCAAGACGTTGCGAAACTGCAGAATAAACTCATCGCCTCGCTCGGTTCCAAGCATCAGCCCCCCAAGATCCAAACCCTGAACCCTGAACCCTAAACCCTGAACCCTGCAACCTATGGCCCGCCTCGAATACTTCATACGCCGCTTGCTGCTGATGATTCCCACATTTCTGGGAATCACCCTGGCGTGCTTCGCCATCTGCCAGTTCGTTCCGGGCGGGCCGGTCGAGCAGATGGTGTTGAGGATGCGAGGGACCGGCGGCGGCGAGACCGGCGCCGGAGGAACGGGGCGTTCGGTCGCCATCGGCCCCGAGCAGATCGAGGCCATCCGCAAGCATTTTGGCTTCGACCAGCCGTTGGCTATGCGATACTGTAACTGGCTCGTCCGCGACCGCATGGGCATGGCCGCCCCGTCCTACAAATACCCCAACAAGACCTCGTTGCAGATCATCCTCGACCGGCTGCCCGTGTCGCTCATCTTCGGCCTGACCGGGTTTTTCCTGACCTATCTGGTCTGTATCCCGCTGGGCATCGCCAAGGCCCTGCGCCATGACTCGGCCTTCGACCTCGCCTCCAGCGTCCTGGTCTTCATCGGATACGCGATCCCCGCCTTCGCTCTCGGAATGGTCCTGAAGATGCTGTTGTGCGGCACGGTCGAGTGGGGATTCGACATTTTCCCCATCGCCGGCTTCAAGTCCGACAACTTCGACACGCTGACCTTCGGGGGCAAGGTGGCCGACATCGCCCGCCACATGGCCCTGCCGGTAGTCTGCTACATGATCGGCGGCTTCGCCGTCCTGACCCTCCTCATGAAGAACTCGCTGATCGAGGAGGTGTCGAAAGACTACGCGCGCACGGCCCGGGCCAAGGGCTGCTCGCCGCGGCGCGTGGTCTGGGGACACGTCCTGCGCAATTCGCTCATCCCCATCGCCACCGGCTTCGGCGACGTGCTGCTGGCCATTCTGGCGGGGTCGGTCCTGATCGAACAGGTCTTTGAGATTCCGGGCATGGGCAAACTGAGCCTCGAAGCCATCGTCAGCCGCGACTATCAAATCTTCATGGGCATTGTCGCGCTGACGGCTGTACTGGGGATGCTGGCCCGCCTGCTGTCGGACTTCTGCT
>Ga0101944_10003192_pt1 | contig 19246 bp, 21 predicted proteins | sample DewCreD2012metaG_FD_75245 | JGI IMG/M metagenome (GOLD analysis project Ga0101944, IMG submission 75245) | Hot spring sediment bacterial and archeal communities from British Columbia, Canada, to study Microbial Dark Matter (Phase II) - Dewar... ... | reverse complement strand
CTCTTTCAGAATACCCGAGATTATGGAATACAGCGGTGCCCGTCTGCGGGAGGTGGGAACAACCAACCGAACTCATCTAAGAGATTACCGCGCCGCCATTAATGAACAGACCGCAGCCATTCTTAAGGTTCATCCCAGCAATTATAAAATCATTGGCTTTACAGCAGAGGTCGGATTGCCGGCGCTGCGGGAATTGAGTACGGCATTTCACATCCCGCTTATGTTTGATATGGGAAGCGGAAATTTGATGACGGATAGGCCAGCGGAACTCAAGGATGAAATTACGGTTCAGGAGGCCGTGCAGCAGGGGGTTGATATTATAACCTTTAGCGGCGATAAACTGGTGGGCGGCCCGCAGGCGGGTATCATTCTTGGAAAAGCGGATTATCTTAAGCGTATTGCCCGAAATCCGCTTGCCCGCGCTCTGCGTATAGACAAACTGACGCTGGCTGCTTTAGAGCAGACACTTAGACTGTATTGTTTCGATGCTGGTTATCGAACCCGTATTCCGGTTTTGCACATGCTCTCAATCCCTGAAGACACATTAAAAAAGCGGGCCCAGGCGATGGCGCGAGAACTGAGAAAGTGCCGTGTGCCACTTGACATATCTGTTGCCAAGGACATTTCAAAAATCGGCGGGGGTTCGTATCCGGTGCAAGATTTTCCTACCTGGGTTGTCTCGCTTCAGCCGCAGACGATGTCCACAATGGAATTTGAAAGCCATCTGCGCGCAAGCACACCGCCGGTTATCTCGCGCATCACCAAAGACCGGGTTATCCTTGATATGCGCACATTGTTTCCCGAAGAGCCGCGTTTGATAATTAAATGTATTGTCAACGTGTTGGGCCAGGGCCAAGAGAAAAACCATGCTATTTCCCGGGAGGGCGAATAAACTTTTGTTGACCAATAAGTAAGATTGTTTTATTTTAATAACATTATGCTCAATACCAGCGTATTAGTTCTCAACAGATCATTTTTGCCGGTGCATATTACGTCGGTCCGCAGGGCTTTTATTTTGCTGTATCAGGGCATAGCCAGAGCCATAGACGAGCAGTATAAAACCTTTGATTTTGAGAGCTGGGCGCAACTAAGTGTTTACGCGCACGATGAAAGCATAGGCCTTGTTAATCGCACGATACGTATTCCCCGGGTTATCATGCTGCTTACTTACGATAAAATCCCCAAAGGGCAGGTGCGCTTCACGCGGATTAATATTTTTCGGCGTGATAAAAACCGCTGCCAGTATTGCGGCAAAGCCTTTCCGCGCAACGAGCTGAGTATTGACCATGTAATCCCGCGCTCTTACGGGGGCAAGAGCACATGGGAAAATGTGGTGTGTGCCTGTTATCAATGCAACAAGAAAAAGGGCGGCAGAACCCCAACCGAGGCTGCAATGAAATTATTAACCCAGCCCCGCAAACCCCGCTGGTCTCCCTTCATGCGCGTGCCAATTCAGGAGATTAAACGCAAGGAATGGCAGCCGTTCCTCACCATGGTAGATCTTTCCTACTGGCATACCGAACTGCTTGAAACGTAACGGTATATTCTCGCGGTGAAGAGAATAGCATTTACAGTGCGCGCCGAAGATGTCGGCAAGAGACTTGATGTTTTTCTTGCAGAACAGCAGGCGTTGCTGACCCGCGCACAGGTGCAAAAGGCCATTCAGGAACATCGCGTGCAGATCAACGGCATGGTCCGCAAGGCGTCCTATCGCCTCCGTTTAGATGAACAGGGCGTGATAGAAATTCCTGATCCGATTCCTCTCCAGTGCCAGCCCGAAGCATTGCAACTGACTATACTCTATGAAGACAATGACCTGGTGGTGGTAAACAAACCGGCAGGCATGGTGGTCCATCCTGCATGCGGCAATTACACGGGCACCTTGGTCAACGCGCTCTTATATCATTGCACCAGCCTTTCTGGCATCGGTGGCGTGTTGCGGCCTGGTATTGTGCACAGGCTGGACAAAGGGACCTCGGGAATCCTGGTGGTGGCAAAGAACGACGCAGCGCATCAGGGTTTAAGTGCCCAGTTTAAGGATCATAGTATTGTGCGCAAATATCAGGCGCTGGTGTACGGTGCGATGGAAAAAGATTCAGGCACCATTGAGACCCTGATCGGCAGGCATCCGCAGTCGCGCGCCAAGATGTCCGCACAGCCTAAAAAAGGAAAACGGGCAATTACCCACTGGCGGGTCATAGAGGAGTTTCTCGGCATAACCCTGCTTGAAGTAACCATTGAAACGGGACGCACTCATCAGGTTCGCGTCCATCTGTCACATCTGGGGCATCCGGTCCTGGGAGATTCGCTGTATGGTTCAACAAAACGACTTAAAGAAATAAGCACGCCATCCGTGAGAGATGCAATCAAAAGAATAAACCACCCCCTGCTCCATGCTGGCTACCTAAAATTTGTCCATCCCCTTTCTTCAGCAATTCTTGATTTTACGACTCCTCCTCCGGAAGATTTTTTGAATCTGCTTGCCACACTACGAGGTGCGCCATGATAAAAGTTGGATTAACCGGCGGCATCGCAAGCGGTAAAAGCCTGGTAGCAGCTCTTTTCAAACGGCTGGGGGCAACAGTGGTTGATGCCGATATTATTGCCCGCGAGGTGGTTGAACCGCACACTGCCGGATGGCAGAAAGTGGTTGCGAAATTTGGCCCGACCATTCTGGCGCCAGATGGCACCATTGATCGAGCTAAACTGGGCAGTATCGTGTTTTCTGATCAGCAAAGCAGAGATGCCCTCAATGATATTCTGCATCCCTACATATTAGATAAGATACGGGAACAGATTACCGAAATTGCAGAAAAAGATCCGCAGGCTATGATTGTTGTTGATGTGCCGCTGCTTATTGAGTGTGGTCTGCAGCATGAGTTTGACGCGGTTATTGTGGTCTGGTCCCCAATAGAATTGCAGCGCAAACGGCTCATGGAGCGGGATGGGTTGAGCGCAGGGGAAGCGCAGCAGCGAATTGATGCACAGATGCCGCTGGACCAGAAACGGGCAAGTGCGAACTTTGTAATAGAAAACGATGCTGATCAGGAAAAAACCGAAGCGCAGGTACGCGATATTTTTTTGCGCCTGCGTGCGACAGGAAAGGGGCGCAGCGAAAAACCGGAATAACTACACAAATTTACTTAACCTTTTACCCGCCAATAGCTATAATTCTATACATCTTTATTTTTGAAATTAACCCCTTTGGGGGAGGATTTACTTATGCAGATCAAAAATCTGTTGCCATGGTTCTTTTTATTATCCTTTTCTCACTTGTCACAGCTCCACAGGTTTTTGCGGTACTGATGATTGATACGATAGCTGGTAATGGAACTGCAGGCTATTTCGGTGATGGCGGAGCGGCAACAGCGTCCAGACTTTATAACCCTTCCGGCGTTTCAGTAGACAGCGCCTTTTCTATGATCCTCAATCAGGTATAATGAACTTTTCGCTCTATTTCAGATAGTCTCTCTTGCAGGTTTTTAATCTGCTCTTTCATCTCCTGAATTCTTTTTTCAAGTATCTCCTGCCCGCCGGCTCCGCTCAGCAATGTCTCCTCAATTCTTTTAATGCCGTGAACAATTGAATAATATTCCTCTTCCAAACGATCTAAGCGTTTGTATAACGAATCAAAGTGCCCAAGAATATCCAGAAGCTTATTATCATGTTCAAGCTGCTTATCCTTAAGTGCGGTAAACTCGGAATGCAGCACCTTCTGATAAAAATCCTGCAAAGCTTCTGCTAATTCCCTTTTCATCACAATCCTCACGGTCAGCGATATAGTGCTGTTAGTTCAAAAACAACCATATCATGTAATAACTCTGCCCATTATTTTAGAAAAATATCAGCAAACAATCCCATTGTAAAGTTTTTAAAAAACCAGCGAAAATACGAAATGAGAGACGTCCATGAAATTATAACATTTCATCTTCAGAATTTATGGATCTTCCCAGAGTTAAATTTAACCAATTCCAAACTATTGAGCCATCCTGAGAGTAATTTCACTTAACCGCAGAGAGCACAGAGAACGCAGGGATTGTTAAAATTAAAGGAAAATAGTTGTTTCTGTGAATACTGGGGCTCTGCTCTGAAAATACATTTTGTGATGCACAACAAAAAGCTGATTTAGAAAAAAACTATATAGTCATTCTGCCCCTGTGACTTGATCGCAGGGTTGAACGCAGAATCCATGAGACTATTTTTAGATCCTGCGATCAAGTCGCAGGATGACGATTGGGGATTCAAAGACGGGCAGCTATATCATTTTCATCCTTTCTGGGTGATGCGCTGCATCATGAAGACTGTGGTTTCATATTGCCCCCTTTTTTTCATAGAACTTTTGACAGTATCTCTTTTATCCCAAGGAACCGGGATAAATATTCTGTAATAAAAAACTGGGAATAAATAACTTGACAAAGAATATATATATAGCTATATTTTATAACAAGAATGCTCACCAAAAGTGTTCAATAAATAAAAAAAGTAAAACACCTGTTCTTTCTCTCCAGGGAACATCTCATTTTAATTATAGCCGTATAGCATAAATAAACTATATTGTTGCATCAGGAGATTTTTGTAGGATTGGGGTGGGAGTACCGATCTGAAAGATAGGGAATCCAAACAAATAAATCATTAATGACCCCTTCCAGGCCAAAAAAAACCCCGTTACCGTATTTATTTCTCTTATCATACCTTGTTCACTTCGAATAGATACAAGCATAATTATCACGATAACTAAAATCCCAGCATAGAGAGCACAGGGCTGATATGCTAGTGATAAAACAGCATCAGCACCCATGGCGATAGGTTAACAACGTTACTGGCGTCGAGGAGAAGTTTGCATGAATTTAAAGGAACTCAAAAACAAAAAAATAAATGAACTGATGAACGCTGCCAAGCAAATGAATGTGGACGGCTATAGCAGCATGCGCAAGCAGGATCTCATTTTTGCCCTCCTGCAGTCTGAAATAGATAAAAATGGCCTTATTTACGGCGAGGGAGTGCTGGAAATTCTGCCCGACGGTTTTGGCTTTTTAAGGGCTCCTGATTACAATTATCTTCCCGGCCCCGATGATATTTATGTTTCCCCCTCGCAAATTAGACGTTTTAATCTAAGAACCGGCGATACGGTGTCCGGCCAGATTCGCCCGCCCAAAGAATCAGAGCGTTATTTTGCGCTGCTCAAGGTTGAAAATGTCAATTATGAGAATCCGGAAATTGCCCGCGACAAAATTCTCTTTGATAACCTGACGCCGCTCTATCCGATGGAGCGGATCAGGCTTGAAACCGACAAGGATAACCTGTCTGCGCGGGTTATGGATCTGCTGACGCCAATTGGAAAAGGGCAACGCGGACTTATTGTGTCACCACCCCGGACCGGTAAAACCATGCTGCTGCAGACCATTGCCAACTCAATAACCAGCAATCACCCCGAAATTATGCTGATAGTGCTGCTTATAGATGAGCGGCCTGAGGAAGTTACAGACATGCAGCGCTCCGTCAAGGGCGAAGTCATCAGCTCGACGTTTGATGAGCCGGCGCAGCGGCACGTGCAGGTTGCAGAAATGGTGATTGAGAAGGCAAAACGGCTGGTTGAGCACAATAAAGACGTGGTCATACTGCTTGACAGCATCACCAGACTTGCCCGTGCCTACAACACCGTTGTGCCGCCAAGTGGAAAAGTGCTTTCCGGCGGCGTAGATTCTAATGCGCTGCACAAACCCAAGCGGTTTTTTGGTGCTGCCCGCAATATTGAGGAGGGCGGCAGTCTTACCATTATCGCTACGGCTCTTATTGATACCGGCAGCAGAATGGATGAAGTTATTTTTGAGGAATTCAAGGGCACGGGCAACATGGAAATTTATCTGGAGCGCAAACTCGCAGACCGCCGCGTGTTTCCAGCAATTGATATAAATCGGTCCGGCACCCGCAAAGAAGAACTTCTCCTGCCCAGTGAAAGCTTAAACAGAATATGGCTGTTGCGCAAGGTGCTGCAGCCGCTGAATACCGTTGATGCCATGGAATTTCTGCTGGAAAAATTACGGGAAACAGATAATAATGTTGACTTTCTCAATTCTATGAATAAATAAGGCAACAGATAAAGGAGACGTGGCAATGAAGAAAGATATACATCCTCAATATGAAAAGGCAATCGTTAGATGTGTGTGCGGAAATACCTTTGAAACCCGCTCAACCAAAAAAGAGATTAAAGTGGAAGTGTGCTCGAGCTGCCACGGGTTTTTTACCGGCAAACAAAAGCTGGTAGATTCAGCGGGGCGGGTTGAGAAATTTCAGCAAAAATATGCAAAAAAAGCCGGTAAAAAAGAAACACCTGCTGCACAGTAAGTTTTTTTTGAACCGGCAGGCTTTGCCCGTGGCGAAATTTCAGGCACGTCACGGGCTCTTTGTTTGAGACGACTATGAGTTCTATGTTTGACAAGTTAGAACAGGTAGAACAAAAATACCACGAGCTTGAAGCACTTCTGAGCGATCCGGCAGTATTTCAAGATATGGAGCGCTACCAGAAGCTCACGCGGGAACGAGCGAAGCTTACGTCTTTGGTGGAGCACTATCAGCGCTATAAAAAGATTGCTGAAGAAATTGAGAGCAATAAAGAGTTGCTCCATAACGATGACGATGCGCTCAAAGAACTTGCTAAAGAGGAAATGGCGGCGCTTAAAAAGGAGCGCGAGACACTGGAGGAGACCCTGCGTCTGATGCTTCTGCCAAAGGATCCGCGGGATGAAAAAAATGTTATCCTTGAAATACGTGCCGGCACCGGCGGCGAAGAAGCCGCCCTTTTCGCTATGGATTTGTTCCGCATGTATGCAAAATTTGCAGAACGAAAGGGATGGAAAGTTGAGATTTTAAGCCAGAACATTACGGGACTGAGGGGTGCCAAGGAAATAATTGCCTCCATTGAAGGTGAGGGCGTTTACAGCCAGTTAAAATACGAGAGCGGAGTGCACCGGGTTCAGCGCATTCCGGAAACGGAAACGCAGGGCCGCATCCACACCTCGGCTGTCACGGTAGCCGTGCTCCCGGAAGCTGAAGATATTGATGTCGTCATTAATCCCGATGAACTCAAAATAGACGTTTACCGCTCTTCGGGACCCGGTGGTCAAAGTGTGAACACCACTGACTCTGCTGTTCGCGTCACACATCTTCCGACCGGTCTTGTGGTGACCTGCCAGGACGAAAAATCTCAACATAAAAACAAAGCAAAAGCAATTAAGGTTCTTAAATCGCGTCTGCTTGATAGCGCAATCAAAGAGCAGCAGGACCAGATTTCAAAGGAGAGAAAAAGTCAGGTGGGAAGCGGTGACCGGAGCGAGCGAATTCGCACTTATAATTATCCTCAGGGCAGGGTCACCGATCACCGCATTGGACTGACGCTATACCGGATTGAGGAGGTAATGGAGGGCGATATTCAGGAGATTATTGACCATCTTACCGCTCACTTTCAGACAGAATCATTGAAAGAATCAGGCCTGGATGTTCTCGGCAAACCCCATTAGCCCGTTGCAGTGTTCCTCGCGCAACCAGTTTCGTCTCTGTTTTTTTCTGATACCCGCAGTAAGACTACACATATTTTTATCAATCATAATCCCGCAGTATTTGCGTTTCTCAGTTCCCGCGACCTTTAGCATGGTGCGTTTTCTATGAACAGGCACTGGACTGTCCTCGAACTGATAAATGAAACGGCCGCTTATTTTAATAAAAAAGGCATCGAGAGTGCCCGGCTTGATGCGGAACTGCTGCTCTCTTACTGCCTAAAAATCCCGCGCATTCAACTCTACATTGACTTTGAACGCCTGGTTAGCTCAGACGAGCTTGCTGCTTTTCGGGAGCTTGTCAAACGCAGGGCAGCGCGGGAACCGGTTGCCTATCTGGTGGGATACAAAGATTTTTGGTCGCTTAAAATAACGGTAGAAAAAGGCGTGCTGATACCGCGTCCGGAAACGGAGCTGCTCATAGAAGAGGCAATTGCGTTATTTAAGGCGCATGCCGAGCACGCATTGCCACTTGCTATTCTTGAACTCGGCACCGGTAGCGGCGCAATTTCTGTTGCACTGGCTCAGGAGTTTAGAAACTGCCGTATTTATGCCACTGACATCTCGTTGGTTGCTTTAAAGATTGCCCGACAAAACAGCAAAGCTCACGGCTGTGCGGATTCCATGCACTTGGTGCAGGGTAATGCGCTCACGCCATTCCGGCAGCATGAATTTTTTGATCTGATTATTTCCAATCCCCCCTATATTTGCAGCACCGATATCAATCAGCTTGCGCCGGAAATATGGCACTATGAGCCCCTTGAAGCGCTCAACGGCGGCGTAGACGGGCTTGATTTTTATCGCCACTGGATTCCCCGAATGCCGGCACTGTTAAAACCCGACAGGTGGATTATCCTTGAAATCGGCGCTGGCCAATCTGCTGCAGTTTCTCAATTATTTTCCAATGTTGGAAGCTTTACCGATGTGCAAACAGTCCGAGATTATGCCGGGAAGGAACGACTCATCAAAGCGAGAAAGAAATAAAAGACTATTTGCCGGTTATTCTCGGGTCAATGTTTTCCGGGCCCCCGCAATCAGGCGTGTAACAGGTGCAATCAATAAACGTGCATTGCTGCTTGCAAGCAGGGCATTCGTTGGGCGGAGTTTCGGTTTTGAAGGTATATCCACATGTTGAACATTTAAACCAGGCCATAGGGCTCCTTTCTTTTCTGTGTTTTCATGTGCAAACAGATTACCCATTACATTATTTATAGTTATAGGTAACATATCAAATTTACCGATGCACGGGTTTTTAATGCGATGGAGATATTTCGACATGAGAAAAAGCTTTTTCTGGGCATTCGTTATACTGCTGATAGGCACGGGCAGTTCTCATGGCATCTCTCTGGAAAACGAAATAATCAATACCGGCAGATGGACAGTTGATGAACTGAATCGGATTATAATGCTGGCATCGGAGGTTAAAGACACTTCATTGCGCATGGATTTTATTTCCGGACACTTTCTCTCAGTTCCATATCAGGATAAAACTTTAGTTGGCAATATACAAACGCCGGAACGGATGGTAATAAATCTCGCCGGGGTTGACTGTTTCACTTTTATTGATTATGTGGAGGCAATGCGCGCCTCAACATCGTTTGATGACTTCAAAAGAAACCTGCGAAACATTCGGTATCAATCAGGGGTTGTGGATTACCAGCACAGAAATCACTATTTCACCGACTGGGGAGAGTTCAATGCCGGCCGCGTGGAAGATGCGACTGAACAGATTGGCGGCGAAAAAACAAAAAAGGTTATAAAATTCTTGGGCCGCACTGCGGACAATAGGGAGCTTCTCCCCGGCGCGCCTGTCAGAAAACGCATAATAAAATATATCCCCACAGCAGAGGTGCGAGCGGAGATAATAAAGAGATTAAAGACCGGCGATTATGTCGGCATTTATACAAACCGTGCCGATCTTGACGTCTCACATGTAGGTATTGCAATCTGGAAGGAGGATACACTCTTGTTCAGGCATGCTTCGTCGAAGGCACAATTTAAAAAAGTCATTGACGAAGAATTCATGAAATATATATTTGATAAACCCGGCATTATTGTATTACGGCCTGCTCCTATTCCCGCAAAATAGGAAAGATTTTAGATTATGCCTCTCCGCAAAGATACCTCATTTTTTTCTTTTTTTAAGAGGAGATCCTAACGTTCCCTCTGTAGCCACCACAAGGAGGTTTTTATATTTAGTAAAGTTTTTGGGAATGTCAAACAGCCCTGCATCAGGTTCAGTCTTTTTTATGTTGGAAAATGTTGTGGTATTGGTGCCGGATATGCCAAGGCGGGTGGTAAAATCAGCAACAATTTTAACAGGCAGGCCTTTAAGCTCCGGGGCAAGCCAGGTGGTGACGCGGGTGCGGGTACCATTTGCAAACTTCATGGTGGCGAACATTTTTTTGCAGTCAAAACCATCAAATAGTTCTTGACCGAGAAACTCTTTTTTCTCGATTGTTGGTTTGCCATCGCGTTTTTTCATAATTGAGCCCATCATTTCGCGCACTTCATCAGGATCAACCTCAATAAAGGCATCCCGTTTTGGAAATACGAGGTAGGCTTTTTTCTGAAGGATGCGATACAGAATATAACAATCGAAAAGACGCACTCCTTCTTTTCCGGGGACCTCCAGACCGCTTTTTAAATCAACGCGCAATCCGCTGATTCCTTTCTTGTACACGGTGCCTTCAAGCAGCGCCTTATTTCTTCCTATGGCGGTTATATTATTGAAATCAGAAATAAATGATATATTCAAAGTTTCCCAGTTGAGATATTCAGTGAATTTATTCAGATCAATGCCTGCTGTTTCCAGGGCTGTGCCGATCCCGGCCTTTTCCAGCGTTTTGCCCAGGTCGCCACGATCCAGGCTGAAACAGTTTGCTGCAATAATACCTATTGACACGGGAATTAATAGAAAAAAATTTTTCATGGTAAAATTTATGTTGTTTACCCGTTATGGTTTATTATAATATACCCTAACAATAGGACATTGTTCAATATTAAAGCCCGCCACGCAATATTTTAAGAACGAAAAATAACAATCGCCTTGTCGATTACCATGAAGGTGAATTGTATATTCTCTCTTTTTGTTGTTTCATATACTGCATTAGTCATAGCGATAACCGGTTATTTCCTCCCTCCCCATACAGCCACCGCAGATGAACTTGGTTCTCAAATGATGTTTGATGTATGGAAACATCGGAACGGCGAGGCGGATACCGGTCTTTTGACCGGCAGAGCTTCAAAACCAAAATCTGCAGAACCGCCCATGATAAGCGCATATATAAGGGGAAATATCTATTTTAATAAACAGCATGGTGTGCTGCTGTCGGGGGACGAACTGGAAATAAAGCTGTTAGACGTCTCCCGGCAGGATGCTCCTGCCGCAGTCATCGCTACACAAAGTATCACGGCGCAACGCCAGGTGCCGGTGCCATTTAAGATTTCCTACGATCCTGCTCACATCAACCCTGCACACAGGTATGCAGTTCAGGCGCGCTTTCTGCGCAATGGCCGAGAGTGTTTTATCAATACAACGCCTTGCTATGTTATCACGCATGGACATACCAATAATGTCAATATTTTTCTTGAGTGAATGCTGCCGAATGCGTGGTGCCCGCAAAGCCGCTGACCGGGAACGGCAGCAGACACGTGTTCAGCCCTGCGCGTTGAACAAGTAACAAACGCTATGCTCACGACCCCGCTGTCTCTGTGAAAAAATACGTAATGCAGTACAGCGATTTGAGCTGACGGCACACATGCCGCCATTCAAATAACTGAGATGTTCAACGTATTACCAACAACAACACAGGAGGGCTTACGATGAAACCGTATAGCGCAGAATTTTTTGGAACGTTTTGGCTGGTGTTGGGCGGCTGCGGCAGCGCGGTGCTGGCTGCAGCATTTCCGAATGTGGGCATTGGTCTGCTGGGGGTATCGCTTGCTTTTGGCTTGACCGTGCTGACCATGGCCTTTGCGATAGGCCACATATCAGGCTGTCATCTTAATCCAGCTGTTTCCGTGGGACTGTGGGCGGGTGGCCGTTTTCCAGCAGGTAAACTGTTGCCATACATTGTGTCCCAGGTGCTGGGCGGGATATTAGCAGGCGGCGTTCTGTTCATTATAGCCAGCGGCAAAGCGGGGTTTGATGTAACCGCCGGTTTTGCCTGTAACGGCTATGGCGCCCATTCACCGGGCGGATACTCACTGCTGGCGGCGCTGGTCACCGAAGTGGTGATGACCATGATGTTCTTGATGGTCATTCTCGGATCAACCGACCATAAAGCGCCGCAGGGATGTGCGCCGGTTGCTATTGGCCTGTGCCTTACCCTGATTCACCTGATCAGTATTCCGGTAACCAATACGTCGGTAAACCCGGCACGCAGCACCGGCGTTGCGCTTTTTGCCGGGGGCTGGGCGGTTGCGCAGTTGTGGCTGTTCTGGATTGCGCCGATTATTGGTGCATTACTGGGCGCGCTCGTGTACCGCTACATCAGAGGAAAAGAGGCCTGATTTTGTCTGATAATATGATTTGAACACGCGAACGAGGTATTGTTATCAAAGGGTTTAAAATACCTGCCGGTGCCATAGTCGACACCGCAACCGCTTGCCTAAAATATTTTATATAACGGATGGTGCTTTGTTGCCGGACGTATGGATACAAATCTGCCTTCGTAGGCAAGCATAGCATCAATCGAAGCAATTGCCGGATAAATCCAGGGAGCAAAGCGCATGGGGCCATAAAGAATAAAATCAGCTCCCTGAAATATGCTCAGGGAATAGATTGCTGCCGCTGTTGCTTGAAATGCTGAATCCCCCTGGTTTTTAAGTTTTTCCCATTTGAATAAAGAATTTGCCGGCGCACAGCCAGCCGGGTAGCCAAACGCCTCTTTAATTTCATAGATTGCGCGGGCTGCCCAGCTTATGCTCGGCACATCAAGAACGCCGGTATCTATGAGAATATGTTCAATGCCGGCTTTTTCTGCGGCAGGCAAAAGAACTTTTTGCAATAATCCAATACGGTCTTTTGGCAGCAGGGCTTTGGTACTAAATGCCAGGAGAATTGCGGTCTTAACCCCGCATTCTTTTATACACGCAAGTTCTTTTTCGGTGAAGTCTTCAGCAATGGAATTATAAACCAGCCGCGATATTATTGGTGTGCCGGCAAAATGTCTGAGTGCCTGTATGCGGGATTCTGGATATGGGGAATCCACCAGAATCGGCGCATCAGTATGTTCATATAAAAATTGAATATAGCTGATAAGTGCTTCGCCCGTGTCGCCAATGGGGTCTATAAAACGCGGGTTGCCCGTTGCAGCAGATAGTTCCGCTTCTTTATCAATTTGGGCTTTTGCCCGTTCCCGGTTGAATATGCCTTTCGCCGGATCATAAACTATTTTATGCTTTCCAAAAAAAATGCTTCCAATGAGAACTGTCGGCCGTTGGCCTGGTTGCCCGCCGATTTCGACCGTGCCGATGCGATACACGTGTTGTGGTTTTTTAAATGTGATCATGGTGGTTTTTTCTTGAGCACACGTTAGTTTTTTTTCAGCCGTTCGTGTTCTGCTGCGGTTAGAATTGCGCGCAGCTCTCGCTCAACATCATCAGCGAGGGGCGCCGGTTGATGCGTGGTGAGGATCACTGCAGCACGTTCACGTGCCCGTGTCACAATGTTTTTAGCTCCATTCTTTAGCCAGGTTTCATATGGAAAACGATTGCACACATGGGGAAAAAAGTGTTCCTGCTTAAACCATTTTCGGGTGTGAGGATGTTTTAAATAATTTCCACGGGCTATGCCCATTTCATGAATAGCCTCAAGAGCAAGCGTTTCGTCCGTAACGGCAAAGCGATCCAGAAAGCGCCCCACCATGCCATATAAATCGTTGTCTATAACAAGCTGTTCCATGCAGAAAGATGATTCATTATGGATGCCGCCGCCGCCCGACATAAAATTAATTCCGGAAAGAGCCATTGCCAGAGCCTGCAATCCTTTCTCAAAACCGGTCTGTTCATCTGCGATCAGCGAAGAGCTCATGGGGAAGAGAGAAAAATTTTGTAAGCCCAGATATTGATTCACCTGAGCCTGTGCAACATGAAACAGCGCAACCTCGATGCTGCCCCAGGCAAGGTCTCCGACCTTCATGTCCAGCGGGGCTGTCTCAGTAAGACACAGCACACCGGTGCCGGGATACTGCGACTGAACAAGGACTACTCCGGCAAGCGCTTCGGCAGTCTGCTGGACTAAACTGCCCGCAAGAGTAACCGGCCCCATACCTCCCATAGCGATCCCTGACCCGACGGTCACCGGATATCCTGCCTGTGCGTAGGTTAAAAGCGCATCGGTATCCCCCTTTGGGTAGAAGAGCGGAGGCGTGCAGGAGGTAACGCCAATAATATCAGCGCCAACAGTTTTTGCCATTTTAATAATCCATTTTGGACAATCTCTAAAGGCAGGGCCCACCGTAGTTTTTTCGGTCTTTCTGAAGGTTTCAGCAAATACCCATTCAGGGCTTATTTCAGCAGGTTTGTCGGTAAGCTCCGCAGTGAGTGTGAGCAGCACGTCTATATTTTCGAGCGCGTCTATAATTGTAATTATGTCGCTTACATCCTTTAAGGAAGGTTTTTTGCGTTGGCCGCTGTCTGGGTCAATAAGATAGGGCGCTGAATGTGAGGCAAAGTAAACGCGAGAACCATTAAACAAAAGGTTGTATGCGGGGTTTCTTGCCTTAACCGTAAATTCACGGGCGCACTTCTTTACAGCGGTTTCTACAATATGGGCAGGAAATCTGACACGCTGCTTTTGTGCATCAATATTGCACCCACATTCATGGAGCAGTCTGGTCATATTCTGATCTTCAAAATAAACCCCGGTTTTCTCCAAGACTTCGAGAGCGCCGCAATAGATTTTTTTCACCTCCTCATCTGATATAACCTTAAGCGGATAAACGACGTTTTTTATACCCATTGTTATGCCCCTGCAAAACCGTTCATCAGTTTTTTGCCTTTTTCAACAGCCTCGCGCGCATCGCCGCCATATGCGTCCGCGCCGATCTCCTCAGCCCAGCGTTCTGTTATGGCCCCGCCGCCCACCATTATTTTGACTGTTGAACGCACGCCTGCTGCATCGAGCGCCCGTATAACCTGTTTTTGTTCTTCAGCACTGGTCGTCAAAAGAGAAGAAAGACCGAGCAGGTCTGGCTTATGCACGGTAACCGCTTCTATAAACTTTTCGCGCGGCACATCAACCCCAAGATCAATCACAGAAAATCCGGCTGCTTTGAAAAGTGTTGAAACCAGCGTTTTTCCTATGTCGTGAATGTCTCCTGCAACAGTGCCAATGACTATGGTGCCCACCGATGACTTCACTGTTACCCCGCTTTGCTTCAGCGCCGCCTCTAAAATTTCTGCTGCTTCTCGCATCGCATCGCTGCTTAATATTAGGTCAGGCAGAAAAATCTCGCCGTTGCCAAATAAATCACCGACCTGTTTGATGCCTTTAATCAGTCCTTCATTCATAGTTCGAAGCGGATCAATTTTTTTTTCTAAGGACTTTCGAGCAAAGTCTCGAGCAGCATCTATATCACCATTAATGATTGCCTGCTCAAGAGTTTGAATAACAATCTCTGTTTCCATAATAGCAACCTCCTATTCCTATAAATTGTCTTACAAATTAAACCGACCAGTCGGTTTAACTATTAATGAAAAAAAAATTAATTTTGTTGTTTTTTCATGCTGTTTATTATCCTATTAGTCTGAAAGTCTTGTTGCTCAAAAATATCGAAGTCAACATTTATTGAAAAATAAGTAAAAAACACCCCCATTACTAATAGATAAAATACACGCGCAGTCTTTTCTACATCAATATCCTGCTCAAAACTTCCAGAAATTACCCCGTCTTCAATTATATTTTTGAAGGTCGCCACAGAACTCTTATAGAAATCAGTCATGATGTCACGGATTTCAACATCACGGACCCCCATCGAAAGAAATTCTATGCAAAATTTATAAAACTGTTCATCTTTTTTAAGAAATTTTCCCGCTTCAGTAACAAGCTTACGTAATCTGACATCAGCGGAATCGTGCGCATTCAGACACGACTTCATTTGCTCGAAATATTTGTTTACACGGTATTGGAACAACTCAAGAAAAAGTTGTTTTTTAGATTTGAAGTAATGAAACAACCCCCCTTTGCTCATTTGAGCTCTGGCAGCAATAGTTTCGCTGTTGGTTTTGTCAAAACCGGTTTCGTTGAAGCATTGCAAGGCTGCCTCAAAGATTTGCTCTTTGCGTTTTTGCTTCTGATCCATATTTATACTCATACTCAATATCCAGACCGACTGGTCGGTCTAATTATTGGTTATTTTTTATCTGTTGTCAAGAGATAAATTGCAGGACGTTCCCCAAAATGTATCCAAGAAATTCAGGTAAACCGTGTGATTACATAAAAACGGAACGGGTAGGGTATAATGGTGGGGAACTTTGACACACAAGAGTCCGGCCTTTTTCCGAGCAACACAACCTTCTTAAAAAAATCTGCCGAGCAGCGGATAATAGAGGTGAGCCACTAAGAAGTCAATGAAGTAAATATAAAAACGCTCTGAGAAGTAAGTTGGTATGACCTGCTTGTCAATGACCACTTTATCAGGGGTTACCTGCACGCGGGTAATATAGATTTCATTTGCAAGGCGTTCCTCGTCGTCAGTTTCAAGACCGTTGGATATGTAGGTGGTGCCGTCCAGCTTGGCATGGTGATAATCATGAATATGACCGGAAATAACATAATCAATGCGATAGCGTTTTTTAAGAGCAAAAAACCGGGCATACCGTTTTAAGTCTGGTGTCGGGATACCATGGTCCCATTTAACAGGTGGACGGTGCATAAAGATAAAGGTCCAGTGCGCTGTTTGGTGATTCTCTTCAAGAACCTGTTCCAGGAATTGAAATTGCTGATCCAGTGATTTGCCCAGCGAATTATCAATGAAAATGAACAGGCAGTTGCTCCACACAAAGGAGAACTGTTTGAGTTTGAAATAGCGCTCAAAAAGATCCGGATCTTCTTTCCGATCATGATTCCCCGGTATAACAAAGAGCGGCAGTTGCACATCGCTCTTTTTGATTTCATTGAGGATAAGTGCATAATGTCCCGGGTCTGCATGGCTTGACAAGTCTCCGGTTTGCACCGCAAAGGCGCAGCCATTTCGTGCTAAAGGCAAAACTCTTTTGCTCAGGATACCATAACCGGATTGAATATCGCCTATAACCAGAAAACTGAACGGGTTTTGCGGCGGCTCGCTCTGCATCCGGATAACATTGTCGCGATTATTGAGGCAGGAGATAGCGTCAAGACCCTGATGCGGGAAAACAAATCTTCCCAGATAGAAGCTGACCATGAGCGTTACGGCTGACAAAAGCAGGAGCGCGTATACCGAATAGCGAAGAATAGTCATCATGAATATTGGGTGCAGGAAGGCGACCGGTGCAGGGCTGGTTTCGGCTGACCGTTGGCGATAAGCTCTTCATAGAGCGCGCAGATGCTGTCAATCATTTTTGTCTCATCAAACAGCAATTCAGCGCGCCGGCGGCTGGCGTGTCCCAATTCCTGGGCCTTCTCGGGATTGTCGAGCAGCAGGCCAATGGCGCGTGATAGCGCCCGGGAATCTCCCGGAGGAACCAGCAAGCCACTCTTGTCGTGTTCAATAGCCTCAGGAATCCCGCCGACGGTGGTGGCCACAATCGGCTTGCCGGCTGCCATTGCTTCCAGCAGCGACCTGCCAAGCCCTTCTGCTAAAGAGGGCAGAATAAAAACATCCAGCAGCGACAGGATGTCCGGAATGTCGCTTCTTCTTCCAGTCAGGAGAATGTGTTCTGACACCCCCAGACTTGCAGCATACTTTTTCAACGCAGCAATTTTTTCTTTACTGGCGCCGCCGCCCACGACCAAACACGTGAGAGTTCTTCCTTCATCGACCAGCAGCTTGACTGCTTCAAAGAGATGTTTAAAACCTTTGCGTTCCGTTAGCCGGGCAACAATGCCAATTACCGCGCCCTGCTGCGGGAGATTGAATTCCTTGAGCAGATGCGGATTTTTCCCCTGCGGCGTAAACTGGCGGAGATTTATAGCGGTGCGAATGGTAATAACCTGGGATGGATTAAGGCCGGACTGAATCATTACCTCCCGGATATGCTCAGAAATAGCTACGATACGGCTGGTGAGGGTGCCATACAAATAGCGGCTGAATGAACCGCCTTTGAGCGGCACATGATTGTGCTTGGTTCGCACCAGTGCCCTGACACCGGTTATTTTGCGGGCCACGGCACACAGAAGATGGTCTGGGTAGCCGTGGGCGTTTATCAGGTCAATATTCTCGCGGCGTAAAAAAAAAGCCAGCTTCATGAGCGACGGCAGAAAATAGTTCATCCTGAGGGGTAAGATTTCCAGTCCGCGCTCCCTGCCGCTTTGCTCAAGAAAGGATTTTGGCTGGCAGGCAAGTATTACCCGGTAGCCGCGGCTGCTCAGTTCCTGAGCCTCAAGCAGCGTCCGCATTGTTTGACCTGTAAGATGGCTTTGCTTGTCAATCTGAAGTATGGTCGGCACGTGCTCTGCTCCGCTGATCCTGGAAATAACTCAGAAATTTCTGGTAGATGCCCTTAAATGAGCGATGACTGCTTTTAGGCAATCTGGTTTTCTTGCAATTCTGGCAGACCGGCGGGAGGGCGCTGTAGTTACCGGTGCGGAAATGTTCTCGGATGCTGTTAAGCTGTTTGGAGTGAAAAAGTTCTCTAATGGTGTTATTCTTTATATTACCCAGAACTACGCTGCGTGTCCAGTCGGAACAGCACAGAATTGCATCCCCGTTGTAGATGAAATAGGCGCAACGATTAAAGCGATAACACTGCTTGCGCTGTTCAAGGCCGAACGGGTGCAATTCAATGTTTTCTTCGATGTTTCCGCCTTTGTTTTCATATGCTACGCTGGTCGCTTTAACGCCCCGCCTTCTCCAGTAACGTTTGTATTTCCTGATTTCGTCTTCATTCTGTCCAACACTAACCATGGACAAAACCACCTTGGGCTTTTTTAGGTTTCTTCGCTCCATGGTTTCAATAAGCCGGTCAATGCCCTCAAAAGTTCGCTGATAGTTGAGGCCCATGATTTGCTCATAGGTATCTCGAGTCAGGCCTTGGATGCTGATTTTGATCCGGTCAAGCCCTGCCTCAATTAGCCTATCAATAATTTTTTGCGTGAGCAGGGAGCCGTTTGAAGTGATGGTAATCTCGGTCCGATCTCCGAGATGTTGTTTTGCATAAGCAATCCGTTCAGGCAGTTTTTTATCAAGCAACGGCTCATTCATGAGAAGTAGCGATATCCTCTTTGGTTGATACAAGGCTGCTTCATCAATGATCTTCTGATAGACCGCATCTTCCATAATGCCGTGAGAGACTTTATCAGCAATGCGCGGATAGGCGCAAAAGAGGCAATGGGCGTTACAATAGGATATGGTCTGAATGTGCAGACGCTCCGGAAAATCCGGAGGCGTTTCGTAGTTGACCGCCATTTATTAATGATTCCTTTCTCAATGTGTTATACCCTGAAAAAAAAGAGGCGGAGCAGTTTGCTTTTTTTAATCCCGTGGCAAGGTTTTTGGGTAAAAAAATATATTTACCGAGGTGTGCTAACGGGTTTCGCTAATAAT
>Ga0101944_10003993_pt1 | contig 19252 bp, 11 predicted proteins | sample DewCreD2012metaG_FD_75245 | JGI IMG/M metagenome (GOLD analysis project Ga0101944, IMG submission 75245) | Hot spring sediment bacterial and archeal communities from British Columbia, Canada, to study Microbial Dark Matter (Phase II) - Dewar... ... | reverse complement strand
AGAGGCGCGGAAGCAGAATGGCGAGAAGCGCGCTGCTGGCAGCGTGCAGACCCATTGCAGCGGCCACGGGAAGCCACGGCGGCGGACCGGTTTCCTGAAGGAGCCACAGCCACGATGCGGCGCCCGGACGGCTCGTCCAGGGCAGTAAAGGCGGGGTATCCGGGACCGGAGGCGCCGGGATGCCGAGCAGCGGCAGAAAGGCCGCAAGGGCCAGCAGTGCGGCGGCAAGCGGAAAGCGCAATGCTACCATGTTAGTTCGCAAGCGAGGCTTCCATGGCGAAAGCACGCGCGCCGCGCAGGGCGGCCAAGCCACAGCCGAGGCCGAAGAAGGCGGCAGCCGCTGTCCGGAAAGCAGCCGGCGCAGGGAAGCGGCCGACGGCGCCAGACCCGGCCCGCGTGCAGGCGATTCTTGATGCCCTGGACCGGCTGTATCCGGAGGCCACCTGCGCCCTGCATCACCGCAACGCCTGGGAGCTGCTGGTGGCGACCATCCTCTCGGCGCAGTGCACGGATGAACGCGTGAACATGGTGACGCCGCATCTGTTTGCGAGATTTCCGACGCCGGCGGCGATGGCGGATGCGGACGTCCGCGAGGTGGCTGGGATCGTCCGTTCGACTGGATTTTTCAATAACAAGGCGAAAAATATTGTCGGAGCAGCGCAGAAAATCGTTTCGGATTTCGGCGGCGAGGTTCCGCGGGAGATGGAGAAGCTCCTTACCGTCCCCGGCGCCGCCCGCAAGACGGCGAATGTCGTGCTCGGGACAGCCTTCGGCATCGCGAGCGGCGTCGTGGTGGACACGCACGTGACGCGAATCGCGCAGCGGCTGGAGCTGACGCGGGAGAAGACGCCGGAGAAAATCGAACAGGACCTGATGCGCATCCTGCCGCAGGAACGCTGGATTCTGTTTTCGCATCAGGTAATTCATTTCGGCCGCGGCATCTGCAAGGCGCGGAAACCCGAGTGCGGGCGCTGCCCGCTGGAAACGATCTGCCGCGCGCCGGACAAGAACGTGCCGTGAAAAGCGCGCCCTGGTTCGTCACCGGCTGTCTTGCCGCGCTTGCGGGCTGCGCAAGGCTTCCGGGGCCAATGCCTGTCCCTCAACAGCAGGCGCCGCCTGCGCCAGCCGCCCACTACGCGCTGCTGTGGGAGCCATCCGCCGGCGCGCAAATCGCCGCCGGAATCGACAGCGTGGTTCACGACGACTGGAGGTGGGCGGGCAGGCGCGCTGAATTGCGCTTCCGGCTGGACGAGACGCGGGGAGTGCAGTTCGAGGCTGTGCTGGTGGTGCCGGATGAATTCTTGCGCGCCGGCGGGCGGAGGATCGAAGTGCGGATTAACGGCAGAACGCTGGGAGCAATCCCGGCGGATCGCCCCGGGTATCAGGTATGGAAGCAGCCCGTGCCTGCAGACTGGCTCTCCGGCGGCGAGGCGGTGATCGTTGAACTGGCGGCGGATGCCGAATGGCTCCAGGGCAACGAGAGGCGCGGCTACATGCTCAGCAGCGCCGGGTTCACGCTTTAGGGAAGCTCATGCCGAAGGCGTTGTCGGTGCTGTTCGGAGCTGGCTTCGCCGTGCTCTGTGCGTGGGCGCTGGGGCGCATGGCGCTGAAGCGGACGCGGCTCGCTCTGGCGCGCGAAGAGGAACACCTGCTCGCTTTTGTCTGCGGCGCGCCGCTGCTGAGCCTTCTCGTCACAGCAACGTGCGCGGTGCACATCGTCTACGACGCTGCGTTTCTTCTCGCGGGCGCGGTGATCGTGGCGGCGGCGTGGAGAGACGGGGCGTTCCGGCGGCGGGCGGCGGGGCGGCTCGAGCCGTTGCCGCGGCTCTGGCGGTGGCTGTTCTGGACAGCATTCGCCGCATATGCGGTCATCGCGATCGTGTCCGCCATGGCGCCTGAGATCAGCCCGGACGGCAGCAGTTATCATCTGGCGATCGTGCAGCGGTACTACCGCGGGCACGGCTTTGCGCCGATTTCGACCAACCTGTATGCGGCGCTGTCGCAGGGGCTGGAGATGCTGTTCCTGTGGGCGTTCGCGTTCGGGCGCCATTCAGCGGCGGCGCTGGTGCATTGCGCGTTCTACCTGGCGGCGCCGCTGCTGATGCTCAGGTTCGGGCAGCGTTCCGGAGTGCCGGCGGCAGGCGCGGCGGCGGGGCTGTTCTTCCTCTGCTCGCCGCTCGCGCTCGTGGATGGCAGCAGCGCCTACACGGATGCGGCGGTGGCGTGCACTGTGTTCGCGGTGGTGTATCTGGTGGAGCGTGAGGCGCCGGCGTGGCTGGCGGGGATGATGTGCGGCTTCGCCTACGCGTTGAAGTACACGGCTGCTGTGGTGGTGCTATATCCGCTCGCGCGGCTCGTGTGGAGAAAACAGTGGCGGGCAACAGCGATCCTGTGCGTGGCGGCGGCGCTGGTTGCCGGACCATGGCCATTGCGAAACTGGCTGTACTACGGAAATCCGGCGGCGCCGCTGATGAACCGCCTGTGGCCCAACGAATTCGTCCATGTCAGCTTCGAGCAGGACTACGTCGAGTTCATGCGGCGCTATCCGGGGATCGAGTCGTACGCGCAACTGCCTCTGGAGTTGACGGTCCGCGGGCAACTGCTGGGCGGCTTCTGGGGTCCCCTGTTTCTGCTGGCGCCGGCGGGGCTGCTGGCGTTGCGGAAGAAGCTGGGGCGGAAAATGGTGCTTGCCGCAGCCGTGCTGGCGGCGCCTTATGCCGCAAACATTGGAGCGCGGTTCCTGATGCCCGCCGCGCCCTTCGTCAGTTATGCAATGGCGCTTGGGCTACCTGCGCCGGTGCTTCCGCTGCTGGCGGCGGCGCATGCAGTGGGCGGCATCCCCGATCTGCCGGACAGATATCTGGGCGACATCGGATGGCGCAGGCTGGAAATCCCGTGGCGGGCGGCGTTGCGGCTGGAAGATGAAACGCAGTGGCTGGCGCGGCGGCTGTCTGGCTATCAGGCGGCGCGGATGCTTGAGGCGCTGACGCCGCCGGACGCGCTCGTGCTGGCATTGAACGGAATTCCGGACAGCTACACGACGCGGGAAGTCGCCGTCGGTTTCCAGAGCGGGCGCAACGAGAGGCTGCTGGATCTTCTTCAGGTGGCGCTGTTTGACGGGATGCGCCCGAAGGTGGAGGCCGTGTTCCGTATTCCGAAGCAGGAACTGGAAGGTGTCCGCGTGGTGCAGACAAACTCGCCGCCGAGGGGAGACGACCGGGAGAAAGACCTCTGGAGCATCTTCGAACTGCGCGCCTTCGCGGGCGGACGCGAAGTGGAGCGGAGTCCTGAATGGCGCGTCCAGGCGCGGCCGAATCCGTGGGGCGCGCCGCTCGCCTTCGACGGCAGTCTGGCGACGCGGTGGCGGTCGTGGGAACGGATCCGCGAGGGAATGTTTCTGCAGGCGGAGTTCGGGCGCGCGGAGTCCGTGGACGAAATACGGCTGGTGATGAGCGACGATCAGTTCGGCGTGCAGATGCGGCTGGAGGGCAAGAGGCCGGGGGGCGGGTGGGCGCCGCTGCCGGGGGAACCGCTGAGACGGAGGGCGGTCGTGCCGCTGACGCTCCGGCGCATGGCGGTGGAGGAGATGAAGCGCGGCGGCGTGACGCATCTGCTGTTGCGCGAGGACGATTATGCGTGGGCGGACGTGTCCGCGCTGGCGGCCGCGTGGGGGTTGCGGGAAATCGGGGCGGTGGACGGCTATCATCTGTATCGGTTGGAATAGAGGCATGCCGAAATACTTCGTGGGCGTGGATGGCGGACAGTCTTCAACAACGGCGCTGATTGGAGACGAAACCGGCCTGGTCATCGGACAGGGCCGCGGCGGCCCGTGCAATCATGTTTCGGGCGATCAGGCGCGCGAGAAGTTCCGCACGGCGATCGGCGGCTGCGTCAGGATGGCGGCGGAAGAAGCGGGGCTCGCTCTGGAGGGGCTGGAGTTTGAAGCGGGGTGTTTCGGTTTTTCTGGCGGGCCGGCGGACAAGGACGGGCTGATCGCGGAGATGTTCCGGCTGAAGAAGCGCATCGTGACGCACGATGCCTGGATCGCGCTGACCGGCGCGCACGCGGGGCAGCCGGGTATCATCACGATCGCTGGCACTGGTTCGATCGCATTTGCACGGAATGCCGAAGGCAAGTTCGCGCGTGCGGGCGGATGGGGATTCATCTTCGGAGACGAAGGCGGAGGGTTCGATCTGACACGGCAGGCGCTGCGGGCGGCTCTGCGCATGGAAGAAGGCTGGGGACCGCCCACGGCGCTGCGGCAGAAACTGCTGGAGGCGACGGGAGCGCGCGACGCCAACGATCTTCTGCACCGCTTCTACACGCCGGAATATCCGCGCCCGCGCATTGCGGAGCTGTCGCGCGTGGTGGAGCAGGCAGCCGATGAAGGCGATGATGTAGCGGCGGACATTCTGGTGGAAGCCGCGCAGCACCTGGCGGGACTGACGATGGCAGCCCGCATGCAGGTGTTCACGCCGCAGGACCATGTACGGGCTGCGCCGATCGGCGGCGTGTTCAGGTGCGCGCGGCTTTACGAAGAGTACCGGAAGCGCGTGGAACGGGGAGGGAATACGCAGGTGCACGCACCGGTCTTCGGCCCGGCCGCGGGAGCGCTGATCGAAGCTTACAAAGCTGCCGGTTTGAGCGTCGAACTGAAAGGCGCGCCAGCAGAGAAGTGACCGCCGGAGGGCCGATTCCGGATGATACCATCTGGGATGAGGGCCTTATTCTATGCCGAAACTGTCGATTCGCGATCTCGATCTGCAAGGCAAACGCGTGTTCATGCGCGTCGACTTCAATGTGCCGCTCGCGCCTGGCGGGCAGGAAATTACTTCTGACAAGAGAATCCGCGCTGCGCTGCCAACGATCCAGTATGCGCTGGAAAAAGGCGCGGCGCTGGTGCTCGCCTCGCATCTGGGGCGGCCGAAAGGGAAGCCGAATCCCGAGATGAGCCTGAAGCCGGTGGCGCAGCGTCTGAGCGAGCTGCTTGGCAAGCCTGTGGCGATGGCGCCGGACTGCATCGGCGAGGAAGTGGAGAAGATGCTGCCGAAGCCCGGCGAGGTCCTGCTGCTCGAGAACCTGCGGTTCCACGCCGAGGAGGAGAAGAACGATCCGGAGTTTTCGAAGAAGCTCGCGCGGCTCGGGGATGTCTATGTCAACGACGCTTTCGGCACGGCGCACCGCGCGCATGCGTCAACCGTGGGCATCATCGAATTCCTGAAGCCCGCCGCCGCCGGGCTCCTGATGGAAAAGGAGCTGGAGTATCTGGAGAAATGCACGGCGAATCCAGAGCGGCCGTGCATCGGAATTCTGGGCGGCGCGAAGGTCAGCGACAAGATCGAAGTGATCGAAAACCTGCTGAAATTCGCCGACCGCCTGCTGATTGGCGGCGCGATGGCATACACGTTCCTCAAGTCGCAGGGCAAGCCGGTGGGCAAGAGCCTGGTGGAAGACGACAAGCTGGATCTTGCGAAGGGCCTGCTGGAGAAGGCGGGCGACCGGCTCCTTCTGCCCTGCGACCACGTCGTGGCGGAGGTACTGGAAGAGAACGCGCCCTGCGAGGTTGTCGAGGAAATCCCTGAGGGCAAGATGGGGCTCGACATCGGTCCGAAGACGCGCGAAGCCTACGCTGAGGTCATCCGCGGCGCGAAGACGATCATCTGGAACGGACCGATGGGCGTGTTCGAGAAGAAGCCGTTCGACGCGGGCACTGTGGCCGTGGCGAAAGCCGTGGCGGAGAGCGGCGCTCTCTCCGTCGTCGGCGGCGGCGACAGCGAGAAAGCGGTGAAGTCGGCCGGCGTGGCGGACAGGATCAGCCATATCTCGACGGGCGGCGGCGCGTCGCTGGAGTATCTGTCCGGACTTGTGCTGCCAGGCGTGGCGGCGCTGTCGGACAAGTAAGCTTTGAAGGGTTTCCAGGGCGGAGCGACGACTCCGCCCGGTCCACTGGCTGAAGGGCAGCCGCCCGTGCGGCTGCCCGATTTGTTAGCGGGCCTCGCGCAAGCGAAGCCGGATCGTGGAGCGGATGAGAGGGAACTGGTTGCGGATCACAATTTTTGCCGTGTCAGGATGGGCTGCTTCAGCCCAGACCGAGACGCAGCACGGCATGGATGGCAGCATCGGCCTGACGCCGAAGCTCGATCTTGTGATCCACACGCGGATCCGCACTCAACCGGGGCGGCTCGGGTTTTATCAGATCCGCGGCGGGCCGATTCTGGAATACACGGTGAGGCGCGGCTGGAAACTGATCGCCGGCTACTATTACACGCAGCAGGAAAATTCCGCCGAGGACTTTATCGGAGGGCACAGAGGGTTTGCCGGGTCGGAGGGAACAGTCTGGAACGCGAAGACGGCTCGGCTGGATCTGAGGGCTCTGGCGGAACGCTTCGAGCTGGCCCAGGGGAGCGACTTCACCCGTTACCGGGTGCGCCTGCGAATCAGCGGCAGGCGGGCGATCGCGCCGCATGCGGCGGTGGAGAACTTCCTGGATGCGCACGGCTGGCGCTCCACCCGCTATTCCGCCGGAATTCGCGCCGGAAACGGATCGCGGCTGTCGCTGGATTTCGGCTACTTCGTCGAACCGCGGCGGGCCAACGTCGGTGCGCTGCGGCATATGTGGATGACCGGATTGCACTGGAATTTCAGGACAGGGCGGAGGGGGGATCCGGACCTTTGAGCCCGGCCGTTTGCCCGTTTCAGAAGCGGTGGCGGAGCTTCAGGGTGACGCCGCGGCCGAGGGCGTCGATGCCCCAGCCGACGCCGCGATAGTTGCGGTCGCCGAGGTTGTACAGATCGGCAGAGAGGTCGGTGCGCGCGCCCAGAGGCGCCCCAACGCGGAGACCGAATGCGGCGTACCCGGGAATGGCAGTGAAGAGAGGCGCTGAATTGGCGCTGCCGAGAACGCGCTGCTGCACCTGCGCGAGCGTTTCGCCCGTGGCGTAAAGAATCGTTCCGTCCGTGAGCCCGCGGACGCGCGCGCCGCGGGTGAAGAAACTGGCGATGTTGGACCGCGAGCGGGATGCGCCGATGCGGCGGTCGGCCAGCGCGAGCGACGATAGCCGCGTCTGACGCCGAGCAGCATCGGCGTAGGCTTCCGCATAGACACGCCAGCGTGGCGGAGTGTAACGGATCGTCAGGCGGCCCTGCGGCGCCGGGATGCCGGGTTCGATATCGGGCGGGGCGCCGGTCACCGCATCCGCGGCGCGCACCCAGGTCCAGGTCTGGCGCAGGTGCCAGGAGCGGCTGATGCGGCCCTCGACCCATTGTTCGAAGCCGCGCATGCGGGCTCCGCCGTAGTTGGCCCTCACGAGAACCGGATTGGTGGCAGCGGGAACAAAGACGGCGCCGCTGGGGAGCTGCGCGGAAATGATCTGATCGCCGAGGGGCTGGCCGACGGCGCCGGGAGGCAGGATCAGCGTCTGCGAGACAATCGTGTTCGACAGGCGCGACCAGAAATAGTTGACGCTGAAACGCAGACGGTCCGAGCGGAGCGTAATTCCGGAGTCCAGGCTGTCGCTGGATTCGGGGCGGAGCTGTTCCACGGGCCGGCCCGTAGAAACCGCGTCGGCCGAGGCATCAGCGCCGATGAAGCCGCCGAGAGAGGCGATGGAAGAGTAGGAGGCCTCGTAGTTGCCATTGCCCTGAAGACCGAGCGTGCCCAGATCAGTGATGGAAGGGGCGCGGAAGGCGCGCCCGTAGTTGATGTGGAGCCACACTGGCGCAGCAACGCGGAAAGTGGCGCCGGCGCGTCCGGTCAATGCATTGGCGGCGAGCGAATCATCAGGCCAGAGGGGACGGCCATCGACCAGCGGGGAAGCCGATGCGCGGCTGCGGTACGAAGCGCCGCCGAGGCGCAAGGCGCCGGAGAGGCGCAGACGGGCCAGGGGCTCGGGCTCCCAGGAGTCCTGAATGTACAGGCCGTAGTTGAGGTATCGGGCGCCGGTAGGGATGCGCGGCCGGGTGAGGGCGACGGCCCCTGAGGCAGGATTCCAGGTGAACGCCGGCGCGCGGCTCAGCTCGCGGTAGCCTTCGCCCCCCAGGGACAGGGAATGAGAACCGACGCGCCGCTCGGCAGCCCATTGCAGGCCCCAGACCGACATGCGCTCGTACTGGTGCGTGATCGAAGCAGCGGGATTCCCGTTGCCGCCCTGATTGACGCGTTCTTCGCGCTGACGGTTCAGGCTGAAGGAAGCCCAGGCGCGGTCGAACAGGGGCAGGGAAAGGGCGTGCAGCCGGACGTAACCAAAATCGGCCATCAGGTTGCGCAGATCGGCGATCAGATTCCCATCGCCGCCGAGAAGCTGGTCATAGCGTTTCGCGCCGTCCTGCTGGCTGCGGTCGTAGTGGGCGGCGAGGCGGAGCTTCCGTGACAGGACCGCCTGCGCGTGCAGGCTTCCCCCGTATTGCGTGAACGCGGTGTCCGGAAGGCGGGCGGCAAGGATGGATGAAGGCAGGCCTAGGAAGCGGGTGATGGCGCTGTGGGAATCGAGACCGCGGCCGGTGCGCGCCGTGTTGATGCGCCGCGCGGCGAGATGTGCGGCCAGTGCGAAGCGCGGCCCGGAGAGCGCAGGTGTGATTTGCTGGCCGAATCCATGCGTGGCCGAATCGTAGAAAGAAGCGCTGCTGGCGGTGAAGAACGGCACGGGCGACAGCGGCGCGCCGCGGCTCAGCGCGTGCACGGCGCCGCCGACGGAATCCGAGCCGTACTGCGCGCTGTTGGGACCGCGGAGGATTTCGACGGTTTCCACGGCCGCCGGTTCGAGCAGGTTGAAAAACGTGCTGACGCCTCCGCGCTGGGCGGAGGTGGTGACGCGGACTCCGTCGCGGTACACGCTCACGTTCTTTCCCGTGAGTCCGCGGACAAACATCGAGCCCATGGCCGGCGCGGTGCGCTGTTCTGCAACGCCGGATTCTCCCGCGGCGGCTTCGCTGAGCGTGCGGTCAGCCTGCGCTTCGATCGTCGCGCGCGACAGCAGCGTCACGCGCTGCGGCGTGCGGTGCGGCTCGAGAATCTCGCCTGATTCGGCCGAGACCGTGATCTGTTCGGTGCGGACGCCGAGGGCCAGCTGGACCGGAATGCGGGTTTCCCTGCCGGGTTCGATGGCGACGGGACGCTCCCACAGGGCGAATCCGTCTTTTTCCACCCGCAGCAGAAAAACGCCCGGGACCGCGGGAGAGAACCGGAAGGAGCCGTCCGGAGCTGTCCGCTGCACGGCCACATCCGCCTGCGGCGTCTGCAGACGGACGACCGCTCCGCTGACGGGACGGCCGGATGGATCGCTGACAACACCGAGGATCGTCAGAGACAGCAGGAGAAAGCCCACCCTACCCTTCCAATCGCGCGAGCCTTTGCATATCACACTAGCCCGGCCGGAACGCCTCGGGGCCCATCGATCCCGGCGCTTTCGGCGGAAAGAAAGGGGCAGAGACATGAAAGCAATCTTTACGCCGCGCACCTGGCTGTGCGCATTGCTTGTCCTGGGGGTCGTGGGAGCAACCCTGAACGCCCAGGTAACTACAGGGACGATCTTCGGAACGGTCACGGACCAGCAGGGGGCAGTCGTAGTCGGCGCCACCGTGACAGTGCTGAATGAAGGACAGGGAACTGTGTTCACGCGCACGACGGATCAGACAGGCTCCTACATCGTGCCGTTCCTGATACCGGGCACCTATCGTGTCACAGTCGAACAGCCGGGGTTCAAGCGGGCCGAGCAGCGCGAAATCGTTGTCACGGTCAACGCACAGGTTCGCGTGGACCTCAGCCTCTCGGTGGGAAACGTGACCGAGACCATTGAAGTGACGGCAGCCGCTCCGCTGGTGCAAAGCGCCAGCGCCGAGACCGGCCAGGTGATCGAGCAGCGCGCCGTGCAGGAGCTTCCGCTGAACGGCCGCAACTTCGCTCAGCTCGTCTATCTTTCTCCGGGCGTCACGCCAGGGCAGGCGGGAGAAAACCTGTCAGGCGCCTCGACGTTCAACCCCCGCGCCGCGTCGAACTACAACCCGCTCGGGCAGCGGGCCAACGCCAACGGCTGGCTGATCGACGGCATCGACAACAACGAATACACGTTCAACACCGTGATCGTCCAGCCATCACTCGAGTCCGTGCGCGAATTCAAGGTGCTGACAGGCTCGTTTTCAGCCGAATTCGGCCGTGGCGCAGGCGTGGTGAGCGTCTCGACGCGCTCGGGATCGAACGATTGGCACGCGACGGCCTTCTGGTTCCACCGCAACATCGTCTTCGACGCCCGGAACTACTTCCAGACGCCGCAGGCATTGCCGAAGAAGCTCCCCTTCCGGCGCCATCAGATGGGCGCGGCGGCCAGCGGCCCGATCATCCGCAACAAACTCTTTTTCTGGGCTGATTACGCCGGCCAGCGCGAGGTCCGCGGACTAGATTACCTGAACACAGTGCCGACAGATGCGGTCCGCGCCGGAGATTTCAGCGATTTCCGCACGCCCGCCGGTGCGTTGATCCAGGTCTACAACCCCTTCACGACCCGCGTGAATCCGGCCAACCCGTCGGGTTTCCTCCGCGATCCCTTTCCCAACAACACGATTCCCGGCTCGCTGATCGGGCAGGTTTCACGCAACGTGGCCAGCCTGTATCCGCGGCCCAATCTGGCAGGGAATTTCAACAACTATCAGTCTGCTCCGACAAGGCAGATCAAGGACAACCAGTATACGTTGCGATTCGACTGGCAGGCCTCCCAGAAAGACTCCGTCTTCTTCCGCTATGCGCAGCAGTGGTACGACCTGGACGCCCCTCAGGGTCAGGCCAACTGCTGCCTGCCGACTCCGGCAGAGGCGGCGCAGCGGTTCAAGCTCGGCCCGTTTGTGGCCGGCATCCAATACACGAGGCTGCGCACCCACGGCGGAGCCTTTAACTGGAGCCGGGTGTGGTCGCCTTCGATCGTCGGCGAGTTCCGCGCCGGCTGGGCGAGGACGAACCCGTCGACGGTGCACTCCGATTTCGGGATTCCCGTGGCGGATTCGCTCGGCATCAGGAACATCAACCTGACCGACAATTCAACCGGAATCCCGACGATCAATATCACGGACTTTACGGGCCTGAGCGGCGGTCCAAGCTTCCTTCCCGCCCGTCCGAAGCAGGTGAATTACCAGACGGACTACAACGTCTACTGGACCGTCAGCCGCCACACGCTGAAGTTCGGCTACCACGTGGTGCGCCGTGACGCGTCTCCATTCACCAACGCCGATACCCGCGGACAGTTCACTTTCGGACGCGGCTTCACGATGGACCCGGTGTCGCGGACGGGCGGCACCGGTTTCGCCACGATGCTGCTTGGACTGATCCAGAGCGGGCAGAGGGGATTCCTGCTGGGCGTGCCCGGACTGCGCGCCTGGGAAAATGCCTGGTTCTTCCAGGACGACTGGAAGGTGAATTCCCGGCTGACGCTAAACATTGGCGTGCGGTATGAAATCTTCCATCCGGAAACGGAAAAGTACGACCGGATGACCAGCTTCGATCTTCCCAAACTGATGTTCGCCTACGCCAATGAGGGCGGCTACAGCCGGGCTTTGCGCAACACGGACCTCAACAATTTCGGCCCGCGGTTCGGACTGGCCTATGACGTCTTCGGGGATCAGAGAACGGTGATCCGGGCCGGGTACGGGCTGAGCTATTTTCCGGAACCTGTGTCGGCGTCCAACATGATGACGCAGGGGCCGCCGCACCTGTTCAGCGAGAGCTTCAGCCTCAGCGACTTCCTGCTGGATTATTCCGGCGTGCCGCGGATCGAGCAGCCGTTCGGACCTCTGGTGCCCCTGAAGCCGCAGTCGACCGCTGAGATCAACACACGCCGGCCGGTGGTTCGCGGTTACTCCTTCAACAACCAGACGCAATACGCGCAGACCTGGACCTTCAACATCCAGCGGCAGATCACGCGAGAGTGGATGGCCGAGATCGGCTATGCCGGCAGCCGCGGCATCAATCTGCTGTACGGTTTCAACCACAACGAAGTCCGGTTGGGGGCAGGGACAGTAGAAGACCGCCGTCCGATCCAGGCGTTGAGGAACATCCCCAGCGTGACGATCTTCGAGCCGATGAACATGAGCACCTACCACGGGCTCGTCACGAAGGCTGAACGGCGCTTCGCCCAGGGCTTTCAGCTTCTGGCGGCGTATACGTGGGGCAAGAGCCTGGACTATGGCGGATCCGTGGCCAGCGGCGGCGGCCAGACTGGCGGTCCGCTCACCGTCACCTGCATCAAGTGCTACCGGGGCGCCTCGGGGTTCGACGTCAAGCACCGCGCCGTGATCAACGGTCTGTACGATCTGCCGTTCGGCAAGGGCCGGCAGGTGAACATCGAAAACCGTGTTACCGACTTGATCCTCGGCGGCTGGCAGCTGGGCGGGATCATCACGGCAACGACAGGAAGGCCTTTCAACGTGAGCCTGCAGAACGGCGTGAACAACGGCGCGCCAAGCTGGCCGGACCGCCTGCGGGACGGGCGCCTGGACAATCCCGACCCGTGGTACTGGTTCGACGCGACGGCGTTCGCCGCTCCACCGCCAAACAATTACGGCAACGTGGCGCGAGGCGTGCTGTACTCGCCTGGCGTCGTCAACATTGACATGAGCGTGGTGAAGACGTTCCCGATCACGGAGAGACTGAAATTCAACTTCCGGTTCGAGGCATTCAATCTGTTCAATACGCCGTATTTCGGCTTCCCGAATGCGGCGATCGGATCGCCCACTGTGGGACGGATCACGTCGACGGTCGGGGACAACCGCAGCCTGCAGTTGTCCGGACGGATCACCTTCTGATTGCGCTGGATCCGTTGTCAGGAAAAAGGCGGGGCGCCGCGGGCTCCCCGCCCTTTTCATTTGCGGGGGCATCCGCCCGGCTCCGGCAAAGGGCGGCGAACCTGTTTGAGAATGAAATAGGTTCCCGGCATGGACGGGAACCCTGTCCATCCAGGATGGCGGCTTCCGCATCCGAAGGAAGGAACACTTCAGCCTTGTCCGCGTATTAAGGAACAGCATGCAGGAAGGATTGTCCGCGTCCCGGGCGGCGGTGGCCGCCGTTACACTCGTCACGTTTTTGCACGGCCTCCCGTCATCAGCCTTTGCGCAGACGGCTGCGAGGCTGGAGCCGCCGAGAGGCGGCTGGGGCGCGCTGACCCGGCCTTATCAGGCGCGGTCGGCGCCCCCGATTCAATTGTCCAATTCGCCGCGGCTGGAGTCGCTGATCCGAGCCGGCAACCTGTATCTGTCGGCGAAAGACGTCATTGCCCTGGCGATCGAGAACAATCTCGATGTGGAAGTGCAGCGCTACGGCCCGCTGCTGGCTCGCGAGGTGCTGAGGCGCGCCGAAGCCGGCGGCGTGTTGCGCAGCGTGGGCGCGCCGGTGGCGCCGGGGCCGCGCAGCGTCAGCCTGCAGGGAGTGAGCACGGCGACGGGCACTGTGGCGGCTGCAGGCGCGGGCGTCGGCTCCGGCGGCGGCATCCTGACCCAGCTGGGCCCGCCCATTCCGTCGCTCGACCCGTCCGTGACGGCCGTGGCTTTCTTCTCCCACCAGACGATTCCCCAGAGCAACACGGTGCTGACCGGAACGACTTCGCTCGTGCAGGACGCCCGCGTGTTCCAGGTGCAATATGCGCAGAACTGGGCCACGGGAACCAGCGCCCAGCTTGGCTATTCGAGCCAGCGCCTGAAGGTGAACAGCCTGTTCTTCAGCCTGAACCCGTTCACCCAGGGCAACCTCGACCTGCAGGTCACGCAGAACCTGCTCCAGGGATTCGGGCGCAGCGTCAACATGCGGAACATCCTGGTGCAGAGAAACAACCTGAAGGTCAGCGACCTGCAGTTCCGTCTGCAACTGATCGAAACCGTCTCCGCCGCGCTGAACCTCTACTGGGACCTGGTGAGTTTCCACTACGAAGTGCGGGCGCGCCAGCAGGCGGTGGAGACAGCGCAGAAGCTGCTGAATGACAACCGGCGGATGGTGGAGCTGGGCACTCTGGCCGAAATCGAAGTGACGCGTGCCGAATCCCAGCTGTACGCAGCGCGGCAGGACCTGGTGGTGGCCCAGACGAACCTGATGCAGCAGGAGGTCATCCTGAAGAACGCGCTGAGCCGGACCGGCGTGGCCTCTCCGGAGCTTGCGGCGCTGCGAATCGTGCCGCTGGACACGATGGTGAAACCCGAGGACGAGCCGCTGCCCGATCTCGAAAAACTGGTGGCCGTGGCGCTTGAGAAACGTGCGGAGATCCAGCAGAGCCGCCTGAACCTGGAAAGCAACCGGATGAACCTGGAGGGCATCCGGAGCTCGCTGCGGCCGACGCTGCAGGCGTTCGCGCAGCTGACCAACAACGCGCTGACGGGCGATCTGACCACGATTGGCGCAGCGACGGGCGTGCCGGAAATCTTCGTCGGCGGCTATGGCAACCTGTGGAAGCAGATCCTGCGCCGGAATTTCCCGAATTATTCAGCCGGATTTTCGTTGAATATTCCCCTGCGGAACCGCGCGGCGCAGTCCGATTACGCGGCCAGCCTTCTGGAGATCCGGCAGAATGAACTCATTCTGCAGAAGAACATCAACCAGATCCGCGTCGACGTGCAAAACGCCGTCATCGGGCTGCAGCAGGCGCGGGCGCGTTACGAGGCGGCGGTGAAGGCGCGCGAACTGGCCGAGGCGACGCTGCGCGCGGACCAAAAGAAATACGAGCTTGGAGCGACGACGGCCTTCCAGATCGTGCAGGACCAGCGCGACCTGGCGGCTGCACAGAGCGCCGAGGTGCAGGCGATGGCCAATTACAGCCACGCGAAGATCGCCCTGGATCAGGCGTTGGGCCGGACTCTGGAGGTGCACGGGATTTCGGTGGAGGAAGCGCTGCGCGGCGAAATCACGGGCATCCAGTCGAAGGCGCCCGAGGAGGTGCGGAGATGACGCGCGCGCGGCGGGTTGGCGCCGCCGGGCTGGCATGGCTTCTCCTGCTGCCTTCCGCCCCGGCGCAGATGCGGATCGGGATCGAGCCGGTGAAACCTCAATCAGGCGTGTTTCTGCGTCCGTACCAGGCGCAGACAGTTCCTCCGGCGCGGCTGGGCAACTCGGACAGGCTCAGAAAACTGATGCGCGCCGGGCACCTGTATCTGACGGTGCAGGACGCGATCGCGCTGGCGCTGGAGAACAATATCGACGTCGAGATCGCCCGCTATGCGCCGGTGCTGGCGCGCGTGCGGCTCACCCGCGCCGAGGCGGGCGGGGCGCTGCCCGGCGTACCGAGCGCCGCGGCGCAGGCGGGCGCGGTGGCCAGCGGGCAGGGCGTACTGGGCACGCAAAGCGCCGCGGGCGTGGCCGGAGGCGGCACGGAGCGCGTGACACGCGGCGGCGACAGCGCGCAGATTACGCAGCTCGGTCCGGTGACGCAAAACCTCGATCCGATCGTGCAGGCCACGACGACCTACGCCCACCGCAGCCTGCCGCAGCCGAATGCGGTGCAGAGCCTCACTCCGGTTCTGGTTCAGGATCTGGTCAACACGTCTTACTCGATCCAGCAGGGGTTGCTGAGCGGCGGCAATTTCACGCTCAGCCTGCGCGGAAACTGGCTGGAAGAGAACGCGCCTTCGAACCTTCTGAATCCCTCGTGGGCGACGACGTTGTCGCTAAGCGTGCAGCACAATCTCCTGCAGGGTTTCGGGCGCGCCGTCAACGCCCGTACCATCACGGTGTCGCGTATCAACCTGAGGACTTCGGACGAACAGTTCCGCAACCAGGTGACCGCCACAGTGGACGCAGTGCTCAATGCGTACTATTCGCTGCTGTCCTCCGGAGAAGAAGTGAAGGCGCGGCGCAGCGCGCTGGAGACGGCCGAGCGGTTCGTCCGGGAGAGCCGGCGCCGCTACGAGCTGGGAGCGCTGGCGGGAGTCGACGTGCTGCCGGCCGAGTCGCAGGAAGCGGCGGCGCGGCGCGACCTGATCATCGCGGAAACGACGCACGGGCAGAACGAACTGCGCCTCAAGAACCTGATCAGCCGCAACGGCGTGGCCGATCCGGAGTTCCGGGCGGCGAAGATCGTGCTGCTCGATTCCCTCTCCGCGCCTTCTTCCGAGCCGCTCCCGGAGCTGACGGTCCTGCTGGAGAAGGCGTTGGCGAACCGTCCGGACATTCTGACCCGCAAGGCAGGGGTGGAGACGGCGGAGGTCAACACGCTGGGCACGCGCAGTGCGATCCTGCCGAGAATGATCGCGTTCGGCACCACGACGCAGCAGGGCCTGGCCGGCGAGGGGCGCACGGTCACCCAGCTCACGCCCGGACAGCCGCCGCGCATCCAGAGGCCCGATCCTTACTTCGTGGGCGGCTTCGGATCCGCCCTGGGCCAGAGCATCCGCAGGAATTTCCCGTCCATCAGCGGCGGCGCGTTTTTCCAGGCGCCGCTGCGCAACCGGCAGGGCGCGGCCGACCAGTCGATCGACGAGCTGCAGCTGCGCCAGTCGCAGCTCCAGCTGGCGCAGTTCCTGCTGCAGGTGCAGGTGGACCTGGCGAATGCGCTGGCTGCAGCGGAGCAGGCCCGGACGCGGTGGGAGGCCGCCGCCAAGAATCTGGAACTGGCGCGCGCGCTGCTGGAAGCGGAGGAGAAGAAGTTTTCCACGGGCGTCTCGACTCCGTTCGAGGTGGTGCAGCAGCAGCGGCAGATGACGCAGGCGCAGGCGGCGGAAGCGGCGGCCCGGGCGGCCTGGCACTCCGCGCGGCTGGCGCTGGAGCGCGCCGCGGGCACGACGCTGGAAACCTACGGCGTTTCGCTCGACGAGGCGCGGCGCGGCGAGTCCGCGCGCACCTCCGCCGAGCCGCCGGCGGCTTCAAACGAAAAATAGCGGGTCTGTTTCAAACAAGAGTGCTCGTTCCTGTTGATTACCGGATCCTCCGGCGCTATCATGAAGGCAGCCAGGAGACCGGGACGGACATCACCACTCTCCTCGCCTGAGGCGTCCAAAGCCTCATCCTCTTCTTCCAGCCGGCCGGCTGCCAGGCCAAGCGGCAGCCGGCCTTTTTCCCGTCTGTTTCAGCCTCCCCCGGATCCGCGCCTGCAAGGAGAATACGGAGGGCGGTCTGAAGTCCTTCACCGTGAGCCTGCCCGGCGGAGTTTTACGGTTTCAGCATCAGGGGCCATCGGCTTCCTTTGGCGCGGGCGGATCCTCCTGCGCCGCCGAAATCTGGGCACCGGAGGAAGAGGAAATGGCGATGAGGAAAGCGGTCCTTCTGGGGACGTGGATGCTGGCGGGAGCCATGGCGCAAACGTTTCCGGCTGAATACCGGACGGACGACAAAACGGTGATGGAGCGGGTGAAGCAGCTCCTGCAGACGATGACCAATGCCCCCCTGGGTTCCGCGCATGAGGCGTTCGTGCAGGTTCCGGCGCGCCGCCTTTATCTCACTCTCGATTCCCAGGCCAGGACCGCCGCGCTGCACACGGCGCTCCCGCTTCTGAAAGGGATCGTGATGTCCGACGCGCTGTTGAAAGCCCACGACGAAGCCATCGCCCTCAGCCACGGGGCTGTGGACCATGGTCTGCGGCTGACACCCCGCCCTGACCCCGTCAAGCGCGCGAGAGAGATGATGGACCGGATGCAGAAAGATCCCGGCGTCGTGGCGAATCCGAAATTCATGGAGGAGTTCAGCCGGGTTCAGATCGAGGCGGCCAACGCCGGCTCCGAGGCTGCGTTCGACCAGAATCTCACGTTCTTCACCAGGCCTGTGGCGGAAGTGAAGAATCACCTTCAGACGTACAGGGAGATGTACTCGGTTCACCCTGCGGGCAAAAAGTGCGTGGATGACGCCCTTCCGCTTGCTGAATCCAATCCGGACCGTTTCCGGCTCCAGGCGTTCCGGTGCTCGATGGCGGGGATGGGCGATCTGAAGACCGAGGCGGAAGCCGACAGGATCCGGAAAGAGAGGGCCCAGCTGCTCTATGACAGGATGTCCTCGCGCGCCGTGATCCGCCGGACGCTGGAAGAATTCGTCTCTGTCGCCCAGTCGGTGGACTTCGAAGCCCAGACCGTGGTGAAGGGCGGGACCCGCGTCTTCGCGAACCCTGCCTACGAGAAGAAGAACGCGTTGTGGAAGATGATCTACCGCAACGGCAAGGAGCCTACCGGGGTCGCCGTGCAGTTTGCGAAGGCGTGGCTCGCCGAGCTGCCGCCGCCTGCAGCGGCGGCAAAACCTGCCCCCGCGAAGGCTGCTCCGAAGAAGTAAGGATGTCTGGCCCCGTCCGGCTTCCCTGTGACGGGCAGAGCCAGGCAGGAAGCCCGGGAGGAGAGCGGGCGGCGCAGAATGCCCTACGGAATGGCGCGCGCCATCCGCCTGTTTTCAGGATGCCAGATGCTTCCGCCGCGGCTCCGGCGGGTCAACTGCGGGCGAAATACAGGTGCACGGCGCGCTCAAGCTCCGCCTTGGTGACCTGGACGGGGCGGTTTTCGTACTGGCAGATCGCCGTGATGATGTTGATGATGTCGAGCGGATAGCAGGCTCGCAGCTGGGTGCGTCCTTCGGAGAGGCACAGCTTGCGGAGATACTCGGCGCTGTCGTAATCGGCGGGCACGTTGCGGGTGCTGACGACGCGCTGGAAGATCATGTCGAAGACCTGCGGCTGGACGGGCTCGATCTCGATCTTGTTCTGGATGCGGCGGAGGAAGGCTTCGTCGGCCAGATCGGACGGGTCGAGGTTCGTGGAAAAGACCACCATGAGCTCGAACGGGATCTGGAACTTCACGCCGTACCGCAGAGTGAGGTAATCGACCCGGCGGTCGAGGGGCACGATCCAGCGGTTGAGCAGGTCGCGCGGGCTCATGAGCTGGCGGCCGAAGTCGTCGATGATGAAGATGCCGTTGTTGGCTTTCATCTGGAGCGGCGCGGCGTAGATGCCGGAGCTTTCGTCCAGGCGCAGCTCCAGCATGGAGGGGATCAGCTCGCCGCCGACCACAATGCAGGGGCGTCGGCAGAGCACCCACCTGGGATCGATGTCCGGGTCGTCCAGCTCCACCTTGTGGTGCACGACGGGGTCGTACAGGCTGATGATCTGATTGTCGACCTCTACGGCGTACGGGATGAAGACCGCATCCTGGTAGACGCGAAGCATGCGCTCGGCAATGGAGGTCTTGCCGTTGCCGGAAGGGCCGTAAAGGAAGATCGAATTCTGGGAGATCAGTGCTGGGCCGAGCTGGTCCAGCAGCCGGTCGGGCACGACGAGATCGCTGAAGGCAGCCCGGAGAGAACGCCGGTCGATGTGGACGC
>Ga0101944_10003992_pt1 | contig 19252 bp, 11 predicted proteins | sample DewCreD2012metaG_FD_75245 | JGI IMG/M metagenome (GOLD analysis project Ga0101944, IMG submission 75245) | Hot spring sediment bacterial and archeal communities from British Columbia, Canada, to study Microbial Dark Matter (Phase II) - Dewar... ... | reverse complement strand
CCAGGCTCCCGCTGAGCAGAATCGCCCAGAGACTTTGCCGGAAGAACTTCTGGCGGGTCTTGTCCAGTTCCGGACAGAAGCACTGCAGAAACCGCCGCAGATCGCGACGGCGGTTGCGGCAGAGGGCATCCTTGCCCAGCATCCGTAGCTCACCTCCAATCGGGCAAATCGTGTGTACCCCCACAACAATTCGCTCGGAGGTGCCGCTTTATCAAGTCCTTGCATGATCGTCCCAAAACGGGTAGTCGCGTCAACGGATCGCGGGTGACACGCGCTGTGGAAGAACGCAAGGCGCCACGCGCAGCCGCCTGCCCAGCGTGTATTCCACGTGGTCGGCCAACATCCGGTTCAGCGGATCGGTCTGATGCCGCGTCAGGCTCGGCAGCCGCTGCGCGGCCCCGTTGGTGCGCGGAAGGTTCAAGATATGCTGAAGGATTCCCAGCAGCCGGGAATCCAGGGTCAGGCGGTCCGGAAACGCCCCTTCGCAACTGCGGCAAAGCACACCCCCCTGGCTGGCGGAAAACGCCACGCTTCCGCCAGTTGCAGATCGCCCGTTGCACCCCACGCATCGCGACAATTCCGGCAGGTAGCCGCTCTCCCGCAGCAGGTCCAGCTCGAACGCCAGAAACGCTTGCTCGGCCCGCGGCGAGGCAAGATCCAGGAGCGTCTGTTCCATGCGGTCGAACAGTTCCGCATGCGGATCGTGCTCCTCGATCAGCAGCCCCACCAGTTCGGCCGCGTAGAACGCCAGATGTATCGCCCGCAGGCTGCGGCGCAGTTCCAGATGCCCCTCGCGGAGTTTCCACTCGGTCAGGATGGCCAGATCCTTTTCAACGCGGTCGGTGAAGACGGCCTCGCCCACATCAAGCAGGTCGATGCCGCCGCCAAACTTGCTTGCCCCGCTTCTGGTCGTGCGATGCGCTCCCTTGGCGATCGCGCGCACCAGCCCCCGCGAACGGCCGAACAAAACCAGCACCTGCGAGGTTTCGCTGTACTCGACCTTGCGGAGGCAGATGCAGCGATCATTCACCAGCGCCATGGCCGCAATTATAAGGTCGTGCCGACGGCGAATCATGTTGCCTTCGCCGTGTGCTTTCCGATAATGCCCGCCCATGAGCATTCGAGTCGGCATTGTCGGCGTCAGCGGCTACGGCGGGGGTGAGTGTCTGCGGATCTGCGCATCTCATCCGACGTTCGAGGTGGTGTATGTTGCCGGCGAGTCGAGCGCGGGCGCGAAACTGGTCGACAAGTTCCCCGGCATCACGCCAAAGCTGGCGGACCTGGTGATCCAGAAATGGGACCCGGCCATGCTGCCTCCGCTGGATGTGCTGTTTGCCTCCCTGCCGACCGGCGCATCGAAGGAAGCCCTGGCCCAGGTGCCCGCGCGGACGAAGATTGTTGATATCGGCGGCGACCACCGCTACGTGGATGGCTGGACTTACGGCCTGGCCGACGTCTGGCCCGACGAGATTCGCAAGTCCTCCCGCATTGCCAACCCGGGGTGCTATCCCTCGGCGTCGCTGACGGCGCTGGCGCCGCTGCTGGCGGGAAAGCTCGTTGATCCCAACGGCATCATCATCAATGCGCTGTCCGGCGTGAGCGGGGCGGGGCGGGGCGGCGGCGATTCCAGGTTCGGCTTCGCCGAGGTCAACGAGGATGCGGTTGCCTACGGCCTGCTCAAGCATACGCACATGCCCGAAATGGCCAGGACGATCTCCAGGCTCTCGGGAACCAATAGCACCGGCTTGGTCTTCACTCCCCACCTGATCCCGACCACGCGCGGCATTATCGCGACCATCTACGCCAGGGGCTCGGCCACAACCGAGCAGTGCATGGAGGCGGCCAGGAGGTTCTATGCCGGTCGGCCGTTCGTAAGGGTGAGCAGTGTGCCGCCACACAGCAAGTGGGCGACGGGGTCGAACCTGGCTTTTGTCTCTTATGCGGCCGACCCGCAGCGAAACCTGGTCATCGCCATGGGCGCGGTGGACAACCTGGGCAAGGGCGCCGCCGGCCAGGCCGTGCAGAATGCCAACCTGATCACCGGCCAGCCGGAAACGGCGGGGCTGGAAGGCATGGCTCTTTGGCCGTGACACAGGCTTGCACTCAGGCGTGCGGGGTGTCCGTGGCGATCCCGGCGGCGTTGCGCCGTGATTCCCGACGGGCGCGCCAGTATTCCCACACCATCGGCAGCACCGAGATCACCACGATCGCCACGATCACCAGTTCAAACCGCTTCTTCACGAACTCGATCTGTCCAAACAGGTAGCCGGCCGCGACGCACAGCAGGACCCAGGCGATGGCCCCGACGATGTTGTAGACCCAGAAGCGGAGAAAGTTCATCTTCCCCACGCCGGCCACGAAGGGAGCGAACGTTCGCACGATGGGAACAAAACGGGCGAGAATTATCGTCTTTCCCCCGTACTTCTCGTAGAACTCCTGGGCTCGCAGCAGGTGCTTCTTGTTCAGCAGCCGGGAGTCCTCGCGCGTAAAGACCTTTGGCCCAAGCCGATAGCCGATCCAGTAGTTGGCCGCGTCACCGGCCACCGCCGCGACGATCAGCAGGGATACGGCAAAGGGCAGATTGATGACCGAATTCTCCCCGGCGGCCACGGCGCCCAGCGCAAACAGCAGCGAATCGCCGGGTAGAAAGGGAGTGATCACCAGGCCCGTTTCACAGAAGACGATCACGAAGAGCACGATGTAGAGGTTGCCCGTCCCGACGTAACGCAGAAAGTCGTTGAGCGACTCGGGGCTGAGGTGAAAGATCGTGTAGAAGAGCCTGCGAAAAAACTCCATTATCGCTCCGTTGGACCGCAGGTACATAACCGAGATTCGACGCTGAAACAACCCGCGGACGCAACGGCGACAGTCTCGGCGTTAGGTGGAGGACCGCACGGCGATGTCGAGGATGTTCTGAGCGTGAGCGTCCGCGTGGAGCCTGGGCACGGGCGAGGGACGCCCGTGCAACGGATTCCGCCCCCGCGATCCAGGACCGCCAGCCGCAAATAGTGCCACGCATCCCTGCCATCCCGGAGGGCGAGCCGCCACCTCACCACATCGGCTCAGGTCGGCTGGGCCGGATGCTCTGCTCTTGCTCCTTGCGGGCCGAAAGGACCGCCTGATTGAACCACTCGATGCCCGGGCGCATCGCGCGGAAATGCCGGATGACCACCCCCGCGAACTTCGGCGTCAGCGCCAGTTTCGCCGGCAGGGTGACATACCAGTAGAGCTGCTTGAACTTAAGGTACTCGCCCGCGGGCGAATCGGCGTGTTTTTCCCAACCCCTGGGCAACCGCTTGAGCTGCTCGCCCTGGAGCGGGCCCAGCAGCTTCACCAGCGAGCGGCTCTCCACGACCGCGAGAAACCCGTCCGGATCGGCAACGATCGCGCTGCGAATCGCATTCAGCTCCTCCGGGCCGGGCATGTACACCCCGCCGGCGATCTCCACCTCCCGGTGGGACGCGGAGAAGTAATACCCCGCGCCCGCATGTTTCGGCAGGCCGGCCCGCGGAAAGGTGACCCCGATGTGCGTCTTGTAGGGCGTCTTGTCGCTGGAGAACCGCGTGTCCCGGTGAATGCGATAGATGGCCCTGGCCGGGTCGGCCACCGTGTTATCCACGGCGAACCTGCGAAGAGCGTCGTTCACCTGGCTTGCCAGTTCGATCATCGGGCCGCGCACCCACTGTTCGTAGATCTGCTTGCGCGGCGCGAACCATTCGCGGGTGTTGTTCCTCTCCAGTCCGCGGAAAAAGCTGATCATTCGAGGCGAAAAACCGGGGAATCGCCTGGGCATCTTCCCTCACTGCACCTTCGGCTCCGCGACCGCCAAGCCGCGCCGCTGCGCTTCCTGTTCATCCTTCTCATAGGTTCCGTAGAAAGGTGCATTGCCGTCAAGCCAGATGTAGATCCTGCGACGTTCCTGGGCGGTCAACTGCACCTGGTCCCTGTGATTGGCGTCCTGGAGGATCTCCACGAGCCGGCTGTCCGTCGATCCGCCTCGCCCGGGTCGCGTCACGGTCTGGTCGATGCTCTCGCCGCCCCACTCGTACCACCGCAGGTAGGGGCGCAGCGCGTTGTAGGACCTGGTGAAACCATTCTTCTCCACATCTCCGCCGGTCAAGGTCACCTTGTTCCGGGTGCCGTCGTGCAGCCGACGCAGTTGCGATCCCAGATCGGCTGCACCAGTCGCGGGTAGCTGAACGGGCGGGTGCCATCGGGTCCCGGCACCAGCCGCGAGGCCTCGCGCGTCATGGCCGCGACCGCGCGGGCAGCGCCGGTCGAGTTGTCGCCCTCGTGGCAGCCCACGCATCCCCGTCGTTCCCCCGGTTGCAGGTAGGTGATGCTCCGCATCGTCTGCACCGCGCGTCCCTGCTCATCCACCGCCTGGAAGTAGACGGGTTTGCGCGCCGGAACACGGAAATACGCCGATCCGTCGGCCTCCACCGGCACGGTTCCCAGCAGCATCCGAGCGCCCTCGGCATTGGCGTGGCCGATCCTCGGATCGTTGGCGATATGCGTTGTCTTGGGCAGGACCTGCCACACGCGAAGTTCCGTCACCTTCCGATCGCTGGGCAGGCCGAGGAAGCTCCTGTTGACCTCCGTCAGGATAAACTCGCCTTCCTCGCCCAGCGCCTTGTCCAGCGTTGACGCGATGACCGGCGGCCTGGGCCTGCCCTGCACCGGGATGGGGTACATGCTGGCGATTCCCGGCCGCCGATACAGCAGCTCCATGTTTCCCCACCGGTCCAGGTAATAGATTCCCGTTTCATCCTTCTTTCCGCCCGGTCCGCCCGGCAATCCATCAAAGCTGAACGACACGAAGTAGTAGTCTTCCGACAGCGGCCAGGGCGAGTGGAAATAGCTCTTGCCCCAGTCCCTGCTGGTTTCCGGGAAGCGCACCTCCGGCGTGATTACCTCCACCGCGTCCAGCCGGTCCTCGCCGGTTTCCGGGTCGAGCGCCACGCGATTCGGATCCAGCATGACCAGGCATCCGCCAACGTCCGCGTGATGCGCCCCGGCCAGGAAGAGGATCTTGTCCGAACCCGGGATTGCCCTGGGCTGGTAGCAGGCGTTGATCCGCGCCGTGTAGCTGCCGAACAGTACCGCCGGATTGCTGCCGTCAGGATTGCAGGTCCAGATGCCGTGGTAGTTCGCGGCGGAGCGATCCACATAGTCCCAACGGATGTAGGCGAGGCGCCCGTCGTGCAGCACGTTGGGATGCCATTCGTTGGTTTCATGGAACGACAGCGTCCGCGCGTTCCTGCCGTCGCGATCCATCCGGTGCAGCGTGTACGAGGGGATCGGTTCCCACGGATTATTGCATCGGGTGAAAATGCTGCCGCGCCGCCACGACATGAACGCGATCCCGCCGTCGGGCAGTTCGCAGGGGTCAAAATCATCGCACGGGCCGTCGGTCACCTGTCGCAGGTTCCGGCCATCAACATCCATCGCGTAGATGTGGAAGTATCTGCCTTCCGGCCGGGGCGCATAGAAACTGACCGTCGCCCTGTCCTTCGGAGCGTAGGCAAACCAGATCGTTCCGGCGTCATACGACATGGCCAGTGTCGTGTAGTTCCCGGCCGGCAGCCGCCCCGCGATCAGATCCGTTGCCTCCATCGACCTGCCGGGCTCCTTCAGCAGGAACACGCCGCCGCCCTCCATTCCCTCGTGAAAATAGGCCAGGTATTCATGGAGCATCTGGCAGCAGAAACGCCGTCTTTCCATGAAGACGATGGGTTTGCCGGCGACCAGCGGATTGCGCAACGCCAGGTCGCGTGTAAACCAGCGGATTCTGCGATAGAGATCCGCCCGCTCCTGGTCCTTCATCGACCCGGCCTTTTCGGCCTCGGCCCTGAAGCCCGCAACCGCCTTCCGGTCGTGGTCGATGCTCATCTTCAACCTCAGGTCGTCGAGCAGCTTTTCGGTGCGGGCGAGCAATCCGTCGATCGCCTGCCTCGATCCAGCCTTTCTGCCCAGCCGCTCTTCCTGCCTGCGCCAATCGTCTTCGATCAGCCGCCGAAATTCGGCATTGGCCTCGGACCCGACGCCGCATCGCACGGCCAGGCCGATCACCAATGTTGCCGCGCCGATTCGCCATCCGAACCACGCCTTCATCGTCGCCTCCTGCCGTGGGCCGACAGTATCATACCGAGTCCCCGCCTGTTTGGCATGAATTCACAGACATCCGCGGACCCGCGGACACCGCGAGAGAGAGGCGACATGCACCGCCTCGTTGGGCGGGAACGCTGCCTGTTTCCTGCGGTAGAAGAAATATGCGAAGCGCATTTCTCTTGCTGATCGTGACCCTGCTGGTTTCATCCGTCGCCGGGGCCGAGCCGGCGGTGCTTCACGTGGCCATCGGCGGCAACGATGCGTGGTCCGGGCGCCTGGCCCAGCCCAATGTGCAGGCCACCGACGGTCCGCTGGCCACGTTGGCCGGCGCGCTGGACGCGATCCGGCGGCTGCGGGCCGCGCAGGGCGCGGACATCGGGCCCGTGACCGTGCGCGTCCAGGGAGGTGTGTATCGCCTCTCATCGCCGCTGGTCATCGAGCCCCGGGACTCGGGAACCGCCGAGGCGCCGGTGGTGATTGAAGCAGCCGCCGGTCAGCGCCCCGTCATAAGCGGCGGCCGAGTCATCAACGGCTTCCGTGAGAACGGGCCGCTGTGGGAGACGGAACTGCCCGAAGTCAAGGCCGGTCGCTGGCACTTTCTGCAACTGTTCGTCAACGGTCAGCGGCGGCAGCCGGCGCGTTCGCCCAACAAGGGCTACCATCGCATCGCCCAGCTCGTACCCGGGCCGCCGATTCCCAATGCCAAGCCGGTGGCGCGCGATCGCTTCATCTTCGCGCCGGGAGACATCCGGCCGTGGCAGCGCCTAGGGGATGTGCGCATCGTGCTGATGCACTCGTGGGAGACCTCGATTCACCCGGTCAAGTCGGTTGACACCCGGACCAACACCGTCGAGTTCGCCGCGCCGATGAAGGAGTGGTGGTCCATCGGGTACTGGGAGGACCAGCAGCGGTACTACGTGGAGAACGCGCGGGAACTGCTCGATGAGCCCGGAGAGTGGTACCTGAATCGCGAAACCGGCGTGCTCAGCTACATGCCGATGCCGGGAGAGAGGATCGATCAGGCGGAGATCGTTGCGCCGGCGCTCACGGAACTGGTCCGCCTTGCCGGCGACCCCGACGCCGGCAGGTTTGTCCGGCACGTCACCATCCGCGGTCTGGCGTTTCACCATGCCGACTGGAAACTCGATCCCAGGGGCAACAGCAGCACGCAGGCGGCCGTTGAAGTGCCCGCCGTCATCATGGCTGACGGCGCGATCGATTGCGCCATCGAAAGCTGCGAGGTCGCCCATGTCGGAACATACGGTATCTGGCTGCGCCGGGGCAACAAGGACTGCCGCATCCAGCGCAACCGCCTGTTTGACCTGGGGGCCGGGGGCATCCGCGTCGGGGAGGACCGCATGGCCAAAGAGGATGTGGCCGAGACCAGTCGCATCCTGGTTGACAACAACCACATCCGCGATGGCGGCAATGTGTTCGCCGCCGGCATCGGCATCTGGCTGGCCCAGGCCAGCCACAATCGCATCTCGCACAACGACATCCACGACATGCTCTATTCGGGCATCAGCGTCGGCTGGAACTGGGACCTGTCGCCCAACCGCACCCACCACAACGTCATCGAGTTCAACCACGTCCACAACCTTGTCCACGGCGTGCTCAGCGATGCCGGGTTGATCTATTGCCTGGGCGTCTCACCGGGTTCGGTCATCCGCAACAACGTCTTCCACGACATCTGGCCATACGAGCAGCCGGCTTTTGGCTGGGGCATCTATCTCGATGCCCAGACCGGCAACTACCTCGTCGAGAACAACCTCGTTTACAACACCCAGAGCGGGGGGCTGATGTTCAACAATGGCGGCCATCAGCACATCATTCGCAACAACATCTTCGCCCTCTCGGCAACGCACGCGCTGTGGCCATACTCAGAAAAGCGTCCCAGTACGCTTCGGAACAACATCGTGTATCTCACGCAAGGGGCGCTGCTGATCCCTTACGGAGAGAAGTCGCTGAACGAACGCCTGGCGGCCGGGGAATCGCCCGGAGACTGGGACCGGAACGTCTATTGGCACACCGGCGGCGCCGAGAAGCTGCGGTTCTACCGGCGGACCTTTGCCCAGTGGCAGGGCATCGGCATGGACCGCGATTCGCGCATCGCCGATCCGCAGTTCCAGAACGCGGCCGAGCACGATTTTCGACTCAGGCCAACCTCGCCGGCGATCGAACTGGGGTTCAAGCCGTTCGACATCAGCGGCGTGGGGCTTTACGGGCAGGGATGGGCGCAGGAATCTTCACACTCCAGGTGTGTCCGCCGACCGCTGCCGCCGCCTCCGGCGCCGCCGAAGCCGACGGCAGTGCATGACGGCTTTGAACAAACCCCGGTGGGCAGTCGGCCGGCGGGGGCGACGGTGGACGGCGAGACGGACGGGGCTTCCATCCGCGTGAGCGATCTGCGCGCGGCGTCGGGCACGCGCAGTCTCAGGATCGCCGACTCGGCGCGGCTCAAGCCCAGTTGGCAGCCGCACTTCTTCTACCGGCCGCATTTTGCAGCCGGCACGATCCGCCAGAGCTTCGACGCGTGGATCTCGCCGGAATCCCAGTTCTTCACCGAGTGGCGCGATGAGGGGGAATATCCGCAGAGCGTCGGGCCCAGTGTGCGATTCGACGGCTCAGGCAGCGTCATCGTTGGAGGCAGGATACTGGCGCAGGCTCCTGTGCGGGCCTGGTTTCACGTGGAGATCGAGGCGTCCCTGGGCAAGGACTCTCCGCGGACGTTTCGTATGACAATCCGGCCCGTCGGCGGCGCGGAACAGGTCTTCGACGGGCTGCCGATTTCGGGGCTGGAATTCCGCGAAGTGCACTGGCTGGGATTCAGCGCAACGGCCGCGGCCGATGCGGAGATCTTCCTGGACAACCTGAACGTGGCGCCGACGGAGCGGTAGAACAGGAAGAACGGCAGCCGCGTCCTAGACTCGACCCGGCGTATCTGCCACAACGAAGAATGGAGCGCAATGAGAAACATCGGACAGCGCGTGATGTCAATGATGATCGTGATGGTTGCCGGCCTGGGGTTGGCGATCGCCTGCCGCGTGGACGCCAAGCCGCTGAAGGTGTTCATCCTTGCCGGCCAGTCGAACATGGAGGGGCCGGCCAGGATTGAAACCTTTGACTACATCGGCGACGACCCGGCCACCGCGCCCCTGCTCAGGCAGATGCGCGGTGCGGACGGCAAGCCGCGCATCTGCGATCACGTGTGGATTTCCTATCTTACGGGCGACGGCGAGAAGAACTTCGAAATCGCCGGCAAACTGACCGCCGGCTACGGGTCCATGTGGGGCATGGACCCCACCAGGCCCGGCGACAAGATCGGCCCAGAGTTCACCTTCGGTCTGACGATGGATGCTGCGCTGCAAGAGCCGGTGCTCATCATCAAGGCCGCGTGGGGCGGCAAGAGCCTGCATACGGATTTCCGTCCGCCGGGCGCGGGGCCGTATCAGCTCAGCACGTTCCAGCGCGAAAACTATCCCAGGCAGGAAGGGCACGGCATCCCCAGGGATTTCGAGCAGTGGAAAGTCGAGAAGGCCAAGGCCACTGGGGTTTATTACCGCCTGATGATTGAGCACGTGAGGAAGGTGCTCGCCGACCCCAGGCGGGTCTGTCCGCAATATGATCCGGCGCAGGGCTTCGAGGTCGCGGGTTTTGTCTGGTTCCAGGGATGGAACGACATGGTTGATGGCCACGTCTATCCGAACCATAACAAGCCGGACCGCTTCGCTCTCTACTCGGAACTGCTCGCCCAGTTCATCCGGGACGTGCGAAAGGACCTGGCCGCCCCCAACATGCCGTTCGTGATCGGGGTGATGGGAGTTGGTGGGCTCAAGGACCAGTCGGCCGAGATGACGGCTTTCCGTCGGGCAATGGCAGCGCCCGCGGACCTGCCCGAATTCAAAGGCAACGTCGTCGCCGTGCAGACCGCGCCGTTTTGGTCGGATGAACTCGGCGCGATCGATGCCAAAAGAGGGAAAATCAGTCAAAAGCGATGGGAACTGGGCAACCAGGTCAAGGAAGGCAAGTTGACGAAAGAGGAGGCCGATCGCGAGATCAAGCGGTTCGAAGACGACCTCATTTCCGCCGAAGAACGGGCGCTGTGGAATCGCGGCGCTTCAAACGCCGGCTACCACTACCTCGGCTGCGCGAAGACCTTCGCGCTCATGGGAAAAGCGTTCGCCGAGGCAAATCTCAAGATGCTGGAGTCCCGTCGCCCCTGACAACTCAATGCCATCGGTGCATTCATGAAAACACTCGTCCTTTTTCTAACCGTTTCACTGCTGGCCGTTCCCGCCGTCGTTTGCGCCGCTCCCATTCAGCAGGGCGAAATGGCCGGGTATCTGTTCGGCCCGGCGGAGAGGGTCCCGGAGGAATTCAATGGCGGGTTCTCGCTCTACGCGGCCGCCTGGCCGCTGGTGGAGAAGTATCCCGGCCACAGATTCCAGACCGGGCTGTGCGGCACCTGGATGCATCCGCAATATGAGCCGGACAACAAGCCCGCGGGCAAGTGCTACACGGACGTCGAAGGCGGCCTGGGCTGGTGGCGCGACACGCATTTCCCGACCACCACGCCGAAGTTCATCATGGGCGGCGTGGGACCCAACTTCAAGTGGATCGCCAACGGTCCCGGCTACGGCGCGGGCACCTGGGAGAAGCCGCGCGGTCAGTACGGCGTTGCGCAACTGAGCCCCTGGCTGCTGTTCCCCCTCGACGGGCTGAATCTGAAGCAGGGGACCTGCGGCGAGCTTTTCGGCTACGGGTATCTCCCGTTGCCGCTCACCGATCCGAAAGCCACCACGGCGGGAAAGCCCGTGCCGACGGGCAACCACTGCTGGACACTGTTCCTCAACACGGCCAACTTCAAGGGGCCGGTGGCCTTCTTTACGCCTTTCTTCTGGTCGCAGGCGACCCTGGAGAACCCCGAATGGGCCGGGCTCATGCTCGACTCCAGGCCTGTCGGGCCGAACAAGGCCATTCAAATGGAAACGCAGCACATCCCGGCCATCCTGAGCACCGGCGCCGACGGCAAGGTCTACGCCCGCATCGCTCCGACCTCATTTCCCGTCGGGCCCGAGGGCTATTCGGTCGTGCTGCACCGGATCACGGCCTACAAGAAGGCGGCCTTGTGGGATGACGTGAAACGCTGGTTTGACGGCGGCGCCCCGGCCACCGGCCTGATCAAGGCCGAAGCGTCTGCCGTGCATACCTTCCGGCAGGGCGGCGGTTCCAGTTGGAGCATCTATCCTCCGAATACGCCGCGCGAGGAGAAGGCGCCGATGCCGTGGAAGGCCTTTGCCTCCTCGTTCACACCGAATCCCATCACGTTCGGCTATCGCTGGAACGAGCAACTGACGCGGAAGAACGGTTCGCTCGTGACCCTGCCCGAATACTACCGCCTCGATTCCGACGGGAAGAAGCCACAATGGTCCGTCGTTTCCCCCGACCAGGTGCCGCCGGAACTCGGCCTCACCCAGTATCGCTTTGAAACCCCGAAGGAAAAGCCGCAGGATCCCCGCACCACGCCGGATGATCCGGCGAGTTGCTGGAAGAAGCCCGGTCCCGTCGCCGGTCCGTTCCAGGCTCGCCTCGGCGATGGCAGCGTGGTGACTTACTACTGGTATCGGTTCGCCGATCAACCTGCGATGCTGAATGCCGATCTCACACCTGAAGAGCGCGAGGTGGTGCAGAAGCGCGTGGAGATGCTCCATCGCACCTGGACCAGGGACCGCGACTACCTGGCCCCGCCCGAGGTCGGCACGCTCGCGAGTCTGGACCCGGCGCTGATCGTGACTCCGCCCAAGGGTCTGGAGGTGGGCTATGTACCCATCGCAACGCGCCAGGAAATGGAACCCTGAACACGACGAAAGGCACTGCCATGAATGTCAGAATTCACCGCCTGGGTTGCCTGCTGGCCGCGGTCGTGATCTGTTGCGCGCCGGCCATCGCCAACGCAAGGAAGCCGGTCAAGGTGTTTGTCCTCGCGGGGCAGTCCAACATGCAGGGCCATGCGCACGTTCGCACCTTTGACACGATGGCACTGGACCCGAAGACGGCTCCAATTCTCAAGGAAATGCGCAACGCCGACGGCACCCCGCGCGTGTGCGAGAGAGTCTGGATCTCCTCGATCGGATCGGCCGACGAAGAACAGGTCGGCCGGCTCACCGCCGGCTTTGGCGCCAAACAGAACGGTCCCAAGATCGGGCCGGAGTTCACGTTCGGGATTTACATGGAGAAATTCCTGGACGAACCGATCGTCCTGATCAAGACGGCCTGGGGTGGCAAGAGCCTCAACACCGATTTTCGTCCGCCGGGCGCCGGGCCCTATGAGTTCAATGAGGCGCAGCTGGCGGGTTTCAGGAAGCAGGGCAAGGACCTGGCGCAGATGCAGGCCGAGAAGGCGAAAGCAACGGGCCAGTCGTACCGCCTGATGATTGACCACGTCAAGAAGGTGCTGGCCGATCTCAAGCGCGTCTACCCGGACTACGATCCGCAGCAGGGCTATGAACTGGCCGGCTTTGTCTGGTTCCAGGGTTGGAACGACATGGTGGATGGCAGCACCTATCCCAATCGAGACAAGCCGGGCGGCTACGATCTGTACAGCACATTGCTGGCCCAGTTCATTCGCGATGTGCGCAAGGATCTGGCCGCGCCGAACCTGCCCTTTGTGATTGGAGTGATGGGCGTTGGCGGCCCCGTCGAAAAGTATGGTCCCGATCAGCAGCGCTACAAAGCGACCCACCAGAACTTCCGCCTGGCCATGGCCGCGCCCGCCTCCCTGCCCGAGTTCAAGGGCACCGTTACGAACGTCTTTACCGAACACTATTGGGACATGGAGGTGACCGCCCTGAGGGAGAGGGAGAAGACGCTGAAGCCGAAAGTGGACGAGATCAACAAACAGGTGAAGGTGGGCATGCTCACGCGCGAAGCAGGGAAAGCGGCGGAAAACGAACTCTATGCGGCGACCTTCAATCCGCGCGAACTGCGCATTCTCAGGGAGAGCACGTCCAACTTTGAGTTCCACTACCTGGGTTCCGCCAGGATAATGGCCCAGATCGGCAAGGGCTTTGCCGAGGCGATGGCGGTCGTGCTCAACCACAACCCGTGAGCCGGGTGGGCAAGCATTTGCGTGCGTGAACGCATGGACATCCCGCACACCCCCGGCAAGCTCCTGAAATGCATCGCAACCACCACCAGCCCAAATCAGTTCAGAAAGGAACCGGAATGAAGGCCACGCTTCTCTTGCTCACCCTGGTCGCATTGTTCGCCGCGCCAACGTCTGTTCTTGCCGCGGGCAGGGGCCAGCCATTGGCGGTTCCAGACTTCACCAGGGGGGACGAGATCCCCGCAGGCGCGAAGCACGACTGGACCCTCGGCCCCACCGGGCTGCGCGGCTGGATGTTTTGCGACAAGCTGGTGACTACCGACGCCCGCCAAATCGTTGTGACCAGGGTGGAGAATGGGTCACCGGCTGATGGCATTTTCCAGGTCGGCGATGTCATCCTTGGCGTGGGCCGCAAACCGTTTTCTCATGATCCGCGCACCGAGTTCGGCCAGGCGATCACCGCCGCCGAAACGCCGGCGGGCGGAGGGAGACTGACCGCGATCCGCTGGCGGGCCGGCAAGACGGAACAGGTCGTCGTCAAACTCCCGGTGCTCGGCACCTACAGCGCCACCGCACCCTATGACTGCCCGAAGTCCAGGCGCATCCTTGAACAGGGATGCAAGGCGCTGGCCGAACGAGTGGCCAGGCCCTCGCATCCGGAGGACCCCATCGTGCGGTCGCTCAACGCGCTGGCGCTGCTGGCCAGCGGCAATCCCGCCTATCTCCCGCTGGTGAAGAAGGAAGCGGAATGGGCGGCGGCCTACCAGTCCAGTTCGATGCAGACCTGGCATTACGGTTACGTGATGATGCTGCTGTCTGAGTACGTGCTGGCGACCGGCGACCAGTCAGTCATGCCGGGCCTGCGTCGGCTCGCGCTGGAAGCGGCCAGGGGGCAGAGCGCGGTCGGCTCGTGGGGCCACGGATTTGCCCGGCCCGATGGACGGCTCGGCGGCTATGGGATGATGAACTCTCCAGGAGTGCCCCTGACCATTTCATTGGTGCTGGCTCGCGAGGCCGGCGTGAAAGACCCGGAGGTGGCGCGCGCCATCGAACTCAGCGCCCGCCTGTTGCGCTTCTACATCGGCAAGGGAGCGATTCCTTATGGCGACCATCACCCGTGGATTGAAACCCACGAAGACAACGGCAAGTGCGGAATGGCCGCCGTCTTGTTCAGCCTGCTGGGCGAAGCGAACGGCGCGGCGTTTTTCGCCCGCATGAGCCTCGCCTCCCACGGACCCGAACGCGACACCGGGCACACCGGCAACTTCTTCAATATGCTGTGGGCGTTGCCGGGCGTGAACCTGTCCGGCCCCCACGCAACCGGGGCCTGGATGAACGAGTTTGGCGCGTGGTATTTCGACCTGGCGCGGCGGTGGGACGGCACGTTCCTCCACCAGGGCCCGCCCGAGCCGGACAACGACAGCTACGGCGGCTGGGACGCCACGGGCGCTTACCTGCTGGCCTATGCCATGCCGCTGAAGAAGCTCCATCTGACCGGCAAACGCCCGAGTGTTGCTCCGCAGCTCAATGCCGCCACGGCGCAGGCAATCATCGACGACGGCCGCGGCTGGAACAACAAGGACCGCAACAGCTTCTACGATCAACTCGGCGCCGAGCAACTCCTGGAGCGCCTCGGCAGTTGGTCGCCGGTGGTCCGCGAGCGGGCTGCGATGGCGCTGGCCCGCCGCAAGGATGCGCCGATTCCCCGCGTGCTGGAGTTGCTCGAATCGCCGTCGCTCGACGCGCGCCTCGGCGCCTGCCAGGCCGTCGCTCATCTCAGAGGCCGCGCCGCGCCCGCTATTGCGTCGCTGCGCAAGGCGCTGCACGCCGACGACCTCTGGCTGCGCATCAAGGCGGCCGACGCCCTGGCCGCGATCGGCAAGCCCGCGATGGAAGCCGTGCCGGAGATGCTGGAGTTGCTGGCGCGGTTCGACGTGCCAAAAGACCCGCGCGGCATGCAGCAGCGGTATCTTTCCTTTGCCCTCTTTGATGGGGGCGGCATGCTGAGCCGCTCGCTGGAGGGCGTGGACCGCCAGACGCTCTACCAGGCCGTGCAGGCCGGGCTCAAGAACCAGGACGGCCGCGCCCGGGGCAGCCTCGGCTCGGTTTATCGGAACCTGTCCTTCGAGGAAATCAAACCGCTGTTGCCCGCCATCTACCAGGCGATCATCGAACCCGCTCCAAGCGGCGAGATGTTTGCCGACTCCATCCGTGTGGAGGGGCTGCGCCTCCTGGCTAAACATCGGATCGAGGAGGGCATCACCGCCTGCGTGAACTACACCCGCGATCAGAACCCCTGGGCCAGCGAGCATCGGACCCCGGAGCTGATGAAGGTCCTTCTCAGCTACGGCGCCCACGCCAGATCGGTCATTCCGGAACTGATCAGGATTGCCGATTACTTTGAAAAGGAGGAAAAGGACTTCCCCAAGGAACTGGGGATCAAGAAAGCCCAGTGCGTCCGCGACACCATCCGCGCGATTGAAGCCTCGACGGAAACGCCGGAGCTAATCCGTCTCAAGTAGCAGGAAATGCGACCTTACGCTCTTTGCCGCTCTGCTGCTGACGGTGCGCAGATATCCCGAGCATCACGCCGATCTCGCCGACGCGCCGGCCAAACGCTGATCAGCCCGCACAGACAGGTTTCGGGGTAATGGGTTCGCCAATAAACAAAGGCGGGCCCCCGGCAGCCGTCGCCGGAGGCCCAGTAGAGCCGTGCCCGGCGGCACGCTCTGCCTATGGCAGGCCCCCGTGTGGCTGCCACAGGTATTAGACCAGAAGGTAACCCGGCTCAATCGGCGTGTCGGAGAAGACCCTCTTCATCGCCTCGCGCCCCGCGGAGGTCTTCGTGCCCGGCAGTTGTCCGCATGAGGGGTAGTATGCACCGTCGGCCCAATTAGTCAGTTGCCGCAGACCGCCTCCCGTTGAGTTAATCGACCAGATGCTGTTGATGCCACTCATATTGGATTGGAACACGATGCTTTGCCCGTCTGGCGCCCAACTCGCCCACGCCTCATCCGAGTTTGTCAGTGTGGGGGTCAACGAGCGCTCGCTGCCCGTGACACGATTGATAACGACCAATTCATAAGTACGTGCGCTGGACAAGCGGTTGACGATGAGCTTCTTGCCGTCTGGAGACCAGTTAGCGTAATTGAACGCTTCACCCGCTTCGCTGCGCCGAGTCAACTGTCGGATGGTCTTCTTCCGCAGATCGTAGATAAACACATCGCTTTCGTAGGTCTGGCCCCAGTTGCTGTAGGCGATGAAGCGGCCATCGGGCGAGAAAGTGGGGTGAACACCGAATACGCCCAGCGCGGTTTCGCCAGTCCCGTCGAAGTTGATCATGCACAGGCCGGATTGTCTGGAACTAAACACGATCCGCTTGCCATCGGGCGAAAAGTCAGGGTTACTGAGGTCGCCGTAGCCATTGGTCACGCGCCGTCGCCCTGATCCGTCGGGCCGTACAACCCATACCTGTTGCACTCCGTACGTGGGCGAGGCGCAGAAGACTATCCATTGGCCATCAGTGGACCACGCCGGCGAGGAGATGTTTCCCATCTTGGGCAGGGATACCTTCGTTACTTTGCTAGATGGTGAAATATATAATAAACGATTTTTGCTGTCTATGAAAATGGTGCGGAAGGTCTGGGCTGGTGGAGGATCACTGGAAATGGTGACCGCGCGGGTGGGCGAATTCAATTGCACTTGAGCCCACGCGATCGAGCCTTCGCCAGCGCGTGCCATGGTGTCAATACCGGGCGACGCGTTGAAATGTACCGTTCCTCGGGCCATTGCGGTGAACGGCACGTAACCAATTCGAACCCACTCGTCATTTCCCTTGTCAATCACACCTGGTGCAGCATTGCCGCCAAGGTCGTCGATCAAGCCGGATGATTGCAGTACCGATCCGCCCGTCAGATTCGTGTACAGTTTGCCGTGGCTGATTGTTCCGGCCGATACCAGAGCGCTCTCGAAGGAGAAATCCAAATACCCACCCGTGATGCCTCTGGTCGAACCATCGATGTTCTTGGCCCAAACCTCAACGTAGAAAATGGAGCCGAGCTTTGCCTGAGTGATCGTGGTGGGCAGGGCCGCGGCGGTGTCTCCGGTTGACAGTGAGGCGACAGGCAGGAGTTCGACGTCAATGGCCAGAGGGGCTTCCGCCAAAGTCATCAGGCGTTTTGCCGGGAGGATGCTCACGTTCGGAGGATAGGTGATTGTCGGATCTGTTGTGTACTTCAGCCAATTTGAGCTCAACCAGGAGTAGTCGGCCGTGTCGATGTAGCCGTTGCTGGCACCCCGCTTGTCGAAATCACAGGCCGGGTTCCAAAAGTGATCGCCGGGGCGGCCGTGCCAGGCTGCGCTGAAGACCGCGTAATCGCCCGTTCCGATCCGGCCGCTGTTGTCCAGATCGTACATGCAGCCGACCACAGGAATGGAAAGCTGGGGAGTATTGAGCTCGACGTTGCTCCAAGCGATGGCCCCCTCGCCGGCACGAGCGATCGTGTCGATGCCGGGCGCGGCGGTGAAGATGGCGTTTCCGGTCACGCCCGTGCCCACTGTGAAACTGACGTAGCCCAGACGCACCCACTCGTTGTCACCCTTGTCGATGACCCCGGGCGCTGCGTTGCCGCCGAAGTCATCAACCTTCCCGTTGGCGTTGTCGATGATGCCTGACGGCAGGTTGGTGTAGATGCCACCATGGCTCAGAGTTCCGCCGGTCACCTTCGTCTTGTCAAAAGCAAAGTCGAGGTATCCACCGGTGATGCCGTTGACAGAGAAGTCCCTATTCTTGAGCCAAGCTTCAACGTAGAACGCCTGGCCAGGACGGACGGAATTCAGGCTGGTAGGCAGTGTCGAGGCGGTGTCGGCGCTGTTGGGAGTCGCGACGGCTACGAGTTCAACGTCGATCTTGGCATTTTCCGGTTTTGGTTGGATCGCATTCGAGGCGCCCGTGTTGTTGTTCTCGTTGGATTCCGCGATTGTGTTGTGGACGTCGAGCTTGGCGACGATGTAGTAGGTGCCGGTAATAGGGCTTGGCAGGATACAATCAAAACTGCTCGTGTGCGATCCAACAGTTCCCGAGGCATATTCCGCGCCAAGTGCCAGGTCGCTGTCGTCGTAGGTCTGATCGGGAGACAGGCGGTAGTAGATTTGAAGGCCGGAGACATCCTGACCGGAGATGCGGTAGGTTCCAGCCACATGCACGGACGATCCGGCGGACACATTCGCCGGCGTCGCAATGAGCGACGGCGAATCCCAGCTCAGGTCTGGCAGAATGACCACCACGGGTCCGACGGTGCGGTTCATCTCGTTTTCGGTGGCGGGCGTGAGGCTCTTGAAATAGCTGATGGCTCCTGCGTTGCTGGTCTGCTGGGCCATGCAGGACCAGACCATGTAGGTTCCTGGCGTGGTGGGAAGCGTGAGGTTGCTGAAGGAGCGGCCGGAGTAGGTCGAGCCGTCGGAGTCCATTTCGGGAATGGTGTTGACGATGACCTGGGGCTCACCGCCGACCCAGTTGCCAGCGCTGTCGCGGATGCCGATGACGGTCTGGCACAGGGCGTTGGGGGAGTTGTTCCACATCTGCACGTCCATCGTCCCGCTGATCGTGCTGCCAGGGGACTTGGTCCCCCAGTCGGTGGGGTTGCGGTTCCAAAGGCGAAGCTTGGGTTCTCCGATAACCACCGCGGATCCGACGATGCGGAAGTCGTAGGGGTTCTCATTGCTGTCGTTGTTCGAGAAGCTGACCGTGGCGGTCTTGGTGCCGGTGCTGGCCGGATCGAACTTGATCTGGAATGTCGTGCTGCTGCCAGCACCCACGCTGGACGCGGGCTGGCTGACCACGCTGAAGTTCGTCGTGTCGCTTACCGAAACGCTACCCACCGTGAGCGTGCCCGTCCCGGTATTGCGAACGGTGAAGGTGCGGGTCACGCTGCCGCTGGTAATGTCCGCGCTGCCAAAGTCGGTGTGGTCGCTGGTCGATGGCGTCGTGTCCCCGTCCGCAATCGACACCCCGTTGCCCTGAACGTCGATCTCAGG
>Ga0101944_10003991_pt1 | contig 19254 bp, 12 predicted proteins | sample DewCreD2012metaG_FD_75245 | JGI IMG/M metagenome (GOLD analysis project Ga0101944, IMG submission 75245) | Hot spring sediment bacterial and archeal communities from British Columbia, Canada, to study Microbial Dark Matter (Phase II) - Dewar... ... | reverse complement strand
CAGGTAGCGTCGTGGCGCGCGCCTCGGCCATCACTGCGCCCACCCAGAATACCCGTCCCACCACCGATGCCAGCAGGGCAACTGCGCGCGCTTCGCGCGATAAGTTATCGAGCCGGGCTTGCAGGGTGGCGCGCAGCGATTCGGGAATTTGCGCCAGGATGCGGGTGTGCATTTCTTCGGGAGATGCGCCCTCGGCTAATAGTCCGGCTTTGATCAGGCTCTTGACGATTTCTTCGAGGAAGTATGGGTTTCCTTCGGCGCGTTGAGCAATTTCGCACAATGTCGAATCGGGCAGGTTTTTCAGGTCGGGGTAGGCCTGTTTGACCATTTCAGGGGAAAGTTCTAGCGGGTTGAGCGTCATCACCCGCGCCAGGTTGTGCCATTGTGGTTGGGCTTTGATGAGTTCTGGCCGCGCCACGCCAACGATGAACTCCTGCCACGCCGGCCAGTTGAAGTCGTTCAGCCAGTAATTCAGATGCGAGCCATCCTCGCGGCGCAGCATGAACTCGGGATGCGCGACGTTGTGGACGGCCTTCGGACTGCCGCCGTGCGGGACCAGGTCCTGCAGCACATGCAGTTTCAGTTCGTGCGCCTTCGCGACCAGCGCCTTGTATTCGTCGCCGGTGCCGATGCCGTCCATGAACGCATAGTAGTCGAACGGCCAGTACGGGCTTTTCTGCTCGATCGGCATGATCCAGATCGACGTCGCGCCTAATTGGGCGATGGACGGCAGGAGCTTCCCGGTCGCCGCCTTGAAGCCGCCGAGATCCTTGAAGTTGCTCCCGATCGTGCCGCCGGGATGGAAACTGTAAAGGATCGCCTCCTCGATCCAGCGGGGCCGGTCGGCGGGCACGCTCAAGCCGACGCTGTCCATCCAGGTCCAGATCGTCGGCAGCGCGCCCCAGTAAGCGGCGTCGGCGACCGCCATCGAGACGAAACCGATCTCCTGCGGCACGTGGGGTTTCAAATAGCCTTGTGCCGTGACGTTCTGCGAAACGTGGAGCTGTCCGGGCTTTTCGTTGACGCCGATGCCCGCCGGATCGCTGGTGAAGCTCAGGAAGAGCAGCGAGCGGTCCGGCTTGAGCTGCACGACCAACGGCGCGATGCCGCCCCAGCGGCCGCCGCGATGCACGCCCTCCTTCAAGGCCGAAAACGGGTGCGGCTGGGTCGCCCAGCAGTGCGGGAAACGGTAGAAACCGTCGCCGGTCGCAGCCACGCCCTTGGTATGAAACACGAAATTGCGAAGCGTGATCGTCTCCGTGCCGCGGTGGGTCAGCGTTACGGCGCGGTCCAGGCGCGGCGGAACGGCGAACATCGTGTAACGTTCGACGAGTTCGAAATCGCCGATGCGGACGGCGATTTCGAGCTTTCCATCGGCGGGCCGGTTCACTTTCTGGACCTTGCGCGGGCCGAAGTTCTCCATCCACTTCTGCTGTGCGCCTTCCGGGCCCCCGATGCCGAAGCTGAGTGACGATTGGCCACGTGCGTCGACCAGCACCTCGCCTCGAAAACGCACCCGATCGAGATACCCGGTTTTTTCGTCGAAGGTCGCTTCCAGCTCGCCGGCGCGCAGCGCAAGTTCGCCCGCCTGCAGGCAGCCGCCGAGGAGTGCGAGGCCGAAGAAGGCAAGCAGGAGGGCATGGGTCATGGGTGGCTCCGTGCCGAAAAGTTGTTTATCCCAGAGAGCATACACCGCGTCAGTTAAACGATTCATCGGAGACGGTCCTCGAAAAATTAGAGTCATAAAAATTGTTTTTAAAGTAAGTTAAGACATTCGAAGTGTCGAGACTGGTGGTAACAGAGGGGATGGGCTTTCGAGCAGAACCCCAAGCTGCGGGTCGCACGCGAATGAACGGTCGCGGCGTTCTGTTGCTGCATCTACAGTTCGATGCTGGGCAATGGCTGATCGTACTGGCCATCGTGGTTGCCGTCGGATTGTGCCACTTGCGCACCCGCGGCTTGCTCCATAGGATTCGCCCCATCTTGCGTCACTCGTGGGGGCGGAACGACTCTTGGCATTGGAGAACGTCATGGCGAAGGCGGGCAAACCCGAAGGGAAAGGCAAAGTGGATCCGGAAGAGCAACTGAAATCGCGCAAGGCCGAGGCGCTCAAGCGTGCCGTCGAGCAGATCGAGCGGCAGTTCGGGCAGGGCGCCATCCAGAAGCTCGACAGCACCACCGTCAAGCCGGTGCCGGCGATCTCCACCGGCGCGCTTTCACTGGACATGGCGCTGGGTGTCGGCGGCGTTCCGCGGGGCCGCGTGATCGAGATCTTCGGCCCGGAATCCAGCGGCAAGACGACGCTGGCGCTGACCATCGTGGCGCACGCGCAGAAAGAGGATGGCGTGGCGGCGTTCATCGATGCCGAACACGCGCTCGACCCGGTCTACGCGCGCAAGCTCGGCGTCAATCTCGACGAGCTGCTCGTCAGCCAGCCCGACACCGGCGAACAGGCGCTGGAGATCTGCGAGCAACTGGTCCGGTCGAGCGCCTTGGATGTGATCGTCGTGGACTCGGTGGCCGCGCTGGTGCCCAAGGCCGAGATCGAAGGCGAGATGGGCGCTTCGCACGTCGGCCAGCAGGCGCGGCTGATGTCGCAGGCGCTGCGCAAACTGACGGCGGCGATCAGCCGCTCGCATACGGTGGTGATCTTCATCAACCAGTTGCGCGAGAAGATCGGCGTGATGTTCGGCAACCCGGAGACGACGCCGGGCGGCCGTGCGCTCAAGTTCTACGCCTCGGTGCGCATCGACGTTCGGCGCATCGGAACGCTGAAGGAGGGAGAGAATGCCGTCGGCACGACCGTGCGCGCCAAGGTGGTCAAGAACAAGGTGGCACCTCCGTTCCGGCAGGCGGAGTTCGATGTGATGTTCGGTACGGGCATTTCCTGGGAAGGCTCGATCCTGGACATGGGCGTGGCCGCCAACGTGATCGAGAAGTCCGGCTCGTGGTTCTCGTACAACGGCAACCGGCTGGGCCAAGGGCGCGAAGGCGCGCGGAAGTTCCTGATCGAGAACAAGGACGTCGCCAAAGAAATCCAGGCGGCGATCATGGAGAAGCAGCCGAGTCTGATAAGCGTGGCCAGCGCCGCGGATGCGACCGGCGGGACGACGGACGAGAAGCCTGCGACGGACGAGTGATTCGTCGGCCAAGCAACTCGACGGGATGTGCAGGCTGTCGCATGCCGCGCACGGTTGACTCAAATGCAATCCGCCGAAAACCCAGATTTTGCACGCGAGTTGCTCTACCCACACACAAGAACGCCGGCGTACGGCGAAAATGGGCCGTTTTGGCCGGTCTGAAAGAGCTTAAGCGAGGACTGTTTGCCATGCCGACCTACGAGTACGAATGCACCTCGTGTGGCCATGCGTTCGAACGCTTCGAAAGCATGACGGCCACACCCGACAAGAGTTGCCCCAAGTGCAACAAGAAAAAGGCCGAAAGGCGCATTTCCGGTGGTGGAGGACTGCTCTTCAAGGGCTCCGGCTTCTACTGCACCGACTATCGATCCTCCTCTTACAAGTCCTCTGCCAAGAGCGAAAATGCTTCGAGCACGCCCAAGACTGATAGCGGCGGCAAGAGTAACGGAAGCTCGTCAAAGAGCGGCGATTCCAAGAGCACTTCCTCCAGCTTGGCCGCCGCCAGCTAGTACCGCGCCGTAGAAGTTCCAGAACCATGGCGCAGTGCCTGCGGGCCCGGCTTTTCATTGCTCGCTCGTCACAGATCTCCTCCGGATAGGCTCCTCGCTCGCGCCTCGATCCGGACCCGCATCCGTGGCGCATAGGGTATGGAACTTCTGAGCCGCGACACTGGGAGTGTGGTTGCTTCGGGCTCCATGGTTCAGCCAATACGATAAAGTGCATTTCCATGCCATTCATGGTCATTACTCATTAAATTATAATCGGATATGCTTATGAGTGGTCTGCCCGGGCAGGCTTTCGCAAACTGCTGTTTTCATTGAATCGAAGAAGAAATCGGGAGATGAAACGCGACGATTTCCGTCGTTTAAAGTGTGAGTCGCCAGTGGTTTCGGCGTCCGCTTCGAAAAGCTTGAAGGAGGCCAACGTGGTTCAAGTCCTCATCGGCGTCGCAACGATTCTGGCAGCGGCTAATGGAGCGTCGATTGCAGTTGAGCCGGCTGCCGACTGGCCATGCTTCCATGGACCGAACCGGGACAACAAATCGCCGGACCAGGGTCTGCTGAAGGAATGGCCGGCCGGAGGTCCGAAGCTTGTCTGGAAGACCGAGATCGTGGGCAAAGGTTTTTCTTCGGCGACGATAGCGGATTCGACGGTCTACATCACCGGCGATGTGGCGAACGTCTGCACGCTCTTCGCTTTCGACATGAATGGCACGTTGAAATGGAAAATGGATGCCGGACAGGGGTGGGAGCAGAAGAACTACACCGGTTCGCGCGGTTCGGCCACGGTGGATGGCGGGCTGGTTTACGTGCTCAATGCGCATGGCGTCTTGACCTGTTTCGACGCGAAGACCGGTCAGCGGAAGTGGTCGCATACGGCCAAGGAATTCGGCGGCAGCGCCGGGGGCTGGGGGTATGCCGAATCGCCTTTGATCTACAAGACCGCCGTCGTTTTCAAGCCCGGCGGGAGCGGTTGCATCGTGGCGTTGAACAAGCAGACGGGCGCGTTGATGTGGAAGAGCAGCGGGTTCAGCGCCGGGCCCGAATACAGTTCCTGCATGACGTTCTCGCTCGGCAATCAGGACTTCATCGCCACCGGCACGCGCGGCGGGATCGTCTGCGTCAATGCGACGACCGGCGCCAAGGTGTGGATGAACGATTTCTGCGCCAACAACACCGCCAATTGTCCCACGCCTGCCTTCAGTGACGGGCATCTCTTCTGGTCGAACGGTTACGGTAAGGGCTGCATCTGTCTGAAGCCCGGCCCCGCCGGCGCGACCGTGGTCTGGCAGGGTCAGCAGATGGTCTGTCATCACGGTGGGTATGTGATCCATGAAGGCCACATCTACGGCGACAGTGCCAAGACGGTCTGCCTGGACCTGAAAACGGGACAGGAGAAGTGGTCCGAACGATTCGTCGGCAAGGGTTCGCTCACGTATGCCGACGGGATGCTGTATCTTTTCGGCGAGAGCGGCGGCAAGGCGGCGCTGGTCGCGTGCACGCCCGAGAAGCCCCAGTTGAAGGGGGAGTTTTCCGTTGCCGGAACGGGAGCGAGTTGGGCGCACCCGGTCGTTATCGGCGGGCGGCTTTACCTGCGATACGACACGAATCTGTACTGCTACGATGTGAAGGCGAAGTAGCGGGAATCCGGTGCCGCGGGGGCCGGCGTCGCCTGCGGCCTCCGACTTCTGCGCTGCGGCCCTACACCTTTTCTCCTGCCGTTTCCAGCCACGGTCCGGTTTTGCCGTTGGACAGGTAGGCGTGCATGTCCGCGGCGGCGCGTTTGCCGGCGCCCATCGCTTCGATGACCGTTGCGCTGCCGGTCACGATGTCGCCGCCGGCCCATACGCCCTGTTTGGTCGTGCGGCCTTTTTCGTTGGCCACGATGTAGCCCCACTTGTTCAGGCTCAATTCCTTGGTGGCCTTGGGCAACAGCGGGTTGGCGCCCGCGCCGATGGCCATGATCACCAGGTCCGTCTCGATATGGAATTCGGAGCCGGGCTTGGGGACCGGGCGGCGGCGACCGCTCTGGTCCGGCGGGCCCAGTTCCATCTCCTGGCACCTCATCTTCTGCACGCGGCCCTTTTCATCGCCTTCGAGCGACAGGGGGTTCGAGAGGAACTTGAAGACGACGCCCTCTTCCTCGGCGTGGTGGATTTCCTCGGCGCGTGCGGGTAGTTCCTGGCGCGAGCGGCGATAGACGATGTGGACGTGGTCCGAACCCATCCGCAGCGCGGTGCGCGCCGCGTCCATCGCGACGTTGCCGCCGCCGACGACGCAGACCGACCTGCCGGTGACCACCGGCGTGTCGAATTCCGGGAAGCGGTAGGCCTTCATCAGGTTCGCGCGGGTGAGGTACTCGTTGGCCGAGTAGACGCCCCCCAGGTTTTCACCGGGGATGCCCAGGAAGGTCGGGAGGCCCGCGCCGATGCCGACGAAGACCGCGCTGAACCCTTCCTGCTGCAGCAGCTCGTCGACCTCGACCGACTTTCCGACGACCTGATTGACCTCGACCTTCACGCCCAGCGTCTTCAGGTAATCGACTTCCTTCTGCACGATCGCCTTGGGCAGGCGGAACTCGGGGATGCCGTACAGCAGCACGCCGCCGGCCTTGTGGAAGGCCTCGAAAATCGTGACGTCGTAGCCCAGCAGGGCCAGGTCGCCGGCCGCGGTCAGGCCCGAGGGGCCCGAACCGACGATCGCGATCTTTTTGCCGTTCGGCGGCGCCTTCGGCGGCACCTTGATGCCGGCCTGCTCGCGCTCGTAGTCGGCGGCGAAGCGTTCGAGCCGGCCGATCGCGACCGGTTCGTTCTTCTTGCCGAGCAGGCATTCGGCCTCGCATTGCGTTTCCTGCGGGCAGACGCGTCCGCAGACGGCGGGCAGGCAGTTCGTCGATTTGATGACGCGGGCGGCCTCGGCAAACTTGCCGTCGACTATCAGCTTGATGAACTCGGGAATTTTCACCTGCACCGGGCAGCCTTTGACGCAGGGCGGGTTCTTGCAGCCCAGGCAGCGAGAGGCCTCGCGGATGGCCATCTCGGGCGTGTAGCCGAGCGGCACCTCGTCGAAGTTGTGGCGGCGCTGCTCGGCCGGCTGTTCCGGCATGGGGGTTTTCTTGGCGCGTTCCGCGGCGGTCATCTTGCTCATCGCACACCCGCTTCCTTCAGGTAACGATCCAGCGAGCACTTTTCCTGCTCGTGGTAGACTTTCTGACGGGACATCAACAGGGGCCAATCGACCTTCAAGCCGTCGAACTCGGGGCCGTCGACGCAGGTGAAGAGCGTCTCGTCGCCGACCTTGACCCGGCAGCCGCCGCACATACCCGTGCCGTCGACCATGATCGTGTTCAGGCTGACCGTGGTCGGCGTGTTGAACTCGCGCGTCACGTCCGCGCAAACCTTCATCATGATCGTCGGCCCGATCGCGTAGACGCGGCCAATCTTCCTGCCGTCGCGCTGGAGGATTTCCCGCAGCGGTTCGGTGACCAGCGCCTTGCGGCCGAACGTGCCGTCGTCCGTGCAGACGATGTGCTCGTGACTGACCGCGCGCAGCTTGTCCATCCAGAAGAGCAGGTCCTTGGTGCGCGAGCCCTGGATGGCGATGACGCGGTTCCCGCGCTCGTGGAAGGCGCGCGCGATCGGATAGACCGGCGCGGTGCCGACGCCGCCGGCCACCATGACGATCGTGCCTTCGATGTCGAGTTCGGAGGCGTGGCCGAGAGGGCCGAGGAACGCGTAGAGATCCTGGCCGGCCTCGAGCCGGGCGATCTTCATCGACGAACTGCCGACGACCATCAGGACGAGCGTGATGGTGCCGCGCTGGCGATCGAAATCGGCGACCGTCAGCGGGATGCGTTCGCCGTGCTCGTCGGCCATCGCGATGACGAAATGTCCCGGCTGCGCCTTGGCAGCGACGCGCGGCGCCTCCACCACGAATTCGACGATGTTCTTGGCCAGCGTTTTCTTCTCGAGGATTCTGTTCATGTGAGCACCGGCGGCCTGCGCGCCGCGTGACAGGGGTTTTTCGAAAGACCGGTGTGATCCGCCCGGACGGAAAACCGGAAGTGCGCGCGGCAACCTTTGTCGCGGCAACAGTGCATGGTAACCGCTGCTCGAAAACCCGCAATTCCATAACGCGACCAGACACGTTCTTTCCTGAAGGTCGTAACGAATTCGCTTCCGTTTCCCGGGCGAATCGTGAAGCCCGTCGGCGCCGTCTCGTGCGCCTTGCAACTGCGGCAGCCGGCGCCATCGCATCCGAGGGCGCGACTCATTGACGCCGCCCAGGACCGCGGCGATAACCGGCGTCATGAAGTCGGTCTTCGAGCGGGTGGCCAAGCTGCCCGCGCTGTCGGCTTATGGCCGTGGCAGGGCTGAATCCGCCGCCGGGCCTTCGGGCGAAGGAACTCCCGGCGCAGGGAGACTCCGTCTGCGCGGAACCGTTTGCGGCCTGGTGGGTGCCTCGCGTTCGCTGGTCGTCGGCGCGCTGGCGCGTGCCCGCGCCGTCGGCGCGCGCATCGCCCTGGCGGTCGTTGACGGACCGGATGCGGCATTGGACGTGGTCGGCGATCTGAGGGCGTTCACGCCGGACGCATGGAGGGATGGCCTGGCCTTGGAGACGTCGATCTTCCCTTCGTGGGACGTTCTGCCGACCGAGTCCGACCGTCCGGAGAGCGAGGCGTTGGCCGGGCGTCAGCGGGCGCTGGCGCGGCTGCGGCAGATTCGCTGCGGCGCGGTCGAAGCGGTCGCCGACGAGTTGCCCGCCGATCCGCTGCCCGAAGCCTTCGTGCTCGTCGCACCCGTGACCGCGCTGCTGCAGCCTTGCGAATCGCCGGAAGAGACCGCGCCGGCGCTCGTCCTGCGCCAGGGCGCGACGTGGGATCCGATCCTTCTCGGACGAAAACTCGACGAACTGGGCTACGAACGTGCCGGCCAGGTGGAAGTGCGCGGCGAGTTCGCGTTGCGCGGCGGAATCATGGACATTTACCCGTATGCCAGCGACCAGCCGTTTCGGCTCGACTTCGACGGAGACACGATCGAGTCGATCCGGCCCTTCGATCCGTTCACGCAGCGTTCTGAGGAGTCCGTCGCCGCCATCACGATCGCGGATTCCTCGCCGCAACATCTGCGCCGTCTCTTCACGTCCGGCCGCGCCGAGCCGTCCCGCTCGTTGCTCGACCATCTGCCTCCCGAGTCGCTGGTCGTCTGGATCGAACCCGACCGGTTGCGCGAACGCGCCGAACTCTACATCGCCAGTCTCGTCAGCGGCCGCAACCTGCATTTCGATTACGAGCGCATCCGTGCGGACGCCGCGCGGCGTTTCGATTCGCTGGACCTGTCGGAAGAGCCGGCAAGGGGGCGCCAGGAAGGAGACGGGGCGCGAGCAGCGACGAACGAGGAGACGGAAGGGAATGGCGGCACGGGGAGCGGAGAAGGTGGGAAGGCGGCGGAACGGGAGTTCGGGGCCCCGGCCGGCGAGGGCCCTGCATCCGGCTGCCGGCAATCCGCAACCATCCGGTCCATCGCCTGCACCTCGCTCCAGCGCCTCCGGGGGGACCTCTCCGCGCATGCCGCCGAATGGAAGAAGCTCGCCGCCGCCCGTTCCGCCTTGTACGTCTTCTGCGAAACGCCGGGCGACCGGATGCGCCTTTCGTCGTTGCTAACTGAAGCCGGCGTGCTTCCGGCGCCCAGCGTCCAGCTGGTCATCGGGCGCATATCGGGCGGTTTCGATCTGCGCGCGGCGGGTTTCGGCGCGATCGCCGATTTCGAGATTTTCGGGCGCCACCGGCACGTGCCGGCCGCGACGGGCAAGCGCAGGCGCCACGCGGCTTTTTCGCGCCCGCTGAGCAGCCTTTTCGAACTCCAGGTCGGCGATTACGTGGTCCACACGACGCACGGCATCGCGCGCTATCTCGGGCTGGAGCGTTTGGGCAGGAGCGGCCGGCTGGAAGACTATCTGGCGCTGCTCTTCGCCGACGAGGTGAAGCTCTATGTCCCCGCGGCGCACATCCATCTGGTCGGGCGCTACATCGGCAGCGAAGCCGCGCCGGAATTGTCGCGCCTGGGCAGCAAGGCCTGGGCGCGCAAGAAGGAACGCGCGCGGCAGTTGCTGAAGGACATCGCCGAGGACCTGCTGAAGACGCAGGCGGCGCGCCGCAGCCGGCCGGGCATCTGTTTCGGACCGGACACGGAATGGCAGGCCTCCTTCGAGGCGGCCTTCCCGTACGAGGAGACACCGGACCAGGTCGAGGCCATCGCGGCCGTCAAGCGGGACATGGAGGCGACCTGTCCGATGGACCGGTTGCTCTGCGGCGACGTCGGCTTCGGCAAGACGGAAGTCGCGCTGCGCGCGGCGTTCAAGGCGGTTTCGGCGGGCAAGCAGGTCGCGGTGCTGACGCCCACGACGCTGCTCTGCGAGCAGCACGGCCGCACGTTCCAGGAACGCTGCGCGGGGTATCCGGTGAGCATCGCGACGATCTCGCGCTTCAAGTCGGCCCGCGAGAAACGCGGCATCCTGGAACGGCTCGCCACCGGCCGCCTCGACATCCTCATCGGCACGCACCGGCTGATCCAGAAGGACGTTCGCTTCAAGGATCTGGGGCTGGCGATCGTCGACGAGGAGCAGCGTTTCGGCGTCGAGCACAAGGAATTCTTCAAGCGCCTCCGCGCGACGGTGGACGTCCTGACGCTGACGGCCACGCCCATTCCGCGCACGCTGCACATGGCGCTGCTGGGGTTGCGCGACATTTCCAGCTTGACGATCGCGCCGCGCAACAGGCAGCCGGTGCAAACCAAGGTTGCGCGCGTGAGCGACGACCTGATGCGGCGCGCGATCCTGCGGGAACTTTCGCGCGGCGGACAGGTCTTCGTGGTCCATCCGCGCGTGCGGGACATCCGGGATTTCGCCGCACGGTTGGCGAAACTCGTGCCCGAGGGTCGCATCGGCATCGGCCACGGCCAGATGGACGGCGACGAACTGGAAGAGACGATGTCGCGGTTCCTGGGCGGCGAGCTGAACGTGCTGGTCAGCACGACGATCGTGGAGAACGGCCTCGACATCCCGACCGCCAACACGATCCTGGTGCACGAGGCCGACCGTTTCGGGCTGGCCGAACTGCACCAGCTGCGCGGGCGCGTGGGGCGTTCGGAGATCCAGGCGTACTGCTACTTCCTCCTGCCCGAACATCGCGTGATGACGCCGGAAGGCTTGCGACGCCTGCGCGCGCTGGAAGAGTACGACGAGCTGGGCGCCGGCTTCCAGATCGCGCTGAAGGACCTCGAGATCCGCGGTGCCGGCAACGCGCTGGGCGTCGAGCAGTCCGGACAGATCGCCGAAATCGGCTACGACCTTTACTGCAAGCTGCTCGAATCGACCGTCAAGCAGCTCAAGGGCGAGCCGGTTCCGGAGGAGGAGATCGAGGTCCATCTGCAGCTCAGCGGCGCGTCGTATCTCCCCGAGACCTACATCGAGGACCCGAAGGCGGTGCTTGAGTTCTACCGGCGGCTCAAGGCCGCCCGCGACGACCGGGAACTGGAGGCCTTGCGCGGCGAGGCCGAGGATCGCTTCGGCCCGCTGCCGGAGCCGGCCGCGCGGCTTTTTGCCGAGGCGCCCCTGCGCCGCCTGGCGGCGGCCGCCCAGGTGCCCTACGTCGGCATCGACAAGACCGAGGGACGGCTGGTGTTCAAATTCTTCGAGTGGGATCTGCGCGCGACCGATCATGCGTTGCGCGGCCTGCCTCAGGCCCGGGACGTGCGGGTACTGGACGAGGAGACCCTGTCGTTCCGCCTTTCGCTGAAGGCCAGGCACAACGAGGAGGCGTTGCGGGGGGAGATCCGCGAGTTGCTGGAGGTGCTGGCGGAGTTCCGGAAGAAACGCGGGACGAAGGCGCCCCGCCCGCGGTAGCCGGTCGGGGTCGTCGCCTGGTCAAGGAGCCGTTCGTGTCCAAGTTCATCGACTGCCATGTGCGCATGGAGCAGGCGCACGCCGTACGGGCGATCGCCGATTGCCTGGGTGTCGTTCTCTACGGCGCGGCGGCGCAGAGCCAGCGCCTGCCGTCGAACGCCTGGGGGGATGGCGCGCTTTGGCGCCACGCCGAACCGCTCGACCGGATCGTGGGCGAGTCGCACGCACGGTTTCCGTCGCGCGCCGCGGCCGTGATCGATCTGGACCTGGGGCCGAGACTGCTCGAGACCCTGGCGAAGCCGGAAGAGTGGTGGCCGTTATGCTACCCCCTGCGCTGCACTTCGCGCCTGGTCAGACTGCACCTGCCGCCCGGCGCGAGGCTGGTGGCGAAGGTCAAGCAGGTGCTCCGTCGCTATCCGGAGACGCTGTTCCTGTTCGATCCGTTCGTTCACGGTCCCGTCGAAGGCTGGCAGGCGCAGGTCCGGATGGCGGAACGGGCGAACGTCTTCATCAGCACGCTGGGGTTGAGCCCGCATCTGCGCAGAGGGTGGGGGAAACGGGAAATCCGCCAAGCCTTGCATTTTGTCATTGGCGAAGTCGGGGCGGCCCGGCTGCTCTATGCCAGCGGGGCTGACTGGACGGCGCTGGGGAGCAGGCACGATGTGGCCTTCCGCGAATGGCTGGCGGAACAATCCGTGTTCGAACCGAGGGAAGTGGAACTGGTTCTTTTCGAAAATGCGTGGCGTCTGCTGCATTCCGAGGAACGACTCTGACCGCCGTAATCTGGAAAGGAGGGTTGTTTCAGGCGCCGTTAGCCGGCTTGGCGGACGTGCCCGATGTCCCGGGGCCCTTCGTTGGCGCTTCGAAACAAGGCTTGCGTCAGGCGTACGAAGTCCTCGACCGCAAGCTCCTTTCCAGAGGCGGGAACCACCGCCATCGCATAGACCTTTTTGTTGCTCCACACGTAGCGGATCAGCGCCGACGTGTCGTTGAGGCCGTTGAGGCGCTCGAGAAGCTGGCTGAGCTGGGTGGGCGTCAAGGCCGGCGACTCGTGGCTCAGGTTGCGCAGCACGTGTCGGACGTATTGCCACCGGTCGCTGGCCATGAGCGCCTCAACATCCTCGCCCAGCACCGTCCACAGCCTCAGCACGCCGCCCACCGCACTGGCCTGCACCGAGCACTGGTTGAACGGACAAGGGCGACTGCTGAGGCCGATCATGTCGCCGTCTCGCACGGCATGGAAGCCCGAGGCCTGTCCCAACGCGTACAGCTGTTCGAACGTCACCGGTTTGACGTTGGGCGGAATCGGTTCCGAAAAAGCCAGTTCGATCGAGGTGGGCGAGAGCCGCCCGTCGCGGATGGCGGCTTCGAGGACCGGGGTGGCCAGCTTCTTGTCGTGATTGATCTGGCGCAGGGCCTGAACGATATCCTCGACGGTCAGGGCCTCCGGCCGCTCGGTGCTCGGCAGCAACCGGTGGCGTGCCGCGATGCCGCACTCGCGCAGCACGAAGACCGAGCCGCCCGAACAGAGGTTCAGCGCGTTGATGGCCTCGCGAAGGATGTTCCAAGGCGGCGGAGGGAGGGGAAGCACCACCGTCTCGAACGTCAGCACACCTCCGGTGGCGGATACCGTAAAGTTGGAGGTGTCCTTGGCGCCCGTCCTGGGATCGCGGAAACTCGCCTTTACGGCGAACGCGCGGTAGCCGTCCAGCTCGCTACACGGCCAGCCATTGACGCGAAAGAGTCCCAGTGCATAGGCCGTGATCGCCTTGTCGGGATCCTTGGGCGCGGTCTTGGGTGCTTCAGGAACCCGTTCGGAAGCCGCCTTTGGCTCGAGAGCTGCTTGGGGGCTGGGTGCCTCCTGGAGACCCAAGTCTAACCAGGGGCTACTCTCGATGCCAAAGGCGGGTGTCTGAAGCTGTATCTCGTCCGGCAGCCGGAAAATGCGGGAGGACGAATCGGTGATCTGGATCTGTTCGCCGCAAATGTCGCACTTCAGCAAGCTGGCGAATTTGCCCGAATCAGCCAGCTTCTGGCCGCAGCGAGGGCACAGCCTTACCCGTGCGCTCGAAGTCATGAGCCCAGTCCTCCCAAGGGCTCGACAGACACTCCCGCAATACGCCCATCTGTCGAAGCCCTCGATTCCCCATGCCTGCCAATCCATAGCCTACCACGCAAAGTGCATATATTGCAAACTGCAACACTTTTTTCGCATAAACTATTGCTGAAAAACGGTTTAGTTTTTAACAAGTGCATGGACATCTCAAAAGTCTTTCCAGGCGCTTAAGAGGCGCCAAGCAGGAATCGAGCCCGAACTCGCCCAATCCACCGAGTCTAGCCAGTCGCCACTATCGTACGGATGAAAGAGGATTCTGCAATCGGCAATCGCCGGCTCCCCTTGTCCCGTGGACCACCAGGCGGCACAATCGGGGTTATGCGGATCTTCAAAGGAGAATCCGAATGTCCCACACTGCCCGGTGCTGTTATGACCTTGGGCATTTTCGACGGTGTGCATTTGGGACATCGGGACGTGTTGCGCCAAACCGGGGTATGGGCGCAGGAATTGGATGCACCGCGAGGCGTCATCACGTTTGCGCAGCATCCACGCCAGGTCATCGATGGCCGTGCGCCGGACCTGCTCACGACACTGCAGCATCGCCTGGTTCTTTTCGCGCGCGCCGGAATCGACTGGGCCTGGGTGCTGGAGTTTACCCGGGAGTTGAGCGAACTGAGTGCCGAAGCGTTTGCGAGGCGTTACCTGGTCGGGCGGCTGCGTATTCGCGGGCTGCTGTTGGGTTTCGACAGTCGTTTCGGCCATGATCGGCTGGGGGTCGATTCGCCGGAGTTGCCGGTGCTGGCGCAGCGCTGCGGTTTTGCGCTGCGAACCGTTCCGCCGATCCTGGCGCCGGATGGCCAGCCGATTTCCAGCACGCGCATTCGCGAGGCGATTCAGGATGGACGCCTGAAGGAAGCCGAAGCGCTGCTGGGCCGGCGCGTTTCGGTCTACGGGCGCGTCGCGCATGGCGCGGCGCTGGGCCGGCGGCTGGGCTATGCCACCGCGAACCTCGATCTGGGTCGCGAGGTCCGTCCACCCTTCGGGGTCTATGCCACGATCGCGGAACTGGAGGGCCGTTCGTACGGTTCGATCACCAATGTCGGCTACCGGCCCACCGTCGCGAAGATCGAGCCGGGCGAGAAGCCGGATCTGATGATCGAGACGCATCTTTTCGACTTTTCCGGCGATCTGTACGACAGGGAACTTGAAGTTCACTTCGTCGAAAAGCTCCGCGACGAGCGGCGGTTCCCCGATGTTGCGACGCTGGCCGCGCAGATCCGGCACGACGAAGCGCGGGCGCGCGCCATCCTGAAGGCGGCGGGTCTGTGATGCGGCGGCAGGTTGGCGGCGGTTGACTGGAGACGGCGGATGGCCATGCGGATACGGACGGATGTTCCGGGAGGCAGGGGAGGAAGGAGATCCCGTGCATTCCGCTTCCCGCGCCCTGTGCCGCTCCTGCTCCTGCTGCCGCTCTGTGCCGGCGCGGCGTTTGCCGAGGACGCCGCGCTGTCCGTAACCGTCTTCTATTCCAAGGACGATCCGCGATGGCGGGAGGCCGAGCGCACGATCGACGATTCGGTCAGACCGTTCGGTGCGCGCGTGCGGCTCGAAAAAGTATCCTACGACGATGCGGAAGGCTATCGGCGGCTCTCCCGGACCGAAGCGGAACTGGACTTGGCGCGTTTCGGCGAAATCACCGTCGTGCTGGGCCGCTTTGCGTTGACCAGTTCCGGCGAACGGCGCGACGTGGAAAACTACATCGCTCCGGCCATCGCGCGGCTGCTGGGCGGCGAGAAGCTGAAGGAGCGCCGGGCGGCGGAAGTCGACGCGTATGTGCGCGAAATCTTCGGCGCGGAAAAGATCCGGGCGGGGCGGGTGTTCGAAGAACTCGGGTCCGTCTATTATCGGGTGGAACGCGATGGCCGTCTGTTGGGGTGGGTGGTCGATGCCTATCGTACGATCCGGTGCCCCGTCTGCTACGACGCGCAGATGCTGATCGCCATCGCCGCGCCGGACCTGAAGGTGCTGGGCGTGCGGCCCGTGCGCGAGCTGGAACTGTACGGCAAACCGCTGGAGGCGGAGCGGGTGAACGGTTTTCTCCGGCAGTTCGAGGGCCTGACGCCGGGCACGCGCCGCACGGTCGATGCGATCGTCGGGGCGACGAAGACCGGTTCCGCCTACGAGCAAGCGATTCTCGAAGCGTTGCAGACGCTCCGCAACCGGCCTGCGTCGGAGGTGCGGGAATGAACGTCCATGGGATCCCGATCCCCGGTTTCTCGCCTGCGGGCGCGGCGGGTCGTCGCTCTTCGGCGCGGGGATGCGCCCACCGGTTGTCGCGTGCCGTTGGTCGCAGCGCCCGTTGCGCCCTCCTGTTGTGGATCGGCATGCCGCTTCTCGGTCATTGGACGGATTCCGCCTGCGGCGCGGAGACGGAGACGCCCGCGTTCACCGTCCTCTTCACGGCCGAGGCGCACGGAGCGCTGCTGCCGTGCGACTGTCCGCTACAGTCGCTTGGCGGCGTGGCGCGGCGCGCGACGGCGATCGGACGATTCCGTGAGCGCGGCCCGGTGCTGCTGGTCGATGCCGGCCATTGGGCCGCCGGCGGCCTGTACGACGAGGATTCCGACGGCGATCCGCGGCGCGACGCCCTGCGCACCGAGCTGATGGCCCGGGCAATGGCCCTCATGAAGTACGATGCGGTCGTGCCGCCGTCCGGGACGGACACGGTCGCAGGCGCGGCGACCTTCCCGCGCCCGTTCCCGGACGCCGTTTTCCCGGAAGCGTTGCGGCCTTCGCTGCTTCGTCAGCCCCTTCGCGTGCCGATGGGAAACTGCGAAGTCGTCGTCGAGGACTCCTCGACGGCCGGATCCTCGAGGAAGATCGAGTCGGCCGACGGGGAATCCGGGGCCGAACCGGGCCGATTCCGCGTGCTGCTCTCCAGCGAGGGCGAAGAGGGCACCACGGCGATGGCGCGGAACGGTTACGATCTGGCCATCAATGCCGGCCGGAAGAGTTCGACGCGCTCGAGTTGGGCCGCCGGTCAGGCCGTGGTCGCGAACTTCGATTACCAGGCTCAACGGCTCGGGGTGGCCGAGGTCTTTCGCCTGCCGGAAGCGCGGAAGGACGAAAACCGTCGATACTGGGACATCCGCGTGCGCTTCGTTCCGCTGACGAAAGAGATCCCCGACGATCCGCAAGTGTCTGCGCTGCTGCAGCCGCACCTGGAGACGCTCCGGAAGAAAGGCAAGCGACGGCTGCCGGTCGAAGTCTTCATCGCTGCCGAATGCCCGTACTGGAACGAGCTGGCGCCGGACCTGGGGCGCATCGCGAAAGAGCTGGGCGATCGGATCGACATGCGTCCTCATTTCTTCGTCGGCAGGACGGCGGAGGGCGCGATCCGCGCGCCTCGCGGCGACCGCGAACTGCAGGAGAGCCGCGTGCAGGTCCTGGTCCTGCGGTACTACCCCGAGCGTTTCTGGGACTGGCTCGCCTGGCGAGCGAAGAACCGCGAAAGGCCGTGGGAAGACGGCGCGAAGGAGCTGGGTTTGATTCGCGCGCGGCTGGCCGGCGCGCTGGCGGCGGGGGAAGCGGACTCGATCCTCGGCCAAGATGCGCTTTTGGCCCAGCGCCGGCAGGTGCGGGCCACGCCGACGCTGATCGTGGGCAACCGCTTTTACGACGGCGAAACCGAGCGGCTTCAGTTGCTGCGCGTTTTCTGCGGGTTGCTGGACGAGCCGCGTCCGGACATCTGCCGAACGGTGCCGGCCTGCTTCAACGACGCGCAATGTCGCCAGCGCGGTGTCGTGGGGCGATGTCTGGACGCGGGGACCGCGCAGGCGCGCTGCGACCGGTCCCGCAAAGCCGTGCCGGTACCGGCGGTCGTGCTGGTCGAACGCGAGGCGCTCCACGATCGCCACGAGCGCATCCTGGAGACGTTGCTCAACTGGTTGCCGGGGCTCGAATGGCGCGTCCTGGACCCGGGAGAAGGAGAGGGGAAGGAACTGGCGGAGCGCGTTTGCCCCGAACGGTATCCGGCGGTGCTCCTGGATCCCGTGGCGAAGACCGAGGTCGATTTCCGAAAGAATCTGGGCGACGTGACGGACGAGCGTGGAGGCTGGCTGACGCTCAAGCCGGCAGCCACGGGCGCAAGCCGTATTGTGGCGCGAACGCGCATGCCGGGCCGGGCGGATCTTTTTCTCTCGCGGTTCTCGCGGATGGGACAGGAAGCCTTGGAGGTGGCGCTGGCGCCCCGAGGCCCTCAGCCCGAACCCGAATTGCGGATCCACGATGCGTTGTATTGGCAGGAAAGCCTGCAGCCCGATGGGACGGTTCGGCGCGACCTGGCCTCGCGGAACGGTCTGGCGGAGCTGCAGGAGGCCGCGATCGCCGCCGCCGTTCGCCAGTTGGCGCCGGAGAAGCTGGCGTCTTATCTGCGCGAACGGGGCAAACGGCGCGGAAGCCTTTTCTGGGACCGTGCGCTTCAGGAAGCCGGGATCGATGTGTCGGCCGTGCGGTTGCTGGTGGAAGGACCCGGCGAGACGGGTTTCGACGAAACGATCCGGAAGACGCTGGGCGCCGAGGCGGATCTGCTGGCCGAGCTGAAGGCGGCGGGCGAAGTGATCCTGCTGGCGGAAAATTGCGAAGTCGTGCCGGTCCGGTCGCGCGAGGAGCTGGCGGAGTGCCTCGAACGGATCGGGGGCCGGCGCGGCGCGTCCGCCGCGACGGGGAACGCGCCGCCCGACCGCACGAAGGCTACTGGGGGGCCTGTTCCTTCTCGATCTTCTCCTTGATTTCCATCATGGTCTTCTTGAAGGCTTCGATCGCCGCCAAACGCTGATACTGGGCCGCCAGCTTTTCGGTGGCCGCGTTCATCTTCTCCTCGTACTTCTCTTTCAGCTTGGCTTCTTCCTCGGGTTTCGGTTCGCCCAGCTTCTGCATGGCCATCGACAGCGCGTTCTGGCGGCGCATGATGGCCGTCAGTTTCTCTTTGGCCGGGGCGATGCCCGCCTCGTCTTTGATGCCCTCTAAAAATGCCGTCAGCGATTCGACCGAGCCGATCAGGGCCTTGACCGCCTCTTCGTGAGTGGCGGGAAGCGGCTCCTCCGCCTGCAGCGGCATGCCGCCCAGCATCAGGCAGGCAAACAAAAGTCCTCCGAACACGCACGTTTTCATGAAAGGCTCCTTGAGATTGACCTTCCTGTGGCTACCCGATCGGGTCTCCGCCCCAGGGATCGGGAAGGTCGACGGGGTTGAAACGAATCCTGTCCGAGCGCGGCAAGCCTGTCAAGCAGGCTCCACGCAGGCCGCATCTGCGCTCGGCAGCTGTGACGTGCTGCAGGGAAGGATTATTCGATGCATTCGCGACCGGGCTGCGCCGCTCGCTCGTTTGCCTTTTGCTTGCACTGCCTTTCGCGACGGTTAGGGTGGATCGGTCGGTTGGGGAAATGGGGGGAGGTATGGCCGAGACCGGTTCCGAACGGCGCAAATTCCTGAGGGTGCAGAAGGGGTTGCCGGTCCGCTACCGCTTCTTGTCGCTGGATCCGGACTTTACCGTGACCTCCGACCGTTTCAGTGGACGCACGCACAATGTTTCGCAAGGCGGCGTGCTGCTCCTGGGTCGCCTGCCCGATCCGCACTGGGAAGAGCACCTGTTGTG
>Ga0101944_10003987_pt1 | contig 19276 bp, 20 predicted proteins | sample DewCreD2012metaG_FD_75245 | JGI IMG/M metagenome (GOLD analysis project Ga0101944, IMG submission 75245) | Hot spring sediment bacterial and archeal communities from British Columbia, Canada, to study Microbial Dark Matter (Phase II) - Dewar... ... | reverse complement strand
TATCATGACGCGCGGCGGCTCGGTCTGGAGGTGCCCAACCTCCGCTACGCGCTCAGCGCCAGGCGCGATGCGCACATGGAATCCGATTTCATCGCCTACGAATCGGCCGGCGAGCCGTTCCGCCGCCACCTGTTTTGCGCCAGCGACGCCCCGTACGGACGCATGTCGTGGAACTTCGGAGGCTTCCGGCAGATGTTCCGGACCCTCATGGACGGCCGGCACCCCGACAGCCGTCTGCGGCGCGGCGGAGGCTTGTTTCAACCCGAGTCCGTGCGCAACTACCTGGGAGGCAACTTCGCACGCTTCGCCGCCGCGGGCTACGCCCGCCTGCTCGCGGCGCAAGGGATTTCCACGGCCATATGCCCCTGATCGTTCTCGCGGGCGCGATCCTGCTGCTGTTGGCGCTGATCGCCCGCTTCAAGTGGAACGCGTTCCTGGCGCTGATCCTCACTTCGTTTCTGGTCGGGGTGTTGAACGGCATGAGCGCCGACGCCGCGCTGAAGTCCATCCTCAAGGGTGTTGGCGACACGATGGGAAGCCTGGCGCTGATTCTGGTATTCGGCTCGATCCTGGGCAAGCTCATCGAGGAGAGCGGGGCGGCGCACTCGATCAGCTACGCGCTGACGGACCTTTTCGGCCAGCGCCGCATCCAGCTTTCGGTTCTGATCACCGGCTTCATCAGATAACCCCGAATTCCCAATGCTTCTGATTTTTCTCTGTTGATCTGCTCGCTGAAACCCGTACACAGGACAATCGGAATATCTTTTCTGATTTCAAGTATTTTTTTGGCAAGCTGCGCGCCGGTCATATCTGGCATGGTCATGTCGGTAATCACCAGATCGAATTCCTCCGGTCTGCTCCGAAACGCTTCAAATGCCTCTGTGCTGTCGGTATACGCGGTTACCCGATATCCGAGTTCCCCGATCATCTGCCGGAATTTCTGGAGTGGTACCGCAGGAATTTTTAGTCTATATTTTGCAATATGCGTTTGCGGGCACAAGAGAATCCCCTGGCGGACACCCGTCCGCGCCTGATTCTGGCCGGGATTCTGGTCCTGTTTTTCATAGCCGCGGCCGGGTCTTGTTTCACGCTGCCGGACTGGCAGAGTTCGGACGAGCCGTTTCACTATTACTATGTAAAAATCCTTCTGCATGAACACCGTCTGCCGTCTCACCAGGAAACCTATCAGGCCGCGCACCCTCCGGTGTATTACGGCCTGGCCGCGCTCTGGGCCTTGCCTTTCAAATCAGCGGACGCGGGGTTTCTGGACAACTGGATCCGCCTGCTGTCCGTGTTTCTGGGTCTGGGAACGCTGGGCTTCGTGTACCTAATCGGCCGGGACGGGACAGGAAGCGCATGGGCCGGGGTGTGCATGGCCGCGCTGGTTGCGGGCAATCCCGCGTTCCTGGCGCTCTCGTCCGTTGTGAGCAACGACTCGTGCGTATTTTTCGCGTGCGCGTGCGCTATCTGGCTGATGATTAAGAGCGCGCACAGCGGAGGCGGCGTCAAATCCGCGGCCCTGTGCGGACTCGCCGCGGGCCTGTGCTGCCTCACCAAAATTTCCTCGACCATCCTGATCCCGTTCTTCTTTGTGTACTACTGCTTCCATCCGGATGTCAGAGCGCGCGGCGCGGTGAGCGCCGCCGCGGAATTCGCCATGTTCTGCGGCGCGGCCCTGGTCTTGTGCTCGTGGTGGTTCATTCTCGGCTATTTGCGCATCGGGGACAAGGTCCTGTTCAACCCCGTGTCCGCGCTCAACCCGAACCCGCTTTACATACCCGAAAATTTTCTTTGGTTCATGAAGATGAACATGCTTAACTTCTGGCTTCCCATGGACTACCTTCGGGGCGGCCCCGCGGGCGCGCCCATGGCGATTAAGGCCGGATATTTCGGCGCATCCTGTCTGGGCCTGCTTCTCGTGCTCCGGTCCGCGATCCGTGTTTTCAAGCAGGAAAATCCGCGCGCCAGGCATCTCGTGGCGGCAAGCGCCGCGGCGTGCCTCGTGTTTCTGGTTCAGATGTGCATGTTCAACATGAAAGTCCCGGTCGCCCAGGCGCGCTATGCGTTCACCATTCTCGGGCCGGTGACTCTGCTCGCCGCCATTTCTCTCAAGGACATCGCCGGGAAATGGTTCCCCCACACTACCGTTGCAGTTGCCATTGCGGGACTGGGCATGAACATGGTGTGGGCGTTCGTGTGCTTCGCGGGCATGGCCCCGCTTCCGTTCCATATTCCGTGATGGAATGCGGGGATTACGCCCCGGGCTTTTCCGCAACAACAAATATCATGGACCGGCCCGGGGGCCAGAGCCAGGTCGCGGCGTAATACAGGGATCGCGCTGCGGCGTGAAACGCATCGCGGGGCGGCGGCCCCACATTGGCGCGGCCCGCGCGCACGGGCCGCAGGCCTGCGCGCCGAACCAGTTCCGCGGCCTCGGCAAGCGTGTACTCCCGGTTGTGGCATTTGTACGGATGCACATTGATAGCCGTTTCAAGATTTGTATAAATGTTGCGGCCCATGACAAACGCGGCGCGGTTTCGCAGGGACGCTACATTGGGCGTGGTGAGCGTCAGGCGGCCGCCGGGCGCAAGCACGCGCGCGAATTCCTTCATGGCCCCCATGGGCGACCCCACCAGATGCTCCAGAGTCTCGTTGAACAAAACCGCGTCGAAAACGCCGTCCGCAAACGGCAGCGGCCCGGCCGTGATGTCCATCTCCACAGCGCCGATGCCCTGCGCCTCGAACAGGTTCAGATGCGGCGCGCCGGTTCTGGGCGGGAAGGCCTGGCGCGGAAACCGGTCCACCGCCGCCACCTCCCAGCCCAGAGACTGGCACAGAGCCGAGACATGCCCGGGCGACGCGCCCGCATCCAGCAGCCGCGCGCCCGGCCGGGGCGGCCCGCCCACAAGGCCCCGCACGAACCGGTAGCGCGGCTCGTGCTCGCGGAAAAAATGCTCGTGCTGCGTGCCTTGCAGCATGGGCGCCAACCCGCTCATGGCGGCGGATATCTGTGCGTGCGTCAGTTGCGGCAAACCCACCGGCTCCAGGATCCCTCAAAAAATCATGGCGTCATTATATCAGGCCGATGCCCGAACGCAAAACACGCGCGCCCGGCGTCCCTGTTCATGGATACCATAATCATCTCATTATCGGGTATAATGGTGTCCATGGGTCTGCTGAAGAAGCCTTTCATTGCACGGGCGTGCCGTTCGATCATGCGCCGGGCTGCGAAAAATTCGGCGGCCGGGCCGTTTTCCGCAAGGGAAATGATGGCTATGGGGCTGCCAAAAAACTCCAAACCCCGCAAGGAAGGCACAGGCGCAGCAAAAAACAGGGACTGGGAACGCGGCGTTTTCCCGCGTGCCTGTACCTGCTTTTTGCATCCGCCCAGCTCTTTCACCAGCCCATTTAACAGCACGCCCATCCCGCGAGCGTCCGGCAACATTCAGAGACAAACACGGCGTAATCTCTCACAGGAAGAACCGCGTGGACAACATTCTTGACCAAAAAACCGGGGCCAGATCCAGACCGGCCAGTCTCGACATCGTAATCCCGGTTTACAACGAAGAAGCCGCGCTCAACCATTTGTTCGAGCGCCTGGAGCAAACCTTCAGCCCGCAGGCCATGGCCGCGAACGGGCTGGAGCGGGTGCGGCTGATCTTTGTGGACGACGGCAGCACGGACAGCAGCGCCATGCTCATCGCCCGGCGCATCCGGCAGGGCGCAGACGCGATGCTGCTGTGCCTCTCGCGGAACTTCGGCCACCAGTCCGCGGTGTGCGCGGGCCTGGACCACAGCGATGCGGACATCACCGCGGTCATAGACGCCGACCTGCAGGACCCCCCCGAACTGATACCAGACATGATCAAATTGTGGCGGGTCGGCAATGATGTCGTGTACGGCATGCGGCGCAGACGCAGGGAAAACCCCTTGAAAGTGTTCGCCTACTGGGCGTTTTACCGGCTGCTGCGGTTCCTGGCCGGATCGGCCGTGCCCCTGGACAGCGGAGACTTCTGCCTTCTGGACGCGGAGGTGGTGCGCGCCATGAACGCCCTGCCGGAAAAGCTGCGCTTCCCGCGCGGGCTGCGTTACTGGGTCGGATTCCGCCAGACTGGCATCCAGTACGACCGCCCAAAGCGTATGCACGGAACCTCGAAATACCCGTTCAAAAAACTCTACTCTCTGGCCACGGATGGCATCGCGTCCCTATCCATCAAGCCGCTCAAAATCAGCCAGATGTTGAGCATCACCACCGCGGCCGCGGCCATTCTGCTCATCGCGGTGTTGCTCATCATCAATGCGCAAAACATGCCTTCCGGCATTGACGCCGGCATCATGCTCATCCTGCTGTGCATCCTCATCACTTCCGCGGCGCAGCTATTGAGCATCTACATTCTCGGCGCTTATGTGGGAAGAACTTACCTTGAGGTCAAAAACCGGCCCACATACATTATCAGAGAAAAAATCTCGAAAGAAGAACTCAATCCCCCAAGCGGCCAGCCGCCGCAGAGTTGATCCCTTCGCCCAGGACTTCGCGGTACAAATTTTCCATGCGTCGCGCAACGGCGCGCTCGTCGAACTGCGCGGCGCGCGCCAGACCGCCGCGGCGCAGGGAATCTGAAAGCGCCTGATCGCCAATCACGCGGATCATGGCGCGGGCCAGGGCCTCGGGATCCGACGGCGGAACCAACAGGCCGCTTATTCCAGACTCAACAATATCCAAAGCCCCACCCGATTTAGACGCAATAACCGGAAGCCCCACAGCCATAGCTTCCAAAATGCTGATTCCAAAAGGCTCCTGTGCTGCCGGCAGCACAAATACATCAGCCACGCTTAGCAAATCATATACATTATCAAGGAAACCAACAAAATGAAGCCGAGCCTCAATTCCAAGCGTTTTTGAAAGAAGCACAAGGTCGCTATGCAAGGGGCCATTACCCGCAACAATAACGCATATGTCTATTCCTGATTCAATGCAAATTGCAGAAGCGCGTAACAGAATATCAAGATTTTTCTCTGGTGAAAGCCTGGCTACACAGGCTACAATTTTTTGGTTAGCTGGCGGTTTGCTTATCGGTAAATTCCAAGATTGGCTTTCACGAGAAGTATGTAGTGAATCTGGTTCTGGTATCGCAATGCCGTTCGGAATCACATGACACTTCATGGGGTTTGGATTTTCCCGGCAGATAATTGCGTTTTTTACTGCTTGTGAAACAAAAACAATTCGTTCAGCACGATTGTTAATCCATCTGTAGGCACTTAGAGATACAATCCGCTTGAATGGATTGATAATTCTTGTATATTGGTCATTTATGAAATGACGGGTGATTATACTGGGAATACCAGCTGATGCAGCTGCCGAAACACCAAGAAAAGAGCTAATCCCCAAATGGGTATGCACAACATCAATATTCCTGCGATGGATAAGGTTTTTTATCATAAAAAATGAACTGAAATCGCTTGCGCTTCGCATTGGTATGTCTACAAAATGAGCACAACCAGCGTCATGAACTGCATTTTTGAACATTGCATTATCCGGTGCCGCAACATATGGAGTAAACTCTGAACGATTCAGACATTTTACCGTGGACAGCATGCTGCGCTGCGTGCCATACAGCTCTGGATAACAGACAACATGAAGAACATTGATCATTGGAGAAATCCGCTTGCCCGGAACAGCTTCAAATTCTGTCCCGCGCGCCCGCAAGCAAAGCTGGCTCCCGGGATAGCTGATCTTCATATTCGAGATCTTCTTCGAGCAGACCACTGTCCAGCAGGCGGGACTCGATACGCATGATGGCTGAACCCAGGCCAAGAAACAGGCCCAGCAGCACGCCCAGACCGCGCACAAGCTGGTACGCGGTCAAATTCACCACCAGGAACGAAACCAGGACCGAAACATTGGCGATGTACATATTTTTGAAAAAGCTCGAGCGCGACTGTGTGATGCGCTGTGTTATGGCGCGGTAATAGAACAGAAATACAAAGAACAGGGCAAACATTGCGGGGATGCCGCGATCCGCACCAATCTGAAGAAACAGGTTGTGTATTTCGCCTTGAGATGGTGTTCCCCTTGCGCTGGCATAGTCCCACACCTGCCCGATGCCCGTGCCGAAAACCGGGCTGCTCATCATGATCTCGAGGGACATCTCGTACTGCTCCAGGCGCGATTGCGTGGATTTGTCATCAATAGCCGTAATGGACGCCATGCGGCCCGTGAACTTCTCGAGTTGTTTGGGAATGAACACGGAAATCGTGATGATCACAATCACGCCCACGGTCAGATATTTGATGAACTGGTTCATGCCGCGCAGCCAGCTTGCGAGCAGCAGGCCGGAAAGAATGCCGATCCATGCGCCGCGCGAGAAAGTGAACATGACCGCAGCCACTGCCAGAGCCATGGCCGCAATGAAAACCACGCGGCGGCCGCGGCGGTGTTCCGAAAGGCTCATGTTGAAAAACAGGGGCACCAGCATGGCCAGATACGCGCCGAATGCGTTGAAGTGCCCGAAGGTGGCGCGCACGCGCGTATCGCTGCCCAGAATCATGTACTCCCGGATGCCGTACATGGAAAACAGAATGCCCGACAGCGCCAGGGCCAGCATGGCGTTTTCGAAATCCTCGGTGGTGCGGATCACCGAATGAAACAGGTAAACGGACGCGATGAAAAACTCCAGGGTCTGGACAAGCTCCGTGGCCGCGGACCCCATGTTGTGCGCGTTTATCAGCGAGGTGATGGAAAGAAACACGAACAGGAGCAGCGGCTTGTCGAACGGCGTTTTTTCAATGCGCTCGCCGCTTTTGACCATGAGCCGCATGAGCCACGCCACGGTGACCACGAGCAGATACGCATCGCCCAGAGTGAGCACAAACGGAAGCCCCGGCAACTGGAACGAGGTTATGGGCACGATAAATACCAGGCTCAAAACCGCGGTTTCCAGATTCAGAAAGCTGAATATCAGGATGAGCACGCCCACGGCCACGAACAGAGACCAGGTGACATTTAAAAATTCCGAAAAGTTGATGTTGAAAAGCTCGAAGACAATGAACCCGCCCAGGAATGCGCTGAAAAGGAAATAAAAAAACCCCGTGTTGGTGCGGGGGTGGGAATCGCTCACGAACCCGTGTTTTGGCGTGTAGAGCAGATCCACGGTCAGGAGGCGCTCCCTTCGGCCGGGGGCGCGGGAGCGGCGTCGAAGCGCAGGCTGACGCGCAGGGACTCGCCGGCCAGGGATTCGGTCACGGACACCGGCACGCCCGCCTCGCGCATCACGGCCACGAGGTCGCGCACCAGCAGCATGCAGGCATCGAGGCGGCGCACGCCCCGGCGCGAATAGCGGCCCCCGCTCTCTTGCGCCTGGCTTTCCGGCTCGTCGTCCCAGTCCCCGGCCTGCTTCATCACCGACGGCAGCGAGCGCACCAGGCGGCGCGTGTCTTCCAGGGTCAGTTTTTCCTTGTAAACGGTCTCGAAAATTTCTATCTGTTTTTCCTGGTTCGCGATGCGCGCGATGAGCCGCGCCTGCTCGGGCGATATCAGGCGGGACACCACGGCCTTCTTGATGATCTGCGGCAGGCGCAGCATCCACAGACGCTTCTGGATCGAGTCCATGTCCTTGCCAACGCGCTGGAGCGCGCGCTCCGAGGCCTGGCCCCCGGTTTCGTGCATGAGGTTCCCGTAAGCCTCGGCCTCTTCGTCAATGTCGAGCTGCTCACGCTGGAGATTCTCGATGAACACGATCTCGATGACATCCTGATCGCTCAACTCGCGCACGATGGCGGGAATGGTTTTGTTGCCGATGAGTTTGCTGGCGCGCAGGCGGCGCTCGCCTGTGACCAGCTCATAGCCGTTGCCCAAGGGGCGCACGATCACGGGCTGAATCACGCCCTGCTCGCGGATGGATTGCGCGAGCTGGTCCAGGCGCTTCTGTTCAAAGCGCCGCCGGGGCTGATAGGGATTGACGGAGATCGAGTCCACCGGGATATCCACGACGGCCTTGCGGCCCTCTTTTTCGATGATCCCGCGGACGAAGCGTTCGAGCATGGCGGCATGCGGGCGAGCGCGCGCGGCCCGCTCCGGCGCTCCTTAGCGTTTGAGTTTCACGCGCTTGCGGCGCTGGCGGCTGCCGTAGCCGTAGCCGCCGTAATAATAGTAATAGTAATAATCCGGGCTTGACGCCTCGATGTTGTTGAGCGCCACGCCGATGATGGGCGTTTTGGTGCTCTCGATCATGTACTTGACCTGGAGGGCTTCCTCGCGGTCTATGCGGCCGCTGTTGATGACCATGAGCACGCCGTCCAGAATTTGCGCCATGACCACGGCGTCAATCACATGGATGGACGGGGGACTGTCGAAAATCACGATGTCCGCCTTTTTCTCAACGGTGCGCAGGAAGGACAGCATGCGCTCGCTGCGCAGCAGCTCGATGGAGTTGGCGGGCAGCGGGCCGGACGGGATTACGCTCAAGCCCTTGATGTTCGTGGGCTGGATGAGGCGGTCCACCACCACTTCCATGAACGACTCCTTGGGCAGGCGGCCGCTCACGGACATGTCGCTGACCGCGATTTCGGCCTCGAGTTCGCCGGTGAGTATGGAGCTTAGCCCCAGGGAGTTGTCAATGCCGAACATGCGGTGCAGCATGGGCCGGCGAAGGTCCGTGTCTATAATCAGAACCTTGGTGCCCTCCTGGGCCATGCTGATGGCCATGTTGGACAGGGTCGTGGATTTGCCTTCGTCGGATTTGCAGCTTGTGACGAGCAGGCTCTTGATGGGCGGGTCCAGGCAAAAAAGCTGGGTGAAGAAGCTCAAACGCCGGTAAGCCTCTGCGATGGGGGATTTCAGAGGGACATCGGTAATGAGCTTGTTGATGGTTTCCGCGGAATACGGGATGGAACCGAGCACCGGCAGGTTGAGGTAGTTCTTGACATCGTCGCTGGTGCGCACGGTTTCTTCCATTTCCTCGAGGAGGAAGGCCAGCCCCACGCCAAGGAGCAGGCCGATGATGATGGCGATGGCCACATTGCGCTCGCGTTGTGGGGAAAGGGGGTCCGAAGGCTTGATGGCGGGATCGAGCACCTGCACCTTGGTGGGCCGCTCCACGCGCTGGAGCTGGATCTGAATAAGCTGCTCTTCAAGCATGGTTTTCATGGACTCGGCCACGGCCAGATCCCGCTCGAGATCCATCTTCTGCTTTTTGATTTCCGGCACATTGACCATTCTGCTGCGGGCTTCTTCGAGACTCTGCTCGATGCGCCCGATTTTGGCAGTGGCCAGCGCAAGATCCACCTCAAGCTCGTCCACGCTGTCGCGCACATGCTCGTAGCGCTGATTGTTGATCTGGCGGCCCTGCACATAGCTGCTGACCACGCGCCGCTTCTGGTTTTCGAGCAGCTCGATCTTGCCGTCTATTTCCGCCAGCTTGGGGTGTCCTTCGACGAATTTCTCCTGCAAGGAAATGCGCTCAAGCTCAAGCTCTCGCAGCCGATCGTCAAGTTCGCTGTTGTTTGAAAACGACATGCTGTCCCAGCCGGGTCTGTCCATGGTGCCCATGGTGAGCACATCGTCGTACTGGTTCAGCAGTTGAGTGAAGCCGCGGAGACGAACCTCGATCGCCTTCTGCTCAATGTTCGCGTACATGCGCTCGTTTTCGAGCTGGCGGATAAGCTGGTCGAGTTCGTGCTCCTGAAGGTCGGGGTTCGTGGTGTCGTGCTCGGCAAGAATGGTGTCCTGAAATTCCTTTATTGTTTGCGATCGCTCCTTGAGCTTGAGATTGGCCTGCGCAAGCTGTTTCTCCACATAAGATTCAAGCTCGTCCAGGGAGCTTTCCGTCATTTGTTTGCTGACTTCCACGAATGCTCTGACATAGGCGTTGGCGATGTCCGTGCATTCCTCGGGATTCTTGCTCTGAACGCTGACCTTGATGATGCCCGTGTCCTCTTCGGCTTCCACCACGACCGCATTGGCCATGTTGATGCCTTGCTTCTGGAGAGCCTCCTTATCGGGCATTTGCTTGTCGTTTTTGTGCAATTCTCTGGCCGCGGCCTCGCCCACGCGGTGGCTTTTGAGCATCTTCACATAAGTCTCGATGTCCAGTGCCGGGGGCATGTTGCTCGCATTGCGATCCCCGGTCAGCACCACGAGCTTGGCCTTCGGCTCCACCAGCACCTTGGCCGTGGCCTGATATGTGGCTTTCATAACCACATAATTGATCACGATCCCTAGGAACCCGAGAAGGAACATGGAAATGACAATGAGCAGTTTGCGTTTCCAGATGATGCTTAAGTATTCCCTGATTTCCAAAACAAGCCTCCGGTCAGATCCGAATGGTTTGCATCAGGCGCTGTGGTGCGGCTGCGCGGCCGGGACGCCCCGGCGGGTGTCGCGTTGTTCAATGGCTCATACCCGGACGAACGCGCCTTTTGGCATGGGTCCGGGTTTTTGCGCAAATTCTTTCCTAATTATCTTCCGTTTCCCGAACAAAACTTTTCCACGGCTTGCGGAAACCCGGTCTGAATCAAACGCGGGCCAGTTGCGCGAAATCCACGGAAGTAATTTCGGCGATGCGCGCGATGCGTTCCGCCACCACGCCCGCGTCCGCGCTTTCAAGCCGGCCCACACTGAAGTCCTCGCAGCACAGCGAAGCCGTGGCCGTGCCCGCAACCACGGCGCGCCGCATGGCCGGTTCCGTGCAGTCGTCCGCTCCCGCAAGATATCCGATAAACCCGCCCGCAAACGCATCCCCTGCCCCGGTCGGGTCCTTGACCCCCTCGAGCGGATACGCGGGCAGCGAGAACACGGCCTTGTCCGTGAACATCATGACCCCGTGCTCGCCCTTTTTGATGATGACCGCACGCGGGCCTTTTTCCAGAATGCGCCGCGCGGCCGTGATGAGGTTCGGGGTGCCGCACAACTGCCGCGCCTCGGAATCGTTCAGCAGGATGATGTGCGCGCGGCGCAGCACTTCCTCGAGCGCGTCCCGCGCGATGTCAATCCAGAGGTTCATGGTGTCGGCCATGGTCAGAACCGCGCCAGGCGTCTGCTCCAGCACCCGCAGTTGCAGCGCCGGGTCAATATTGGCCAGGAAAACGAACCGGCTGTCCGGGTAATCCCCGGGCAGCTTGGGGTCAAAGGTTTCAAGCACATTGAGTTCCGTGACCAGGGTTTCGCGAACATTCACATCGGTTTCGTAGCGGCCATGCCAGAAAAAAGACTTGCCGGGCGCGCGCTCCACCCCGAGGGTGTCCACGCCACGGGATTCCAGCAGCGACAGATAGCGCTGCGGAAAATCCTCGCCCACAACGCCCACCAGGCGCGGCTTTGTGTAGTATGCCGCAGCCAGTGCCGCATAGGACCCGGACCCGCCCAGCACGCGTTCCACCTTGCCGTACGGTGTTTCCACGGTGTCAAACGCAACGGTTCCAATTATCAACAATGACATATCTGTAAATAATACTCCATAAAACACGAGATATCCGACTCGAATGCAAATTTTAGCATATCGTGTTTGAAAAATAAACAGCTATCTGAAATTTGCAAGAAACGGGTTATGGGCGCGCTCGTGGGCCAGGGTCGTGGCCGGACCGTGCCCCGGATACACCACTGTGTCCCCTGGCAGGGGCAGAAGTTTGTCCCGGATGCTGCGCATGAGCAAGGACGCGGACCCGCCGGGCAGATCCGTGCGCCCCACGGATTCGTTGATGAGCGTGTCGCCCGTGAACACCAGTCCCGGACCCGCCAGGCAGATGCCGTCCGGGGTGTGGCCCGGAGTATGCAGCACGCGCAGAGCGCCGTTGCCGATCCGCAGCTCGGCCCCGTCTTCCAGCGGCATGTCCGGAGGCACGGGCTTGAAGGCCAGGCCCAGGCCGCTGCACAGCAGCATGAGCGGCCCTCGCATAAGTTTGCGCGCAAGCGCATGCGCGGCCACGCGCGCGCCCGTGGCCTTTTTCATGGCCGCAGCTCCGCTCACATGGTCCGGATGCGCGTGGGTGTAAAAAATGAAATCCAGGGTCAGCGCATTGTCCAGGATGAAACCCAGCGCCTGGCGGCATGACCCCACCGGGTCCACGGCCGCGGCACGGCGCGTTTCCGCGCACCACGCCAAATATGTATTGTTCATCATCATTCCGGTTTCAAACCGTTCAACCTTCACGCGCTGCGCACCGCCTTCCCCGGCATTCTGACATTGTAACCGCATCCAATCCGGTTTCAATGTTGCGCTCGCACTGGTTTCGTGCTATTTTTCCCCAATTGCCATACTTGCCGGACACCCCCCGCCCTGGAGGCAGCGCATGACACGGAATCCCCGATTCGCCCTATTTGTTGCTCTTCTGGTTTTCGCATGCATGGGCGCGCCCGCTGCGGCGCAGCCCGCGGAGCAGACCCTCGGTCCGGGCCAGGCCCCGGTCTCCATCACCGCAATCCCCCGGTTCGACATCAAGGACCTCTACGGCCGCATCGTGCCCGCACAGGACCTTGACGGCTGGATCGTTCTCTACTGCTTCGGAAACGAAGACACCGCCGAGCAGGGCATAAGCTGGCTCAAGAAACTCACCCTCGACCACTTCAATGCACAGGGCATCCTGTATGTGATCGTTGCCGACACCAGCAAGTACCACAAGGCCCTGTTTCCCGTGGTCAAGAAAAAGGCCAAGAGCGCCTACGAGGAAAACCTTGCGAATTACACCAAAGAACTCGAGGAAAAAGGATACAAATACGACTTCAAGCTCGAAGACCGCTATGTGATGACCCTGGACACCGCGGCCAAAGTCTTTGACATCTTCCAGATCAAGGATCGCGGCATCCCGCACATCTTCATGCTCGACGGCGCGCACACCGTGCGCGGCCACTTCACGGAATACAACCAGGACGCGGCAAAACTCCTGGGCGACATCATCGCCGAGCGGGACGCAAAGAAGCTCGCCGAGCAGTACCAGTTGAGCATGAAAGTGCGCAAACGCCAGATGTGGAAACGCTACGCCATCATCGGCGGCGCGGCCTGGCTCCTGCTCAAATAGAAATCATCCGAGGAATTTCTTGATTTTCGCGGCGCACAGGCGCGGGCGCTCGGACAGCACATTGTGCCCCGCCTCGGGAATGGTCTCGAACTGCGCGTGCGGGATCAGCCCGTGCAGTTCCCGGCCCTGGGACACCGGCATGCCGAAATCGTGCTCACCCCACAGAATGAGCAGCGGCGTGGTGATGCGCGCAAACCGCGGCCGGAAATCTTCGCTGAACACCGAAGCCACGCACCCGAACACATGCCGTCCGAACCCCGGTTCCTGTGACGCCTCGTCCACGAACTCCAGCGCCTGCGCGCGCCCGCTCCAGTAATCCGGCCGTGCCGGGCTGTTCCAGAACAGAGAAGTGAACCGCATGAACGCGCGCACCGCGTGCGGCGGAAGCCGCTTCACAACGCCCGCCAGCGCCGGATTCGCATCCCACACCCCGGACGGTGAATACACCACTGCGCGGCGCACTCTCTCCGGCGCCTTCTCGCAGCACAACAGCGTCAGCAGCCCGCCCTGCGAACCGCCGATCAGATGAAACGACTCCAGCCCCAGGCGAGACGCAAAGTCCAGAAGAAAATCCGCCAGCCACTCAACGGTGTAATCAATGTCCACAGGCTTGTCCGACAGCCCGGACCCGGGCTGATCCACGGAAATCACCCGGTACCGGTCCGCAAGAAATGGGAAGATTAAGTCGTTGTCCTCGATCTTGCCGCCCAGCCCGTGCGGAAACAGGATCGGTTCGCCCCGCCCCGTGTCCACCACGCGAAGCCGCATGCCGTCGTAATCCAGCCACGACTCCTCGAACCGTGTGCGCCGGAACCCCATGCGCCCATCTCCGTTCAGCAATGTCCCGCAAGCGCGGGCCTTCCTGATTCTAACCCCGCGCGGAACTGCCGTAAACCCCGCCATGTTATAATTGGAAAACCGCCTGCGAAACGGAGGAATGCGCCATGTCCCTGTATGAATTCAACGGAAAAAGGCCGATAATCGGCGCCGGCACATGGGTGCACGAAACCGCGCAGATTATCGGCGATGTGGAGATCGGAGAAGAATGCTTCATTGCGGCCGGGGCCGTGCTCCGCGGCGACTTCGGCCGCATCCGCATCGGAGACCGCTCCAGCGTGCAGGAATCCTGCGCCCTGCACACCATGCCGCAGCAGGAATGCCGCGTGGGCAACGATTGCGCCGTGGGACACGGCGCCATTCTGCACGGGTGCGTGGTGGGCGACCGCTCGGTCGTGGGCATGAACGCCACCGTGGCCGACCGCGCCGTGATCGGTGTAGACTGCATCATCGCCGAGAACTCTATGGTGCGCGCGGGCACGGACATCCCGGATCGCAGCCTGGCCGCAGGGTCTCCCGCGCAGGTCAAAAAGCAGCTATCCGATCAGCAGATTCTCATGAAAAACGCGGGCGCGCAATCCTATGTCGAGCTGACCCGCCTCTATATGAAAACCGCGAAAAAAAATCGGCCCCGCATAACGGGAAATCCTGTTATCATTAATAATCGGAACCTGTGAACGGAAATCGAAACAAGGGCCAAAAAGCCTTGCCGAATCCGCAACAAACACGCTGGAAGGGAATGGCTTTCGCCGCAGCTGCGGCAATGCTGTCAATATTCCTGCTGCTGCTGATGGTTGAAGCGGTTTTTCGCGCATTCAACCTGTTCCCGCGAACGATATATGTGAAAAGCAAGGTTCCGGGTTTGAACTTCGAATACAGACCCAACGCCCGCATCAAGGCCGGCAGCCATATCGTGAGAACCAACAGCCATGGATTCCGGGGGCCGGAATTCAAGATGGAGAAACCGCCCGGAGTCAAACGGATCGTGGTCCTGGGGGACTCCATGACCGCAGCCATGTCGCTGCCCGAGGAATCGGTTTACACGAGCATTCTGCAAACCCGCTTTGCGCGCAAAAAGGGCGCGCCGCGCGTGGAAGTCCTCAACATGTCCGTGGGCGGCTACAACACCATGCAGGAATGGCTTGTTCTGGACCGCAAAGCCTCCGGATTCAGCCCCGATCTGGTGATCGTGCAATTTCTGCTCAATGACCTGACCTATTCATATCCCCTGAATGAAAGCGGCGGGTTCGGTTCAAAGATGAAGAATTTGTTAAGTGAAAATTTCAGCGCTTACCGTTTTTTAAAATATGTCAGGATGAAGGCCAGGTCCGACATGAGCATGTCATTGCGCAACTTCGAGGAACTGGATCCGCGATCCGCCCCAACAGGTCCCGAATTCATGGAACCAATTTATGACACTGGGGATGTTCATTTCAGAGAATGGAGAGCCGCGATCCGAAAATTCGGCGCCCGGCGCGAGGCTTGCGTCAACACCTTGTTCGTGATCTTCCCTTGGCCGGTCTATCAAGGAATGAGCCGCGGAAAGCCCTACCCCTACCAACAGTTTCATGACACGGTGACACAAGCCCTCGACGAGGAGAACATTCCCTGGCTGGATGTCACCGGGGCGCTTATCCGGAAAAAGCCGCTTGGCGAATTCTGGGTGACGCCGGACGACTTTCACCTCAACGCACAAGCGCATGAAATCATCGCGGACACATTGATGCCGGAAATTGAGAAACAGCTCGACATGCTTGACAACGCGGGTGACAGCGCCGCACTGTGCAAGCCATAGCGCCCGGTTTTTTTCCAGGAAAGGGCCTTGATGCATTGTTTTCCGGATAATATAGATAGGAATAGCGCAGGTGCGTGATGCGCATCGGAAACCGGCGGCCGTTTGGGCCGATTCCGCGGGAATCAATTATTGTTTATATAAATCATCAAAATCCGGAGGTGTGAAAGGTTATGAAGAGAATCCTGTTTCTGGCGTTGGCGCTGGCATTACTGGCCGGCGCTCCTGCCGCTGCGGCGCCCGTGATCGAGGATGTGGACGGCTCACTGGGCGTGAATCTGGGCTGGTTCCAGATTGACGACGATGTGTCATCCGGGCTTGCGAGCCTGGATTTCGACGCCGCCCTGTCGTTCGGCCTGGACTACAACTGGTATGTGGACGAAGGCACACGCGCATGGAAACTGGCTTTCCTGTACACGAATCCCGACGCCACGGCCACGGGCTGGAGCGGCGACGCGACCCTGTGGCAGTTGAGCGTGAACCACCTGTGGTATGTGTCCGCCATGGACGCGGGGCCGCGCAAGGGCTGGTACCTGGGAGCGGGACTGGGCTACAGCAAGCTGGATGTGGACCTGTCCAACGCCGCGGGCGCGACCGCCAGCGACGATGACACCTCGCTCGATGTCAACGCACTGGCTGGCTACGACTTTCCCTGCGGCGCAACCGTGGGCTTGCAGTGGATTGTGGACGAAGGCAGCCTGGGTTTGAGCGCGGGATACCGGTTCTGAACACCCGCCGCATAGCGGCGCGGCAAACAGAAGGCCTTGGGGGGCGGCGTCACGCCGCCCCCCTTTTTGCTGCGCACGGAAGATGTTTTTATAAACCGGGAAATTACAGCTTGCCCAGTTTTCTGGCTTCCTCGACTTCCTGGGGCATGCGCCCGGGATCGAGGTTCAGATTTTCGATCTGGGTCTCGGAAATCTTTTTCTCCGCGATTTTGCCTAAGATCGGGATCTTGATGTCAATTTCAACATTCATCCTGCGGCCTGTGCGGTTTTCGTCAATCTTTGTCCATTGCACTCGGCCGTGCATGCTGAACACATTGCTCAAGTAAAAAGTCTTGACCTTGTAGCGGTACTCGTTTTTGTCGAAATCGAATTCGCCGTATTCGTGCCAGCTCAACATTTCGGGCCTGATGAGCTTTCGCAGTTTCGGGGGGATGTCGCCGTTGGCGCAGGTTTCCAGCACGGTGATGTATTTGTTGCCCTTGCGCTCTTCCTTGACCAGCTTGACGCTGGTGACATTCGGATACACCTTGGGGTCGCGTTCCTCGCGCATCTGGGTCAGCTTGACCAGGTCGTCTATGTTCGCCCCGATCTCGTGGTATATTTCGTACTTCACGGGCGCAAATCTCCTTTCATTCTTTGTCCCTTGTAATCGTATTGCGGAAGATTATAGCATGAGGCGCGCGGCCGGCAAACTCCGCGCGTATGGTTGTGTTTACATGAACAGTATTGGAGCGCTCTTGCGGCGGCGCGGGTTAATCGCCGTCTTCGAGGTCAAGGTTCTTGAGTTCTTCGTCGGTGATGAGCGTGTCATCGGAGACCTGGTGATCGAGCACGGCCCGCCGCTGCTCCTCGAACACGCGGTCCGCCACGGCCTGGGCCTCGGGATGCATTTCCCGCTCCGGTTCTTCGAGCTGCTCGAACGGCCCGCCCGAGCCGCATTCGGGACATGCGTCCACATACGCCAGAGTTTTGTCCGCGGTGTCCAGCTTCATGAAGTTTATTTTCTCTCCCGCGAAACCGCACTGTTCGCAACGCATTTTCATGATGAAGCCATTCCTTGAAAAATTGCGGGGCCGCCGCCCGGCGCCGGGTACCAGATTAGCATAAGACCGGCTGCGCCGCAATTCCACAGGCCCGGCGCGCGCGACGGGGGTTACGATGAGCACGGTTTTGCATTATTATCAAGGGAAGCAGATATTGCGCGCGGGGGCGGAAATATGAAACGCATGACACTGGCGGCGCTGGTTCTGGCGGCGGTCCTGGCCGCGCGGAGCGCTGCGTTCGGAGCGGCCGCGCATGAGGCGCCGTTCACTCTCAAACACAACAATATTTTTCTCGACAATGTGACCCTGTCCGGGCAAGGCGCATACCGCGCCATGATTGACACCGGGTCCACGCACAACCTGGTGGATGTGGATTTGGCGAAAAGCCTCGGGCTTCAGCCCACAGGCAAGCTGCCCGTGGCCGCCACGGGCGGCGCGCTCGAAATGCCGGCGTTCGCTGCGGACCTGATCGCCCTCGACAGCGCGCCCCTGATGCAGCCGGACATGCCCCTGCTCGGCGGCCCCCTTCGGCGAGAATCCGCGCCCATCGAGCAGGACATGGACTTGATCCTGGGTTACCCCCTGTTCCGCCGCTGGGTCGTGGAGCTGGACTTTGAAAAAAGCGTGATGCGCCTGCACGAGCCGGCGCAGTACACGCCCCCGGCGGGCGCGCAGTCCCTGCCCATCAACCTCGCCATGAATGTGCCCCTGGCCAAATGCCGGCTCGACGGCGCGCCAGGCAATTTCATGATTGACACCGGCGCCAACAGCATGGTGGACATCTATCCGGAGTTTCTGGCCGCCAGCGAACTGCACAAAAAACACGCGGTGTACCGCATGCCCGTGTACGGTCTGGGCGGCTCGGTGGACAGCATCCTTCTGCGCGCGGACACTCTGGAGTTCGCATCCTCCACACTCAAAGGGTTCCGCGTGTACGCCCACGCCGCGAATCCGCTCAATTCCATGATTGACGGCCTGGTGGGCACGGAAATCCTGCGCCGGTTCACGGTGGTTCTGGACTACAACCGCCGCATGGTTTATCTCACGCCCAACGCGCATTACGAAGATCCCTGGCAGGAAGAGCGCGCCGGTCTTACGGCCCTGCGCCTGGACGGCGACTATGTGGTGGTGTCCGTGGCCCAGGGCAGCCCGGCGCACTCCGCGGGCCTGGAGATGGGCGACAAGATCCTCACCGTGGACGGCAGGCCCGCTGCCGAAACCGGCATATCGGGCATGCGCACCCTTGTGCGCCAGCCGCCGGGCGCGGTCTTGTCGCTCACCGTGGACCGGGGCGGGGAACAAAAAACCATCGCCATTACTCTGGCTGACTATATCAAGCAATAAAGACAAGGAGCCAAAGCAGAACCCATGGCGGACGACACGAAACCCTCACGCGGCAAAACGCCCGGCGGAAACGGCGGCGCGCAGCCCTTGCAATACGGCGCCTACGGACCACAGGACGAAGCCCGTGTTTTCAAGGCGGGCATCGTGGGCGCAGGCCCGGGATGCATCGCCATTCTCGAAATGCTCCAGAGCCGTGTGCTCGCCGATTTCTGGATGGACATCCTTGCGGTCAGCGACATCAACCCCGAGGCGCCCGGCCTCAAGCTCGCGCGCAGCATGGGCATCGCAACCTACTCGGACTGGCGCGAGATGCTCGCGGATCAGCCCATGGACATGCTGCTGGAACTCACGGGCAGCAACAAGGTGCGCGCGCAGCTACAGCAGCAAAAACCGGATGGCGTCGAGCTTATTGACCACATCTCCGCGCGCCTGCTCTGGGATATGTACGCCACGGCCAAGGAGCGCATCCGCGCCGAAACCGAGGCCCAGCAGCGCATTGACGCCGAGCGCAACAAAATCAA
>Ga0101944_10003986_pt1 | contig 19277 bp, 18 predicted proteins | sample DewCreD2012metaG_FD_75245 | JGI IMG/M metagenome (GOLD analysis project Ga0101944, IMG submission 75245) | Hot spring sediment bacterial and archeal communities from British Columbia, Canada, to study Microbial Dark Matter (Phase II) - Dewar... ... | reverse complement strand
ATCCGGCCCGCCGTCCTCTTCCGCAAGGTCTCGGGCGGCCACAGAAGCGAGCTCGGCGCCCGCACGCACGAGATCCTCCGCTCCGTCTACCGCACTTGCCGGCAACGTTGTCCCGACGCCATCGCTTCACCAGAGGCCCTCGGCTCACCCCGAGCGCAGGTGTTGAGGCTCCCCGCCCCTGCTGCCGCCCGCTGACCCCGGTAAACAGAGACTACCGGATTTCCCTGTCACCGTGTATCGCCCGCTGTGCTCATCGTACCGCTAACGCTTCAGCGTTCACCTGCGGGCCGCGCAGCGGACCGTCAGGCGCAACGCCTTGTTAGCCGGCCTACCCTTCGGCCTCCTCTTCGTACTCATCCAAGACACTTTCGGAGAGGTGCGAAAGGTGTGGTTGCTGCGCCAGCTCGCGCACGCTGTCGTATGAAAGGAACGTGCAGCTCTCTGCAAGCGGTCCCCTATCAAGTAGGGAGAAGACTGGCCGGCGCAACTCCTGAAAGACCTTCTCCCGCCGTGTGACTGGAGCCACGATGTGAAGGCGGATGTCCATGTTCGGCTGGAGTGCAAGCAGATCGGCCATTCGCAGAATCCCGGAGTAGATCGAAGTTGTGTGCTCCACCTCGAAGGCGCGCTTGATCGCTCGGCCCTTGAGCCAGAGGACATCGATTTGCTCGATCGTCCTTAGGGTGGTGTCATCGTAATTCAGCGGCAGGCGCTCAAGAACGGGCGGGTGATCTCCCCGCCACTCCGTCAGCACCGCAGCCCGATCGGACCTCGGAAGCCAGATCTGCATTCCCATCCTGGAGCCGATCTCAGCGAGGAGCGCCTGAATCTTGAGCGATTCCCGTACCTCCTCCTCTGGTTCGGGTGCGGCCTCCACTGTTTCGGGTCCTTCGGGAACGGTCACCGAAACGTCCTTGTCCGCTCTACGAATGCGATGAGCGAGGAGCCTCTTGTACTCGTTTTCATCGACGGGATACGTCACACCTCCAGAGGCCTGGGCCTCGATCGCCGACTCAAGAAAGGCACCATCGTTCTCGGCAAGCTGAACCAGGCTCCCACGGAGCTTGCCAGTCCACGTAGACGAATTCCTGCTCTGACCACGCGTGAACGAGAGAGCATTCCACACGTCGTCTTCATGAATAGGTATGGCCTTGTCGACGGGCAACCAAGCGATCGGTCTGACTCGGAAGCGAACTACAAAGGGATCGCCGTCAGGAGAGAACAGCGGCGTTTCGTCGACGTACGGCCCCTCCAAGACCTCAAGCACTCCGACCCATCTCGAAAGCTTCGTCATGTAGCAGACAAGCCTGTCGCCGGCCTTGACTCGGCCGGCGACACCCCGGTGACGAAGGCGAAAACCGGACACCGTCCGATCGGAACGGCTGAAGGCCTCGTACGTCTCAGGGGAAAACAGGTCAAGAAAGTACGCCATGTTTCTTCTTCATGCTCGTCCGGCTAACATTTATTTTTATGCGTATTCTGGATTTTGATATAAGACTATTATTTTTCAGGCGGATTGTCAATAAAGGTATCCGGGAGACGGCTTGTGGAAGGATAATATTCCACATACTGTCGTTTTTTATAATGATATAGAGAATACGCTGAATTGTACAGACCAATCATTGTTGTGGGATTTTTTGCGCAAACCCTCTCGGAACATTCATCCTTCGTGTCCAGTTGTAGGATGCGGATAACAGGAGGAAATCGATACATAATATTACGCTGCCAGAATGGAAAAGTCCTGACTTATGCAATATAAATTTACGCAATGTCGCCTAAATCTGTCATATGCACCGCAAGGTATCCTCGTATAAGATTCTCCATGCGCGTGTGAAAAATCGCAGGACGATATCACATTACCCTGTCGCTGAAGAAGTCAGAAATTGCGTCTGGCGACGGCAAGAAATGGCACAAAATAATCCTCTCATGACAATCGCTGTTAGTCCATGGTGTCCCCAAAAAAAGGGTTAGCAACACGTTAGCAGCGGCTTTTTCATTCCGACGGTAAAAAGTTCCTCGACGCCCGCAAACCCTTACCAGTATTGGTGCCGAAGGCCGGACTCGAACCGGCACGCGGTTTCCCACGAGGAATTTTAAGTCCCTTGCGTCTACCAATTCCGCCACTTCGGCACGCTTGATTTTAAAGGATGTTCTGATATGCGGTCAACCGGCTCCGTTATTTCTCCTCGAGCCGCAGTATCCCATAGCGTCCGCAGGAATACTGCACGCATTCACACAGATTTCGCAGGGGATACCATGAGGATCCCCTTAAGCGGTCTTTCAGGTAGTCCAAAGACAGCCCCGCTCCTCGTGTGTGCCGGCATGGCTATAATTAAAGCATCCGTGGGTTTTGCTCTTATACATTGGAGACAGACGCCGGGTTCCTTTGATATGTCATTCGATGCAATTTTGCATAATGTGCATGCAGCCGTGAATGTCATCCTACCACAGTAGAGAAAATCTCAATGCTTCACCTATCTCTCACAGTACCCCTCCAGCGCTCTCCCTGAAGACAAACATGTCAGGACGGTTGCAAGATGCTTCTGTCTTTTACTCCAGATGCAGATAGAACTCTCTTGGCTTCAGCTCTTCAAAATCTCCATGCAAGACAAGGTGTTTTCTCAACTCCACGCAGAGATGACACTTCGATAAATAGCCTTCCTCCATATCGGTATATCCCCAATTCTTCGCGAAATGATAAAGCCCCTTCATATTATTGTCTATCAGATATCCGATGATGGGATATTGTTCGGTATCTATGCCTGCCTTTAAAAGTCTGTCGAGCTCCCTGCAGTCTCCCAATGAAATTCCTCCGCAGAATCCGGGGATATAATTGCCGTAATTATCAAAGTGGTTATGCTGGCTCCTGAGAAACGGCGTTACGCATTCATCTCTGAAGAAGTGTTCTGCCGGATGCAGCGGTTGGATCTCCTTCAATACTTCCCGTAAGGCATATGGCGCTCTTCCCTGGACAAAGAATTCTACAGATCTCAGGAAATCCTCTTTTCTTTCACGTTTGAGATATTCTTCAAACGGCACTCTATCATGCAGTCCCCAGGCCTTGAATCTCCGGTAGTACTCAAGTTGATAGACCATAACATTGCTGCCGAAAATATCGAGGCTGATCCTTATTGCCCTGTCAGTCCGCTCGAAGGGCACGTATTCGAGATAAAATGGGTTCACAGAGATCATGATTCCCCGTAACCCTTTCTTTTTCAGGGTCTTCAGCTTGTCTTTTGTCGTTTGGTCATCCACAGCCCAGAAGCAGTTGGTCTCAACAAATATTGAAGGTATCTTGAATTTATCTGCGATTTCTACAGCTTTACTCAGCAGTTCGAAATTCAGGAATGGTTCCCCGCCGGTGAAATGGAGTCCATAGTTCAACCCTGTTGTACGGGGGCCATACGTGTTCGACAATATCTTTCCGGACAATTGACCCAGTATCTTTTCTAAATCTTCTTCTGAAATCCAGTCCCCAGGCCATTTCGGTGAACAGGCATAGATGCAATGCCTGCATGCGGCAGAGCATTTATACGAAAGGATCATTCCTCCTGAAACCGGTTTGGGTACGTGTTCAATTTTTGGCATGGCAATAACATATTCTATGTCATTGCTATCCAAAAGAGAACACCATATGTCTGGATGCCGAAGAAACACCATGGCGGCACCGTGTGAAGATAATCCGCGCTTGCTTTCACGATGGGGATCTATGAGCGTAAGCGGTAGTTCGTACGCCATGAAAACCGGATCTGCCATCGAATGATCCTGTCGATTCATGGTGTTTCTGAGGTATTCAGCCATATCGAGTCTCTTATTTTGGTCAGATCTGAACCGCACTTCTGGATTACGCCATAAGATAAGGAGACGTTTGTGCTATAATGAGTCACTTTGGAAAGCCTTTCCGCAGGTATTAACCCATGTAAAGAGGGAGGTTGAGATGAGAAGGAGTAGCATTGTATTAGTCGGTCTTTTTTGCTTTTTGCTGTGTGCGGTCTGCGCGGTGTCGGATGCTGCGGCCGATTCCTGTGTTTCATGCCATGAGAAACTGACGCCGGGTCAGGTGAAGGACTGGAAGATAAGCAAGCATAGTTCGGTCAATGTGTCTTGTTCGACCTGCCACGGGAACAAACATAATAGCGCACAGGATGCGAACCTGGTTCAAATGCCGGACGAAAAAATCTGTGGCCAATGTCACGCGAAGCAGTTCACCGAATTCGTGAAAGGGAAACATAATTTTGGCTGGGTTTCGATGAATGCCCTTCCGATTACGCACGTCGAGCCGGATGAGCTGATCGAGGGAGGGAGAGGATGTGGCGGGTGTCATAACATGGGGATAAAGACGGAAGCACAAAAAAAGGAGCAGCTCGATAAAGGGTATAGATACCAGATGAACTCATGCGATGAATGCCACACGAGGCATACCTTTTCGAAGAAGGAGGCATCAGATCCGCGGGCATGCCAACAATGCCACATGGGTTATGACCACCCTCAGTGGGAGATGTGGAGCAGTGCCAAGCACGGGACTCGGTGGCATGCTCGGGAGTCGAAGAATCTCCCCGCTGAAGCATCGGCTCCGAAATGTCAGGATTGCCATATGTCCGGTGGTTCTCATGAAAATAGAACCGCGTGGGGGTTTCTCGGTGTGCGGCTCCCGCTGCCCGATGATCCTCAGTGGAAGGCGGACAGGATTACCATCCTGAAGGCACTCGGGGTTCTCAATCCGGAAACGGGACAGCCGACCGCCCGTCTCGATGCGGTGAAGGCAGTTGACATGGTGCGTCTTACTGAAGAGGCATGGAAGACAGAACGAGAAAAGATGATTAAGATTTGCAGTAACTGCCATTCCGAGAAGTACGCGCGGGAGCAGTTGAACATGGGTGATACGATGATGATGAAGACGGACCGTCTTCTCGCCGAGGCTATAGAGATCGTCGCCGGACTCTACCGGGATGGAATTATTCAGAAACCCGCAAACTATTCCTTCGCATATCCTGATTTCCTGTATTTCATGCAGACAGGAGGAGGCGATACGAACAAGCTCTCGTTCATCGACCAAGTACTGCTGCAGATGTATATGAAACATCGGATGCGTGCGTATCAAGCCTTCTTTCATGTCAACCCGGATTATGCTTACTGGTATGGATGGGCAATGATGGTGAAGGACCTTGGAGAAATCAAAGAGCTTGCTGCCACGATGCGGGCTACCCATAAGAAATAGAAAGGGCTCTTTTTCATCACCAGGGAAGGGCGAGGTTCAGACCTCGCCCTTTTTTTACCTCTTTCAATCGTAGAAACGATATGGGTACGTGCAGGACGGCAACCATGCTCATTATTGCCGGGGTACTGATTCTCATTGCCAGCGTTCTCTTGTCCTCAGCGTATGGCGGTGACGACGGGTACATCCTCAAGATTATTAGAGCCGTCTGGACGGGAGAAATCGTCTTCAGGGAAGGCAGGACTCAAGTGCTGCCGGACCGGGATGAGGCGTTGCACAGGGAATTCATGGAATACAAAAAAACGCTCCGGGACGCAACAGTCCTCTCCGATGAAGAGATGATCGAGAAGTTCTATGAGGCGAGGCATAAGGGGATTATGCCACGCGTTACGTTTCACCTGAAACTCGATAAAAAACAGGTGGTCACCGTTCAGCGCAGAATCGCCCTGCCGAGCCGGTATGTGTTCGCTGCCGGCCTCCTCATGCTTATCGCCGGATTCATGCTTCGCATGATCGCCAAGAGGCGAAAGCGGGTGGCCGCGAATACTGCCGGGTATTCAGGACTTCTTGAATAAGTCTTCCAGTGCTTTCAATGCACCGGCTTTGTCCTGCCCTGCAGACGCAGAAGAGGACAGTTTGAAAGAAAAGAAGTCGCAAAAGTTCGCCTTGTCTCGCGACCGCTGAAACTCCGCCTTTGGCTCACGGCACTTATTATGACTCGTCTCGGAATAGAAGGTGCAGTTCAAACAGATGTGGAGGTCTCCACCGCAGAACGGGCATGACGATTTTCGGGAGAAATACTTGTCGATTTCGATCCGTCTCCCGCAGAGAGAACATTTCTTCATTCGATCAAACCTCTTCTCTCCACCCTTCACGCGAACGGAGGGAAGGGCAGGTCGCTTTCACGTGATGAAGGGAAGTCGCTATTTGATATTCTGAATGAAATCCTTGATCGGGATTGCAGCGAGTGTGAGAAGCTGAATGGATCCCCTTGCTCCCAGTTCAACGGACATCTTCATGATCGCAGCGTTGTCGGCTGCCTCGACGATGTTCACGAAGTCGTATTGTCCCAGGACCGCATACTGCTCCTTCACCTTGATCCCCATTTTCTCGAGTTCCTTGTTCACTTCGAGGATCCTCTCCGGTTTCTCCTTGATCGTCTTCCTGCCCTCATCAGTGAGCGTGCTTAAAACAACATAGTATGCCATGTTCGTCTCCTCCTTCGTGCGGGAATGATTTCTTCCAAAGAAACCTTTCGGATATGCATCCGTCCGAAACGCACTTCCATTATAGCAAATCTGTCCCGATATTCTCCTTCCCCGTACATCGCCATGACTCCTATGCCATGAGGCTTGGAAAATTGACATTTCGTCGCACCCTCTGGTTAAATGAGACATGTGGGAATATACCGAGAAAGTCAGGGAATTCTTTCTCCAGCCGAAAAATATCGGGGAGATCGAGAATCCGGATGGGGTGGGAGATGTCGGCAGCATCGTTTGCGGCGACGCGCTGCGGTTGACCCTGAGAATAGACAAGGATACGAACAAGATCATCGATGCAAAATTTCAGACGTTTGGGTGTGCGAGTGCCATCGCGAGTTCATCAGCACTCACGGAACTCATAAAGGGGAAGACGGTAGACGAGGCTCTTCGTATATCGAATCAGGACATTGCCGACTTTCTCGGAGGATTGCCGAAGGAAAAGATGCATTGCTCTGTTATGGGCAGGGAAGCCCTGGAGGCGGCTATCGCCAATTACCGGGGTGTCCCCGTGACGGTTGCGGAGGAAGGGAAGGTTGTCTGCAAGTGTTTTAACGTCACGGAAGAAAAGATCAGAAAAGTTGCCATGGAGAATCATCTCACGACGGTAGATGAGATTACGGATTATACAAAGGCGGGTGGAGGATGCGGCGAATGCAAAGGCGACATAGAAGCGATCTTGAAGGATATATGGACGGTGAAGGCGCCCGAGAGACCCGAAAAGCCGAAGAGGCTCACAAACCTCCAGAAGATTGCCCTCATTCAGGAAGTCATCGAGCGGGAGATACGACCGGGCCTGCAGGCAGACGGCGGAGATGTCGAGATCATTGACATAGAAGGGAACAGGGTGACGGTTGCCCTCAGAGGAATGTGCACCGGATGTGTCATGTCCGGGGTTACGGTTCAGGGAATTCAGGAAAAACTGAGGGAACTCGTCAGCGACGGGATTACGGTGGAAGCTCTATGAAGACCATCTACCTCGATAACAATGCTACGACACAGATAGCTCCCGAGGTGCTTGAGGAGATGCTTCCCTATCTGAGGGACTATTACGGCAATCCCTCGAGCATGCATACCTTCGGCGGTCAGCTTCACCGGAAAGTGGAAGAAGCGCGGGAAAAGGTTGCCTACCTCATCGGTGCGGATCCGGAAGAAATCATCTTCACCAGTTGCGGCACCGAGAGCGATAATACCGCCATCATGAGCGCCGTGGAATCGTTTCCGCAAAAGCGGCACATCGTCACGACGCGGGTGGAGCATCCGGCCGTATTGAATTTCTGCAGGCATATCGCCCGGAAAGGCTACAGGGTATCGTTCCTGCCGGTCAATAGAAACGGGCAACTGAGTATCGATGAGCTGTTCAAGGTGCTGGATGAGGATACGGCTCTTGTCACGGTGATGTATGCGAACAATGAAGTGGGTACCGTATTCCCCATATCCGAGATCGGCAGCGTCCTGAGAGAGCGCCGGGTTTTGTTCCACACCGATGCAGTTCAGGTACCGGGCAAGATTCCGCTTGACATGAGGGCTTTGCCGGTTGACATGGTATCGCTCTCCGGACACAAGCTGCATGCCCCTAAGGGAGTGGGCGTTCTCTACGTGCGGAAGGGAACGAGATTCTATCCCTACATTATCGGTGGTCATCAGGAGAGAGGAAGAAGGGGGGGCACGGAAAATGTCGCCTCGATAATCGGATTGGGGAAGGCATGTGAGCTGGCAGCGAAAAATATCGGCGAAGAGACCGTGTACCTTTCCCGCCTGCGCGACAAGCTTGAAAGCGAGATCATAAAGCGATGCCCTGACGTTATCGTGAACGGAGATATTGCCAGCAGACTCCCAAACACGACGAACCTCAGCTTTGAATACGTCGAGGGAGAAGCCATCCTATTGCGACTGAATGAATACGGTATTTGTGCCTCGTCCGGATCGGCGTGTACGTCGGGGTCGCTGGAACCCTCCCACGTCCTCCGCGCGATGGGGGTGCCGTTCACCGCCATTCACGGATCGATCCGGTTTTCCCTGAGCCGTTACAATACCGAAGAGGAGATCGATCGGGTCATAGAAGTCATGCCGGAGATCATCATGAATCTCCGGAAGCTCTCACCATTTGGCAGGGAAAGGCTTCGGGACAAAGTCACCTGTCCGTGAATCGCTTCCTCGTTTTACGCAGAAACTCGACAGGTGTCATGTGAATTGGCCTGAAGAGAAACGATTTGAACTCTCCGTTCATGAATTTCTTCCGGTGCATGTGTCCGCACGGGTTCAGTTTCAACGCTGCTGATTTTTCCCAGTGCTGAAAGAGATCCACGATTCTGTCGAGTGACTCATGGTGCAGGCGCTCGATCTTTTCACGGTCGGGCACATAGGTGACGAGATTGCGGTCGATGAAATCGCTGATGCGCGGCGGATAGCAGATAGTGAGATAGACCGCCCCCTTGAGAATCCTCTTGTTGGTCTTAAAAGAGAAGATGAACCGTTCGATCGAATTCTGAAGGAAGAGGTCGTTCCTCATCTGTATTTCAGGCTCGATGTAGACAGCCTGCTGCCAGTATTTCTTATCGATGATGGAGTCGGCTTTCATCTCGAGCAGGGTATGACGTATGCTCTTCCTGTTCGCGGTATAGGTATTGTGGGCTACGGTGTCCGCGGCAAGGTGGCTGAGGTAGCCGTAGACAAATGCCTTCTGCTGATTCGTAGCGGCTGCGCTCAGGAGGTTAAAGGCAAATCCCCAATTGTGTGAATTCTTGTGGTCGGGCAGGTACTTCTTCCCGACGATAATGTCCGCCATGAGATTCCCGTAAATGAAATCCTTCCTGTGTCGCTTGATAATCTTATAGATGCCCGCTGGGAGGAGCGCCCCGAGCGATAGTACCTGATTGCTGAGGTAGGTATGCGTAAGCGGGCCCCATGCGAGGGCGTCGGACGGTATACACAATATCGATGCGATGCAGATGAAGAGAAGGAACATCACCGCCACTCTTTGACGAGGGTTGAGAGGAGTCTCACGCCCACGCCCGTCGCGCCCTTCGGAACGTACGGGCGGTCCTTCTCGGCCCATGCAGTGCCTGCAATATCAAGATGAACCCATGGGATCTTCCCGGCGAATTCCGACAAAAAATATGCGGAAGAGAGGAGGGAGCCACCTCTGCCGCCACTGTTTTTCAGGTCCGCGATGTCGCTCTTGAGATAGTCTTTGCATTCCTCGCAGAGCGGCATTTCCCATACCCGTTCACCGGTCTGCTCACCTGCTGCCTTAACCGTTTCCATCAAACCCCTGTCATTGCCCATCATGGCAATGGCGCAATTCCCAAAGGCGATTGCGCACGCACCGGTGAGCGTCGCGATATCGACGATTGCCCGTGGTCTGAATCGGGCTGCGAATCCGATGGCGTCAGCAAGCGTCATGCGTCCTTCAGCATCTGTGCTGATGATCTCTATGGATTTGCCGTTTATCGCCCGCACGACATCTCCTGGTCTCGATGCGGAGCCGCCCGGGAGATTCTCGGTTGCAGGAAGTATACCTACGAGGTTGACCGGCATCCCGAGGGAAGTAACGGCCTTCATTGCCCCGAGAACTGCGGCACCGCCTGCCATATCATATTTCATTTTTTCCATGCCCTCTGCGGGTTTCAAAGAGATCCCCCCGCTGTCGAAGGTGACCGATTTTCCGATCAGGACGACCGGCTTGTCCTTTGATCCACGGTAATGGAGGACGATGAATTTTGGCGGCTGGTGAGAACCCTTTGCCACAGAGAGGTATGCACCCATGCGGAGCCTCTCGGCCTCTTTCCGTCCGAGGATGCTGACCGAAAGAGACGGTCCCCTGAGTGACAGGGCGGCACGTGCAAGGTGAGCCGGTGTCATATCGTTCGCTGGGGTATTGATCAGATCGCGCGCGAAATGAACGGCGTTGGCGAGGTGCCGCTTCCACTGAAGGGCTATCTGAAGTTCTCCGGATGGCTTCGAGAGGACGACGATGTGGTGAATCGAATTGTTCTTCTTTCTCGGCCGGTATTTGAGAAATGCATAGGTGCTGAGGAGGAACCCCTCAATGAAGTCTGCCGGAGAAAAGGAATACGATGTGAATACCCGTACCGAGAGAGCGATCTTCTTTATGCATGCATCTCGGAGGGCGGTGCCGGCTTTTCCCCCGGCCTGTCGTATGGCCTCCGGCGAAAGGTCTTCCTTCTTGCCGAGGCCGATCAGAAACACCCGATCGGCTCTCATGCCGGCAGGTGCAGGGATGAGGAGGCTCTCATTCTTCTTCCCCTTAAATTCCCTGCCGAAGACCCGCTTGATCAACTCGGATAGAGACGGATGGAGGCCGTCATAGAGATTCTTGCCGCCTTCAGTGAAAGGCAGGATGAGTGCCTCACAGGCATAATCCACTTCTTTATGATTCTTGATGAAAATATCCATTTTGCCTACGAAATAATTTAATTATAGCTTATGATAGGGGAAATTATATATATCGTAATCGCCTCAATACGCACGGTCTCCATGAAGGATCGATTGACAGACGATCCCTTTTCCGCAATCATGTATCTATGAGCCCAGAACAAAACGATGTTTCGTTGCGCAGGGAGCGCATTGAACACGCATATGGAACCAGTTTTTCGGATGGGAATAACGTTACCCTGTTATGGAAGGGACCCGATTCGTTCCGTTGCATCTTTCATGCGGTCGAACAGGCGCAGTCATTGATATGCCTTGAATTCTATATCTTCAGGAATGACGAAACGGGTACCGAATTGGCTTCAATCTTGAAGAGAAAGGCCCGTGAGGGGGTTAAGGTCTGCCTCCTCTACGATCATTTCGGATCTTTCGGAACGCCCAGAAGATTCTGGAGAGAACTGACCGAGGCGGGCGTTGAAATACGTGTATCACGTCCGTTCAAATGGATGGATCCCTTTCACTATGTCCATCGGGATCATAAGAAGCTCATAGTCATTGACGGTGTCATTGCGTTTACGGGCGGATTGAACATCGCGAATGAATACCGGGGATACCACAGGATAAGACACGGCACGGGATGGCGTGATACAGGGATATTTCTCGAGGGCCCGATCGCTTCGGAGCTCCTCGGGATATTCGAGAGGAGCTGGAGGATATGGAAAGGTTCCGCACTGTCCACCGTCGCTTCGCCGGCGCCATTCGAGGCCGGGCTTCCGGTAGTCCCGATTTTTGTCAATTCCGCGAGAGGCCGCCGCAGGATGCGGAAACTGCTCTATTACAGCATTAATGAGTCACGGTCGTCCATTTGCCTGACGACCGCGTACTTCATTCCGAGCAGACGGATGCTTCGCGTGCTGGAGGAGGCTGAATTGCGCGGTGTGGACGTGAAGCTGCTGATTCCCGGCAAGTCCGATGTGCCCGCGGCACATTACGCGGGCAGGGCTTTCTTCGCCAAGCTCCTGCGGGCCGGTGTGGAGATTTATGCGTATCAGGGGGAGATTCTCCATGCAAAAACGGCTGTCTTTGACGGTGTCTGGAGTATCATTGGATCGGCCAATCTGGATTTCCAGTCACTCAGAAAAAACGATGAGGGGAATGTGGGTATCTTCGACCACGAGTTTGGCAGGCAAATGATGCAGATATTTGAAGAAGATCTGAAGCATTCCGAACAGATACACCTCGATGTCTGGAACAAGAGGTCTTTATGGGATCGGATCAAGGAACAGTTCTTTGCACTGTTCCGGAGGAGGTTATGAAGAGGCTATCTTTTGTCTCTTCAGCAGAGTGGAAGCGGTGTCATACCCAAGATACGCCACCCCTGGTATGCCGAGACCCTGTGTCGACCAATGGCCTGTCAGATAGAGGTTACGAATAAATGGAGGTCTCCTGAAGTCGGGATCGGCAAATTGGTCGACGGTGCTTTCCCATCCATAGGCAGCCCCGCGATAGTTCGATGTGTATCGGAGCAGGGTGGCTGGTGTGGCAGCGTCCTTATAGAGCATGTGCTCCGAGAGCCCCGGTATGATGTCGGTGAGCCGCGCTATGAAGCCATCGATGAATTTTCCTTTGTTGTTGTGCCAGAATGATCTGGTTCGAAATGTCGTATTGGTGAAGGCCAGAAGACTTTTTCTGTCGGGAGAGATGCGAACCATGCATTCATGTATCGTCTGTGGAGTGCGGCGTGCAGCGGCCCGGTAGCTTTTCTCAAGATCGCAGTGAGGGAGAAGCCATACGTTGGACCCTGTGGGGAGAGTACTCTGAAAGTCTTGATCAAGGCCGAGATAGAGAACGATCATGGAGAGTGACGGCTGCATCCGGTTGAGTTTGCTCAAGAACTCGGCGGGAATATATTTTTTCCCGATCAGCGTGAGGAATGTCTGCCGAGCATCACAGTTTGCAATAACGGATCGTGCGCCAAGCGTTACTTTATCTTTCAGAACGATTCCGGTGATCCGGCCATCTCTTATCAGGATTTTCTTGACGGGATGCGAGAGGAGCAGTTCGCCCCCCGATTTCTTGAAGGATTCTGCAAGGGCATTGGACAGCGATTGCATTCCTCCTTCGGGATAGTACCCACCGTCAAGAAGGAATTCCGTAAATATTTTGGCTCCGATGAAAGAAGACATGCGGGATGGCGGAAGGGCACTATTTCCAAAGATCGGATATGCAAGCATCGTCTTCAGTTTGTCATTCCGGAAATATCGGTCGAGCATGTCCTTGAACGTCCACGTCCGCATCGCAGCATATGACAGGGGATCAGGATTCAGCAGGAATTCGGCGAACTTCCTGAAATTTTCATGCTCCTCCGGGAATGAGGCTCTGAGATCCGCTATGGTCTTTTCGAGGTCGGCCCACAGCGAAATCGTATGGTCCGGCGAAACGATAACGTCGTTCGGATCGAATCTTCTCACTGACACTTTCTCATGGAGATCGAAGTCATCGAACACCTTCCGGATGATACCGTTTTCCCGGTACCCGCCGAACGAATGTGCCGCGGCATCGAAGGTAATCCCCTTCCTGACAAAAGAGGTACAGTATCCACCCGGTTGGTGATGCTGCTCCGCGATGAGAACCTTCAACCCTGCCTTAGCAAGGTAATTCCCACAGACAAGGCCACTGATACCTGCTCCGACGATTACGGCATCATACTGAGAAGGATTAGCTTTGGACATGGGCAGACGCTTCTTGGTTCAAAAGCTTGCTCACGAGGGCTATTGTATCACCGACCGTGGCAATCTTCGGGACGTCCTCATCGCGAACCGAGACCTTGTATCTCTTTTCAATCGCCACGATGATTTCAATAGCCTTAATAGAATCTATTTCGAGGTCGTCTGCCAATTTTGTCTCGGGTGTGATCTCCTCAGGTTCGTAACCAGAGACATCAGCAATGATGGGAATGATTTCTGCTGCGATCGCACTATCACTCATATTACACTACCTCCTCTCTTATGGAATAAATCTGCGCAAGACCAGGGATGCATTGTTTCCGCCGAATGCGTATGAATTATTCAATGCGATATTCACTTCAGTCGATCGTGCCTGATTCGGCACGCAGTCGATATCGCATTCGGGGTCAGGCGTTTCATAATTTATCGTCGGCGGAATGACATTGTTCTTTATGGTGAGGGCGCATGCCACGGCTTCGAGTGCAGAAGCAGCTCCCATCGTATGGCCGATCATAGATTTGATGGAACTTACAGGGATCTTCTTGGTACGAGAACCGAATACCTCCCAAATCGCTGCACATTCCGCCTTATCGTTGGCGGGTGTGCCCGTTCCGTGAGCACAGATGTAATCGACCTCATCGGGAGAGGTGCCGGTTTCCTGTAGTGCGCGAATCATGCAGCGAGCGACTCCCTCTACCGATGGAAGCGTCATATGGTGCGCGTCGCAGCTCAATCCGTATCCCGAGATTTCGGCATACACCGGGGCATTTCGACGGATAGCATGTTCGAGGGATTCGATGACGAGAATTCCCGCCCCTTCGGCAACCATCATACCTTTGCGGTTTTTGTCAAAGGGCTGACACTTCTCCGGAGCAACTGCCCCGAACTGGTTGAACCCCGTAAAGGCGACCTTCGAAAACGGATCCGAACCCCCGGCCAGCACTACATCCGCCCGTCCGAGCCGAATGAGATCGTAGCCGTATCCGATTGCGTAATTGCCCGCAGCGCATGCAGTCGAAAACATGAAATTTGGACCGTTCACACCGAATAGCCGTGAAACGGCAGCAGGTGTAGAGTGAGTAGGCACTTGACAGATTAGATCGTTGCTGAAATCCGTCGTCCCCCGGAGGACAATGAATTGGTTAATGATTTCTGAGGTCTGGACGGAACCCATGGTGGTGCCGATGCACGTGCCTACCCTTATGGATTTCATCTGTTCGGATGAGAGCAGGGCATCACCGATGGCAAGATGTGCCGCCACGACAGCAAACTGCGATGAACGGCTCAGTATAGTCAGCGAATCAGGCGAAAGAATGCCCTCAGCACTGAAGTGCCTTATTTCGCCTCCGTAGTGGGTGAAGTGATCGGTTGTATCAAAGGATGTAATCGGGCCTATTCCCGATTTGCCCGATAAGAGGCTCGCCCAGAACGATTCCCACCCGATGCCGATCGATGAGACTACACCGAGTCCTGTGATGACGACGCGATTATTCATGCTTCACGCTGAAGACGAGTTCCGCCTCTGCGACGGTTTTCTCCCCAACCGACGCTTCTGCCGAAACGAAGGCCCCGGATGGCAGGGCTTTCACGTTCACTGCCTTGATTGATAAGGAGTCACCCGGGACAACCGGATGGTGAAAACGCGCCTTGACCGATCCGAGGAAATAGAGACGGTCCGCCAGATCCGCTCCCTCTGCGGAAGCGAAGAGGACGATTGCCGTTTGGGCCATTGCCTCGATGATGGCAACGCCGGGCATAATCGCCTTCTGCGGGAAATGACCGAGGAGTAAAAAGTCATTACCTGACACATTTTTTATTGCAATCGCTTCCTTACCGGGGATCACATGCGGTACCCTGTCGATGAGAATGAACGGGAACCGTTGCGGTATCAATTTCTTGATCTCTTCAAAATCGAGTTCCATCATAACCTCCCCAGAGAAGACTCCAGACGCATTTCATTGAAATCCTCACTCATGACCCCGGATCACCATTGCCGAGTTGTTGCCATATGGATCGGATGAGATGACAAGGGCGCTCCTAATCCTCACATCTCTTGCCTGGTTCGGAACATAGTCGAGATCGCACTCAGGATCTTTTTCCCGGTAATTGACCGTAGGAGGGATGATGCCCATTTGCAGTGCACCCACGGTTGCTGCCAAGGCGAGGGTTCCGGATGCAGAAAAAGTCTCTCCGGTCATAGATTTGACGGCACTGACCGGTATGTCATACGCGTGTTCGCCGAAGACGGCCTTCACGACATCCGTTTCCATTTTATCGAGCTCCTGCGTCGAGTTGGCACTGGCTGAAATGTATTCGATGTCAGGCGGCGTGAGAGATGATTCCCTGATGGCCGATGCTATCGCCATTTGCAATCCCCTTCCGGAATTCGTGCCCTGCCCTTTCGCGGCCGGGTCAAAAGCGTTCCCATACCCTGCGACGCGCGCCAGAATGGGTGCTCCCCTTCTCACTGCGTGGCCTTCATCCTCGAGGACGATCACGCCCGCGGCTTCGGAGAGAATCGTGCCGTTTCTGCGTCTATCGAATGGACAGCAGACGGCATCGGGCTTCTGCCCTGCGGAAAGATACCCAAGTTTTGAGAAACCCATATAGAGCTCCTCGCACAATTCCTCTACGCCGCCCGCGAGGACCACATCGGCCCTGTTCAGCCTGATGAAATCCGCTGCGTATGAAGTCGCGTCTATGCCGGCGCAGAATCCGGTTGAAATTGTCGTGTTGAATCCTTTCAATCCGAAACGAATTGCCACCCGACTTGCGGGTGAATTAATCACCGTATTCGGGAAGAAGGATGGATTGACCAAACGGGGGCCGTCAGTAAGGCCGACGCGATCGAACTGAAAGATGCTGTGGAGGCTGCCGAATGTAGCTCCGACACAAACCCCGATAGACGGGGCGTTTTGTCCGGTGATTTCGAGATGGCTGTCCTCGAGAGCAAGTTTTGCTGCTACGTTCAGCAGTCGGGTGCTCCGGTCGAGTTCGCGCAGCCCTTTCTTCCCGAGGATAGGCACGGCATCGAAGCCGTATATTTCGCCGGCAAGAGGCACGGGTGTAAATCGCGATGCATCAAAGAGGCTGACCGGTCGAAACCCTGTTCTGCCATGGAAGAGCGCATCCCAGAAATGATCTCTTCCCATGCCGACTGGGGAGACAATTCCTATACCCGTAATGACGACGGTTTTGCCCATCATTCTTTCAGGTCTGCTTCGTAACGAGATAAAAAACAATCACGCCGGATTCCTCGCGTGTCTCATGAATCGCAGAATCCGGCATACCGGCTTCAGACAGGATATGCCGGAAATCATCTTCGGTTCGCTGGAGAAAGCCGTCCCAGTCGAATATCCAGTGATATTCCTGATGCCGATATCGGGCAGCATCTTTGAATGACGCTATGAGTCTTCCTCCAGGGGTCAGAAGCGCATAGAGGGACCGGAAGAGATTTATCAGGAAGTCGGTGGGGAGATAATCGAAGAATCCCACGCTATAGATTATATCCTGCATGCCAAATTCAGTCAGGTTGAGCTCGTGATCAAACATCCTCACTGCGTTATATTTCCTCAGCACAATCTGATCGGATGTGACGGGAGAAATGGGAGTGAATGACAGGCGATTTGCTGAAAAGGCGAGCGCATCAGCATCGAGGTCGATGCAGGTAAACTTGGCACCTGAGCGATGGATATCGCCGGCCAACTCAAAGACCTCCCTGCAGGAACCGCAGGCAATATTCATGACGGAGGGAGATGTCCGCTGGCGGAGTTCTTCCCGTAAGAGCATCTCGAGTTTCTTTATCCTGTTTCTCACGGCAACGGCGAGGGAGACGTTCAATCCCCAAAGGTCCAGATAGTAGCCTATGCCATCCGAAAGAGGGGTGTTTCGGTACAGCCCTTCAAGGGTTTTGTAATCACCCTGATATCCCTGGGGCCATGTGCGAACCCGATTGATGCAATAACTTTTTGCGAGTATCGAATCGGTTTTCTCCCGGAACCTGATCTGCGCATCACGGATCATGCCTTTGTCGCCGATTCCATCCTCGAACGCCTTGCATGCGGCGCACATTCGATCAAATGTCTGTTCCACGCTTGCCGTGATCTCCTCAGGGGATTTCGTGTGATTGAGAATCTGCTGCTCTATCTGCGCGAGTTCTTCCAGGAATAAAGCGGTAGCATCATCGAGCTTCTTGATATGGATTTTATCCAGCTCTATGCCGATCTTATATATGCTGTTGAGCTGCCGGCACCAGCGTACAAACCCCGCCCTGTCCTCGGTGGTGCCGTTGAACCATACAATGTGGCCGGGAGAAATCGGATGATGGGTCTGGATGCAGATTCCCGCTTCGCTGACGTCGATCAATTGTCCTTTGCACGAGAGCCACGTCCGGTTTTTTTCTTCCATCACGCTCACGAGATACTGCACCGATTGCTCGGAAGGCCTCCGTTCATGCCTTCTCATGTCATACGGCCGGTCAGTCAATGCTCTTTCCATGAGTCCTCCCCCTCGATATGTATAATTTTATGGTGACAAGAGGCTAACCGTCATCAAAGCTGTCAGCAGGAGAATTTTCAGCCAAACCCTGTTCTTCACGCTTCTTTTTGTTTCTCCATCGCTGCTTCCGGGGATGACAGGTTCTGTTCTTTCGAAAGAAACGGTTGCAGAAGGTCGATGGGCACCGGAAATACGATGGTTGAATTCTTCTCGGTCGCGATCTCGGTGAGTGTTTGGAGGAACCTGAGCTGTAATGCTCCTCTTTCTGTTGCGATAATCTTTGCTGCATCCGCGAGTCTCTGTGATGCCTGGAATTCTCCCTCGGCATGGATGACTTTTGCCCTTCTTTCGCGTTCTGCCTCTGCCTGCTTGGCTATTGCCCTCTGCATCTCTTCAGGCAGATCGACGTTTTTGACTTCGACTGCTGTTACCTTTATCCCCCATGGCTCAGTCTGAAAGTCTATAACCTTCTGAAGTTCTGCGTTCAGCTCTTCCCGGTTTGTCAGGAGGTCGTCGAGCTGGCTCTGTCCGAGGATGCTTCTGAGTGTCGTTTGAGCTATTTGCGAGGTTGCGAAATAGAAATCTTCGACTTCCGTGATCGCCCGAATCGGGTCTATCACTCTGAAATAGACGACCGCGTTCACTTTCACCGTGATATTGTCTTTCGTTATGATGTCTTGCGACGGAACATCCATGGTGACAATCCGGAGGCTCACCCGGACCAGTTTATCAATGATGGGCCAGATAATGACCAACCCCGGACCCTTCACCGGGATAATCCTTCCCAGTCTGAATACTACACCCCTCTCGTACTCTTTGAGAATCTTGATGGCGCTCGAGAGGAAATAAACGACGAGAAAGACAATCAGGAGAAAACTCATAAAAGACGGCGCTAAAAACGGCATGGCTACCTCCTTCCGTTCTGTCGGCTGTTGGAACTGCGCTTGTACCAGCGGGTTGACCACATTGACGTTCAGCGCGTTACTGAGAACTTGGGCAATTTCCGAAGCGATACCGTTGCGGATGCGAATGACCCGCACTTCCTGAATCGCCTGGGACTCGGAGGTGTCCAGGTCTTGAATGAGGCGTTCGATATCCTCCAAGTCCGCCCGCGGACCTTGCACGTACACGGTATTAGTGGGAATGTCGAAGGTGACACGGAACTGGTTTTGTGTGATGGGGTCG
>Ga0101944_10003985_pt1 | contig 19283 bp, 16 predicted proteins | sample DewCreD2012metaG_FD_75245 | JGI IMG/M metagenome (GOLD analysis project Ga0101944, IMG submission 75245) | Hot spring sediment bacterial and archeal communities from British Columbia, Canada, to study Microbial Dark Matter (Phase II) - Dewar... ... | reverse complement strand
ATCTAAATTACTCGAAAATAATTTCAGGAAATCGGGAATAGAAATTTTGACCAGTAGTAAAGTCGAAAATGTTGTAACTGATAAAGAAGTAAGAGTAACCATTTCATCTACCGATGGAAAAAAAGAATTATCCGCTGAAACTGTCCTGATGGCAATCGGTGTTCAGGCAAATACTGAAAATATTGGTCTGGAATCAACGGGTGTAAGAGTTGAAAAGGGGTGGATAGATGTAGATGATTTTGGTAAAACAAATGTAGATGGCATTTTTGCAATAGGTGATGTTGCAGGATCTCCCTGGCTTGCCCATGTTGCTTCGCGCGAGGGAATAGTGTGTGTTGAAAAGATAGCGGGAAAAAACCCTCAACCCATAGATTGGAACAATATTCCTGGCTGTACTTATTGTCAGCCACAGGTTGCGAGTATAGGATTAACAGAGGAAAAAGCGAAAAATATGGGATATGAAATCAAGGTCGGAAGATTTCCATTCACCGCAAGCGGAAAAGCACGTGCTATTGGTGAAACTGACGGATTAGTAAAATTAATATTTGATGCGAAGTATGGCGAACTTCTTGGTGCTCATATTCTTGGTCCGGACGCAACTGAATTAATTGCTGAACTCGGGCTCGCTAAAACCCTGGAAACAACTCCCGATGGGATAATAAACACAATTCATGCACATCCTACATTGTCTGAAGCAGTGATGGAAGCAGCAGAAAACGCACTTGGCCATTCGATTCATATTTAAAATTGTTTTTTACGGGAAAGATTGAAACTTTGAAGAAGGAATTAATTATCCTGAATTTAGGTCGAACCCCGTACGGTTTAGCGTGGGATTTACAAAAAAAAATATTTTCGCTCCGCCTTACAGAAAAAATTTCGGATGTCCTGATTTTAACCGAACATGAACATGTTTATACAATTGGAAAAAGCGGAAGTGATAATCATCTCCTCGCCGCACAAAAAGAATTACTGAATGGTAATGTTGAATTATACCATATCGATCGGGGCGGAGATATAACTTATCATGGACCCGGACAACTTGTCGGATATCCAATTTTAAATTTATCAGACTATTACCAGGATATCCATAAATACTTACGTGATTTAGAAGAAGTTATAATCAGAACTCTATCTGCTTATGATATCAAAGCGATGAGGGATCCTGAATATACAGGGGTCTGGGTCGGCGATGAAAAAATAGCTGCTATTGGTATAAAGGTAAGCCGATGGATTACAATGCATGGATTTGCGTTGAATGTTTCTAACGATCTCCGATATTTTGACAGAATTATCCCCTGCGGAATTTTTCATAAAGGGGTAACAACAATGGAAAAAATTACAGGCAGAAATTTTTCGATTAATGATGTTGCAGAAACTATAAGCCAAAATTTTTTAGAGGTATTTGGTTGCACATGGAATTCTAAAATTAATGAAGAATATATCAGTTACATAAAAAAGATATCCGAAGAAAAAATAGAATGCATATGAAACAACAAAACAAAAAACAAGACAATCATACACATAAGCAAGATATATTATCAAAAGAAAAAATAATTGAGGCGTACCGTTTAATGTATACGGCGCGCAAAACTGATGATAAAATACTTCTTCTTTTAAAACAGGGGAAAGCGTTTTTCCATATTGGTGGTTCAGGTCATGAGGCAATACAAGTTGCGGTAGGTTTTGCCCTTAAAAAGGGAAGCGATTGGTCTTATCCATATTACCGTGATCTTGCTTATGTACTGACAATGGGATATTCTGTAAAGGAGGTACTTGCAGAAGCAATGCACCGTGCTTCAGGTCCAAGCAGTGCGGGATTCGTAATGCCGTTTAATTATGGTTATAAAAAATGGAGAATTGTATCTCAGTCAAGTCCCACCGGCACTCAGTACCTGCAAGCGGTCGGAACTGCTATCGCGAATGTAAAAGACAGAACTGATGAAGTCGTATATGTCTCATCTGGGGAAGGATCTACAAGTCAGGGCGAGTTTCATGAAGCTGTAAACTGGGCAGCACGACAAAAACTTCCGGTCATATTTGTAATACAGGATAATAAGTATGCTATATCCGTGACCAAGAAAGAACAAACAGCAGCGGATTCAGTTTATCATCTGACCTCGGGGTATAAAGGTCTGCATCGATTTGAAGTTGATGGGTGTGATTTCTTTGATTCATATAAATCGGCTCTTGAGGCCGTCAATCTTGCCCGTAATGGAGAAGGTCCGAGCCTGATTCTTGCTCATACTGTGCGACTACTCCCACATTCTTCTTCTGACGATCAACGAAAATATCGAAGTGAAGAAGATCTTACTCGGGATCGTGAACGTGATCCGATACCAAAATTTGAGAAATATCTTGTGCAAAATGGCTTTGCTACGGAAGACGAAATAAGTAAAATTCAGTCTGAAGTACAATCACAGATTGATGAAGCTGCGGACATTGTTGAATCAGAACCACAGCAGGATCCTTCCAATTTGTTAAAATATGTTTACTCTCCAAGGGTAATTGTGAATAAGGAAGGATTTTCAGAATCCGAACCGACAGGTAACAGGATTGTTATGGTAGATGCCATAAATCATGCGCTTGCAGAAGAATTGGAATATAATCCAAAAATGCTCGTATACGGAGAGGATGTCGGAGGGGATAAAGGCGGTGTCTTTACAGCAACAAAGGGTTTAACAAAACGTTTTGGATGGGAAAGAGTTTTTAATTCACCTCTGGCAGAAGCAAGTATAGTTGGTACCGCTGTGGGTCTTGCGGTAAGAGGTTATAAACCGGTTATCGAAATTCAGTTTGGAGATTATATCTGGCCAGCCTTTATGCAGTTAAGAAATGAAGTTGCCATGATGCGGTTTCGTTCGTACAATGAATGGTCATCTCCAATGGTTGTACGTGTCGCAGTGGGTGGTTATATCCATGGCGGATTATATCACAGCCAGTCTATTGAGGGTTTCTTTGCTCATATTCCTGGATTACGTATTGTTATGCCGTCAAATGCATCCGATGCCAAAGCACTTTTAAAAACTGCATGCAGATCGGATGATCCGGTTATGTTTCTCGAGCATAAAGGATTATATCGTGCAAGTTTTGCCGCCGCCCCTGAACCGGACACAAACTATCTTTTACCGTTTGGTATGGCAAAAATTGTGAAGCAGGGTGATGATATTACCATAATAACATGGGGAATGATGGTGCAGCGTTCGTTAGAAGCAGCAAGAAAAATGGAAGAAAAAGGAGTAAGTGTTGAAGTCATTGATTTAAGAACCATCAATCCTCTTGACTCGGAAACAATATTTAATTCGGTAAGAAAAACGGGAAAAGTACTTATTGTTCATGAAGATACTCTTACGGCAGGATTCGGAGCAGAAATTGCCGCGATGATTGCACAGGAAACTTTTACCCGACTTGATGCACCAATATTGCGCGTGGCAGCAAAAGATTGTCATATACCCTACGGTCCGACACTCGAAAATGCAATGCTCCCGCAAACATCTGATATTATAAATGCATTAGAAAGATTATCATCGTTTTAAATTAAATACATTTTCAAGGAAAATAAATATGGCAAAAGTTGATGTTATAATGCCCCAGCTCGGTGAAAGTTTAACCGAGGGAACAATATTAAAATGGCATAAGAAACCTGGCGATAGGATTAAGAAAGATGAAACACTGCTCGAAATAAGTACTGATAAGGTAGACTCTGAGATTCCCTCTCCAGCAACAGGAATAATAACAAAAATTTTGTTTGAGGAACAGAAAACCGTCGCAGTTCGAACAGTGATAGCAGAAATCGAAACAGAAGAATCTGCAGCAGTAGTGTCAGAAGTGGTATCCCAACCCGAGGTAAAAGAAGAGGAAAAAATTAAAAGTGATGAAAGAAAAGTTACTGAACCAGGTTCACCACCTAAAGATACTAAGAAAGTGGAAGGGGGTAGATTTTATTCTCCGCTTGTTCTCAGCATTGCACGTGAAGAAAATGTTTCTATGTCAGAATTGGAGAAAATTCCCGGAAGCGGAGAAGGTGGAAGAGTAACGAAAAAAGACATACTCGCTTATATAGCACAGCGAAAAAGTTCAACTATCCCACAAACGGTTCCGCCACCTCAACAACCATCTCTGACCCATATTGAATCTACACTAAAACATGTTGATGATGAAGATTTGCTAAAAAAATATCCTGGACCTCAGTATGAAGTACTGCAAATGAGTAACATGATAGCGAAAATGTCAGAGCATATGGTTAGAAGTGTACAGACTTCACCTCACGTCTGGGCTGTGCATGAGTGTGACATGACGAATGTTGAAAAAGCGCGTAAGAAAATTGCAGAAATTTTCGAAAAAAGAGAAGGCTTTAAATTAACTTACACTCCATTTGTGTGCGACGCTGTCATAAAAGCACTAAATCAGTTTCCTCTCGTTAATTCGTCAGTTGAGGGGAATAAAATAATTATTAAGAAATTTGTCAATCTGGGCATCGCCGTAGCAACAGAAGGAGGATTGATAGTCCCTGTGATCAAGAACGCAGATGAGAAAAATTTTGTAGGTCTCGCCCGATCTATAAATGACCTTGCGACTCGAGCACGGTTAAAACGATTGATGCCGAATGAGATAGAAGGCGGAACATTTACTATTACAAATTTCGGAGTATTTAATACCTTTATTGGAATACCCATAATTAATCAACCCCAGGTTGCTATACTTGGTACGGGTGTTATAAAAAAACGACCGGTTGTTGTAAATGATGGGATCGCTATTCGTTCAATCTCAAATTTTACTCTCGCATTTGATCACAGAATAATTGACGGTGCACTTGGCGGTTCTTTTGTTGAGCATGTATGCAAATTGCTCGAGAATTTCGATCCCGATATAATGTTGTAAATATTTCATGTCAAAAAGTTATTAAGGATAAACTTGAATACTCAAAACAAAGAAATTTTTAAAGCACCAAGAATAGAACGTCCTCCCTGGCTAAAAGTACGTTTACCTGGAGGGGAGGAATATGCATGGATAAAAAATATTGTTAATTCGGGAAAACTTCACACTGTGTGTGAAGAAGCACGATGCCCTAATATTGGAGAATGCTGGAATGCCGGGACAGCGACTTTTATGATACTTGGAGATATCTGTACCAGAAGTTGCCGATTTTGTGCTGTGAAAACTGGAAGACCGTCAGGACTTGATGCACAGGAACCTTATCGTGTTGCCGAGGCAATAAAGACAATGAACATACGTCATGCGGTTATTACTTCGGTAGATCGTGATGATCTTGTTGACGGCGGAGCACAAATATTTGCCGATACAATCCGACAGATAAAATCATCTTCTCCAGAGACAAAAGTAGAGGTTTTAATTCCCGATTTTAAGGGAGATGAAGTTTCTCTCGATGTTGTTTTAAATGCTTTTCCTGATGTACTTAATCACAACGTTGAGACGGTACCACGACTTTATCCCCTTGTCAGACCGCAGGCTTCTTACTCCAGATCTCTTGAACTTCTTGATAGAGCAAAGCGGCGTGGATTTGTGACAAAAACTGGATTGATGGTTGGTATTGGTGAAACAAAAGAAGAAGTACTTGAAGTAATGATGGATGTTCGGAAAATTAAATGTGACATTATTACTATCGGACAATATTTACAACCAACAAGAGAGCATATTCCTGTTGACAGGTATGTACATCCCGATGAATTTAAACTGTACCGGGATGAAGGATATAAAATGGGATTCAAGCATGTTGAATCGGGACCGTTGGTAAGAAGTTCATACCATGCTCAGAGTCATGTATTATAAATTATTGTCTGAAATAACCATGAGAGATATAAATATTTAATCCATGTATTTTTTTAATAAAGTTGCCAATCTGCATTTTTTTTACTAAATTTATAAGATATTATTAAAAAATCTTACATTTTCTTCAAATTTTAAGGATTTAATGTGACACTGGCTCAAAGAATAACTCATTCCTTCAAGGAGGATGAGATTGAAAAGAAGTGGTACCTTGTGGATGCGAAAGATCAAATTCTGGGCAGAATCGCAAGCAGGGTAGCCCATATACTTCGTGGAAAGCATAAGCCTTTATTTACACCGAATGTGGATTGTGGTGATTATGTTGTGGTGATCAATGCCGACAAGGTAAAGATAGCAGGCAAGAGAGAAGAATTAAAAGAATATTTTCATTACACAGGGTATCCTGGTGGTGCAACGGTAGAATCTTATAAAGAATTAATTAAGACTAATCCTGAAAAAGTGTTCATCCATGCTGTCAAGGGTATGATCCCGCATAATCGTCTCGGAACAAGGATAATAAAAAAATTAAAAGTATACAGAGGTACAGATCATCCTCATAAGGCTCAAAAACCGGAATTATTGAAAGTATAAAGGGAAGAAAATGGCAATTCATCATCAAAAAATTGCAATTGGCAGACGCAAGACAGCAGTTGCGAGAGTTATTTTAAAAACAGGGCAGGGCGATATTAAAGTTAACAGAAAGGATCTGGAAAAATATTTTCCGATCGAGACTCACAGAAATGAAGTTTTACTTCCTTTTACAGTGACGGACACAGCAGGGAAATACGATGCCTTGGTTACTGTCGAAGGTGGAGGTCCATCAGGACAGGCAGGTGCAATTAAACTCGGGATATCGCGTGCGCTTGTTGAGATGAACAGTGACTTTCGTCCAAAATTGAGAGAACATGATTTGCTTACTCGCGACTCTCGAATGGTTGAGAGAAAAAAATATGGCCAGCGTAAGGCACGTAAAAGATTTCAATTTTCAAAGCGTTAATATTTTTTATTTTATCAAAGATAGAATATCAAAAAATTTGACATTACTGGATTTTGCTTTACTACACCAAAGATAATTTTTAACTAGTATTATTTCATCAAACATATTCTCTGATTGAACCGGAAGTGTTCTATGTAATAGAATCCCGGTGAGAGTTGAAGGGAATAGAAGTATAAACTAACATAGGAGTAATATAATGCCACGAATTGAATTAACCGACCTTTTAAATGCCGGTGCACACTTTGGGCACCTTACCCGTCGTTGGAATCCGAAAATGAAGCCATTCATTTTTATGGAACGGAACGGAATTCATATCATAGATCTTAAAAAAACACAGGAACTTCTAGAATCAGCATGCAATGCACTTTCAAACATTGTTAGTGAAGGTAAAAAGGTCCTTTTTGTAGGAACAAAAAGCCAGGCTTCCCAGGTTATTGAAAAAGAAGCAAAACGATGCGGTGCTTTTTATGTTTCGAAAAGATGGCTGGGCGGTATGCTTACTAACTTTGCAACTATCCGAAAGAGTGTCAAGCGACTTCAAAACATCGAAAAGATGGAGACGGATGGTACCTACGATAAAATTACAAAAAAAGAAGCACTCGTACTCGACCGTGAAAAGGAAAAACTTCAGGAGGTCCTTTCGGGCGTTGTCGATATGACCCGCCTGCCAGGGGCTTTATATGTGGTGGATATAAAAAAAGAAGAAATCGCTGTAAAGGAGGCGAAAAAATTGGGGATTCCGGTTTTCGCAATAATTGATACTAACTGCGATCCCACAATGGTCGATTTTCCAATTCCTGCTAACGATGATGCGATCAAATCTATCCAAGCAATCACAAAAATAATCGCTGATGCTGTACTTGAAGGATCCGAGCGCATAACTGCAGAACAGGAAGAGATGGAAGAAGTCAGTAAAGAAGATAATAATGAAGAATCAAAGCAGTAAAATATAAGAAAGAGAGATTACAATGGAGATATCGTCAGAACAAGTAAAAACACTTCGTGAGCGCACAGGCGCTGGTATGATGGATTGCAAGAAAGCTCTTATAGAGTCTAATGGAGATATGGAAAAAGCAATCGATTTTTTACGAAAAAAAGGAGCGGCAACTGCTGAAAAAAGAGCGAACCGCACCACAAACCAGGGTGTCGTAGAAGCATATATTCATGCAGGTGGAAGGATAGGTGCGATGGTGGAATTGAATTGTGAGACAGATTTTGTCGCCAAGACGGACGATTTTAAAACGCTCGCACGTGAAATCACGATGCAGATTGCAGCAATGAACCCGCGGTATATTTCAAGAGAAGAAGTAGAAAAAGAAGTTATCGAACATGAATTGGAAATTTACCGGCAACAGGCAAGAAATGAAAAGAAACCGGAACAGGTTGTAGAAAAAATAGCAGAAGGTAAACTGGAGAAATTTTATCAGGAGTATTGCTTACTTGAACAGACTTATATCAAAGATGCCGGAAAAACGATTAAAGACATTATAAATGATCTAATGGCAAAAACCGGTGAAAAGATAACAGTTCGTAGATTTAAAAGATACCATCTTGGTGAACAATAAAAAATTATAAAATGAAACCAAAGGAAAAACTAAAATATAAGCGCATTTTGCTTAAAGTCAGCGGTGAAGCGCTTATGGGCGAAAAGGATTTCGGCATAGATGATAAAATTTTAAGTCTTTATGCCGATGAAATTGCCGAAATATATCATATGGGTGCACAAATCGGTATCGTAATAGGTGGTGGAAATATTTATCGCGGTGTGAAAAATTCAGCTGATGGCATAGATAAGGTGACAGGTGACCATATGGGAATGCTGGCTACGATAATAAACGGACTTGCACTGCAATGTGCACTTGAACATCGTGGAATCTTTACACGTTTGATGAGTCCGATTAAAATGGAAGAAATTGCAGAACCTTTTATACGAAGACGGGCGGTCAGACATCTTGAAAAAGGACGGATTGTGATTTTTGGAGCAGGGACTGGTAACCCGTACTTCACAACTGATTCTGCCGCGGCACTCCGGGCTGTTGAAATGGGTGCAGATGTAATCATAAAAGGTACGAGAGTTGACGGCGTTTATGATTGTGATCCGGAAAAATTTCCTGATGCATTCAGATATGATGAGATTTCCTATGATGAAGTTATTGAAAAAGATTTAAAAGTAATGGATATGACGGCAGTTACACTTTGTAAAGAAAATATGATGCCGATAATTGTTTTTAATCTTAATAGAGCGGGAAGTATGAAAAAATTACTGCTGGGCAATAGAATAGGAACAATTATACATCAAAAACAGAAAACAAAATCTGTACGCTAATTCACTCTCCTCTTTAATAACTTAACAGGTGCTATATGATAAAGGAAATCATCAAGCAAACCGAAGATAAAATGCGAAAAGCGGTAGAGGTGGTACGACAGGAATTTGTAAAAATCCGTACAGGAAAAGCAACCACCGCGCTTCTTGACGGTGTAAAAGTGGATTATTATGGATCTCAGGTTCCATTAAATCAGGTGGCAAATGTAAGTGTGAAAGATATCCACACAATTTCAATACAACCCTGGGATAAAACAATGATTCAACCTATTGAAAAAGCAATTATTGCCGCTAACCTGGGATTGAATCCGATAACTGACACCAATGGACTCAGAGTACCCATTCCTCCTTTGAATGAAGAGCGTCGTAGAGAACTTGTTAAACTGGTAAAAAAATTCGCCGAAGAAGGTAAAATCGCGATAAGAAACGTACGGAGAGATTCTATAGAGCATTTGAAAAAATCTGAGAAGCAAGAGCATTTTTCTGAAGATGAGAGGAAACGTGCTGAACAAGATGTACAAAAAATGACAGATAAATTCATTAAAGAAGTGGATATTTTAGTGGAATTAAAAGAAAAAGAAATTATGGAAGTTTGATGATGTAGCCGTTTAGACTCAATTAATTCTCTCCCATGACCGAAAAGCGAACCATCTCGCATTACTGCAACAATGCCCCAACCATTCCGTATAATCAAATTAGTAACAATATGAATATGTGAAAAATGGAAGAAAACGGACAAAAAATACCTAAACGTTTGTATAAATCAAGGCGGAATAAGATAATCGACGGCGTTTGCGGTGGATTTGCAGAGTATTTTGACGTTGATGCGTCAATTATCAGACTGATATGGGTACTGATCACGCTGATGGGTGGATCAGGGCTTATAGCATATCTCATCGCAATGATCATAATGCCTGTAAATCCTGAACATCTCGCATCTCCTCAGCCTGTCAGTGAAAGTAAAAACGGTTCCAGTGATAGACGCAGATTTTTTGGTATAATGTTAATCCTTATTGGTGCATTAATTTTACTGGCTAATATAGGATGGTTCTGGGATTTTGGGTGGTGGTCTTTCTCCTGGAAAATTCTTCTACCCGTTCTTGTTATCGGACTCGGTATTTTTTTAATTTACACACAGGAGTCGCGTAAAATTATATCAAAAGAAAATATAGAAAATCAAACAGGGGGCGAAATGAATACTAAAAAAATAAAGGAATTACGTCGATCGCGGGAAGACAGAAAACTTTTTGGCGTTTGCGCAGGTCTGGCTAAGTATTTCGAAATTGACGTTACATTAGTCCGTGTTATTTTTGTGTTCTTTGCACTTCTGTCATTCGGTTGGGTGCTTTTAATCTATATAATTCTCGGTATCGTAATGCCCGAAGAAAAAATTTCGACAACATCTTCATAAGGAGATTTAAATGTCTTTATTCAAATCTAAAATTTCATGGTTTGGTATTCTTCTGGTGATCGTTGGTTTGATTATGCTCCTGGATCACTTGAGAGTATTTAGTATAAATTTTTCACTGGTATTCTGGCCCTTAATGATGCTCCTCGGTATAGTTCTTACAAGTAAGGGTTTTACTTCACTGAATCGTGGTAAAATCTTCTGGGGATCCGTACTCTTTCTTTATTCTTTGTTCTTTTTCATAAGATCAATTGATTATTTTGATGTTCATGGCCGACTCATATTCCCTGCATCTTTCATTATTTTTGGTATAGCTTTTCTTATGATGTATTTAGGGAACATGAAAGACTGGCCATTAATTATTCCTGCTGCTATCCTTATGGGGATGGGTGCAATTTTCTTTTTAACTGAATATGGTTATTTATATCGCTGGGAAGTATGGGAAGCAATTGCAGATTACTGGCCTGTTCTTCTAATCGTTGTGGGTTTGATTTTAATATTCAGAAATAAAAAGAGCGTACCTCCACCACCAGAAAATCCTACTCCACTATAATTTAAAGGAGATTGAAATTTCTTAAATTATTTCAATAACGTAATTTTTCTAGCGGAAATTATATTTCCCGCTTCCAGTTTACACAAATACGTTCCGCTTGGCAATGCCTTTCCTGATTCATCGGTTCCATCCCATTTTGTCATGTAATTTCCATATGGAAGAGTATCATCAATTAGTCTTTTTACTTTCTGACCATTAATATTATAGATAGTTAATTTAATACGTTGGTTTGATAAATTGGGAGGAATTGAGTAGCTAAAAATTGTCGATGAGTTAAAAGGATTTGGATAATTTTGATTTAAAACCATCGTTGCCGGTCTTGTCTGAACGGGATGTATGTCAGCTGTAGTAATGAGATTTATACCCGGTTGTTTGAAAATAACAGTTATTTTCGTGTTTTGCTAATCGCTTCACCCAAACGGTGTAATCCTTCACGGAATTTTTCAGGATCATTACCATATCCGATTCTTAAATGATCAGGCATTCCGAAAAACCTGCCAGGAGCGATGATGGTATCATATTTTTTTATTAATGTAGTATTGAGTTGGTCAACTCCGATGTTTTTTAATTTTGGGAAAACCGTCATTCCATAATCAAAAATATCGACTTCCAGATCCTCTTGATTTTTAAAAAATTCTTTTAATTCGATTCTATTTTTTTCCAGTATTAATTTTGCCCATTGTTTAATTTTGTCAAGTTTGCTAAAAGCATTGACACTTAATATCTCTGCTGGTAAGGCATGTTTTACGTACATTAAATCTGATAGTCTCCATAGTTGTTTGATAACATCAGGCTGAGCAAGTGTCCACCCGCACCTAAGTCCGCTTAAGCCATACACCTTTGTTAGACTTGAAGTTACTATAAAATTATCACTTGTATGAATTGATGAATTTACGGAATTTGAAAAAGCGGAATCCAGATATACTTCATCAATTAAGACGTAAGCGCCAACTTTTTTTGCAATTTTTCCGATTTCCTTTAATGTTTCATTGTCTGTCAGTGCTGAACTTGGATTATGTAGATTTGTGAGAATCACTAATTTAGTATTTTGTGTGATGCAGGATTTCAAGTCGTCGGGGTTGATCAGGTATTGGTTTTCTACGGGTCTGGGAAGATAAATAACATTGGCACCTAAATTTTTCGCAGTCGAGATGAGTAATTCATATGTAGGGTGTTCAATGATTATATCATCCCCTGTATCAATAAGAAGAGCCATAGTTATATAATTTGCCATTGAACTACCTATTGTTGTAAAAACCATTTCAGTTGATATTTTATACTTATCCGCAATTGCATCAACGAGTGGTGCGTAGCCATAATGGTCGTCGCCGGATATTTCAATTATTTGTTTTGAAGGATTAAAAATTGGTTCCGGGTAGTTCATCAACCCGCTTGCGGCTAAATTATAGGTAATGTGAGCATTTTCTTTAGCCCACTGCATATATTCTGAGTATTTCAGTCGGAAATCATTCATGATAACACCTGAAATTATTTAATAATCGTCATTTGGAGTTTTTAATTTACCAAAATGTAGTAAATTAAATCCGATTTATGAAAGGATAAAAACAAAAAAGATTATTAATTTAAAGAGAGTTTAAACCGGTGGAATAAGAAAAATAACTGAAGAGGGGCTGACCAACTAGGGAATATTTACTCTCGCCGCAGACTTTATCTCTGCGAAAATTGATGCTTTAGTTGGCCAGCCTATCTGTTTTAATGTTATTTACATAAGACCATTTTTCTGGTTATTATCTGATTCTCGACATTTAATTGATAGAAATAGACACCGCTTGCGAATGAATCTCCATTAAATTCAACTGTTTTAATTCCTGCATCCTGAATTTCATCAACAAGTGTCACAATTTCCTGCCCAAAAATGTTGAACACTTTTAATGTTACCTTCGATTTATTCGGTAATTCATATCTAATTGTAGTCAACGGATTAAAAGGATTAGGTGTATTCTGATTTAAGCATATTTTAGCTGGTCGAGTTTCTTGAATTGATTCTCTTCCGCTATCATCCGGTGGTGATGGAGGCAGTTCTGAACTGGGTTTAATTTTGATCAAAGATGATAGTGATTTTTCACCAGCAGAAGAAGAAAGAATTAATTTCCCTGCTTCGCTCACTTTTACCCAGTACCCTTTTCCTGTTTGTAATGTTTCAACTGGGTTATAGGCAGTTGTATACTCGAAAAATTCAGAGGTAATAATACCCCCAGGTATAGATGCTATATTTTTCACTTCTACAGGAATACTTATAGCTCCGATTAAATTCCATCCTTCAACTACATCTATTGTATCTGCAAGTATCATTTTGCCACTGATTTTTATCGTTTCTGGTTCTCCGAACTTTAACCAGTAACCAATGCCATTGCTCAAGGTATCTTTTTCTATATAATTCCCTTCGTATGCATAAGCAGGACTAATCGCTGTTGGGAAAAGGGTGGTTTTTCTACCATCTTCAACTTCAAGCGGCAATGAAATCATATTCCAATTTGTGTTGACAATAATTTCCAAATCGGTCTTTTCTAATGTTAAAACTAGAGGTTCATTTATAGGTGTCCATGACATTCCACCATCACTACTTACCTCGATGAATATATCGAAGAAACTGTCTACCCACCAGGAGTCATGAGATTTTCGTTTTGCATTATAATCTCCTGTGGATAATCTTGTGGGACTTTCTCTTATAATGAAACCTGGAGGAAGTGTTCCACCCACAATGTCAAATTGTATCATCTCGGCGTCATAGAAATTCATTGAACCATCATCATGATGATGGAACAGACTTGACGAGTTTGTAATGGATGCCTGCATCTCATACCAATTTAAACCTCCATCAATGGTTAATTCGAATTCGACCGTACCTCCATAGCTAAATATTTTTGTATTACCTAATAGGGGAGGAATATCTTGTGGTTGAAGGTTATAATGCTTCACATTTCTGAGCCCGATACCGTTTACGGCAATGATAGCTTTATCCTTCTGACTCATATACGCTCCTGCGGGAGGATAATTGTCTGTATTTGTCAGAATTGGTGGTGTAAAGTTTAGATCCATTTTAATATCATTCATTGCCGGAGTCCATATCGTTCCACCATCCAGACTAATTTCTGTAAATACATCAAAGAAGCTGTCTATTCTGTAATCATCTCCTTGTTGTTCAACCGTAATACAACCCCGTGAAGAAAGGGTGGGACTTTCGCGGAGCAGAATTCCGAGAGGTAAATCACCACCTTTTAAATCCATCTGAATGATTTCCGCATCAAAGAAACTCTCATCAAGAGAATCGGCTGTGTGAATTACATTTATCGCATTATCTGTCGGAACCTCATAATATGAAAACGTGGCACCCTGATCATAGGATATTTCAAATCCGATTATACCGGTAAAGTAAAAAGTTTTAATGAATCCAAGCGGTGGTAAAATATCCAGAGGTCTCAAAGTCCGATGTTTAATATTTTTTATAACTATCCCCATAGGGAATAAAAGTAAATCTTCGGTTTTACTTGTATACCTTCCATAAGGCGGATATACTGCGGATCCACAAAAATGTTCTGGTGAAAATATCGTCATAGTATACGTCTGTGTTCCCTGGCAGTAATACTGATCTTCTACAAGTATCTGAAAATTATAGATACCATAAACTGTCGGTGTTCCTGAAATGATGCCATCAGGAGAAAGCATCAAACCTGGTGGAAGTTTACCGGTCAAAATCGAAAAGGTGTATGGAGGTGTTCCCCCAATGGCGGTCAGGGTCTCAGAAAATGATTGCCCGACTTGACCATGTGACAATGCCGGTGGTTCGATTGTTATTTGGGGACATTTAAATAATTCAATTTTTATTGAATTATCAGCTGGATACCATATCATGCCACCATCCAGCGAAATCTCTAAGAAAATATCAAAGAAACTGCTTATTCTATTCCCGATTAATGTGGTTGTAGTTGTAAATTGCCCGGTTGAGGCAAGTGTTGGATTTTCCCTGATCATAACTCCTGGAGGAAGATTCCCGCCTGCAACATCGAATTGATTATAATTGCAAGCGTAAAGTGTTGTCATATTATCAGTGGTCATATAAATGAGTTGAACACTATTTTGACATTGAGCAACGATATTATGCCACGTCGAACCTTGATCAAAAGAGATTTGGAAAAACATAGTTTCCTCATATGCATGAGTAACACTACCCATTGGTGGAGGTGGAATAGATAAATTGGGATATTTTTTTACAATGTTACGTATTATAACACCAGGCGTAAATAAAATTGAATCACCGGTTTCTGAGATATAACTCCCTTCAGGTGGGGGGAACAGATTTGCAAGGAAGAAATATTCTTCCGGATAATATGAAAGTTCCACTCTAATTGGATTCAGAGCTGGAATCCAGGATGTACCGCCATCAATACTTAGTTCTAGCCAGATGTTGAAGAAACTTTCTATTGAATATCCATTAACAACATCTGTTACTTTCACTTTACCTAATGACGGTAAAGTTGGGCTTTCTCTAAACATAACAGAAGGAGGTAGCATTCCGCCAGAAATATTTAAAGCAAGAACTTCAGCATCAAAATATCTTGATGCACCTGTATCGGCAACATGATTCAAGCGGATAGAGTTGAATGCTTGTGCTATCCCGTTATTCCATATGGATCCCCCATCGTGTGAAATTTGATAAGCCATTGTGGAATTAAAATTATATATTTTCCACCCGCTGCCAAGTGTAGGGAGTGTATCAAATTGTGAAAAATCTCTATTGCCAAGATATCGCAGTGACAAACCTGAGGGCCAGTTAATTAACGTACCAGCCTCGGTTTCATATTTCCCGTTCGATGGAAAAAGGTCGGTTGGGACAAATATCTCCGGTGGCGATTGGGTGTTCCGCAAAATTGGAGAACTATCACCACCAATTAATTGGAACGTAAATAATAATAATCCAATTAAAAAGGTGATAAATGTTTTAAAAATCTGAAAGTAATTTTTCATAAAAACCCCCTTAAAATTATTGTTTTAATCGTGGATTAAATTTCTATTCCAAGAAAATATAATTCTTGAATACAATCGGTAAGTACTACATTGACATAGCATCAATGAAAAACAGCTTCCATCGTTATTCAGCCGGTATATCTAAAAAAATATAATATTCGAATTTCCAAATGTCAAGTGATTATAAAAAGGTTCATGAGGATTAAAATATAACTCAGGAATTATGATATTTTTGTAATATTTATTGTAAATATTTTAAGGTATGAAATTTGTCTATGTGATTATAGATCTTCGAATCAATCTTGTGAAAAAAACGTTATGTCTCTATGTCCGTTTAAGTCTGGGGGTCCCTTAGCATGGACTCACAATCAGCAATAATCCAAAAATATGTGTATATTAGTCAGTTTTTGAACGATGTTAAAGTATTTTAAAAAATATTGCAAATTTTTATATGCCTTATGCTGGTGAATTGAGTGCGCTTCTTAGCGCTTGCCTATGGGCAGGGAGTGCATTAGTTTTTACGGATGCAATTAGAAGAGCGGGATCTTTTCAGGTCAATATTACCCGCCTGATTCTGGCATCGATTTATCTTATCATTTTCGTTTTCGTGCTTCAATTTGAAATTAATCTTTCCATGGAGCAATTGTTTTATTTATGTCTGAGTGGATTTATCGGATTATCATTGGGTGATACTTTTCTTTTTATGGCATTTCGTGAAATTGGCGCCCGTATTAGCATGCTCATTATGTCGCTTGCGCCTGCAATAGCCGCCGCACTTGCATATTATTTTCTTGGTGAAACACTTTCATCAATCGCCGTGGTCGGGATAACCGTTACAATAATCGGTATCTGTGTTGTAGTTTTTGAAAGGGCTGATTCTTCCGCCAAATATTCTGTTACGCCGTTAGGGATAATCTATGCATTACTTGGCGCAATCGGACAGGGTGTTAGTTTGATTTTGGTAAAAAAGGTTTTTATGGAAAGTGATGTAAACGGTTTTGTTGCATCAACAATAAGAATTGTTTCTGCATTAATATTTCTGACACCTATTGCTATATTATCAAAACATTTTTATAGTCCGATAAAAATGTGGAAGATTGAAAACCGCGCATTTATGTTAACTGCATTTGGTGCGTTACTTGGTTCTTTTCTTGGTATTTCGTTTAGTTTGATCGCGGTTGATTACACAAATGTGGGTGTTGCGTCTACGTTAATGTCGATTGTACCCGTTATCATACTTCCCATTGCGCGAATATTTTATAAAGAAAAAATTTCATGGCGCGCGACAATTGGTGCATTTATTGCGGTTGCAGGAGTAGCGTTGCTCTTTCTTAGATAAATGTCAGTGTGCTTCTAACCAGTTCTTTCCGATACCTATATCAACTTTAACTGGAACTGATAGGGGGAGGGCATTCTGCATTTCATTCCGTATTTCTTCTTTTATTTTTTCTTTGTTATTGGGGTTTATCTCGAATATTAATTCATCATGCACCTGAAGAAGCATTTTGGCATCATATTTTTTTTCTTCAATAACAGTGTCAATTTTTATCATTGCAATTTTTATCATATCAGCAGCCGTACCCTGAATAGGCATGTTTATTGCCTGCCGCTCTGCATTACTCCGCACGGTCTGATTTCGACTGTTAATTTCAGGTAGGTAACGTCTTCTACCGAGAAGTGTGCTTACGTATCCCATTTTCTTTGCCGATGCAATTGTATCAAAAATATATTGATTTACCTTTGGAAAACGCTTGAAATATGTTGCAATAATTTCCTTCGCTTCCTGCTGAGATATTTCAAGTCGTGTAGCCAAACCATAGGGGCCAATACCGTACATTATTCCAAAATTTACTTCTTTTGCTTTTCTTCTCATTTCTTTCGTTACATCTTTAATACTTACTCCAAATATTTTGGATGCAGTTGTGGAGTGAATATCTTCGTCATTTTTAAATGCTTCTGATAACCCTTCATCCTGAGAGATGTGCGCAACTATACGAAGTTCAATTTGTGAATAGTCGGCAGATAAAATTAGATTATTATTGGCTGGTATAAATGCTTTCCGTATTCGACTTCCTAGTTCTGTCCGGATCGGAATGTTCTGAAGATTTGGATTACTACTAGATAATCTTCCGGTTGAGGTAACTGTCTGATTGAAGGAGGTATGTACCCGGCCGGTACGGGGATTAATTAATGAGGGAAGGGCATCAATGTATGTGCTCTTTAATTTTTGTAACTGGCGGTATTCTAAAATTCTTTCAATGATTGGGTGCTCCTGTCTCAATGTCTCTAATACACCTACATCAGTCGAAAATCCGGTTTTAGTTTTTCTACCCGCAGACAGTTTTAATTTTTCAAATAAGATTTTTCCCAATTGTTGCGTTGAATTGATGTTAAATTCTTCACCCGCAAAATTATGAATATCTTTTATAAGATTTTGTAATATACGCTCTATTTCTTTTGATAAATCTGAGAGGTAATCTACGTCTAACTTCACACCTGTGTATTCCATCCTCGCAAGTACGGATATAAGTGGAAATTCAACATTATTGCAGAGATTCAATAAATTTTCTTTAGCAATTTTTTCTTTTTGTATTTCATAAATCCGAAATGTGATATCCGCATCCTCGCATGAGTAATTCGCTAATTTTTCAAGAGGAACTTCCCTGATATCGTATTTACCTGCCATATTTTCAAATAAAGCAGAATAGGGAACCGTTTTGTATTTAAGGTAATCTAATGCCTGCTTATCAAGACCATGTTGACCGTCAGGACGCAGAATATAATTTGCAACCATTGTGTCAAAGATTATACCTTTGACTTCAATACCATGCATCGCCAGGACAAGGATATCATATTTAACATTTTGTCCCCCTTTTTTTATATCTGAATTTGAAAAAAATTTTGAAAGCGCCTCTATTAAATAATTAAGAGGAAATCCTTTAAATTCGAGATATTTCTCCGTTAACGGGGTTTGCTTCCCACTTGAAAATAAATCACCATCCTTCGATTTAAAAACAACTTTTTCTGAATCAATTGAATTGCGCGTAAAACTGATCGGCAAGTACCATGCTTCTCTCGGATTGAAGGAGAATGAAATCCCGACAAGTTCCGCTTCCATAGGATTTGTGGATGTGGTTTCAGTGTCAAATATAAAAAATTTTGATTGAGAAATTATTTTGAGAAATGATTTAAATTTATCTTCACTGTCTATTATATAATATGAATGTTTATC
>Ga0101944_10003983_pt1 | contig 19298 bp, 22 predicted proteins | sample DewCreD2012metaG_FD_75245 | JGI IMG/M metagenome (GOLD analysis project Ga0101944, IMG submission 75245) | Hot spring sediment bacterial and archeal communities from British Columbia, Canada, to study Microbial Dark Matter (Phase II) - Dewar... ... | reverse complement strand
GGATAGCTCCCGAAGCCGGCTATCCCCCCAGAGGCGAGGGGCACTCTACCCTATCCCCCCACTCCCTGTCAAGAGGTTGCGTTGACTCTGTGAAATTCTAACCTAAGAAAATTGCCGCATCCAAGAATCTAAACCAGATATACTTCCGCCAGGTAGAGTAAACTCCATGCCGAAGGAGCAGCATGGGTCTATCAATGGATACATCAATACAATTTATTTTCGTACAATTTGGTGATATTTCTACGATAGTGGGCAAATTCATTGCCTCTTCATTCGACAGGAGAGCGGTTGTATAGATTGACCAAAGCTTCCGAAGCCTTACGGTAGCGCTCATAGTATGCATGATATGCGTTATGCGTTTCAATGTCGGGTTCGATTCTCCTTTTTTGACGGACTGTTACAGAGACTATCTCAGACAGACCCTTCCCTGAAACGGCTGAGATTGCCAATAAAGCGGCTCCATAGGTTGATGCATCGTTGTACTGCATCTTTACAATTGGCAAGCCTAAGACATCAGCAATAATTTTAGGCCAGTATCGGCTTTTTGCACCCCCTCCACAGATTCTGGCCTCGGCAATTCCCTTCCAATCCACCTCAGCCAGGCAGTCCCTTAATGAGAAAGCCACTCCTTCCTGAACGGCCCGGAAAAAGTGCGCTTTTCCATGATCTAACGTAAGGCCTGTAAAACTACCCCGCAGGTTGGGGTTCCAATGAGGAACACGCTCTCCAAGAAGGTAGGGATGGAATAGAAGGCCATCACACCCAGGCGACACCCTCTGGGATAAACTATCAATCCTAGCATAAGAAAGTTTTTTACTACTGGATGAAAAAAGGTTTCGAACCCAGAGAAGGGAGGTCGTGCAAGCGTTTGTACCAGCTTGATAGTACCAGAATGGTTTAACAGGATGCGGATAGGCGAGGCAATTTTTCCTATACCTTCCATTCCTGTTTATGACCATAACCCCACCCGCGCTTCCGAGTCGGATCACTCCGATGCTTTCATTCAGGGCACCGACGCCGATTAGTTCCGCTGCTGAATCCAAAAAACCTCTAGCGACGCAGATGCCAGGAGATAACCCCAAATCATGAGCGGCCTTACTCGTCAATTTACCTGCCATATCTGAAGGGGATAGAATCTCTGAAAGCATTTCCAGACGGAGCCCTGCCCGCTGAACGAGCTGGATGTTCCAATTCAGAGTATTGGCATCCACCAGCAGGGAGCTTACAGCGGAAGAAAAATCCGATGTTATCCTTTCAGTAAACCGGTATACAATATAATCTTTGGAGATCATGAGATGCTGAATTCTTTTTCCGCTTCTGTTTTCAGTTCTAGAACTTCCCGGTGACTTCTCTGATCACTCCATAGAATAGCAGGCCTTAGAACCCGCATGTTCCCATCCAGGAGAATGGGAGCATGGGCAGTTCCACAGATCCCAACTCCAACAATTTGAGATTTGTCGATGTTCCTTTGCTCCAACAGCCTCTTGACTGCCACACAAGTTTGACGGTACCAATCCTCGGAATTCTGTTCTACGTATCCCGGCTTGGGATAGCTTGTGGGGTATTCGGATGCGGCTGATCCTAAAGAACGACCTTTTTCGTCGATCAGCATGACCTTGACACTTCCCGTGCCGATATCGATTCCCAGGTAGAAAGGTCCGGTCTGTTTCATACCGCGCTCCTGCAGAGATTTCGTATTTCAAAGGAGACAGTGGAAAAGGCTCCGATCATCGCACCGATGTCGGTATTGCAGGAAACGAATCTGAGCCCTTCTCGATACAGCTCCGCAACGTACGTTGGATCGGCATGGTGGATACCCGATGGGATTCCCTTCGATGCGTAGGCCCGCACCACTTTGCAGGATACCCTCCCGCAAATCAGTATCCCGCCCTTTTACCGTAAGTGTGGGGCTCTATACTGTGAATCCCTTTTCTCTCAAAACACCTCAGAGAGACCGGAGACGTTTTTCCTTTTCCTCGATCAAGCGTTTCGTTTTCTCGATCTCCTGGACCAAGGATTCAATCGTTGCATTCCGGTAGAGTGTTTTTTTCCCTGCTGCAAATGCATTATAGGCTTCTACACCCAACTTCCCCAGTAACTGGGAGGCCTGATCTTCCAAGTGCTTTATCTCGAGCTTCAACAAACCTTTTTCTCCCAGCTCCTGGGCCTTGTCTTTGGCCTTTGAAAGCACATCCTTGGAAAGGGAAATCCCTTTATCGAACAGATCCTGCAGTCGTTGATTAAAATCCATATAAAAAATATACGACTCATTGACAGGCTTTTCAATTCTCCTTTATTCTCCTCCTACCACATCAAGGAGAAGATCATGAAATTTGTTTTTCTTGGCCCTCCCGGAGCGGGGAAAGGAACTCTCGCAAAACAAGCATCTGAAAAATTGAAGGTGTCTCATATCTCTACGGGAGACTTGTTTCGTGAGGCCATCCATGCGGGCACTCCTCTGGGAAAAGAAGTCCAGTCTATCCTTGCCAAAGGGGATCTAGTACCCGATTCGTTAACGATTGAGCTAGTTAAAGAACGACTCAATAAAGATGATTGTAAAGCTGGTTTCATACTGGACGGGTTCCCTCGGACTATTCCGCAGGCGGAAGCGCTTCAGGCGTTTGCAGCTCCCAGGCAGGTAATCAATTTTCTGTTGAGCGAGGAAGAAATCATCAAACGGCTTTCAGGCAGAAGGAGTTGCCCCCAGTGTGGAGCAATCTATCATGTAGTGTTTAATCCACCGGAAAAAAATGAACTCTGTGATTCTTGCGGGGTTGCTTTGATTACCCGAAAGGATGACACGATCGAAGCGATAAAAAATAGACTACAGGTTTACAATACTCAAACCGTGCCTTTGATAGATTTTTACAAGAGCGTGGGGATCCTTACGAATATCGACGCTTCTCCCTCTCCCCAGGAAGTGTTGGAAGCGTTCCTAAACTTGATCAAGAAATACAAAAAGAGTTAATTCTGCTCATACAGGTTTTTGAGAAAGCCGTCCAACTCTTCTTTCGAAAAGGCCCCAGTGCGGACGAAGACGGTGGTCACCTCCTCCAGATAGCTAGGGGGGGTCTCCACAAGGAGCATGCGGAATTTTTGTGTATCTTTGAATCCGAGGGTTAATGCCTTTGTCAAAGCATCGACACCGGATTTCTTCTCTTCCGCTTTCGTCAGAAGCACAAAAGCTTTCTCAAACCATAACCGGGGTTCTTCTTTTCTCTTTTCCAGCAGAGCATCCAGCGTCTTGAGAGCTTCTCCGTACCTTTTTTGGTCGATCAAAATCCTGTATACGACAAGCCCTGTTCCCAAATCCTCCGGTTTGCGAGCTAAATAAGGGAAAAAGTACTGAAGAGCATCGGAAAACCTCTCCCGTCGAGCTTCTATTTGTCCTAACAGTTTTAGGGTATCGAGATCCTGCGGATCGATCTCGTATAAACGACTCAAATAGATGTAGGATTGCTCATACTGTTCCATCTCATAATGAAGCACACCCAGGTTATACAGTGCGTTGGTGTTCCCTAAACTATGGGATAGCACACGGACATAGTACTGAATGGCTTCCTCTTTTTTGCCGGATTTTGCCAACCCATAGGCGATCGTTTGCAGGAGAATAATGTTCTCCCCCCTCTCGGTTTGCAAGCGGCGCAGGATTTCCAATCCTTCCTCGTATCTGCCCAACGCAAAATACACACGGGCTAGATTGAAGTTCCCTTCTGCAAGATCCGGATCGTAGGTAAGGGCCTTTTGGTAGGATTCAACCGCCTGCGCATACTTGTTCAATGAGAAATAGGTATTGCCGATGTTGTAATATTCAAGAGCTAGATTCCGCTTGATGGTTGGGGTAAGACAACTGAGAGATAACGAACATAACAGAACGATTCCCCCCACTTGTTTTCCCATCGAAATCCCCTCGAGCAACTTTTTTTAGATGCCCAAAACTGTTCGTTCGATCTTCCTCACCTGGGATCGATACAGTTCTGCAATGTTTGAACCATAGTCTGCAATTAGCTGAATGATATTTCTTGGTGAGTCTTCAGGATCAGGCCCATTCAATCGATCTCCTGCATCCCCAAGCCCCGGCAGAATGTATGCCGCGGTATTCAATACAGGATCCATCCAAAGAGTGTAGATCTTTACATTTTTCAGTGCCCGCACAATCCTCAACGCACCTTTCAACGCAGAGATCACGTTGAAGAATTGAATAGTCCTTGGAGAAATTCCCTGACTTTCCAAATATTTGATTACCGTTACCAGGCTCCCCCCTGTGGCATTCATGGGATCGGCAAATATCAGATCCTTTCCTTCCAAAGCGGAAGGATCGAAGTAGGATCGCTCCAGGTCCAGGATGTACTCCATATCCTTTTCCGATTTATGCTCATCCCGCTTGATCCGGAACAAGGCAAAGGGAGTCACATACCCTGTGGAGGAGTATTCCTGCATTTCCTTGGACATGATCATGGAGGGAAGTAAAGCCCCCCGTAACATGACACACATGACAGCGTTCTCGATAGAGTCGTCCACATCGGGGATCTTGTGTACTGCGTAATTCTGCACAGGAGAGGTAACGGGTGTTCGCACAATGAGATAGTTCTTGCTTGCGCCAGTGTCTTCTGTATAGGCAAAATTGAAAAGCATCTCATAGGCACGCTGCATGTAATATACGAACTCCTGACGTTGCGTTCGGACATCGCGGAGTTTGGCAATGAGACGGGAAGCTTGCCCGTGATTCTCCCGGGGAGTGACAAAAGAATACACCCGAATGGATGGCTCCTCCCTGGTGATTTCCTGCATCAGTTTTCCCATGGAGGTGTACAACTCGATCAATCGGGATTTCGCAGCTTTTAGCCTTGCTTCGTTCTGGGATGAGGAAAGGATCTCGAAGGCCTGTAGTGCCTCTCCGTAAAGACGATCCATTTGGGAGAGGTATGCCTTATCCTGTTCGGTCAAGAATCCATCCAGCTCACTAGCCTTCAACACAAACTTCGACATCTTTTGTGGAACCCTCCTTTTCTACACTTAGTATAGTATACCCTTAAAACCGATACTTGAATCCTAAATCGGCTCCTAATCGTAATCCCAATTCAGGTAAGACTTCCAGCATGGGAACCAGTTGGAAAAACAATTCCCAATGCCTCCCTGGAAGGAAATACAGCCCTACGGGAACCCGGGCACCGATGGTTATGTCTACATCCTCCTCGTTGAATGTCATGCCTCCGTACCCTCCTCCCCCCAGGTAGTATCGAAGGGGTGTCTGTTCGATGCTTCCATCCGCCACCCTCCAATCTCCAAAAGCTCCCAGGGTTTGTTTTTTGTCCGAGAGAGACCACGTCAGCCCCAAAAGCGGCCTTTCTTTCCAGGATAGTAGAATCCCCACCCCTGGTCCCATTGTCCCTGTGGCATTTCCTGCCAGGGAAACATACAAGCCTAACGCACTCGTTTGAAGGGGACCTTCCTCACAATGAACATGTTCAACATAGAATCCCACAAGTAGTGACAGGCACACGACAATCTTAAGAAGCCTACCCATACAACCTCCTACCAGTATGTTATTCATCTACAATACATACCATCTTCGAATTCTCCCTTTCAAGGGAGAATATCGGTTTTTGACACAAGAGCGATGATCGGATCGAATATGAGCTTTCCCCAAAATATATCTCTTTAAAGTGGCCTAGAAGTAAGAGGATCTACCAGAACATAAAAAAAGCCCGAAAAGGTACCTTTTCGGGCCACATCTCCTACGGGAGTCGAACCCGTGTTGCAGGGATGAAAACCCTGTGTCCTAACCACTAGACGAAGGAGACTTACGCTTATACTACTACAAAAAAAGCGACGTTTAGTCAAGCATTTCTTTAAGGATAGCCCAACCCAAATACAAAGAGGAGGTATCAGGCTGAAATTCCCTCTAACGGAACTGTCCATACAGGCTCAGGCTTCAAGCCTTCTTTCCGCAGGATTCGATTTGCTGCAAGAACACCTGAGGATGCCGCTGCCTCCATCAGCATGGCAGGAATCGGGAGCTTCACCCAATCTCCGGCAACCAGAAAATCATCCAATTTTTCGGAAAAAGTCGGTCGGTTCCGATACGATCCGGTGTGAAAAGCGGTGAAATTCGTGTTCATGTGAAAACTTTCCGCCCATGTCCGGAATCCCTTCAATTCAGGAAAAATTTCGACTAACTCCGCACGGAAGGCATCTTTCATCCCCTCCTCGTTACCCTGCAACTCTTTCGGTACCGCATAGCAGTGCAACTCGAACACTCCCCCTCCCTGTGCCCTGGACCAAGCCGCCGCTTCCGAATCGATCTCGTGGAACTGCGTACAGGCATCCAACACTCGCTCCCTATCTACGATGAAAAAGGGCGGGTATGGAGTCTGCAACTGTTTATCTGCCCAGATCTTATAGACCGCATATCCCTGGGAACCCTTTAGCTCCAGGAGCTGTTTCCACCACTCGGAATCTTCCTCCTGCAAAAAGGTTGACCTTGAAGCCAACCGACTGGCTGCAGGGGCATCTACCGCCAGGATCACATACGGAAACCGCTGTCCTTGCACAACATATTCCCTAGAGTTCCTTTCGATAGACTGTACCTCCTGATTGGTCAAGATCCTTGCCTGATACTTTTCCAAAAACTTAAGGGCAGGCTTGACAAGGAACTGGTAACAATCCCCTTTCAAATACTCGTAATTCACCCCAAAGTCATGGCTGAGGTAAAAGAAATGGAAACTTTTCATTAGTTCCGCCGTCGACATGAGATCGGGATCGGCAAAGAAAGCCCGTGTAAACGAGGTGAACATTGTACGCATCTGTTTGGGGATTCCCAGCCGGTCGGAAAATTGCTGAAAGGAAGTGGTATCGTACTTTTCAAAGGTGCGGTCCGGCGAGTACTTCAAGAGCTCCATCAGTTCCATCAAACAAGGGTTGAAGAGAATATCTTTGACATGAAATATCCCCTTTTTTCGCATTGCCAGCAAGTTCAATACAGGGGTAGTTTCTACATCTTTGAAGCTTAGGTGCATCCGCTTTCCATGGATGAGATACTCGGGAATAGGGGTCAAATTGTTCAGAGCCCCAATTTTTTCCAAGAAAGTGCGCAAATTGTAATACTGATAGAAGAAGGCATGGAACCCATGGTCGATCCAAGTCTTGCCCACACTGGGCAGTTCTTTCTCCCATGCTCCCAGTTTTCCGCCCAGATAGGAGTTCTTTTCGAAGACAGTGACCCGAAAACCCCGTGGGGCAAGAATGGAGGCTGCCACAAGGCCGGCCAATCCGCCTCCCACAATGGCAACCGGTACGGGACGCGATACTCTTTCAGGTAATGTAGGATCTATCCCTTCCAGTTGTCTTTTATAGGGCTGCAATTTCTTTTCTACCCATTTTTTGATGATGTTTTTCATACGGAACTACTCACCCCTTTCGGATCTCCCACCAAAGATCCCTTTTCCACATGCAACTGGTAGAAAGCACCATTTTCCAGATAGAATCGGCGCTCCGCATAGGCTGCATCCTCCTTCCATAATCGGGCCATGGAACGAACCATGAAAGGTCGTATGAGGAAAGCCATCTTACGGGCTATCTGGAACCTTTTTCGGGAAGAATGGGCGATAGTTAGCTCCGTGAGAAGAGTGTACTCCGGTGCAATAGGTGTAGCGTGAGTTTCCACAACGGAACCCTGCCCCTCGCCTTCCAGGATGGTCATTACGATGGTTCTAGGATCCGGGCAATGGAACCGTGCATCCACTTCGATGCAGATCCTATTCCAAACCCTATACGCTACCCGCAGGAAGAGAGCGTCCTCGGTTTCCTCATAGACCCGTAATCGAGCAAAGGTGTGTGGATGGAAATGCGCTCCATGCCAGGGATCCAGCCGATTTTGGATCACGTGTTCAGGGGAACACCGTAAGACCTTTTGATATACCGCAGCGATCCCCTGGGGGGGCCGATCGCAGAGATAAGGTTTTTCTGAAGACGGTTCATGCGATGGGATCTGTACCCATAGAAGGTATCCGTCATCGTATAGAGGAAGGTGGCTACCCGTGTGAGGGGAGCAACAATCGAGGGAAAGCCCGTGCCATGCACAGGTAACCCGCCCGACATCGAACCGGCCAATGGACAACGGAGCCCCCATATGGGGGCACAAATTGGAGATACAACAGAACTGGTCCTTGTTTTTTACGAGGAGCAGTTCTTTCCCATGGATAAAATGGACCTCCCGGCCTTCCTTCGAACAGAGTTTCCACTTCGCTCCGATTACGTACCAGTTACCCGACGGCTTCTGTAAAACTTTCTCCAGGCTGTTCCGTATTTTCTGTGGATCCGCGGAAATCCAATCCGCTCGCTTTTCAGCTTTCTCCTCAAGCGTCTTTAGGGGTGGGAGAGCTTTTCCCACTACAATCAGGTTTTTTGACATCTTAAGTAAAGCTTGAAAGAGAAGCGCGCGTTTGTCAAGGAGAACAGGGTATGAGCCGCACAGGATTCGAACCTGTGACCCACGCCTTAAAAGTCTGGGAAAGTACAATATTTTAATATTAAATTGCTTTAAATTATTTCTAATTTTCTTTAATCGTAAAAAAATAAAGATTTTTTCACGAATTTCGTTGAATTTTTTTAATGTAAATATAGTGACAAAAAAATAAAATGTAAATAGAATGTAAATTAATGTTCGATATTACATCACAATATATTAGATTATTTTAATATATTAATTATCTCTAATATATCTAATATTTGGAGGCAAAATGAAACCAATCGAAAACCAGCCCATTCTTAAAAAAGACAAGTATACTCCGATTCATGTTGACCAATTAAGTAAAGAATACTCTCTTGACTTTTTATATTCAGACAATCTGGAAGAAATTGAAAATGGTATTAAACAAGCATACTTAGGGGTAGAGGCTAGTATCCTGGTAATCGCTCTTGCTATCGTAAAAATAGAACGGGAGGCTTTATACATACAAGCCGGATATACATCTTTGACAGACTATCTTAACAATTCTGAACTACGACTAAAAATGCCAAAGCAAACTGTTACAACTTACAAACGTATCGGGGAAGCTTATCTCAAATATAAAAACGATCTGCAGAAATATGGTTTCATAGAAACGGGAAACTTAAATAAATTGCGATACCTCGAAGTAGCACTTGAAAGACATGAAGATAAAAACAAAGTATTTAAAATGCTAAACACAGCAACATTCAGAGAATTCCTTGAATTTGCCAAAGCCGAATCTCAAACAGAAAAATACATACCCCACACCGAAGTAAACGGTTCTGATATTCTAATAGATGGTGTAAAAGCTATCTCTATTCCAGAAACCCTTGAAGAAGGTTTAAGACAGGAGATTCAGAACTTGATCACAGAATTCTTCCGTATAAAAAAATCAGGAAACATCCCCTATCTTGTAGAAACATACGACAAGGGAGAGCAAAACGCTATAAACAACTTTCTCAAGCGGTATCGATCTAAGAAATAGACTTTAAATACTCATATCGCTGTCTAACAACTTTTGTGCAACGTTTAAGTAATTCAGCCACATCCTCTTTACGATACTTATCCCATGCATAGAGAATAAATTCATCTTCCCATTTCTCAAACGGTCTTCCTCTTTTTATCTCTTTCAAAGGTTTCATTTTTAAAAACTTTTCTCTTAACTCTTCAGGGAGAATCACAACAATATCTTTACTGTCCATTTAAACTTTAACCTCCTCATAATTATAGTTTGTAACAACTTTAAGTGGCATAATGTGGTCTATTTCGTGAATATTTCCGTCAGGGAATATGTGCAATTCAAGAAAACCTATATCGTAAAACATAGGCCTCAACTTGTGACCATACACACTTTCAGGAACCTGCAACGCTCCTGTTGTGCGACACTTCTTCCTTCCGATGCCTGCAACACAGACATAATGAACATGACCTCTGACAAAGTAGTCAGCCGTATCATGTTCATTTACTAACGATGATACCATATCCCTAATAATTTCCTTCAAAATTGGAGTTCCTTGGCCATACGCAGTGTCTGATCTTCCTACAACATGCCGAAAATTCAATTTTGTCTTACCGCATTGAAGCCGGAGCACGTCAGTTATCTTTCTTGCATTCAGCTTCTCTGCCACAACATCTTCATACTGATATGATCCTGCAACATGATACGGTGTCCCGTATGTCATGTAAAAAGATTTTGTCTGTATAATGCGTAACGCCTCAACCGCAATTTCTGCCTGTTTGAGAGTATTAGTAGTTAAATGTCCTAGCGTATCTTTCTTCCCCTCGCCGTCCACCGAATCACCGTTTACCACAACAAAATCTACCAAACCAATCTTTTGGATTTGCTCTTCATACCAACACCACAAAGGCTCTTGCGTTAAACGTGTATCATCTGACATGTACCGAGGAGGGGTTAAACCGGTCAAATGTCCACAGTGCAAATCAGAAACTACAATTCCTTTAATTATCTTATCATCTCCCACGTTAATACACCCAAAACAAATCCAGCCAAAAATGTTATGGGAACTAAGTTACTTATCTTGCGCCTCTCGGCTTCTGACTTTTGCAAGTATTTCTCTAATTCCCTCAACTGCTTCTCTTTCAGACTCTTCTCCTCTTCTAATGTCTCTAACAATTCCTTCCTCTTTTTCATCTGATCTTCTAATTGCTTCAACAATTCCTCTTTCTCGATTTTCTGTTTCTCTAATACTGTCAATTTCTGTTCGATCGCACGAATTTCCGACTCTTTGATCAGATACACTTTTTCCTGCTCTTCGGAATAGAGCAAGAAAGGCCAAAAAACCCGACATGAAACAAGAAGCAATAAGGGCAAAAATCGTTTTCCAGGACACATCAACCTCCCTCCTGCTGATTCTTCTTTAAAGTGATATTTTCAACTGCTTTAGACAGAGGGCTACCTATCAGCGCAGGGATCACCTCCGTCAAAAACACAGGAAAGAGAATATTTATAAGCCTTCCGTAAGCATCAATTTTAGAAACATCAAAAAACAGGATGTAAACTCCACACACAACCATCAGTACGAACATTAGAACTGTCGTAAATTGGAGTATGTGAATCTGTTTAATCTTAAACATATTAGTACCCTCCACACGCCTGAAAGTGCATTCCGTCATATTGCCACAAGTTAATAAATCCTCTCTTTAGAAACGCTTCTGTATACCACCAAGGAAGCCTCGAAAGTTCACCGAACGGACCTAGTTCAGGACACATATCAAAAGCTATTCCAAACCAATGAGTTGAGATTTCTTTGCTGTTTGTTTTTAACCTGGGATTAAAGCACCCGCCATACGAATTAAGTTTGTACTTTTTTAAAAAGCTTTCACCAGCGGTTTCTTTTATTTCGTATAACGCATCTACAAAAGCTTCGCCTACAAGCTTATGACACAAAACTTTTGTAACCGGTTCACCAGACCAACTCGTATAAAAAGTGAAGGGAAGATAAAAAGTTCGTAAGTTTTCTGTATACCAGACGGGATCAGTTTCTAACTTTCCGTTGACTTCTCGCACAGGGTTTCCATATACTTTTACTATTTCGTCATAACCCCAGGGTATGACATTGAGAGTCTTTGCGTTCATGTTCCCCTCCCAGTGACCATTAACGCATTTTTATTTAAACAACTTCCCCAATAAAAACATGACAATCGGCATCACTATAATCGCAATCACTTGCAGCTTCATGTCATGTCTCATTTTTTTAAGAGAAGCTTCAAACTGATCTCTTGTCAGTTGCATATTTTGTTCCTCTTTCTTTTCCTTGATATATTTCTCCAACGCTTCTTTCCCATAGCAAGTCTTATATCTTTCACTATATTTGTATGTATCAAACTCTTTCTTAAGACCATCTATTTTATCATCTAACTGATCGAGTCTTTTCGAGTGTTCTTTCAATGTTCCAACGATACCATTATCCCCTCTTGCTCCAAAGAGTATCGTCTCATACCGTTCTATCCGTTCTTGCTGCATACCTTTTTACCCCTCCCAGCGCATCTGCCCAAGATTCTGGATAGTATTTGTAATAGTTTCTAGGATCGACTATCCCCAATCTACACAGTATGTTTAATGTAACAGATGGTATCCCAACTAAAGGTAAATATAACCATCCCAGTATTCTACTCTGTTTGCTATGTCCTAGTTCATGCTTTTCCGTAGTTTTAGTTGATTGGTTGCTCAAAAAGACAATCAAACCGAAAGAAACATTGAGATTGCAACTTACTATAACTATATAATTATTGTTTTCTTTGTTTACTCTAATAACCTTTTTATTAAGAAATAATATATGATACAAAATGAACCCTATTAAGAATTGTGGCAATTCCCAGATTATATAATATATTCTAAACATTGATCCATACTCTCACTTTGTATGTTTTATCATCATAAATAGCCGGGTTATTTTCTATATCCCCATCGACTCCTATATAATTTACGACGCCTCCTATAATGTGGCACATAAAGCGTGCAACATGCGTAAGAATATCATCAGTCTCATTATATATATAACCATTGGCCGGTAAAAATACAAACGATCCGCTTGATAGTCCTAGATCAGTAAATACCGCTGCAAGTGCAGATCGTAATCCTGCACCGTTCCTTGGTGAGAACTCTCCTAATGATATACCTAACCCGCCTCCTGGTGTTATTGTTTGTCTCTTAGAAACTGAATAATAAGAACCACTAGTGCCCAAAATTGAATACATCGTTCTTTTTAAAAAATAGAATGTAGCATTATCCGTTGTTCTAAGATTCTGATTAGGAGGAGCGTATCCATTTAAACTTGATGTATCTACTCTATTAAACGCAACATTATCCGTTGTTCTAAGATTTTGATTGAATACGTACTTGCTATGTGTCGACAACAGTCTTAACTCATCTTCTATATATGACGGGAGACCATTCCATGGATTAGGAATTGTAAAAGATGTTACATATATAAAACCTGTATACTTCATGATCATTAACAAAGTATCATAATTAAGAGATGTTATACCGTGTACTAAACAAGCTCTTCTGTAAAGACTAATTTCTCTATAACTATCCTCCCAATCTCCACCTCGCAATGTATTTTCATCTGGCCAATAATTATTCTCGAAAATCACGATAATATCAGACGCATTATTAGTAAAATAAGTTTCATAGCAAGGAGCACCAGGATTTCCAATTACTGGCCAGAATCCTTTTCGGTGTGCATAAGCAGTTATTTGTTTATAGTAATTGATATGGTTAACATTGTTATCATTCGTCATTTCATCTACAAACAAGGACCGTACATGAGGATATAGCTGTCTCCAACGATCTATGTCTGTGTATACATCGTTAATATTTCTGTTAGTATAACTTGTATACACATACCCCGATACTATACCTCCTGAACCTATTATCTTTTTGATCGCTCTTCTCCAGACTCCATCTTCAACAGTCCCCGGCCCATTGTTTGGATTGATCACAACAATAGAAGGAACATTCTGATATTTCTTGAGCAAATCCAAAAATGTTTCAAATTGTGTTGACCACCCTCCCTCGCTCCACGGATAGAGATACATAGGAACTATAATCCCAGTACTTTTTTGTCTAATAGTTGCAAGTTCATTAGCTCTAAGAAAGGTATCTTCTAGTGCTTGCTCAACATTTCCGACGGAAAACAAGTCCCCCTCGTTTTTGACAGGAACATCTATAGCGGACACTTGCTGTGCACCAAAACCCCAATCTATGTGTTGTTCTTTTATTACATCGTCCCTATGCTCTCCGACATCATCGTGTCTATTCTTAAACGCCTGAACAAGCGAAACATAATTTTTACACTTCCAACTACGATTTTTCTCGATTGTCCATGAAGTATTCTCTAAATCAGGTAAATAAGCTGATACATTTCTTATATATGCATCTACAATACCAGACGTTAACCCCGCCGGCACAAGTATTTCCGCAAGTTTCATCCACCCGGATTCGGCCGGAGGAGCATTTCCAGATCCGGGGGTTCCTTTTAATACTTTTGCTTCAATATCAAACAAAACTTTAGTAGTCACATCTATATAGGTTATAGCACCTGTTCCAGGGTCCTTAAACGCCCTCTGTTTTAAGTCATAATCTTTAGTTTTTGCTCGTACCTCTAGAATATCAATGCGATCGTAAGCTTCACCATTTTCTATAGGTATTGGATTGGTGATCGTATCTACATATATCGCCGTACCGTTCGATAACAACGCAAGGCCGCTGTTTATTTTTACATTCATCGATACAGGTGTAACTTGTTGTACTTCAAGACCATGCACTATACAATCATTTGTTGTTTTCCCTATTACTTTTTGAATTATAGATATCAAATTATCAATAGATGATGTGCCTAGAAAATTAAAGTCTTCACTTTTTGCTATTTCATTTTCTGTAAACTTCGCTGTCCTTATATCCATTGCTACCTCCTGACCGATACCATATCAAACATCGCCTTAACACCTACCGGTTTTATCATGTCAAGAATCTCCTGCAAATATTGAGCAGTAATTCCAGTAAACGTACCCCCTATATGATCAATGTCAATATACGACATTTTGTTATAGTTTGTTGAGGCCTCCGGATCAGTAGATGAATAATGCAGGTTTAAATACCCACCCGCTTGTCCACCTGTACTGCGAGCAAGTAATTTAAAAGTAGGATAACTTTTTCTTTCCCCGAACTCTATCATGTCAATATCTAAAACAGCTTCAGGAACATTCATATTAGATAACTTTATTACCAAATCCGATTGAACATCTAACAGTATCCACAAGTTTTTATATTCATACCTGTTAGATGCTTTTAATATAATACCTGTATCACTGTCCTCCCACACACCCGTCGCAAAATCATAGTATTTATTATCTAAAGTTCTTTTGACAGAAACATTCAAAACATTTTGCATAACATTAGACCGTACAAAAAACGACAGTGTATAAACGCCTGGAGAAATATTTGTTAATGTCTGGTAAATAGAAGCAATGTTTCCGTTTGAATCTACTATAAATTGCATTGCCCAGCTTTCTTCAAAAGGATTTTCAGACGATCTCTGTAATACTGTGTTTCCACTTAGCTGCAGCTGCCATTCCGTACTAATTTCATTTTCAAATCTACCGTTCAACACAAGATTGTTTTCTACGAAATTTTCTAACACGTATAACTCATCTCTTGGGAAAAAATAAGAAACCACATCAAGCACCATCCATTTTGTGCCCCATACAGAGTTCATCCTTCTACGAAACAGGGAATATAACCTATTCCGTACTGATGCATCGCTTTCATTTTTAAATCTGTTCAAACCAGTGAACACCTGGAACAGATAATCCAAATATTTTGCAAACAATTTTTCAGGATCATTCGCTTTGGACACATAATCAGTATATGCAACAAGGTATTCCATCTCATTTGCGATTGCACCACACTGATAGTCGGAGCTTTTTGTAATATTGGATAGAGGGGTAAAAGGATACTTTCCCCATATTGCGCGATATTCTTTTGTGGCAGTATTCATCCACTTGGGCATTTTATTGTTTAATTCTTCTATTATACTCATGGAACGGTTACCTCAATGTTCCCTGCCCTTGCGATCTGAGAATCAGATATCAGTATGTTTCCAGTAGGCGCCGTTACAATAATATCGTAAACGCCCTGCTGCCCCATTACCACTCTCACGATCCGGTTAAGAACCACATCCTCTCCAATGCTTAATCCATTGATGTATTCTGTTATAACTTGCTTTACTAAATATTTTAGTTGCTCTTTATCTACAGAACCAGGAACCACTGTCACTGTCACAGATACATCTACGACAACTTTCACAGGAGCTATGAAACGAATCATAACGCCTGGGCATCGGTACCCCGGATTCTCTACGGTACCATCTCCCTCAACCTTTCTTTGCACTTCAGAGATTAACCATGCAGGAGCATCTCCAGAACCGTCGTCTATATACAGTGTACAATGATACACACCGTTCAACGGAGGAAAATGTTCAACTACTGTTGCTGACCGTACACCGTTAACACTTTTCGCTGCTGTTATTAATCCATGTTTGGAAACTCGACCAAGACCTAGAAGATATTCCCTAAACCTTTTTAAAAACTCATCGTCAGTTTCGTCATCCTGTCCTCCCACAATAGGATTGTAGTTAGTAACAGCATCCACTCCTGAAATCGGATACACTATTACGGATATAGCACCTGAGGGGACGTTTGAATCTTTACCTACTACTTCTGCTTGAATGGAAACCTGATTTGAAACCGTTTGGTTCGCAGGGATTTGACCTTCTTGAGTTGTAACAAACATTATGCCGCTTGAAGTCGCAATTCGTGTTCCTGATGGAATTGTAACCGAGTTAGAAGAAGGACTATTCCTCGAAAAAACAACAGTGCCAGAAGCTTTCAGCCCCCCCTTCCTTTGAATACCAAACACCGCATAGGGCATCTCCAAAAAATATTTTTCAAAGTTAACTTTTGTACGTATGTATAGTTGCTCCAATTGCCTTGCAAACGCCTCCAACATTGAAGTAAGGACACCGCCTTCGTTAAAATCCGTAACCTTGTTTTGATTAGCAATAATCCATGCCTGCATGTCTTGCATAATTGCGTTATAGGTTTTAATTTCAAAAGACATTATATCGCTCCTTTTACAGTTATAGTCTTACCGCCAATCAGCTCTACATCCAGAGCATAATACAGCTTGTCACCTTCCCCTTTTAGGGAAACACTACCGATTCTTGATATGCGAGGGTCTTGTATAACAGTATCTTTTAAATTTGAAACCAAATACACCACGGGAGCGTTATTCCTAAATGAGCTTCCAACTGTTGTTAATAGTCCATACGTGGTTAACCGGACCCTGTTTCCCAGCTCTTCACTTAGACGGTTGTTAATTGCCTGTATAACATTCTCAACGTTCGAGACAATCATAAAGTCGCCATGTTCGCCTATCAGCACATTTCCATCTGCATCTATTTTTATATCATCTCCATACGGATTGTTGAGATTTAAATCATAAACCTGATTTTCTTTGCTTGAAGCTGAAGGTATCAAAGCAGGAATTGCAATAGTTTTCCCTATTCTTGTCTTTAGATCATCATCTCCGCTCAAGTTATTATAGAGAGCGATTAGTTGCGCATACGAAGGATTTCCGTAAAATTGATTCGCCAGTTTTTCCAGTGTATCAGTGCTTTTAATAATCACTGTAGTATATCCATACACAGAAACAGCATTGGATTGTGTGATCTCTTTTGTAACTTGTACATCTTGTATGTTTTTCAACATGTTTTGAATATTAGACAATAATTCCTTGATATTTACTACTTCACTCGACGCTGCTTCTTGCGTTTTCCCATATGCAACTAGCATTGCAGTACCGGACAGCAAGTTGTTTGCGAGATCGCCAACTTCTTCCCAGTCGTTCACAAAGGTGTCCCAATAATCACCCATAATTGACTCAAGATTGTCTGGGTCTAGAAGATCGCATACCCGTTTCACAAAAGATAAAAGTCGTTTACAAGCTGAAGCTGGATATCGTATCAATGCCCCCGTCTGCTGTGCATAGCTTACAATTTGATCATGCACACTACTTGCAGCTTCAATTGCACCATCTATTTCGTTCGCAATTCTTCTCACGCTAGCAAACATATTTTTTAAAGCATTCAGCGTGCCTTGTATGTTAGTTATTAGAGACATAATCTGATTTCTGCTTAACACTGGTATGGCTTGACCGGTTTCTTTCTTCACATACCTGCCTAACGGCCGCAACCCTGTCAGTTCAATTGTGTAGCCATAAAACGTAGGCCGTTCTTTTGATCTGCTTATTCGAAAACTGTCTAATGATACTACCCAACCGTCAGCTGTCATGCCTACAACGATTCCATTTTCGTCGACAAGTTTTTCCGATGGAATTGACGACAGATCGTACATTCTAAGCTCATAGTTGTAATAGTCTTTGTACTTCGTATTGGTCTTAAACCGCATGATCCTGTCTCTGAACGCATAAATTGCGGTCTTGCCATCCATCAGCTCATCTCCCATCCCCCTGCGGTATATTTTTCTTATTTTTGTTCCTCCGGTATTCCCTGTTACAGTTATCTTAGCTGTTTCACTGCCATAATCTTCTTCAAACAAGCCTCCAAAAGTTTTAGTCCGTGATATTCTTTGCGGTTCAGATATTTCTATACTTTCTGGAGGTATCGAGAGAGTAAAAGCATCTTCTGGTTCCCAAGGTGTATTCTTATTTACTACTTCAAACAGTATTGATTTCTGCCAAATCGTTTCGCTCATACGATTATACGATTGTTCCTGTGCCCGGACCAGACAAACCGGAACCGGGGGTAACTCCCGATACATTTGTCACGTTTACCTGACCATAAGTTTTAATATGATCCACAATAACCCCTGCTATCTGTTTCCATAAATTTTCGATCCTTGTCCTCTCAGCCTGTGGGGCATCCGGATCAATGATTAAGTTTGCTATAGATTGACCTAATACATCACTATTTAACGCCATATTATGCTCCTTTCAGCTTATTAATTCCGGCTGCCGCTCCTCCATGAGGAGCGCCGCTGAATATACAAGCAGAAAGTATGTTCGGCTTCCAATTAGTTGCGTCTCCCGTTTTAATTTTTGTCCCCTCCTGGTTCTGAATAAACTCATTTCCATTTTTATCTTTCAACTTTATTCCAGATTCGTCTACGACTACCTGGTTGCCATGCCAGTCTGTAAGCTCAATCTTCTTTTCCACTTTTTTCACACTCAAACTAAATCCATTTTGATCGATTATCCTGTACTCTCCCGTTTCTTGATTATACGTGATTTCCCAACCAGCTTCTAAAACGCTTATATCAAGCTTCTCTTCGAATTGTTTAAGAAGCTTCTCAGATTCTTTTCCAAGCACATCTAATCTGGATGCGATAATAAACGCATTCTCGACTACGCCGCCAGGGAAGATAACTAATACCTTAGCTCCAACAGGCGGAAGTTTTTTTGCTCCTACTATCTTATTGTTTGCAACAGATACATACCCGTCTGCAGGCACGCCCACCTTGTAAAGCAAAATACCATTATGCAACCTTACATCGGCTGTTGAGTCAAAGTGGATTTTTTCCACCACACCCCAAATCGGATTCAATCCTGCTGATCCAACAATAGATTTTTCTGCTCGATCTAATCCTTTCTCATAAGCTGTTTGAGGTATATCAACAGGTTCTTCTTTAGGTGCTTCCCTATTGATGTATGGTTTTACACGACTTATGTGTATAACCTGGTTAAAAGGTGTTCCAGCTATGGCCT
>Ga0101944_10003979_pt1 | contig 19322 bp, 11 predicted proteins | sample DewCreD2012metaG_FD_75245 | JGI IMG/M metagenome (GOLD analysis project Ga0101944, IMG submission 75245) | Hot spring sediment bacterial and archeal communities from British Columbia, Canada, to study Microbial Dark Matter (Phase II) - Dewar... ... | reverse complement strand
GGTGCCGACGGTGCCCATCCCATCCACGTCTGACCGCCGACATCCTCCGCCCCGATAGGCCGCTCCGTTCGGAGGAGCGCCGCGTGCGGATGGTGAATCCGCCGCTACCCGCTGGTCGCGAGACGCGCCGCGCGGGGAGCCGCTTGGGCTCTCCACCGGCCAAAGACGACGGGGGTTCTCGTTTTCCTGCCTTTGGAGTTGCGTTTCTGCAAGCCGACCACGGTCGGCCGCCTGTACTGCCTGAGGAGCACACTATGATCCGTCGCGCACAACTCTTGCTGCTCGTGGGGCTTGCCGCGCTCGTGGCGCTGCCCACGTCGGCCCGGGGCGATCCCAACTTCTCGCTTCAGACGCCGGGGGAATGGCAAGCAGCGCTGGGTGGCGGGGGTGGCGGCGGCCGGGTGCTGCCGCTGGAACCGCCCGAGTGGTCGATGTACATGAACCAGTGGGCCCAGTTCACGCAGGAAGGGGAGCCATACCCGGCGACCGAGTTCCGACCCGCGGAGCTCTACGTCTACGAGGGCGAGCCCGGCGGGGGCGGCGGTGAGGTGCCCGACGGGCTCGTCATGGTCTGGGGCGGCCCGACGGCGCTGCCCGACGGCACGTACGCGAGCGCTTGGAAGTACCAGTACGGCGTCGACCCCAACCTGGCGAACTCCACCATCACGCTCTCCGTATTCGCCCCCATCGTTCGCCCCGGACCCAACGGCGTCGTGAAGATCCGCCAAATTTCGTTCGGTATCCAGGACGTCAACGGCAACATCCGCTCGTGGTACTGGAACGTCGGCCCCGGCACTCAGGTGCCGTGTAACCTGCTAATCCGCTTCACGATCGACTGCACGCAGACCGGCGTGAACGCCACGACCCCGCCGGCCGACGCGTACATGAGCCACCCGGCCTTCGACATCACGCGGGCCGTGTCGTTCATCGCCGACGAAAACGGCCAGGTGGTCGGCGGCGCCTTGGCCATCCCCCCGCCGCCGGTGCCGCACCCCGGCATCTGGAATCTCTGGCACGACATCGTCGTGCGGCCGCACTACGACCTGAAGTGGCAGCAACTTCCCGATCCGGCCTATCCGAACAACCTGTACTACGGCTGGAATGAGCCGTCCGAATGGTGGTTCGGTCCGGTCGTCGCCGATGACTGGATCTGCACGACGCCCAACCCCGTCACCGACCTGCACTGGTGGGGCTCGTACCCGAACTGGCCGTACGCGGAAGAGCCACCGGAGGTGCCGAGCCACTTCCACATCACGATCTGGTCCGATGCGTTGCCGACGCCGCAGTTCCCGTTCCCGCATCCCGGCCAGGTGCTGCACCAGATCGTTTGCCAGAACTTCACCAGGCGCTTCATCGGCTGGGACTTCGACCCGCGGACGAACCGCTGGGAGGCGTGCTGGCAGTACGACCAGGTCCTCAGCCCCCAGGAATACTTCTATCAGGATCCCGCCGGCGCCACGAACCGCTACTGGATCAGCATTGCCGCCGGCTACGGCGGCCAGCAGCCGGCGTTTCCGTGGGGCTGGAAGACGCGGCCGAAGCTGCCCGACACGACGCCGACCGCCGACGCCGTCGTCGTCCAGAACCCGGTGCAGCCGGTCCCCGGCAGCGTCTTCGGCGCGGGCTTCCCGCTGTGGTGGCCGAACCCCGAGGATTCGTGGGACATGGCGTTCGAGCTGACCACCGGTGGACAAAGCACGGTCAAGTGGCACCAGCCGCCGCAGCTCGATCCGCTCGGTCTGGATGTGAACGCTTCGTGGGCACCGCCCGCCGCGCCGTACATCCTCGCCGACGATTTCCTGTGCACCCAGACGGGTCCGATCACGCAGATCCGCGTGTGGGGGTCGTGGTGGCACGACCTGCTGCCGGGCGACCCGCTCAACGTGACGTTCACGCTCAGTCTGCACGCGAGCTTACCGACCGGCAATCATCCGGGGCTGTTGCTCTGGACACGCACCTACCCGCCGGGCTCGTTCCAGGCCGTCATGTTCAGCCAGGGACAGGAAGGCTGGTTCAGCCCCCCGAGCGAGTACGAACCCTTCGGTGACACGCTCTGCTTCCTGTACACCTTCGATGTGCCCCCGGGCGAGTTCATTCAGGAGGGCACACCAGAGGCCCCGAGAGTGTACTGGCTGGATGTTCAAGCCCAAATCCCGGCCTCCCCTCTGCCGGCGTTATTTGGCTGGAAGACTTCTTTTCAGCACTGGAACAACGCGGCCGTTTTCGGCCGGGGCGTGGAGCCGTACCCGGGACCTTGGCAGCGACTCCAGTATCCGCCCAACCACCCGATGTATCCGCAGTACATCGACCTGGCCTTCGAGATCGTGGGCGGGGGCGGCCCGTCGATGCCGAAGTGGTCGCAGCCGCCGGTGCCCTACTCGTCCCCGCGCCTCTTCAACGGCTGGGACCAGATCTCGATGTACGGGCAGAAGCTCGCGGCCGACGACTGGGTCTGCCACGACGCGGGGCCGGTGACGGATCTGCATTGGTGGGGCTCCTTCATCGGCTGGCATGAGCCGTTTCCACCGCCGCTGCCCGACGCGTTTGCGATCACGATCTGGACGGACGTGCCCGCGGGCGTGGGCGGGGCTGACTTCAGCCACCCGGGCATCTGCGTGCACCAGGTGCTCTGTACCGACTATCAGTGGGCGTTCGCCGGCTGGGACATCGACCCGCGCGGTGGACCCGCGGTGCCGCCGGAGACCACGTTCGAGTTCGCCTGCTTCCTCGACCGCTCGCAGTGGTTCTGGCAGGAACCGGGCGAGCACATCTACTGGGTGAGCATCGCGGCCGTCTACAACATCGGTGTGCCGCCGTACCCGTTCGGCTGGAAGACGCGGCCGCGCGTGGACTCGCCCGCGCCGGATGACGCCGTCGCGATCTTCGACCCTGCCGCGCCGGTGACCGGCAGCGTCTGGGTGAGCGGCGCGCCGCTCTACTGGCCGACACCGAACCAGTCGTGGGACCTGGCGTTCGAGCTGACGACGCAGCCGACCGGACCGGTCCGCGACACCGTCGTGTGCGAGCCGCAGGGCGCCCTGAACAACCCCTTCCATCCGCCGACCTACTGGTACGACGTGACACCGGGCGCGTTCGGCCGCTGCGACTTCCATGTGCAGGTGTTCGACCCGAACCCGGCCAATTACACCAACGTGGTCGCCCCGGCGACGTGGGTGTTCGCCGTCCACCCCGATCCGCTCGGCAACTGGTGGGCGTCGTGGTGGGATCCGGACTGCGACAACGCGATCTTCGCGACGTTCCGGTTCCAGTTCGACCACCGCGGTCCCAGCACCTGGGGCGACTGGACGACCACCATCTCGGGCACCGGCGACCCGAACAACCAGGTGATCGACCGCGCGGCCAACCACGCGGGCGAGCCGGACGGCTTCGGCTACCGCGTCCACGTGCCGCAGCCGCCGGCGGCCGTGCTCTACAAGTGGTTCCAGCCGCCGACGCAGTCCCCCGACTTCCCCGGCATGTTCTACGGCTGGAACGACTTGTCCGCGTATTGGGGCCCGCGGCTGGTCGCCGACGACTGGAAGTGCCACGACAGCCGGCCGGTCAGCGGGATCACCTGGTGGGGCTCGTACCTCGGCTGGCAGGGCCTCGAACCGCCGCCCGATGCGCCGGCGTGGTTCCACCTCGGTCTGTGGACGGACGTGCCGGCCCAGCCGGACGGCCTGTGGAGCCACCCGGGCGTGCTGATCCGCGAGTGGTTCGTGCCCCGCAGCGAGCTCAACGAGCGGGCCGTCGGGATGGACTTCCACCCCGACTGGGGCCGCGAGACCTGCTTCCGGTACGAGCTCAACTTGCCGGAGAACGAATGGTTCTGGCAGGGCGACACGCGGCGCGTGCTGTGGCTCAGCGTCAGCGCCGGCTACGGCCCGCCGTGCAACGGCGACTTCGACGGCGATGGCGACGTGGACCTCGCCGATCGAGACGTGATGATCAGTTGCCTGATGCCGCCGCCGGCATACATCTGCTGGCGCGCCGATCTGAACGGCGACGGGCTCATCAACGCGGCCGACCTGGCGATCTTCAACTGCCAGCTCCAGCGCGCCTGGCCGGACCCGGCCTGCTGCCAGAACCCGATCGTGATCGTCGATCACTACTGGGGCTGGAAGACGCGCCGGCCGCACTGGAACGACGACGCGGTGCGGGTGTTCGAGCCGACGCCGCCGCGCTTGTTCCGGTTGCCGTTCCTCGAGGGTCAGCCGATCGAGACGCCCGAGGGCTCGTGGGATACGGCGTTCGCCCTGCTGACGCCGTTCCCGCCGCCGCCACCCTGCCGCGGCGATACGGATTGCGACTATGACGTCGACTTCGACGACATCGACCCGTTCGTGGCGGCGCTCAGCGGTGAAGCGGCTTATCTGGCGCAGTACCCGTGGTGCCGCTGGCTGAACGCGGACTGCGACGGCGACGGCGACGTCGACTTCGATGACATCGACCCGTTCGTCGCCCTGATCGGGTCGCCCTGTCCGAACCGGTAAGCGCACGAAGAGAGGGGAAGTGTAGGCAGGCGGCCGGCGGCTCGGAGCCCCCGTGGCCCGGGCGCCGGCCGCCGTCGCGCGCGGGCCCCACGATGCTACAATCCGCGCCGTGGATGTCTTTGACTGCATCCGCACCGATCCGCGTCTTGCAGAGCTGACTCGGCTGCTCGTGGACGGCGGGGGGGCCGTTGCGGCCGAGGGGCTGTGGGGATCCGCCGCGCCCATTCTGGCCGCGTTGGCCGCCCAGGCGTTGGAGCGTCCGCTACTGCTGGTCACGGCGCACGCCGACGACGCGGATGACTTGCGCGACGACCTCCAGACCGCGCTCGGCACCGCCCCCGACCTGCTTCCGCAGCTCGAGACGCTCGCGCCCGATTCCGCCGGCGTCGACGAGCTCGCCGCCGAGCGCCTGCGCCTGTGCCTGGAACTGCGGCCCGTCGCCGGAACGTCCGCGCCGCGTGCCGCGCCGCGGCTGATCGTCGCGCCGATCATGGCGCTGATGCAGCCGGTGCCCACCGCCGCCGCCCTGGCGGCCCGCTCGTTCACGGTGACCGTCGGCGCGCCGCTCGACATCGACTCCTTCGTCCGCTGGCTCGCCGAGCACGGCTTCCAGCGCTGCGACGCGGTCGAGGTCCCCGGCGATTTCGCCCGCCGCGGCGGCATCCTCGACGTGTACCCCAGCGGCCACACCGACCCCCTCCGCATCGAGCTCTTCGGCGACGAGGTCGGCTCGATCCGCCTGTTCGACGCCGGCACCCAGCGCTCGTCTCACACGCTCCAACAGGTGCAGATCCCGGCGCTGCGCGGCGCCCCCGCCGACGGCGGCGAGGCGGCCGCGACCGACTCGTTCCTCGCGCACCTGCCGCCCGACACCCTTGTCGCGCTGCTCGAACCGACCGAGATCCAGGAGCTCGGCCGCACGTTCCTCCAGCGCCTCGGCGAGCGCGTCGGCCTGATCCCCGCCGAGGCCGTCCTCCGCCGCGCCGCCGACTTCGCGCAGCTCCACCTGCACCGCTTCACCGGCGTCGCGGCCCGCGCCGTGCGCTTCGACTCCGGCAGCCTGCCGCACTTCGAGCCCCGCGCGGCCGAGGCCCTGCTCGCGCTCGGCGAGCTGGCCGCCGAGCACGACGCCGTCGTCCTGTGCGACAACCGCGCCGAGGAGCAGCGCTTCCGAGAGCTGCTCGATCAGGCCGCGGCCGGGCAGCTCCCGGCCGCGCCGGGCACGGCGCCCGAGCGCTCAGACGCTTCGGCTCCGCCCCGGGACGTCGCGGCCTGCCGCCACCTGGCCCGCGTGCGGACGGCGCTGGGCATCCTGCACCACGGCTTCCTCTGGGGCCGCCGGGCGTTCGTCCCCCATCACGAGCTGTTTCACCGCTACCGCCAGCGGCGCACGCTGCGGCGGGTGCAGGCCGCCCGCCCGCTGGACAGCTTCTTCGACCTCCAGCCCGGCGACCATGTCGTCCACCTGCTGCACGGCATCGGGCACTTCCACGGGCTCAAGACCCTCGAACGCGCCGGCCGCACCGAGGAGTACCTGGCCATCGAGTTCGCCGACCACGCGGTCGTGCATGTCCCGGTCAGCCAGATCCACCTCGTGCAGAAGTACATCGGGAGCATGCGCGGCCGGCCGAAGCTGAGCAAGGTCGGCGGCAGCGGCTGGAAGCGGGCCAAGGAACGCGCGGCCGAAGCCGTGACCGATCTGGCCGCCGAACTGCTCGCCGTGCAGGCCCGCCGCGCGACGGAGCCCGGCACCGCCTACCCGGCCGACACGGCCTGGCAGCAGGAGTTCGAGGGCTCGTTCCTGTACGAGGAAACCCCCGACCAGCTCCGCGCGCTGGCCGAGATCCGCGCCGACCTGATGCGCCCGCAGCCGATGGACCGCCTGCTGTGCGGCGACGTGGGGTTCGGCAAGACGGAGCTCGCGCTGCGGGCCGCGTTCAAGGTGGTGGAGTACGGCCGGCAGGTGGCGGTGCTGGTGCCCACCACCGTGCTGGCCGAGCAGCACCACCAGACGTTCCGCGAGCGGCTGGCGGACTACCCGTTCTCGGTCGAGGTGCTGTCGCGGTTCCGGACGCCGGCGGAGCAGAAGCGCATTCTCGACCGGGCCCGCCGCGGGCAGGTCGACATCCTCGTGGGGACGCATCGGCTGCTCTCGCCCGACGTGCAGTTCGCCGACCTGGGGCTGCTGGTGATCGACGAGGAACAGCGCTTCGGCGTGGAGGCCAAGGAACGACTCAAGCGGCTGCGGGCGACGGTGGACGTGCTGACGCTGACGGCCACGCCGATCCCGCGGACGCTGCACATGGCCATGCTCGGCATCCGCGACATCTCGTCGCTGGGCACGCCGCCGGTCGACCGCCGCGCGATCGTCACGCAAGTGCGGATGTGGGACTACGCCCTGATTCGCGAGGCGATCCTGCGCGAGCTCAACCGCGACGGCCAGGTGTATTTCGTCCACAACTTCGTCCGCGACATCCACACCGTCGCCAACCACCTGCGCGCGCTGGTGCCCGAAGCGCGCTTCGTGGTCGGGCACGGCCAGATGCCCGGGCACGAACTCGAGGAGGTCATGCTGCGGTTCTTCCGCGGCGAGGCCGACGTGCTCGTCTCGACCAACATCATCGAGTCGGGCCTCGACGTGCCCACGGCCAACACGATCTTCATCAACCGCGCGGAGCGGTTCGGGCTGGCCGACCTGCACCAGCTCCGCGGCCGCGTCGGCCGCTCGCGCCACCGCGCGTACGCCTACGCGCTGCTGTCCCCGCGGCATCCCCTGAACGAGCAGGCCGCGCGGCGGCTCAAGGCGTTTGAGCACTACAGCGACCTGGGCGCGGGCTTCCAGATCGCGATGCGCGACCTGGAGATCCGCGGCGCCGGCAACATCCTGGGCGCCGAGCAATCCGGGCACATCGAGGCCGTGGGGTACGAGCTGTACTGCCAGCTCCTCGAGCAGGCCGTCCGCCGGCTGCGCCACGAGCCCGCGGTCGAGTTCCGCGCGGTCAACCTCGATCTCGGCGTTACCGCCCACGTCCCGCGCAGCTACATCCGCGCCGACCGCCAGCGGATGGAGGTCTACAAGCGGCTCACCGCCTGCCGCTCGCTCGCCGACGTCGGCGTGCTCCGCGACGACCTGCGCGACGCGTTCGGCCCGCCGCCGGACGACGTCGAGATCCTGCTCAAGCTCGCGGAAATCCGCATCCTCGCGCAGCCCTGGGGCATCCGCTCGCTCGTGCGGGTCGAGCCCGATGTGGTATTCGCGATCGATGATCTCCAGAAGGTGCAGCCCCTGCTGGCGGACGGCCCCGGTTCCCCGCGCGTGCCCGACCCGCAGACGATCCACTGGCGCCTGCCGAAGCGCCTGCTCGAACCCCGCGCGCTGCTCGACGTGCTCCGCAACCAGCTCAGCCGCCAATTCGGTGACGGGGAACGCAAGAAGGGGGACGGAGAGCGGGAGGCGGACCGGCCCTGAAACCGGGCGCCGCCGCGCAACACGCGGCGGCCGCCGGCCCGCGCGCAGGACTCACGCCGGGGCCGACCCAACCGCCGCCCCGTCCGCACACCCGTAGGCGGCCGGCGGGCCGACATGCTCGGGCCACAGGCCGCGCTCGAGCAAGAACGTCCGCACTTCCGTGCACAGGTGGCACTTGTCGGCGTAGCCCTCGGGCGCCGCGCGAAAGCCGTATTCCCGCGCTCGCTCGTACAACGCATAGCTGCCGCCCGCGACCACCGCCGACACGACCGGGTGCCCGTGCCAGCCGGCCGCGAACTGCGCCCACGCCGCGGCCACATCGGCCACGACACCGGGGGATACCGGCGACGCCCCGCATGCGGCGCGCTCCGGCGCCGGCGACGAGCCACCATCCCGCGGCGCCGCAGATGAATCCGGCGGCAGCGCCAGGCGGGCGAGGACGATGCCCGCGCACAGCCCCGGGAACACGTGCCCGGCCGGGTCGATGTGAATGTGCCGGCTGCCGAGGATGGCGTCTGCGCACCGCTGGCCGCGGAATGCCTCGACCGGCTGCCGGGGCAGAAGCGGGCCCAGCTCGCGGGCGGCGCGGCCGGTCAGCCGATCCGGGTGGCGGGCCTGACTGGCGCGCCAGGCGGCGGCGCGCTCCGCGGCGGGCGCGCCCCGCAGCTCCTGCGGGTGCTGGAAGAAATCCCACCAGCGGACGACGACGCGGCCGGGGCCGAGGACTTCGCGGGCGCGCGTCACGCACCGGCGCACGCGCTCGAACGGGACGTGCTCCTGGTGATACACGTCGCTGCTGACGACGAGCCGCGTCACGCCCAGCGCGGCCAGCTCCTCCAGCCGGGCACGGGTGATCGCATCGTCCACGGCCCACGACGCGTTGGTTTCGAGCTTCTCCAGCGGGCTCAGGCCGGCCGCGCGAGCACCGGCCAGGATCGCGCGCAGCCGCGGCCAGTCGAGGCAGGGCTCGCCGCCGGCGAGGTGGATGCGCATCGTGCGGCCGTGGGCGGCGGCCAGCGCGTCGAGCCCGCGCCACAGCGCGAGAGCCCCGGCGACGGTCATCTCGCCGCCGCCGGCGTCGGGGCCGCCGTGCACGTAGCAGAAAGCGCAGCGGGCGCTGCACCGGTACGTCAGCATCAGGCCCGCGAACTCCCAGACGGCGGGGGCGAGCGCGGCGGGGTCGATCGGGCACGGCGCCTCCGGCGGCATGCGCCGGATTGTACTATCGCCGGGGGGCTGCAACCGAGCCCGAGCGGTAGAAGAATGCGCACGAAGCGGTCAGCCGGCGGCGGCGGAACGGGTGAGGAGCCGGACGTGGTAGATCGCGACTTTGGCCGTAATCCAGAGGCGGACGCGCGGGAGCGTCCGTACCCAGGCGGGCAGCGGCGCCAGTCCGCCACCGAACGCTGAGAGTTGGCCGAAATAGCGTTCCACGGCCCGGCGCCGCCCATAGCAGGGTGGAACTCCGCCGGCCCACAGCTGGGCGGCCAGCAGTCGGGACCACGCTTGGTAGTGGTTTCCCCGGCCGGCGTTCGCAGGCAGCGGCGTGAACAGCAGGGCGCCGCGCGCGCTGACCGCGTCGTACAGCCGACTGTCATCGTAGTTCCCGTCGGCCAAGACCACACCCCCCAGCGTGGCGGCGGCCACCAGCTCCCGCGCGCCGCCACTCTCGCCCGCGTTCAGCGGCGTGACGCGAATGTGCGGAAAACGCCCATCCTCCGTGACCAACGCGTGCAGCTTGTAGCCCCGCGCGAAGCCGCCGCTGCACCGCCCCGGCCGGGCATCGGCGTCCGTGGAGTCGGGACCCACGGGAAAGGCACGCCCATCCAGGAACATGAACGCGGTCGGGACATCACTTTGCGCCAGACGCGGTTGAACCGCCGCCACGAGGCTCGCGCACCGCGCGCCGCGCAGGCGGCGACAGAACTGCGAGCGGGACGGCAGACGCCGTGGTCGAAACACCGAACCGTAGTGCTCGCGCTGCGCGGCCCAACACCGCGGCCGATCATGCCACACTGTCCAGAAGTACATCGCGACGATGAGAACATCCGAGTACACCGTCCGACGCCCCGCCCGCGGGGTAGCCTTGTCGACCGCCTGGATGGTCGAGTACAACACCTTCCACTCTGCGCTGCTCATCGCGAAACCTCCATGTTCCTGACACCACAGGAAGGCGGTAACGATAGCAGCCATCTCGATTTGCGCAATGACGGAAAACCGTCGCGCGCATTCTTCTGCCGCTCGGGCTCGGGTGCTGGCCCCTCGCTGCCGCTCGGGCTCGGACGGCGGATGCCCCTCGCTGCCGCTCGGGCTCGGAGGGACGGGGTCGCGCTCGACCTCAAGTGGGCGGGCGCGGACCGGCGGCCGGATGTTTGACGCCTCCGCGGCACCCGGCTAGGCTGCTACGTGCCCGGGCGACGGGCGCGTCGGGATGCGTCGGTCGCGGCCGGGGGTTCCGGATGGTGGCGGGTTCTGCGCCGAGGTCCGGCGACGGGGCTACGCACACCGCGTCAGGGTGACTCTCTTGAAGCGCATTTACGTCGGCAACCTGTCGTACAACACCACGGACGAGGGGCTTCAGGCGGCCTTCGCGGCCTTCGGTACCGTCCGCAGCGCCGCGGTCATCATGGATCGCGAGACCGGCCGTTCGCGCGGCTTCGGCTTCGTCGAGATGGACAACGACGACGAGGCCGCGGCGGCGATCGCTGCCCTCAACGGATCGCAGCTCGACGGCCGCGCACTCACGGTCAACGAGGCCCAGCCGCGGGCCGACCGCGGGGGTCGGGGCGGCGGCGGCGGGCGCGGCGGCGCGGGCGGCGGGCGCCGCGGCGGCGACCGCTGGTAATCCCGCTCTTCCAAACGCGGCAGCCGGGCGCGGCGGCCGTGCGGCCGGCCGGTGCGAATCGCTCGGGCCCGGCACTCCGCCCGGCGCGGGCCGACGGGCGCAGGCTCGAATGCTGCGCTGCGCGGTGAGAGCATGCCGCTCGACGGGCTCTTCCTCGACATGTACGGCACGCTGACCGGCGGCGACCGCGCCGCCGTGGAGGGCACGTGTGCGGCCGTGATCCGCGACACCGGGCTCGCGCTGGCGCCCGGCGATCTGGCCGTCACGTGGGGTGAGCGGTTCTTCTCCGACCTCGAGCAAGCCCACGGCGAACGCTTCCTCACGCTCCGCGCGCTCGAGGAGCAATCGCTCGTGCGCACGCTGGCCGCGCTCGGGCGCGCAGTCGATCCGCGCGGCTATGTACAGCGGCTCGTCGATTACTGGTGCGCGCCGCCGTTGCAGCGCGAAGTCCCGGAGTTCCTCGCCGCATGCCCGGTGCCCATCTGTATCGTGTCGAACGCGGACACGGCCGACCTGGCGGCGGCGATCGCCCACCTTGGTCTGCGCGTGGCGGCCGCGGTCACGTCCGAAGAGGCGCGCTCGTACAAGCCCTTGCCCGCCATCTTCGAGTTGGCGCTGGCCCGCACCGGCTGGCGACGCGACCGCGTGCTGCACGTCGGCGACTCGCTCCACAGCGACATCGGCGGCGCGCGGGCCGCGGGCCTGCGGTGCGCGTGGGTCAACCGGGCCCACCGCATCCACGACATCGGGACCGACGACCCGGACCACGAGGTCGGCGACCTGCTCGAACTTCTCCCGCTCCTCGCGCGCGACGGGTGAGCCTCCCGCCGCGCGGTGGAACCGGCCGCTTTATCGGACGAAGCATCATTCGGTTTGCGGTCGCCCGCCGCGGCCGGTATTGTGGATATGCTGGTATGGTGCGTTGGGAAGGTGAGCACGCCCGCTCAAACTCGAGGAAACCCATGATCACGCTGCGCCGGGCTCTGGTGGGGGTTCTGTTCCTTTCAGCTTCCGTTGCACTCGCCGCGGACTGGCCGGACGTGTTCCGCGCCGCGCAGCACGGAGACGTCGGCGCCGTGTGGGAGCTGCTGGCGGCCGGAGCGGATTCGAACGCGGCCAATGCGGAGGGGATGACCGCGTTGCACATCGCGGCCTGGTGGCAGCAGCCGGAGGTCGTGCGCGCGCTGCTCTCCGTCGGCGCGGATGTCCACGCCCGTGATCTGCGCGGCCGTACGCCGCTGCATTATGCGGCCCTGGGCGGCGAGAAGCACGCGCTGGCGCTGCTGCTCGCGGCGGGGGCGGACGTGAACGCGGTCGATGCGCAGGGCGAAACGCCGCTGCACCTGGCGGCGCGCCGGTTCAAGGGGCAGGCCGTGGACACGCTGCTGGCGGCCGGAGCCGACGTCGCGGCCCGCAACGCGCGCGGCCAGACACCGCTGCACGTCCTGGGCTCGGCGGCCCGCGATGATGAGGGGGTCGCGGCGGAGGTCGACGCACTGGCCGCGGTGCTGATCCAGCAGGGAGCGGATCCGGGCGCCGAGGATGACTCGGGCGCGCGGGCGTGGCCGCGCGAATCGGTGCCCGGCGCGCGTCAACCGAGCGGGTATCCGCCGTACGACACGGGGGCGGGGAATATCGCCCAGCGGCTGCTCGACCAGCAGACGGCCTACCCGGCGATCTGCCGACGGTACGACCTGGGGCCGACGGTACAGAACCGGCGCATCTACGCGGTGAAGATCACGGACCATCTGGACGTCGAGGAGGACGAGCCGGAGTTCCGCTGGGTGGCGAACATGCACGGCGACGAGGTGGTGGGCTTGATGATGACCCTCAACCTCATCGACTACCTGCTGGTCAATTACGGCGTCGACCCGCGGGTGACGTACCTGGTCGACAACCTCGAAATCTGGATCGTCCCCTCGATGAACCCGGACGGATACCAGCTCGTGCAGCGCAACAACGCGAGCGGGGTCAACTTGAACCGCGACTTTCCCGAGGGCTACGTTAACGAGCCGAACACCACGACCGGCCGCGCGCCGGAGACCGCCGCGATCATGAACATGGCGTTCGCGCGGTCGTTCACGCTGTCGGCGAATCTGCACGGCGGGGCGCTGGTGGTCAACTATCCGTTCGACAACAACGGGCTGGGCTCGACGTACTCGCCCACGCCGGACGAGGACCTGTTCGTGTACATCAGCGAGCAGTACTCGCAGCACAACCCCCCCATGTGGAGCAGCACCGAGTTTCCGCACGGCATCACCAACGGCGCGGCCTGGTACTCGATCACCGGGGGGCTCCAGGACTGGAGCTACCGGTACATGGGCTGCAACGACGTGACGATCGAGCTCGGCAACACGAAGACGCCGGCGTTCTCGACGATCCCGACGTACTGGTCGCAGAACCGCGAGTCGATGCTGGCCTACATGGAGACGGCGTTCATCGGCGTGCGGGGGCTCGTGACCGATGCGGCGACGGGCCAGCCGCTGGCGGCGACCGTGCAGGTCGTCGGACGCGATCACAACGTGTACACCGACCCGGACGTGGGCGACTACCACCGGATGCTGCTGCCGGGCACTTACCAGTTGCGGTTCACGGCGACCGGCTTCGATCCGGTCGTGCTGCCGGTGACGGTCCCGGCCGGCGCGGCGACGCGGCTGGATGTGGCGCTGGTCGGGCCGCCGTTCATCACCTACCCCAACGGCGGCGAGACGCTGACCGTCAATCAGCCCGTCACGGTCACCTGGCAGGGCGCGGCGACGGCCCGGTTCCAGGTGCAGGCGACCGCGAACTACGGCGACCTGACGGTGACGACCGACGGGTTTGAGCGGACGACGCTGGGCCCGGACTACACCACCGGCGGGAACCTGCCGTGGGTCACCGCGACCGGCACGGTGCATGGCGGCACGTACGCCGCGAAGGCCGGCGCGATCACGCACAGCCAGCAGACCTGGATGCAGCGCTCGGCCGGTCCCGGCGCGCTGAGCTTCTGGTACCGGGTCAGCTCCGAGGCCAACTACGACTGGTTCAACTTCTACATCGACGGGGCGCGCGTGATCCACGCGTCGGGGACGACGGGCGCGTGGACGCAGTACACGACCACGCTGGGCCCCGGCACGCACACGCTGAAGTGGGAGTACGTCAAGGACTACAGCCTGAGCAGCGGCTCGGACACGGTGTGGATCGACGATCTTCAGATCGTCGACGATCAGACGGTCTGGACGACGCTCGTCGAACAGACGGAGCCGGGTGTGCTCTCGGCGGCCTGGGTGCCAGCGCAGCCGAGCACCGCGTGCAAGGTTCGTGTGCGCACGAACGCCGGCGGCGGGCAGTATGGCGTGTGGGACGAGAGTGACGGGGTGTTCACCGTGGCCGCGGGTCCGCAGTGGCCGCGGGGCGACATGAATTGCAGCGGCGCGGTGGATTTCGACGACATCGATCCGTTCGTGCTGGCGCTGTCGGGCGAAGCCGCTTACGCCGCCGAGTACCCGAGCTGCCGTTGGCTCAACGCGGACTGCAACGACGACGGCGCCGTGGACTTCGACGACATCGACGCGTTCGTGGCACAGATCGGCGGGTGACGTCCCACGGCGGGCCGCCGCGCGCGCTCGGAACCGGGACCCCCCGCGCGTCGGGCCGCTTTCGAGCCGGCTGCTAGAACGTGAAATCCGCCTCGGTGAACGGCGGGTTCAGCTCGACCTTGGTGTATACGTAGCTGCCGAGCAACTCGCGCTCCGCCGCGTCCGCGTACGAGTAGATCGCGACGGGCAGCAGCCACTCCTGGTCGATGTGCAGGACCATGCGGGCGTCCGGGTACGCCCCCGCGGGCCCCACGTACGGCAGATTGCGGATCAACTTGAACGTGGGGCGTGCGTCGATCTCGCCCGTGCCCCCGTACTTGAGGTCGAGCACCCCGCGCTCGGCCGCGAGCGTGTTGTACTTCATGAGCAGGTCGTACGCCGCGCGGAAACCGAACTCGTCGATGCCGCGCCGGCTGGACTTCTTCGCTTCGGCTCCGTCGACGAGCACCTTCACGTCGCTGACGAACAGCCGCGCGATCGCGCCCGCCGGCTCCACGCGCGCGACCTTCTGGCCGTTCTTGTCGACGTACTCCGGGCTGTCCGCGTACAAGGCCCGCCGGGCCTGGTCCGCATTCTTCAGCCACAGCATGTACACCGTGCGCGGCGACTCGCGGTAACGAACCTCGATTTCCTGCACTTCGGAGATGCCGTCGGGCAGCAACTCCTGCTTGATGAACACGCACCGATACGCCCGCACCTCGCGGTCGTAGCGTTCGATGCCGCGGCGGACCAGTTCCATGGGGTCGCGTTCGGCGAGCGCGGCGAGTTCGGCCCGTTCGGGGGTGAAGTCGCGGGCGGGCTTCGCCGGTGAGGCGGCGGGCGCGCTAACGGAGCGCGCGAGGTGGGCGTCGAAGCTGGACACGAACCAGATCGCCGGCGGAGCAATGAGCAGCATTGCACCGGCAGAGTAGAAGAGGCCGCGGCGAGTCTTCATAGATTGAGAAACCTCAGGACCTTATGCAACGGCCACCGCCGAGCCCCGGGACATTCATCCCATCGGCTCGACCTGCTACCGCCCCTTGAGGCGGTCCCGCGCCGACCGAGGCACAGGGTCTTGTACCACGCTGGTGCGGAATTGTAGCAGTACGGGAGCCTCCTGCAACCGTTTTCCGCACATTCCCGGACCAGAGAGGTTCGCGATAACCGTGGGCCGTCAACACCGGTCGGCGGCCCAGGCCCGCAGGCGGGCCTCCAGCGGACGCCGGTCCGGCTCGAACTCGAGCGTGTGCGCGGCGTCGCCAAGTAACGCGACATCCGGGGGCGTGGCCCCCACCCGCTGGAGCCAGTTTCGCGCGGCGTTGTTGCGGACGATGCGCTCGCGGCCGGCGAGCAACGCGGTGGTTCGAGCGGCGAGGCTGCCGGGCCGCGCCCGCCGGATGCGGCGGTCGAGGCGGGCAGACTGGTAGAGGAACCGGGCGGTGGCGTGCGTGAGGCGCAGCGGGTCGCCGGAAATGAAGGCGCGTCCGGCGGGGTTGTCGGTGAACAGCGCCGGGTCGCTGAGGGGGATCTCGATGCGGGTTGTGGGGCGGGTGAGGAGTGCCGCGGCAATCCGCAGGCGCCCCACCCACCCGACATCGATCAGCGGAAAGAGCCCCGGCGCGATCAACAGCAGTCGACGCACGCAGGCGGGCCGCGCCAGGGCCCACGCGGCTGCGAGCTTGCCGCCCCAGCTCACGCCGACGACGTCGAGGGTTCCGCCGTGCTCGCCGCGGGCCGCGTCGGCGAGGTCGTCCAGGTCCGCGAGCCAGCGCTCGGCGGCCCGTACGTCGCCCCGGTCGGCCTCGTTGAGCCCGCTGCCGCGGCGGTCCACGAGCAGCACCGCGGCGCCGTGCTCAGCCAACACGGATGCGGACCACTCGAACCAGGCGCCGTGCGACTGGATGCCGTGGAGATAAAGAATCGTGCGCGGGGGGTGGTTCGGGCTGGGCGGCCAGTAGCGACCCTGGAGCACGTAGCCGTCGCTGGCCGTCCAGGTGCGGAACTCGGGCGGTCGAAGTGGGGCGTGCATCCGCAGGGGCTACAGCTCGTGCTGGTCCAGCACCTGGAACTTGCGCTTGGTCAGCACGCGCACCGCCCCCTGCACGTCGTCCACCTGGATCACCAGGCACGGCTGGTGCTCCTGCGTGCGCCAGACCGTGTAGACGTAGTTGATGTTCACCTCGCCGCCGATGAGGGCGCTGCAAATCTCGAGGATGCCGCGCTTGCCCGCCGGCAGGGCGACGACCACCACCTCGCTCTCGCTGAGCGCGAAGCGGGCGTCGCTGAGGATCTGGTGCGCGGTGTCCGGGTCGTCCACGAGCAGCCGGACGATCGCGCAGTCCACGGAGGCGTCGACCGAGAGCCCGAGGATGTGAACCGGTTCGTCCTCGAACAGGCGCGTGATGCGGAGCAACTGCCCGACGCGGTTCTCGAGGAAGATCGATAGTTGGCGGCAGCAGGGATACTCGCTGCCCTCAGCCGTCTGGAAAGGTTCCACGTTCATGCAGCCACTCGATACGAGCCGAAGGGGCGGAAATCTCCAAACGTAGATGTAGGTTAGCTTTACGTGCCGGAGCTGTACAGCGCAAAATGCGGCTTTCAGGCACCGCGCGGGTGAAGTCGTCATGGGCGCCCCGTTTTCCTTCCTGCAACCGGCCCTGCTGTGGGGCCTGTCCGCGATGCTGCTGCCGATCCTGATTCACTACCTCTTGCGGCCGCGCCCGCGGCGCGTCCGCTTCCCGGCGCTCGCGCTGCTGCGGGGCGCGATCGTCGAGGGTCGCCGGGCGCATCGCGTGCGGCACGCCGTCCTGCTGCTCGTCCGGGCGAGCGGGTTGGCCGCCGCGGCGCTGCTGCTGGCCGGGCCGACCTGTGCGCCCGCGGGCGGGACGACCGACGGCGACGTCGCGACGGCCACGGTGCTGGTGCTCGACGACTCGCTGAGCACGCGGGCCCGCCTGCGATTCGGGCAGCCGGAGACGCTGCTCGACGTCCAGCGCCGCTACATCGCCGACCGGCTCGCCGCGGGCCGCTGGGCGGCGCGCGGCAGCGAGTGGGCGCTCGTTACCGCCGGCGCCGCCACCGGGAGCTGGACGCCGGATCTCGAGAGCCTGCGGCAGCGCGTGGCGAGCGCGGCCGACGATCGCCTGCATGCCCGGCCGCTCGGGGCAGCGCTCGATGCGGCCGTGCGCCTGCTGCGCACCACGCGGCTGCCGGCTCGTCAGCTCGTCATCGTCTCGGACGGCGCGGCCTCCGCGTGGCGCGACGTGCCACCGGGGTTGCTGGCCGGCCTCGAGGGCACGCGCGTCACCGTGGCGTGCGCGGCGGAGACGCCGCCCTCGAATCTCACGCTTGCCGCGGCTGCCGGCCCCGACCTCGTGCAGGCGGCGGCGCTGCCCACGCCGATCCGGGTGACGGTGCGCTCGGCGGGCGTGGCGACGGACGTGTGGGTGGTGGCTCGTGACGGGGAGACGGTGCTCCAGCGGATCGGCCCGTTGCAGCTGGCCGCCGGGGCGACGCTGAGCACGGACCTGTTCCTGCCGCCGGGCCCGCCGGGGCCGCGCTCGGCCACCATCAGCGTCGAGCCGGCCGATCTGCTGCCGTTCGACCAGGAACGGCACGTCGCGTGGCAGACCGGCCCGCGACCGGCCGCCTTGCTCGTTGTGGCGGACGCAACCGAGGCGGACCGCGACGTCGCGGCGGTCGTTTTTCGCAACCTGCTCGCGCCGGACCTGCTGCCGCCGGAGCAACAGCGCCTGTCACTGCGCGTGCTCGACCCGGCGGGGCTGGCGGCGGCGCTGAGCCCGCGCGCGGGCGGCGACCCGGCGCCGGCATTGGTCGTCATGCTGCCGAACGTACCGGTGTCGGTCGAGGGGCTCGAGGCCCTGCGGCGCTGCATGGAGGCGGGTGCATTCGTGCTGCTGGTGCCGAACAGCCTGTCGCTCGCGCCGGACTGGCCGGGGCTGCGTGCACTGCTCGGCGAGAATCCGCCGGAGCGGGAAACGCCTGCCACGGACGTCATGCTGCGGTTCGAGACGCCGCCGGCCGACGAGACGCTCGCGTTGGCGTATGCAGAGTTGGGACGGGCAGTTGTCCAGCAGCGTCTGCGACTGCCCGGCCTGCTCGGACCGGTGACCGTCGTGGCGCGCTACAGCGACGGCCCGCCGGCGATCGTCGCGCGGCGTTTCGGGGCCGGCACGCTCGCGCTGCTCACGACGACACCCGATCCGTCCTGGAGCGAACTCGGCATCCGCGCGGCGGGGTTGCTCACCTGGCTCCACCATCTCGCGGACTCCGCCCTCGGCGCGCCCTCGGCCGCCGCGCAGTTCACGGCGGGCGAGACGACGACGCGGCCGTTCCCCGCGCTGACCGGAACCGGGCCGGCGGAGGTGCGGGCGCTCCATGCGGCGGGACAGCCGACGGCGTGGGTGCGGCTGCGGGACGGGCAGCCGGAGTCGCCGTGGCCCACGATTCCCGCGGGCCGCTACGCGGTCCGATTAGCCGACGAGCCGTTGTCGCGGGCGGAGTATGTGGCGAACTGGCCCGCCGAGGAGTTCGACCTCACGCCGCTGACGGCCGCGGACCTGCCGCGCTGGCTGGGGGAGGTGCGCGCAAACTTCGTGTATTGCGGCGGTTCGGAACGAAGCATCGGAGGACGCGGCTCCTGGCACCAGCCCACCCCGGCTCAGGCGCTGGGCGCGGCGATCGCCGCGTTGTTCCTGCTCGAGACCGTGCTGTCGGTGCGGCGGGGCCGGATGCCGTCGGGACCGGCCGCGACGACCGTCTGAACTACCGGGGGCCGCGTGGTCCCCTTTTCGCCCGCGGGCGTCTACCATTGACGGTGCCGCCCGGCCGGGCGCCGGGCACGTCGCTCGCGATCGGAAGCCACCATGAGACTGCCCCGCACGCTGATTCGAGGACTCTCGCTGTCGCTGGTGCTCGGGGCTGGAGCGTCGGCGGAG
>Ga0101944_10003977_pt1 | contig 19323 bp, 17 predicted proteins | sample DewCreD2012metaG_FD_75245 | JGI IMG/M metagenome (GOLD analysis project Ga0101944, IMG submission 75245) | Hot spring sediment bacterial and archeal communities from British Columbia, Canada, to study Microbial Dark Matter (Phase II) - Dewar... ... | reverse complement strand
AGCAGTGTAACCAGGACGTGCACGGAGGGGCCGGCGGTATCTTTGAAAGGATCGCCAACGGTATCACCCACCACCGCAGCAGCATGGGCAGCTGAACCCTTGCCCAGGATTTTGCCGGATTCGTCTTTGAGTTGATTATCTTCGATAAATTTCTTGGCATTGTCCCAGGCTCCACCGCCGTTATTCATAAAGGAAGCCATCAGAATACCGCCAATGGTACCGACCATTAATACTGAAGCCACTACCATAGCAGCGTCGTAGCCAGCCGCAAGGGGAATGGCATTGAAAACAACGCCGATTACGATTGGAGCCAGCACCGGCAAGAGACCGGGGGCGATCATACCTCTCAGGGCAGCTCTGGCTGTGATGTCTACCGCTCTGGCATAATCAGGTCTGGCGGTGCCCTTCATGATTCCGGGATTTTCTCTGAATTGACGCCGCACTTCCTCAATAATTTTAGAAGCAGTTTTGCTAACAGCCCGAATTGCCAGTGAGCAGAAGAAATAGACCAGCATGGCAGCCAGCAGTGCACCTACGAATACATCCGGCTTTGCAAGGTTAACGTTTTCGAAGAAAGGAATTTCACGGAGAATAGCAACCCTTTCCAAGTAAGCCTGGAAGAGCAGGAAGGCTGCCAGTCCTGCAGAGACCATAGCGTAACCTTTGGTCAGTGCCTTGGTGGTGTTACCGACTGCATCGAGGCGGTCGGTAATTCTCCTGACTTCAGAACCAGCATGGGCAAACTCATTGATTCCATTGGCATTATCAGTAATGGGACCGAAGGTGTCTTCAGTAAGGATAAAGGCGCAGGTCATCAGCATACCCATGGTAGCGATGGCAGTCCCAAATGCGCCGGAAGCCATCGGAGTCAGGTTCTCCGCACCTACCAGAGCTCTGGTTCCCAGGTAATATGAAGCCAGCAAAGCCACTCCAATGATAATGGCGGTCAGCACAGTGCTTTCAAAGCCGACCGAGACACCGGTCACAATATTGGTTGCCGGTCCAGTCTTGGAGGCTTCAACAATAGATCTGACCGGTCTATACCTGCCTTCCGTGTAATACTGGGTAACAAAAACTACCACCACGCTGGTAAGGATACCGATCAATCCAGCACCTGCCAGCCAGCCCCATCCTCCCGGTGCGCTACCGAGCATAGCCCAGACAGTCAAAATCATTCCGATTGCACTGATAGCTACCGAGACGTAATAACCCCGGTTGAGGGCATTCATCGGGTTTTCATCGCCGCGGATGCGTACTGAAAGCAAGCCGATCATGCAGGCGATAAGACCAAAGGAACGTACGACGAGCGGGAAGAGTATCCAGCCGATCTGGTTGGTGGTGATATAGAGTGCGATACCGAGCACCATAGCACCGATATTTTCAGCGGCCGTGGATTCAAATAGATCAGCGCCACGACCTGCACAGTCACCAACGTTGTCACCGACCAAATCTGCGATAACGGCTGCATTGCGGGGGTCATCTTCTGGAATACCGGCTTCGACTTTACCGACGAGATCGGCACCCATATCGGCGGCTTTGGTATAAATACCACCGCCAAGCTGGGCAAACAGCGCTACAAAGCTGGCTCCGAAGCCGAATCCAAGAATCAGGTGGGGAGCCACCGCAGGATGGCTGGCACCACCAAAAGCAAAGAAAATAATAGTAACGCCGATCAGACTGAGAACCACAATCAGGAAACCGGGTACAGCGGCACCGCGCATAGCTGTCTGAACGGCTTCGTTCAGGCTTCTCTGCGAAGCGGCTGCGCAACGGACGTTGGATTTAACGGCAATGATCATGCCGATGAATCCAGCAATACCCGAGCAGACTGCACCCACCAGGAAGGCAAGTCCTGTCCTCCAGGCGAAACCGAAAGCTGAAATTGCAACCGAGGTATCATGGATGTTCAGACCTTTTTCACCGTGGAGGACCCCCACAATGACTGCAATAATGATGGCAACGATAATGGAGATCATTCCGATGGTGCTGTACTGACGCTTCAAGAAAGCCCAGGCGCCTTCATAAATCATATCGCCTACTTTCTTCATTTCTGGCGTCCCTGTACTGCGCCTGAGTGTGCTGATTATCAGCCATATGGCAAAAATGACTGTAATCGCACAGGCTGCTGGTACCAACCAAAAAATTCCAGGCATTTTCCCTCCTTTTAAAGTTCTCCGGGTTTAGTAGTCCAAAACACTAAAAATCACCCTTTGGACACCTGATCGTCCGCCCGATGAGTGCGACCCCAATTCTGCCAGAATTTTCAGTCATTATAATACTACTAAGAAGATAGCGGGTCAATGTTCGAGCAGGTATTTTCAAACACAAGGAATACGTAATTCAGCCTTAAACGCTAAGCTGATTAAACGGGAAGAATTGAGCAATGAGATCTTTATTTTTGTTCTATCATACCGTCTTTGAGCCAGATTACACGGTCAACATATTTCTCATCCTCGGGTTCATGAGTGACCATGACAATAGTTTGCCCTGATTCCCGATTAAGTTTTTTGAAAAGATCAAGGATGATTCTTGATGAGGTCGCATCCAGGTTGGCAGTTGGCTCATCGGCGAAAACTATACCGGGACTGTTGATGAGTGCCCTGGCAATCGCAGCGCGCTGTTGTTCCCCGCCTGAAACTTCGTGGGGATAATGTCTAATGCGGGGTCCCAGCCCGACTGTTTCCAGAATTGCCGTGGCGCGTTGCTTGAAATGGTTTTCTCTACCGAGACAGATAGCCGGAATATAAACATTCTCCAGCAGGGTTAGCTCAGAAATCAGGGAAAATTCCTGAAATACATATCCCAGCCGGTTAAGACGGTATTTTGCCTGTTCTTCTGCAGTCAGTTTCAGCACGTTCTGGTTATCAATGTAGATTTCTCCACTGGTGGGAGCATCCAGCAGCCCCAGAAGATGCAGCAGGGTGGATTTCCCGGAACCGCTTCTACCCATGATGGCTACAAATTCTCCGGTCTGGATTTCCAGATTAATGTCTTTCAAAGCATGAACGGCAGTTGGACCTTTACCGTAGATCTTGGTTAAATTGTGTACTTTGATCATTGGTTTCAATTCCCCCAGATTGCCCTGATAATGCTGTGGCGGGTGATATTAAGAACGGGGAATATTCCCGCCAGAACTGAAGCTAAAATTAATCCGATGACGGCATTGCGAATATTGCCGGGATCGATTGCCAGACTGACCAGCCCAATCGGTAGATCGATAGGGTGGCTATCGAAAAACGGTTTGATGATATAACCAAAGATGAGTCCTCCTAAAACGATACCGGAAATTCCATAGAGTAAAGCCTGTAAGAGGTAAGAACCCAGCACTACCTTATGGTTTATGCCAATTGCCCGCAATATCCCGATTTGTCGCCTCCGATTGGCTACATTGATATAAATGACGATGAACATTACCACGCCGGCAACCACCAGGCCAATGCCTCCAATTAAAGAAGCTACCACCCCGAAGCTGGAAACAATATTCCCAATTCCACCCCCGTAATCTGACCATGAGCGTACCTGGACTCCGGTAAGGAGTGTGTTCAATTTTGAGATAATCTGCTGCTCATGGTCTGGATTAATCAACCTGATGAGGATCTGGCTGGCGGCATCCTGATTGGCAGGAATATTCAGGGCTGAAGTCAGTTCCTGCCGGCTTACAAAAGCCAGGTTATTGGCATTGCCGCCTCTGGCTTTGAAAATCCCTTTAACTATATATTGTCGTTCGGTGCCCGTGGGAAAAACAAGAGTGATGGAATCGCCAATCTTCACTCCACCCAGAGTGAGGAAATCCTTATTTTCTGCCTGATCTCCCCCGGCGATTTCTACTCCGAGTACAATTTTATCCGTGTCTCCAGGTTCGAGATAAGAGCCGGAGATCAGAGATTGGGCAATTGTGGTCACCTGAGTTTCTCTATCCGGATCTATGCCGATTATATTCCAGTTGCCTGTTTTTGCTTCTGCTGAAGAATCAATTCCCGGGTTATATTTAAACATGGCGGTGCTGTTGAGATGGGGAGCGATGCCGCCAATTTCAGCTACTCCGGAGATTTTTTGCAGAATTTGACCTGTGTCATTCAGTAAGAGCGAGCCTTCTAGCGGATCGATGATTATATGACCGAAAAGGGTATTAATCTGTTCCTTATTGATTGCCTGGGTGACTCCTGACATGATGGAAGGGGTCAGAATAAGGTTGGCAAAACTCAAGGATGTTACCAGGATAATTAATGCCAGCGTCCAGCGACTTCCTCTCAGAATGGCTTTATATGCCAGAAAGAAAGCCAGTTTCAAATTGCCCATAATGTTTATTTCCCCTGGCCAGAGCTATAACCGGAAATATTACTGGTCCCACCACCTCACCCATCCGGGGATATCTACCGGGGGATACTGGAGGTATCTTCGAAGTGTCTGATGAATCTGGTTAGAACCTGTGGCAGTCCGTCAGCCATGACCTGTTATTCTTGAAAAAACGATTTCACTTTTAGTCTATACTACGCGGAGTTTCGGGGCAAATTTGCCTAGATTAACTAGGCTTTATTGAAATAGAAATTAGCTTCCAGAATTTCACTTTTTAAGAGTAAAGTTGTATTATAAAGAAAATCCCCAGCTAAAAATCATATTGGATAAATTTTGGAAAAGGAGCTTCAAGACCATGGAAAAAGGTGAAACAAAGGTTGTTCGGACTACTGCCTGGTCGCCTGGTTGCGGTTCCCACGGTGGCTGCGGATTCAAGCTCTTCGTGGAGAACGGCAAGCTGGTCAAAGTCGAGGGCGATGAGAATCATCCCTGGAATCAGGGCAGAGTATGTCCCAAGGGGCTGGCTGTAATCCAGTATGTTCACCATCCCGACCGGGTTCGGCATCCTTTGAAGAGGGTGGGAGAACGTGGAGAGGGAAAATGGCAGCAGATAACCTGGGAAGAGGCATTTGATATCTGTGAGAAGAAGCTGAAGGAAATCCGCGAAAAATATGGGGCAGAATCTGTCATATTCGGACAGGGCACGGGTCGTGACATTGGTGGTCCGATTACCTATCTGGCTTATGCGTATGGCAGCCCCAATTGGGTGCAGATCGGTCTAGCTGGGCACTCATGCTATACCCCCAGACAGGGAGCCATGTTTGTAACTAACGGCGATTATACTATGGCTGACTGTGCACAGTTTCTGGAGAAGCGTTATGCTGATCCACGCTGGAGGAGACCTAATGTAATCATCAATTGGGCTCAAAATCCGGTAAATGGTTGCTTTGATGGCTTCTACGGTCACTGGATTATCGATTGCATGAAAATGGGCTCCAAGCTGATTGTCATTGATCCCCGCGTAACCTGGCTGGCAAGCCGCGCAGAGATCCACCTGCAGAACCGACCCGGTACCGATGGAGCTATTGCTCTGGGCATGCTGAATGTAATTATCAACGAAGGACTCTACGATAAGGAATTCGTTGAGAAATGGTGTTATGGTTTTGATAAGCTCAAGGAAAGGGTACAGCAATATCCACCGGATAAGATGGCTGAAATCGCCTGGGTGAAGAAGGATGATTTGATCCGGGCTGCTCGTCTTTATGCTCAGAGTAAGCCGTCTGCCATACACTGGGGGGTACCGATTGATGGCAATCCTCAGGGCACGGTAGTTGCTCAGGCTATTGCACATCTGTGGTCAATCACCGGTAATATTGATATACCCGGTGGGAACGTCATCGCCAAATCCGCTTTCGGCGTTACAACTTACCCGTTCAGCACGCAGGAAATGCTGGATTTATACGGCGAAGATCTGGTAAAAAAGCTGAATGAAAAAAGAATCGGCTGTGATCGCTATCCGATGGTCAAGAATTTCAGGGGTTGGGGACAGCCTGATGTGTTGCTTGAGCAACTGGAAACCGGCAAGCCATATAAGATTCATGCTGCCTGGATCCAGACATCCAACCCGATCGGCGGGCAGGCTGGTGATCCGAAGAGGCATCTGGAAGCTCTGAAGAAGCTGGATTTCATCGTGGTTGTGGATACTTTCCAGACTCCTACCAGCATGGCACTGGCAGATATTTTCCTGCCAGCCGCAGCGATATCTGAAAAAGAGAGTTTCCGCAATTGGTGGTGGCCTCTCACCTGTATCGTCAAAGCCTGCGATGCCGGCGATTGCAAATCCGATTGGGAAATCAACCTTGAAATGGCCAAGAGGGTGAGTGAAAGACCGATTCCGTACAAGACGGTGAAAGATCTGATCAACGACCGGTTGAAACCGGCTGGCATTACCTATGATGAGCTGGCTGCCCGTGGAAGCTGGATTGCTCCTCAGGAAGGTCCTAGTGTACCTTATTACAGATATGAGAGAGGTTTGCTCAGAAAGGACGGCAAACCCGGATTCAATACACCTACAGGTAAAGTCGAGCTGTATGCCACAAAGTATGAAGAATGGGGGCTTGATCCGCTGCCTTACTTTGAAGAACCGCCTCAGAGCCCCATCTCTACACCTGATCTCTGGAAGAAATATCCACTGATTTTTGCCAGCGGTCGCCGCATGCCGGTTTTCTTCCACTCTGAGCACAGGATGATTCCCTGGTTGCGGGAGATTGTGCCGGATCCCGTGATTGAGGTTAATCCGCAGACTGCAAAAGAACTGGGTATTGTGGATGGTGAATGGGTTTACGCTGAGAATGATCTCGGCAGAGCTAAATTCAAGGTTCAAATTACTCCCACTGCGCATCCCAGAATCGTGTCAGTTGGACATGGCTGGTGGCTGCCCGAAACAGATGGCAGAGCTCCTAATCTCTTCAGCACATGGGAACATAACTGCAATCAACTGGTGCCCATGGGTACTCAAAGCCGTTCTGGTTTCGGTGGAGGCGCTTACAAGACCTGTCTTTGCCGGATTACCAAAATAAAGAGTTAGGAGAAACAAAATGCCGAAAAAAGCTTTGATGATAGATTACGAGTATTGTTCCGGGTGCCATACCTGCGAGGTTGCCTGCAAGCAGGAGCATAATTATCCGGTGGGTAAGGGCGGAATCCGGATGAATGAGATTATTACCGAGCTGCCGGATGGGAAGTTGCGCATTGATTACCTGCCTTTCCCGACGGCTTACTGTGATCTCTGTGCCAACAGGGTCAGTAAAGGAGAGCAGCCTGCCTGTGTCAAACATTGCCAGGCTCAGGTGATGTATTACGGTACGGTAACTGAGCTGGCCAAGATCATGGATGAAAAATCGCATTGTGTGATGTACACGCCCAGGTAAGTAACGGATAAAAAACAGCCCCGACTTTCCCGGAAAGTCGGGGTTGTTTTTTTTACGGGGTAAATCCGGTAAGTTTAAGCTGCTTCGCCTGTTTCTTCCGGAAATTCCTCTTCGGCATTCGCTATTTCTATGCGTGCCATTTCCGAAAGCAGCAATTCGCATTCCTGGCAGATGAGATATTTAAAGGTGCTGCCATCTCCCATATCAACCAGGATTTCCATCAGATTAATCTCTGCCAGACTTACCTGATCTTTCTCGTTTTCAGAAATCAGAATGCTCTTCTCCCCTTCCTGCCGTTTGCACAGATAGCACTGTGGCTTCGGATCAGGCATATCTATCCCGGCTTTTTCAGCTTCATCCAGTGCTCTGGCTTCTTTTTCCAGTTCTTTCATGGTCAAGCCGGTCACAATCATGTTGATTTTCTTTTTTTTGCCCATTTTTAATTCTCCACTTGTTGATGTTGTAATCATACAACAAATAGTTATTTACCAGCAACAGGATAGGAATTATTTAATCTGTTTGAAACATTTGAGAAGTAAAATAGATGAACAATTAGCGGGATACTCAAACGATCAGAATTTGAAGAGTTAAGGGTAATCATGCTATGATTTTCCTATCATGGTATTATCACCGGCCTGCCATCGGGTGTTGAATTTCAAGGGAGAGAATGGGGATGCCGAAGATTTATTTTATCGATGTAACCAATCGCGATGGGGTACAAACTGCTAAACTGGGGCTTTCCAAAATTGAAAAAACCCTGATTAACCTGTATTTAAACCAGATGGGGATTTCACAGTCTGAGTTCGGTTTTCCCACCACACATCATGAAACGTTATACCTCAGGGCAAATCTTGAACTGGCTAAAATGGGAGTTTTAAAGCCGATTCGTCTGGAAGGATGGGTGCGTGCGATAGTACCGGACGTAGAACTGGCTTTTAAGAGGGTGCCCGAGATTCGTCATCTCAATCTTTCCATCTCAACTTCCGATCAGATGATCAACGGCAAATTTAAGGGTAAAATGAGCAAAGAAGATGTGATCAGGGAAATGACTGATGCGGTTGATGCAGCCAAAAGATTGGGTTGCGAAACTGTCGGTGTTAACGCAGAAGATGCTTCACGTACCGATCTGGATTTCCTGATCAAGTTCGGTCTGGCGGCAAAAGCTCACGGTGCAGACAGGTTGAGGTACTGCGATACGCTGGGATATGACAATCCATTCACGATTTATGAAACGGTGAAGAAACTGGCAGAGGCGATTGAGATGCCGATCGAGATACATTGCCATGGCGATCTCGGTATGGCAGTGGCAAACTCGCTTGCTGGCGCCAAGGGAGCCCTGGACGGTGGACAGGATGCATACATCAATACCACCATCAATGGCATCGGTGAAAGAGCAGGTAATGCTGATCTGGTGGCGGCGATACTGGCGGTCACCAAGTCCAAGGGCTTTGCGGAGAAATATGAACTGGGTGACAAGATCAACCTTTCAATGTCATATAAAATTGCCAAATTCGCGAGTTACGCCTTTGGTATTCCCATACCCATCAATCAACCGGGGGTGGGTGCCAATGCTTTTGCCCATGCCTCTGGCATCCATGCGGACGGTGTGCTGAAAGATCCCCAGAATTACGAGTTGTATGGTTACGAGGAGCTTGGGCGGGGAGAACCAGAGTTTGTTGAAACAGGGCGTGAAATCTGCGCCGGACAGTATAGCGGTATTTCAGGGTTCAGTCATATCATGGGCAAGATGTCTGTTTGTTTTGCCAGCAGGGAAGAGGCTAATGAGGTTCTGGAATTGGTCAGGTATGCTAACGTGGAATCGCATAAGCCTCTGGTTGAGGATGAATTGCTGTTTATCGCTAAATATCCGAAGATCGCAAAACAGTTATTGACTTTAACTCCACTGGAAGATTGAGCAGATTGGCTGCGGAAAAACAGATTCTGCAGGAAATATTTCAGCGCCTTTTCGTCTGTTTTGGTCCTCAGCACTGGTGGCCGGCAGAGGAACCGTTTGAGGTCATTGTCGGAGCAATCCTGACGCAGTCCACCACCTGGACCAGTGTGGAGAAAGCCATCAGCAATCTTAAAAAAGCTTGTTTGCTTTCTCCTGCTGCTTTGAGGAATATTCCTGTTGAAAAGCTGGCTGAGCTTATTCATTCCTGCGGCTATTTTAATGCCAAGGCTGTGAAATTGAAGGCTTTTGCTGAATGGCTGGGCGTTCAATACCAGGATAACCTGCAAAAGATGTTTGAACGTGATACCTCTGTGCTGAGGAACGAATTGCTACAGGTGCATGGTATTGGTGAGGAAACTGCTGATTCAATTCTCCTGTATGCAGGCAATAAGCCGATCTTTGTAATAGATGCCTATACCCGCCGGATTATCGGGCGGACAGGTATTAACCCTGGTGGTCAAAAATACCAGCATTACCAGGAACTTTTTATGCGGAATCTGCCATCAGATGTGGCGATGTTTAACGAATACCATGCCTTGCTGGTGGCTCTGGGTAAAAGCGTATGCCGGAAGAGGAGTCCTCTTTGCAATCGCTGTTGCCTGCAGGATATCTGTGATTATGCATCCTCAAACCAGAAATGAAGCTGAGTTTTCAGGTTTTCTTCCTGAGTGCCAGTTCTATTCTTTCTTCTCTGGCGACCAGCTGGAAGGTTGAAACTATCTCTTTTTCCGGCAGGTCTATTTTGGCGATTACCAGATCCTGATTGGATGAATAACCAAGCAGGTGACACATGGATAGTTCCCTTTCATACCCGGTGACCGGCTGTTTTCTAGCAATTTTCCGAGTAGCTTCAAAAAGCCGCTCCATTATTTCTTTCCAGTTTTCCGGTTTCTGTTTCAGAATGTAAACACAGCGGGTGAAAGGAACCATTCCCATCACAGAGAAGATCATCTCCATCGCCGGTATGTACTGGCAGTCCGGTAGCAGAAAAACCTCTTCCCTGCGCGTGGTGATTTTTTCATGTGTGCACAATTTGAGTTTGTCTTCAAAATATCCCGGTGGGAAGGCATTGAATCGGATATAGATATGCGAATCAGGCCAGAACTTCTGGAAATATGTCAGCAGCTTGACCTGAATCCTGCCCCAGGTTTCCCATTTCTTATCAGCGGGAAGGCCGGGCGGTACAGAAACGAAAATATTTTTTCCGAGCAGGACAAACCAGCCGGTATCTCCGCGACGCCTGACATCACTGCTGCCTGAAAAAACATTTTTGAACCACTGCACTGCTTCACCCTCAGTACTTTATTTCAAGGTATGCTGGTATAAGCTTTCCGGCAAAGCGAATGACCGGTCTTTTACAAGAGCCTCTAATAGTTTAATATAGTAGTGTTAAGGAGTAAGAATGTCAAACAAAGCTGTGCTGTATGAGAAGAAGGGGCATGCTGCTTTCATTATTTTGAATCGTCCTGAAGCTGGCAACAGGGTTAACCTGGAGATGGCGCAGGATCTCTGTGCGATCTGCGAAGCGATTAATCATGACCAGGAGATTTACCTGGCGGTGCTAAGAGGCGCGGGGCAGGCTTTTTGTTCGGGAGGAGATGAAAGGGAGTTAATTTCCACCGGTGAAAGTGTTGCTTCAGGGCAAAGTCCGGCGGAAGCGGTTGCCGAGTTAGAGTGTCCGACTATTGCGGCAATTAATGGCGAGGCAATCGGCATGGGTCTGGAACTGGCTCTTGCCTGTGATCTCCGTGTGGCTTCAACTTCTGCTCGAATGGGGTTGCCGCAGATTACCGGTGGGCTGATTCCCCTGAATGGTGGTACCCAGAGGCTTGCCCGCATCGCTGGCAGGGGTAAGGCTCTGGAAATGATACTTACTGGCGAAATTATAGATTCCAGAGCAGCTTATGAGATAGGACTGGTTAACAGGGTGGTTGAACCGGCGGCATTTGACGCTGAAATAGATTCGCTCGTAAATATGTTGACTGCCAAAGCTCCTCTCGCCATGCGTTACTGCAAAGAAGCGGTTATTAAGGGATTGGATTTGACTCTTGAACAGGGATTGAGGCTGGAAGCAGATCTGTATTTCCTGCTGCACACCACCCGGGATCGTACCGAGGGTATCAGGTCGTTTCTGGAGAAACGCACACCGGATTATCAAGGCAGATAAAATCTGGTTATTTATTCCCAGGGTGCCGATTGATGAAAGGTATTGAAAATGTCCGGATTTGAAACCATCATCTTCGAGAAAGAAGAGGATATAGCTTACATAACATTGAACCGTCCCCGTTTTCTAAATGCCTACAGCATTCGCATGCGGGATGAACTTTACGAAGTGCTGGGAGCCATCCGCGATGATCCTGAAATCAGGGTAACCATCCTGAAAGGTGCTGGTGAAAAAGCGTTTTGCGCCGGAGCCGACCTGACAGAATTTCTGACTGCACCTCCGCCAGTTTTTGCCCGCAAGGCGCGTTTCGATCGGGATATCTGGGGGCGTTTTCTAGGCATCAATAAGCCATTTATAGCCGCGCTTCATGGCTACGTGCTGGGTTCCGGGATTGAGATGTCATTGTGCTGTGATATTCGTCTTGCGGCGGAGAACGCAGTATTCGGTTTGCCGGAAGTAGGTCTGGGGATAATCCCAGCGGCTGGCGGCAGCCAGACATTGCCCAGGACGGTCAACCCGTCCGCTGCATTGGATGTTCTTTTAACCGGTCGCTGGTTGAAAGCCGGTGAAGCCCTTCGTCTCAAGCTGGTCAACCGGGTCGTGCCCCACGGGGAGCTTTATGCAGAAGCTCGAAAGCTGGCGGAGCGGATCAGGTCTTTTGATCCACTGGCAGTTTCACTCGCCAAACAGGCTGTAATACGCGGGCTGGACATGAGCCTGGCAGAGGGTTTGAGCCTGGAGAAAAGGCTGGGAATGATCCTCCTGAACCGGTAACTTCGTTGATGCTGCATTTTTCCTCCATGCGCAAAGATCCATAATCGTATTAGATACTTATTTGATTTTTACCTAAGTTTTACGGTAAAGTAGTAAGTTGATTGTGAGAAATATCACAGTGGAGACAATCCCCCTTGCGATTTTAAAAATAAAGATAAATTATGTTCAGGAGGAATAGATAGTGGATAAGGTGTTTCCCAGTATCGAAGAAGCCATCGCCGATATCCCGGATGGGGCTACCATCGGTTTTCCCGGCTTCTTCACTTGTGGCAACCCGGTTTATCTGACCAGAGCCCTCGCTAAAAAGGGTGTTAAAAATCTCACCATCGTCGTCATGCAGCTTGGCGTGGGTAATGAAGAAATCAATGAATTGCTGCAAAATGGACAGGTTAAGAAAGCCATCTGCAACTATCCGTTTTTCCGCTCTGCCAGCCGTAAATCACTGTTTGAGCAATTGTTGAAGGAAGGCAAGGTAGAATGTGAACTCTACCCGATGGGCACCTTCGCGGAAAAGCTGAGAGCTGCCGGCGCGGGGATTGCTGCATTCTATACGCCAACCGGTGTTGGCACACTGGTGGCGGAAGGCAAAGAGGTCCGCGTGTTTAATGGTAGAGAGTACCTGCTGGAAACCGCCCTGCATCTGGATTACGCTTTTATCCATGCTTATAAAGCAGATCGTATGGGTAATGTGGTCTTTCGCAAAACTGCCCGCAATTATAATCCCGATATGGCGAAAGCCGCCAGAATAACCATCGTTGAGGCAGAAAATATCGTGGAAACCGGTGAAATTGATCCGGATTGTGTCCATCTGCCCAATATCTATGTCAAGAGAATTGTAAAGGTCGATCGCCCCAAGATTAACGTAACTATCGAGGCGACGCCCTCATCGTAAATTTGATTTTGAGAGAAATTCAGGAGGTTAAAGGTGGCTAAAGCCAGAAAATTTGAAGGTATTGCGAGAGAGTTAATCGCATTGAGGATAGCCAATGAAATCCCGGATGGCAGTTATGCTAACTTGGGAATCGGTATTCCCACCCTGGTATCGAACTGGATAGAGGGCAGGGACATTGTCCTGCAATCCGAGATTGGTATGCTGAATACCGGCCCGCTGGCGTATGGTGAGGAGATTGATCAGGATCTAATCAATGCCAGTTGCCAGCCTGTAACCGAGCTTCCCGGAGCCTGCTATTTCTCCAGCTCGGAATCTTTCGCCATGATACGTGGCGGGTTTATGGATTATGCTGTGATGGGAGCCCTGCAGGTGGCAGAAAACGGGGATTATGCCGGCTGGAATATTCCTGCAACCGGTAGAGGCAAGTACGGAAACATCGGCGGCTCGATGGATCTGGCTGCTGGAGCGAGAAATCTCTTTATTGCTATGGAGCATGTTACCAACACCGGCGAACTCAAGATTTTAAAGCGTTGCACCTATCCCATCACTGCCCAGCGGTGCGTAAAAAAGATTTTCACCAACCTGGCGGTGATTGATGTGACGCCCGAAGGACTGGTGCTGCGAGAGGTAGCTCCTGGATTGACTCCTGAAGATGTCCAGTCGGTAACTGAGCCGAAGCTGATTATCGCTCCTGATTTGAGAGAAATGGCACTCTAACCGTCTGGCCAATCTTGAATCAGAATTTCAGTCATAAACAGGTCACGGTCTAACCGTGACCTGTTTCTTCATCAAGGATGAAGAGCGGCACCGAACTGCGGTCATCCCTGGTGGTTTGAGTTCGCGGAATTAACCTGACTCTTTTGCCGATTAATTCCAGACCAGTACTGCGTGGATCAACTTCTGCCAGGTTCCCCATCAACCAGGGACCTTCTGCCAGCTCTACCATGATGACCAGATAGGGTGTCTCTCCCTGCCGGTTAGCGGGAGGCACATAGACCGTGGTAAAGGTCACGATTTTCCCTTTCCCGCTGAGTTCACAGATTTCCAGGTCTGTGCCGGCACATTTGCGGCAGACCATGCGCGGCGGAGTTGTGATTGCCCCGCATTTTTTACAGCGTAAACCGAGTAAGCGGCTTTCTTTTAAAGCCGCAATATATTGTTCGATAGAAATTTTATATTCCATGGTCTGATCCGGTAACCCGGTTTACCAGCCCCTTTCCAGAATTAAATTTACGTGGATGCTCCCACTGGCACCCATGGTATCGGTCATCCCGATTCTGGCTCCTTCAACCTGGGTCGGACCGCATTCACCCCTTAACTGGTGGAAAATCTCATAAACCTGGGCAGCTCCGGTGGCACCAACCGGATGTCCCTTGGCTTTGAGTCCACCGGAAGGATTGATCACCACCCTGCCACCCAGCCCGGTTTCTCCTCTGGCAGTTGCCTCTCCTCCTGTACCGTATTCGAAGAAACCGAGGCTTTCGATTGCCAGGATTTCTGCGATTGAAAAACTATCATGGAGCTCACAAACGTCAATCTCTTCCGGCTTCCTGCCAGCCATCTGGTAAGCCTGCCGTACGGCTACGGTGCGGGCAATCAAATGAGGCAGATAATCCTGCTGACTGGCAAGCGAACCGGCAGAAGCCTGCCCCGCTCCGGTTATAAAAACCGGTTTATCAGTTAATCTGCGCGCCGTTTCTTCTGAAGCCAGTATCACAGCGGCGGCACCGTCAGAGAAAGGACAGCAATCATAAACCTGCAGAGGCTGGCAGACCAGATTGCTTTTGAGCACTTTTTCCACGGTGAGTTCACGGTGCATGTGGGCTTTTGGATTGAGCATGCCGAATTTATGAGCCTTGACAGAAACCAGTGCCATCTGCTCCTTGAGTTTGGGCAGAGGGATATTGTATTTGACAGCATAAAGATGAGTTAGCATGGCAAAAATGCCCGGGAAGGTGATGCCGGCAGGATACTCAAAGTGGCGATCACAGTACATGGCGTAAGTCTCAGTAGCCAGTTTTGTGCCCATGGAAGCCGCCCTTTCTGTACCCCCCACCAGAACCAGGTCGTAGAGGCCGGAGGCAATCCAGATGAAGGCATCACGGATGGCAACCGCCGAAGAGGCACAGGCGCCATCGTAGATGTTTGCAGGCACGTGGCTCAGCCCCAAACTTTCGGCAATATAGGCGTGAACTATCTGTTGCCCTTCCTCGAAGTCGCTGAGCACGTTGCCAACCAGCAATGCCTGGATATCCCGGGGCTTCACCCCGGCTTCCTGCATGGCTTCCATCGCCGCTTCGGTAAAAAGCTCAACGTTGCTCCTCGTCTGGGCACCGCTGAATTTAGTTTCGCCAGCACCCACCACCGCTACTCTGCGCATAAAAAATCTCCGTTTACAGGTTTAAATTCCGGGAATAAATTGCCGGATGGCTGAATAATCATATGGTAGCAATTTCAACGATCTCAGGCAAGTTGCTGAGATCAGTATTTCCCGGCCCGATTCTGCGCTTCCAGCAATATTTCCGCAATATCCATTACCCTGACCTTTTCATCTACCCCACGGGTTTTGAAAGCGTCCTGAAACATCTGGAGACAGTAAGGGCAGGCTGTCGCCACCAGACCGGCGCCGATAGCCAGCGTCTGGTCAGCCCGCATGACGTTGATTCTTTCACCGGCTTTCTGCTCCTCCAGCCACAAATGTCCTCCCCCCGCACCGCAACAGAAACTGCGTTCCCGGTTTCTGAGCGTTTCCTTCAGGTGTATTCCACCTATCTGACCGAGTATCTGGCGCGGCTGATCGAATATAAAGTTATATCTGCCGAGATAGCAGGCATCATGATAGGTGACAGTGCAATCTGCCAGGCTACCAGCTTTGAGCCTGCCTTCTTTCAGGAGTTGCAGGATGAACTCAGTATGGTGGATTATTTCAAAATCCCCACCAAACTGCGGATATTCATTTTTGAGCGTGTTAAAGCAGTGCGGACAGCCGGTAACAATCTTTCGAATCTGATAGGATTTCAGTATTTCGAGATTTTTCTGCACCTGCATCTGATAAAGATATTCATTACCCAGCCTGCGGGCAGGATCGCCACAGCAACTCTCTTCTTCGCCAAGAACACCGAATTTGACTCCGGATTGCTTAAGCAGGGTAGCAATCGCCCGGGCGATTTTCAGACTGCGGTCCTCCAGCGCCTGTGTGCAACCTACCCAGAACAGGATTTCAATATCCGCATCTTCCGCCAGCGTTTTGATTTCCAGCCCTTCCAGCCAGCTCGTACGCGTCAGCATCGTTCCTCGCCAGGGATGTCCCCGGTCTTCAATACTGCGCAGAGCACCCTCTGCGGTTTCCGGAATATCAGCCTGCTCCATTACCAGGTTGCGGCGCATCTCAGCGATTTTGAACATTGGTTCTGCCCAGACCGGGCAAACCTCCTGGCAGGCAAAGCAGGTGGTGCAGTTCCAGATAGCATCCGCAGGGATGGTTTCCCCAATTAACGTGGAAGGTTGATTCTCTGCTGATTCCTTCTGTTGCTTTCCATTCTCTTCATCGGCTGGTTTTGCCCTGAGAAGGGCAGGTGCCTTTTTCAGCCATTCGCCTTTTAATCCCTGCAGGATGTTTTTAGGATTGAGAGGTTTACCGCTGAGATTAGCGGGGCAATTATCCGCGCACCTGCCGCACCTTGTGCAGGCATCCAGGTCGAGCAGGTCTTTCCAGCTAAACTGTTCAATTCTGGAGACGCCGAAGGACTCAGCTTTCTCCATGTCAATCGGTATCATTGCTCCCCGCGTCCCGGCATTGGAGAAGAAGACATTGAGAGGGGAGACAATGATATGCCAGAGACGGTTGAAATAGATTGCGATGTAAAAAAGTGCCCCGAAGGTGATCAGCGTGTGTATCCACCACATCGTGCGGTGTGCTGTGAGCAGTGTGTCATATCCCAGGTTGACCAGCGCATTTGCCAGCAGGTAACCGCCGGGTGACCAGCGCGACCAGTCGGGGTGCGGTACGATCTCACTGGCAGCCATCCTGAGTCCTTCCACCACGAATCCGGTGACCACAATCAGGACGATTGCCAGGATCGCCGCCAGATCACCAATCTGGTTATCCAGCCGGGCTGGTCGCTGTCCGTAACGGCGTATCACCGCCATGATCACGCCGATCAGTGCCATTATGCCGCCGATATCAGTGAAGAGCGAATGAACGAAGTAGAAATCGCCGTGTATGAAGTCATAAATGTAATGGCTGATGACATCCAGGGCAGTACCCAGAAGAAGCAGTGAGCAACCGATGGCGATCAGAAAGTGCATCGTGCCGGCGTAAAACTCTTTTGGTATCAGGTCGCCCGCGCGCCAGGATCGGTGCCCGAGGTTGTCAGCCAGCCCGCAAAACTTCCGGTGGATAATTCCATCAATGACTGTGGTACTGAGAAACCTGCGCCATCTCCGGCTGAGTTTCTCCCGTGGTCGTGGGTCAGGGGTGCCAATATGCCACATCCGGTAGCGGCGCCAGAAAGCGTAAACCATCAGCCCCACTGCTACCACAGCGATAATGTAAATGATTTCCCCCATCTGGATATTCCAGAAAACTTCTCTGGAAGGGAGCATGTCTGCCTCCTTGGTTCGTTATTCAAGATATTTTAACGTAAACGCGTGACTGCCACAAAAACTCCTGCCGCCACCGCGAGAATATCGAACAGATTAAAGCCCGGTTGCCAGAAACTGAAAAGACTGATCAAATAGCTGACAATCACCGCCAGACCGGCGATGATCTGCAGTCCGGTTCCTCTTTTCCGGTTGACCGCAAGGCTGATCGCCTCGCCGATTGCGTAGCCGGCTGCTCCTCCCAGCAGGAGGCTCAGGTAAAAGACGTGAAAATACCACTGGATGAATCCCCAGACCAGACCGGTGCCGAGGGCAACTCCCAGACCGGCACCAAAGGCTCTCAGATAGTACCTTCCGGAGACGGCAAAGGTCGGCAGACGGGTTAATCTGGCACAGATCGGACAGCGGGTACCAACCGGCGTATGGACCAGGCACCTGGGGCAGATGGGATCTCCGCATTTACCACAGGTCAGATTTGTTTCAATTTCCGGATGTCTTTTACACTGCACGTCGTTAAATAATCCTTTGAGTTTTCAGCGGGGCTTTCTCCTGACCCAGGCTTCGCCATCACGGATATCCCGGTCAAAAAGCAGGCGGTTGAATAAAAGCCTGCGCAGGTTGATTGAGCGGGATTCTGCACTGCGTGGCGCTGTCAGCCGCCGGATGACCAGCAGTACAAAAAACAGGGTTAATCCAATGGTTAGAACCAGCGGCTGGGGATGTCCAAAATACTGCATCAGAAAGCTGGACAGCGGCAGAGAAGCAGTTGCCACCAGCAGGGGCAGAGGGGAACTGCCCAGTAAAAGGGTGAAGGCGGCAAAGAAAACGAAAGGGATAATCCCCCAGGGAAATAGGTAAAGGCTGACTCCGATGGTGGTGGCAAGACCTCTGCCGGCATTGAAGCGCAGGAAAACAGGCCAGTTGTGCCCGGCAATTACAGCAGTTGCCACGGCGATCTGCATGGGCAGGTTTAAACCAAGAAGCTGGGCAATCCAGACCAGCAGAATACCCTTGAAAAAATCGAACAGGCCCACAGCGATTGCCAGCGGTTTGGAGAAACTGTGATAAACATTGCTGGCGCCAACCTGTCCGCTGCCGAATCGGCGGATGTCTTCGCCATAACGCCATCTGACTGTCAGATACGCTATGGGGATTGCACCGATGAAGTAGGCGGCAACCAGCAGCAGAATAAATTCAGGAATCAAGGGCATTCTCCCTCAGAGCATTCTTCCAGCTCGCAATCCTGTGCCGGTAGAGTGGTATAGTTTTTTCGGCAAGGTGCAGATCTTTTATCAGTCCCCATTTTAGCATTAATCTGGTTTTAAAGCCATGAGATTTTCCACGCATTTGAGGGGGACTTCAACCGAGCCGAGCGGAGGCTCGGCAGCCAGGTCCAGTCCGTGAAAATCACTTCCACCCGTAACGATGAGATGGTATTTCTCCGCCAGCGCCAGCAGTTCACCAATCTGCTCCGGCGTGTAGCCGGCATAATAAGCTTCGATGCCCTTCAGCCCTGCCTGCACCAGTTCGGCGGTAAGCTGCTGGAAGTCGATGCTGGTAAAGGGATGTGCCAGCACAGGGATGCCATGGGCACGGGTGATCAAGCGGACGGCTTCTACCGGGGTAATTTTATCCCTTTCCACGTACGCTGGTCCATCGCGTCCAATGTACTTGAGAAAAGCCTCCTTGATATTGCTGATATAGCCCTTTT
>Ga0101944_10003976_pt1 | contig 19329 bp, 12 predicted proteins | sample DewCreD2012metaG_FD_75245 | JGI IMG/M metagenome (GOLD analysis project Ga0101944, IMG submission 75245) | Hot spring sediment bacterial and archeal communities from British Columbia, Canada, to study Microbial Dark Matter (Phase II) - Dewar... ... | reverse complement strand
CACGTGGTCGCGGAAGGCGTTCCGCGGATCCCTCGTTCCGCGGAACCCTCATGGCTTCAACGGGGCCGCGACCACGTGGTCGCGGAAGGAGCCTCTCGCGGTTCGTGAGGAAATGCAACGGCTTTGCGGCCGGAATTCGAGCGGTGGTCTTCCGGAACGTCTGCCATGCACGGTCAACACGCGCGGAAATCGCCGAACGAGGCGTAACGTCACGGGTTCGAGCGGGTGCCGGGTCCAAGGCACCACGGTGCCGCTCGCTTCCCCTGTTCGCTTGGTCACCCATCAAGGTCATCCGGTCATCGATCCATCCCGGCAGCCTGGTCGGCGGCCCGGGCCTACACCACAACCGCCTTGCGACGCATCGGTTCGTACTTCCGACCCATCGAAGACAAGCACTCGGACCCGCGACCCTCGGCGGGGCCGAGGTCCGCGATGATGACCTGATCCTCCTCGTGGTGGATCACTTCATCCAGGGAGGCCCGCAACAGTGCGAGTTCCCGCGGCGAGAGTTCGCACTCGAACACCGACAGTTGAACGTGGAGGCCGAACTGCCGCAGGCGCTTGAAGACCTGCCGCAGCCGTCGGTCGTCGCTCACGTCGTAGGTCACCAGGAACCGGTTGCGCATGCGTCGACGCCCCCCTCGCCTCAGCGCACCAGGATCGGCGGGAACTCGGACAGCTCCCCCAACACGTGCCGGGCCAGCAGCCGCGCCTGGACCTCGAGGACCCGCCGGTAGGAGACCTTGTAGCCGAAGACCGGGTGCGTGACCGTCTGCTCCATGCGCCGCTCGTAGGCCCCGATCAACGTCCGGCGCGCGCCGGGTCGCAGGCTGACCGCGCCGGCCGCCCGCACGAAGTCGTCGGGCCGCACCTCGCCGGTGTTGATCGCCGTGACCACGACCGAGTCCGCCAGGACGGGCCGGAACTCCTCCATCAGGTCGAGCGCCAGCGATTGCCGGCCGTGATGCGGGGTGTGGTAGAAGCCGAGGTGGGGGTCGAAGCCGACGGACCACACGGCGACGCCGCACTCCTTCGCGAGCAGCGCGTAGCAGAGCGAGAGCATGGCGTTGACCGGGTCGCGCGGCGGTCGCCGGTTCCTCGTGCGGAAATCGAACGCTACCGCCGGGTCGCCGTCTCGCGGTCGCAGCAGCGATCCAAACTGGCCGAAGTACAGCGCCGCGGCCGCCCCTTCCAGGCCGAGCAGCGCGGCGGGGTCGTCCGCCTGCCCCGCCTCCTGCGCCAGGTCGTCGAGCCGCCGCAGGACTTGGTCCGGAACGGTGGGCGAGTTGCGCCGGAGGATCGTGCGCTGGTTGCGCACCTTGGCCGAAACGATCCGCCGCGCCACGGCCAGGCGGAACGCCGCGTCCTCCGCTCGGTGGAACTGCGCTTGGCGAAGCTCGATATTGCGGCTTCCGATGCCGGTCGTCATGCCATAGAACCACCCGCCGTACGAGAACCAGCAGATCGGGACGCCGCGGCCGCACAGCTCGTGAACGACCTGCGTCGTGACCTGCACCGAGCCGAACACGGCGAGTTGGCTCACGTGCAGGAGCGGCACCTCGGCCACCACCTCGCCCTTGCGCCGCGCCACGAGGGCGCCCGCCTTGGTACCCACCGTCGCGCCCTGTTCCTGCACGTAGAAGGGGAGGGCGTCCGGCAGGATGGGGTAGAGCCGCCGAACCTCGGCCCGCTCGGCGGTGGCGTCGGTGCCGCCCGCGGCGACGAAGCGCGTCTCGTCGGGCAGGCAGATGGCGACCAGCGAGCAGCCGGCGCACTTGGGGCTGCCCTCGAGCGGCGGCGGGAGCCGTTTCTGCGCCACCGCGGCCCGCAGGCCCCGGCACGCCTCCAGCACCCGGGCCACCAGGGCCTCGGTGATCGGCACTTCGATCCGTTCGCGCGAGGCGACGTAGTACACCACGCCGCGCTCGCAGCGAAAGCCGTTGGCGCGCAGGACGAGCGCCTGGGCGGCGAGCTGGACGGCGTCGGCCTCCCAGACGCCGCCCTCGGCCCGCTCCGGTTTGCTGCCGTGCTTGTAATCGACCGGGGTGGCCACGTCGCCTTCGGCCTCCACCAGGTCGAGCCGGGCGATGATCCCGGGGTCCGGCGCGGAGAGAGTCACCGAGCGCGCGTGCACGGTCGCCGCGGTAGGCTGGTCGCCCTCCTTCGGTTGCGGCAGCCCGTCGACGGCACCGTCGACCCGGCGGTGCTGCTGGCGCCCCTCGACGGTGTCGGCCGAGTCCTCGAACTCGCCGTGGACCCATTCCAGGTAGGCCACGCGCCGGCAGTAAACCCACTCGTGGAGCATCCGGGCTGGAATCAGGTCCAGTGTCTCCTGTTCGCCTGCGTGCCCCGTCGCTTCGTTGTTTCCTTGCATGGCTTGCCCCCTTGGACGGCGCAAACGCTGCAGACCAGCTACACGGGTGCGCCCGCTGGATCTTCAGGCACTGCATTGCGTGGTTGGTTCGATTCGGTTTTCAGAGAACGACTCCGCGGTCATCGTTCGCCAGATCCGGTTCCTCCCGTTGGTGAGGCAGTGGACCGGGGACGGCCGACGAACAGACCGCCACCCAGATGACAACTCCTGCCGAGCAGGATCGGGCCGGCGACCGGGACCGGGAACGACAACACCGCATGACCGACAAGCCCCACACCGGGGACGCCCCGGGTCTCGCGAGCCTCCACCGAAGGAACGGGCAGATGGCGCCGGCGACATTCATCGCGAAGGTCGGCCGCCAGCGCTTCGGCTGCGGTCCGGTGTCTCCCATGCCGCGTCACCTGATACGGAGTCGCGCTTTCCCAGTCCCGTGCCGGTGCGAACAACGGATCGGTTTCCTGGTCGACCCACGCCGGCCGGAGTTCGAGCGACCCGGCTGGTCCGGCGCGCAGATCGCGGAAACCGTCCAATGCCGTCGCGAGGTCGCGCAGGTGCGCCTTCTCGTGCTCCGTCGGACATCGCTGATCCAGCACGTGCGGCGCGATGACGAGCAGTCGGGCGGATCGTGGATCGAACGCGAATGCGAGATGCGGAAAACGCTCTCGCCGGGCCGGTGATCCGTCCGATTCGTGACCCGTGAAGAAGGGGGCCAGTTCAATATCACCTTCAAGGTGCCCCTGAACTCGCGCCATCACGGCGCGCCGAAGGGCGCGCGCCAACTGCAACGGCTCGGGTTGTCCCGCCAACCCGCTGTTTACGACGAAGGCATGGAGGCCGTCGATGACGGCGAGCGGCGCCATCAGTCCCAGGCCAAGAAACCGGCCATCGCCCAGGAGCAAGGGACCCCCGACCGGAACCGCGAACGCGACCTCGAGATGCCTGAGCCGTTCCTTCGGAAACCGCGTTCCGGCCGCAAAGGCTTCGACGCGTTCGCCGTTGCCCTCAAAGGGTTCACGCTGAACCCGGACCCGCCGGACTGGCGCGCTGACGTCTGCGTGACGCAGCGCCTGCATCGCCTCGGCCGCCGCCGCTGCATCCTCCGCCGCGCGCTCGTGACCTCCCTTCCACTCCTCCCTTCTGCGCGTGGGTTCGATACGGCGGCGAGCGGCCACCGGCGGCAGTGCGACCGGGGTGACGCTGCGCCAGACTCGGGCGCGGACGCGGTCGTCGGCCCCCCAGTGGTGGAGGATCCCGCCCTCCTCCTGCGCCGGGACCAAGACGTGGAGCACTTCCCCGGTTACGTCGTCCGTTGCTTCCAGGCCCGAGAAAGCCCAATGGACGTCGTCCGGTCGAAGTGGACAGCCTGGCGGAACCTCGACCAGTACGCGTCGAATCTGCTGGTCCGCGTGCTGGTGCCCAATCGAAGGCAGCGGGATGATCCGCACCCGTTCTTCCGGCAAGCCATCGTTGGTTCCGTCGGGTTTTCGACCCACGAGAGCGCGGTCGATGTCACTCATACGGCTGCCGAAACCGCGCTTCAGACGGCTGACCGCCCCGTCCCGCAGTCGCGCAACCAGGAGCGCCACGCGGGCGAGTGGCCAGGGGGCAAAGCTGTGAATCGGCCCTGGATCCCGAAGCTCGTAGAGTCGCCGGGAGCCGGGGCTGTCGTACGAGACGAGTTGGAACTGGGCCGGAGGCGGCTGCCGGAAAACCACGGTCACGGTGCCGCCATCCCTCACCGGACGGAATCGTCGCGCGCCGGCCCGGTAGCGCCGTTCGAGGCTCTCGAGGGATCCGGCGCAGGGTGCGAGCAGCGTGGTGGCGCTGCTTCCGGCCGAAGGACGCCAGATACGCCCGAGGTGTCTGGCCAGCATCTCGTCGCACTTGCACTCGTCCATGATCTCCCCGCACGCCCACGCCATGTCGATGCCCCGGCCGAATTGGTAGAGGTGGTCCGCGAGGCGGCAGACGTCCTCCGCGAGACGTAGGTCGTCCGGGCCCCCGGCGATCGGCCATCCGTAGACGAACGGAACTGCTGCGTCGAAGAACCAGGGCCGAAAGACCTTCGTGGCCGTCCGGATCTTCGACATGCGGACCGGGTCGCCCTGGATCGCGTCGCCGTCGTTGTTGGGGACATACATCCTCAGGCTTCGACGCGCCCGCCACGCCGGAGGTGAGACGATGAGGGGCGGCTTCTGTCTCTCCAGCCACTCGAGCGCACGGAACTCGGCCTCCCCGATGGGCCCCCCCAGCCCCGCTCCTGCGACAAGCGCCTGGAAGAGGCGCGCCGGCGAGGGTGGCCAGTCGCCCTCGCCGTGGTACCGGCCCTCGTGCAGCCGAACCTGGAGAACCAGCGCGGTCATCGAGGTTCACCCCGGCGTGGCGCCCTGGTCGTCAGTCTTCTTGGCGAGCAGCTTCTTGGCCGCCCGGAGGTCGAAGCGGTGCTTCATCTGGTCCGGCGTCGGCCACTTCTCCCGGAACGGCTCCGCAGCCTTGTTCGCGTAGTCCTTGGCGACCTGCGCGCTCAACTTGATCGGTTTGGGTTCTCCTCGCCGAGGCACCGCGTACCATGCGTCCCCGTCGTCGGCGTAGCGGAGCAAGCAACCCTCCCGGAGGAACAGATCCATTTCCGCCGTGGCGGCGACCAACGACAGACCCAGAAGGTACTTGCGGATGTTGCCCGTCTCCGACGGATTGCTGCCACGGAGGCCGCGGAGCGCCACAAGGTTCACCGTGACGTCCCGCTCGATGCGACCCCTGACCAGGACCCCGCCGAGGACGCGCGCCTCGGGATTCGGCGCCCCGTCCCGGTAGTGCGGGAGCTTGATCTTGGGCCGAAACGTCGCCGGGGCATCGGCAAGGCCCTTCTCCGAGAGGTCCGTCTTCTTCGTTTTCGCCTCGCTCTTGAGTTCCTCCTTCTGCGCATCGTCCAGCAGCTTCCAGACCGAGTTGAACTGAGCCGCCGCGTGCAGCGGCTCCACATCCCAGGCCCGGATGATCGAGCGGACCAGCCGCGGGCGTTTCTCGCCCGTGTCGCCGCGCGAGTCCCACACGCCGAAGACCAACGACGTCGGTGCGACGCTGCAGAGCGGACCGGCATCTCCGCGCTGCAGCGCCTTGAAGGCAGGTTCGATCACGCTGAGCAGCGAGGGCGAAGACTGCACGACCGCATCGGCCGCCCGGTGCGCGAGGTCGAGCAGCGACCGGGTCACCTCGCGGGGCTGCTCGCAGGCTGTGGACCTCGCATTCCTGTTCCCTGCATTTTCCTTGCAGACCGCGCATTCGCCGCAGGGTTCCTTGCGGATCACGATCTCGATCTTCGGGACCAGCCAGTCCTCCTTCTTGCTCGACTGCGACTTGAAAAGCGGCTCCATGCGGTTGGCCTGGGATCCCACGCTGTCGATCGTGGCGACACGCGTGCCGTCCGCCAGCGTGTCGATGTTGTAGCCGATGTCGGCGTAGGTCGGTGGAAAGACGATGCCGCTTTCTTCCACCGGCAGCAACTTCTGCCTCAACCGCAACGCCACCGGCCCATCGCTCTCCGTAGCCCACCGGTCGATCACTTCGTGGGTCACTACCGTCAGCTCCGTGTTCTCGTTCATGGTTGCGTCTCCTCCCTTGCAAAGGTGACCACCTTGTTCTTGCCAGCCAGGTCCAGGGAAAAACGGAACACCCGCATCGGAACGCCCACCCGGACACCGCCCAGCGCCGGACGCGCAAGGATCGGTGGCAGCAAGCCCTTCCACACCCCGTACCGCACCTCGCGGGTCTCGAACTCGTTCGGACGGGCGTGCTCCAGACCGATGGCTCCGAGCATTTCGACCATGGGCGACGCCTCAACGTCGTGTCCTTGGTCGTTCGGGGAGTAGCCGGCGGCGATGCCGGTCCACCACTTCCGGGCATCGAGCTTGAAACTGCCACCTCCGAGGGGCATGGTGACACCGAGCGGATCGCGCACCAGTGCCTGTCGGCAACGTTCCCACAGTACGCGAATCGAGTCGATCATCTCGCAGGCAATGTCGTGGGCGCGCTGCGTGCCGGCGAACAGCTTGAACGAAGTCCGCGACGACCCATCGCACCACAGTGTCACGTCAACGGCGCGAGCGGCGCCGGTGAGCCGCACCGGCAACGTCTTCTCGTCGGCTTGGGGCCCGGGAAACCAGTCCACGACGCGAACTTTCTCGTCCGTCGGATCCGCGTACCCCGCCGGCACAAGGCGCTCAATTCGTGCTTTGCACACGAACTCGGTCACGACCTCCACGGGGTTTCCCGGCCCGCCGGCGTTCAGGTCGAAGCGGGGCTGGGCTTCGTCAGCCCAGGCGAAGCCGCCCTCCGCATTCCCAAGCAGCGTATGTGCGGCTTCGAGGAATCCGAGGCAGGCGAAAACCTGACCGGGATTGTGCAAGTCCACGGGAATCGATGCCCGGCCCATCAGCTACCTCCACCCCGGGCGATCCGCGAATCGTTGTCACGGGACGCCTGCTGATCGGCCGCCCTCATCAGCGCCTCCCACCAGGCAAGTCCCCACGGACCCCAACGATCCTGGAGGCGGACGAACCGCAATGCGACCTCGAGCGCCTTGCCCTCGAGCGCGGACGGGGGCGCCTCCTCGCAGCCGCAAGTGTCGACGACCGGTCGCCCGAATCCGTGATGGGTCACCACCAGATGAAGCAGCAGGTCGCGGTCCTCCTCGGAAAGCTTTCCGACCCCCTCGTCGTCCTCCAGGCGAAGCAGGGTGCCCAACTCGTGCCGGTACCCGTCCAGCAGCCGAAACGCGATCGGACCTTGGGTCTTCGCATAGATATCGTTCTTGGGCGCGTGGAACGCGCGCTGCCACCGTGGCGCCCGCTTGCCTTCGTCGTGAAGCCGGGCCGCCAGAGCCAGCGTGTCAGCCAGACGCCCCGGCAGGCGGAGTGCCCTTGCGAGACGGCGCGCCCTTTCCTCGGTCGCGGACTGGTGATCCCCCAGGAGTTGCGGAGGACCCGTGCCGCGATCGTCCTCGGTGGCCGCGACATGCCTCCACTTCTCGACCACGAGCCAGCGGGATTCCTCCCCGTCCTGCGTCACGGCCGCCGGGAAGCGGAACCGCTCCCGCCAATTCGGGTCTGGCCGCAAATCCGTCCCAGCATCGATGCTGCGAACCCGAAAGCCAACCCCCGGCTGGCCCAGCCAGTTCTCCCCATCGTCCGCCGTTCTGGGCGGCGCGCTTTCGTCGTCGTCCAGAAGGCCGTTCTTCAATCCGCCCAGGCGGGCATCCAACACCAGCGTGCGCGCAGCAAGGAGTCGCACCAGTTCGTCCTTTTTCCCTTGCTGCCATGTGCGCAAGTTGGCGACGGTGAAACAACCTCGCAGGCGTCCATCGGAGTCCAGAAGAAACGCCACGATGTCGTGCTCGCGAAGAGGGCGCGCCTCCACCACCGCGTCGTGTGCTGCCTCCTGTTCCCGCAGCTTCTCCACCCGAGCCCCGAGCCAATCGAGCACCCGGAACGTTTCCGTCTCGAGGATCTCGCTCGTGTGCCGCGGTGCGGCTTCGAAGAACGCCTGAGTATCCTCCTTGCGCGGTTCTGGACCTTGCTCCCGGACGGGAAGGTGCGTCCGCCACACGACGCTCGTCGTCGGCGGGTCGTCTTCCAGCCACCCGCGCAGCCAGGGTTCGACCGCGGGGCGGCCCCCATGCTCTTCCAACGAAGTCATGGCCCAGGCCTCCACCAGCGAGCGGGTCAAGGCCGGCCGAAGGGGCTCGGGCGTGATGGCGTCGCGGAGAACCTGCTGCAAGGCTTGGTCCGCGCTGGCGCGCACCTTCAGTTCGTGCAACGCGCGGGGGCTGCCGTCGATGCTCCCGTCCTCCTTCCTTCGAAGCTTGTCGAAGGGCTTCCGTCGGTTCTGCCAATCGCGCAGCCTGGCCTCGTATCTGTCCCTGTGCTTGCGCTCGTCGTCGTCCAGTTGTGTCCCGCCCCGGAGCTTCTCGATCGCCTCCTGTTCCTTCCTGCTCGGCTTCGGTTCCGGCTCCACCAGGACGATTACCCGCGCGTCACCGGCCCCCCGCCGATTGACTCGGCCGAGGCGTTGCACCATGCGCTCCCACGGGACGAGGTCGCAAACCATGTGATCGGCATCGAGATCGATTCCGACCTCACCGGCCGACGTGGCGAACAAGAATACCGGCTTGCTGGGCTGGCTGGCCGCCTCGGCAATGAACCCGAGGCTGGCCAAACGTTCTCTCGCCTGCCCGCGCTCAAAGACTCGGCGTGCGCCGACCAAGAGCTCCGTCTCGATCGGTACGGCGGCCTTGCCTGCCCGCCTGTCGCCCCTTGCCAGCTGTTCCACCGCCTTCTGTGTCTTCCGGACCACCTCGCGACTGTCGCAGTATACCAGGATCCGGTGAGCCTTGCGGCCGTTCTCGGCCAGCTCCCAAGCGTGCTTGGCCAGCGACTCCGCCAGATCCTCCGTTTCCGGCAGCGGCCCGATCCGCAGCGATTTCTTCGCGCTCAGCCGCTTCTCGACCACAGGGTGCTCGAAGTCTTTCTCGGTCAGCTCGAGGGAATCGTCGATCTTCCTCCGCCCGGTAGCCGACAGGGCGAGAACCCGCAACGCTGGTACGCATTCGCGGCAGTCATCCAAGGGAAGAACAGCCGGGTCCGTGGCGACCGAGCGGACCAGGTGCTCGAACGGCGGCACCAAGTGCGCTTCGTCCAGGACGAAGAGACTATCGGCCCCCAGCAGCCCTGCATGATACGGCCTCATCTTCCGAGACACACCGTAGCCTTCGAAGAGGAGGCGCGAACCGATCATGTCGACCGTCCCCACGATGATGGCTGGCACCGCCGGATCCTCCAGCCACTCGCGGTTGTCGACGAACTGGCCACGCAGAGTCGAGATCCGCAAGCCCTCGTCCTCCCCAAGCCCGAGAGCGACCCGCACGTCGCGCATCCCGTGAAGTCGCTCGCGCAGCTTCTCCGCAACTTCCGTGGCTTGGTCGACTACCGCTCGTCGGTCGACAACATACACCAAGCGCCGAGGCAACCGGGGTTGTGCGTCGAGCCCACCCCGAGCCAGGGCAAGGAGCCAGACCACCATGCTGGCGGTCTTGCCCAGGCCGGTCGGAATGTCGCACGCCGCCGGGATGTCACCCGCGCGAAGCCGCTCGAAGAGCCTTTCCTGCCAGGGGAACGGTTCGTGATCCGTGATGGCCTTGAACTCCGCACGGAATGTTTCCATCAGGCCCGTCATGGTACGCCCATCCCTTCGCTCGCTTGCAACAGCCGGGGCTCCTCATCACCCCAGTGCATCCCTTGTTGCGGTTTCATCTTTGTCCGTCCATGTGTCATCCGGGGTCAAACTTTCTCCGCGCGGGTCCGCCGCAGAGCGATGGGGAACCGCGGGCGAACGGTGCGTCATCGCCCGCCGAGCCCCCGTCGCCGTCGCATCGTTCGGTCCGGTCGACCGGTCGGGTCTCCCCCGCCCGCCGCCCGACTCGACGACCCCGATGCGCGTTCCAACTCCGACCTCACGCCTCGCGCCGCTCGTCGCGCCGCCGCGGCGTGCTCGCGGGCCACCTCACGGCGCAACGCCTCGGGTTCCAGAACTTCCACGGCGGCGCCGAGCTGCAGGATGAAGCGCTGGATCTCGCGCGTCCCGTCGACCTGGAAGGTCAGCTCGCAGCTCCCGTCCGGGAGCCGCACCACTTGCTGGCTCGCATGCCAACGGCGCTCCCCTACCCAGCCCGCCTCGGGAGGGTCGACCGCCAGGCGAACACGGGCCGCGTTCCTCTCCCGCCAGATGCGGAACGCACCCCCCAGGTAGGCTTCCACCGAGAACTCCCGGGGCACCACGTAGTGCCTGCTCGTCTCGACGACCTGCCGGAAACGATGCACCGCGAAGGTGCGCACCTCGTCGCGCAGATGGCAATACGCGAACAGATACAGTGCCTCCAGGCCGGGGTCCCAGTAGAGGTCGTACGGATCGATCTCGCGCATCGTCAGCTCGCCCCGCGACTGCGCGAAGTAGCGGACCCGCAGCGTCCGCCCCCGCTCCATGCCCCTGCACAGCGCCTCGATCGCGGCCCGGTGCCGCGAGTAGTCGATCGCCAGCAGCGAGCGCGCCGCGAGCAGCGGTCGCAACCGCCGGAACAGTTCGCCCTGCCGCGGCCCCGCGCCGAACGGCGCCGCCGGGCCCACCAGCCGCTCGTGCAGCCGCTCAAAGGCCGCACCCACCCGCGTGCCTCGCAGCGGGACGACGAGTTGCCGCGCCACATGCAGCGCGAGGCGTTCGTCGAGTGCCAGGGGGAAGGGCAGAGCGCCTTCCCACCCGTCCACCAACTTCCAGCGCGCCCCGTCGTTCGCCACGGGAAAGCCCGCCGCCTCCAGCGCGTGGAGATCACGGTAGACCGTGCGCAGTTTCCACCCGTGGCGCTCCGCCAGACGCACCGCCGGAACCCCGAGCTTGGACCGCTTGAGGTCCTCCAGCATCGTGTACAAGCGCGCCACCTGGTCTCCTCGCGGCATCGCTTCTGCACCACCCTTTCGGTCCCCGGTCTTCGGACGGCCCGCAGGGCGACACTCCACACCCCGTGCCAGGTGCGGGCACCCCATCGTCTCAGCCTGGGTCCCAGCCTACCGTCTGGCCGGGCCTCCGCGCAAGTGGCATCCACGCCCGCCAACCCCGGCCGCTTCCTTGACATCGGCAGGGGTCCGCGCGGAGGATGCGGGGCGATGAACGGCCTCGCGGCCGCCGTGCGGATCGTGGCCGATACGGCGGTGTTCCGGATCCGCAAACGCGAAGGGGGCAACCTCGTCACCAGCCTGACCCTCGCCGCGGCCCTCGGCCTCCCCTGGACCGACCTCGGCGCCCGCCTCGCCTTCGGCCTGCTGCTCAACCTGTTCGTCTACGTGCTCAACGACTGCTTCGACGTCCGCCTGGACCTCGAAGCCCCCGGGCGCGACCACGCCCGCACCCGGTTCCTCGCCGACCACCGCACCGCGGGCTGGGCCGCCGTCTTCACCCTCGCCGCGCTGCTCGCCGTCGCCGGCGCGCTCCACTCCCCCGGACTGCTCGCCGCCTTCGTCTCCACCGCCGTGGTGCTGGTCGCCTACTCCGCGCTGCTCAAACGGCTGCCGGTCGTCGACGTGCTGGCGATGGGCGCCTGGGGCGTGACGATGGCGCTGGTCGGCTTCCCGCTCTCCTCCACGCCGGGATGGCTCCTGGCCGGCCTGCTCGGACTGCTGTGCATGGTCACGGAAGTGGTCCAGGTGGTGCGCGACGAGCCGTCCGACCGGGCGGCGGGCCTCCGGACGACCGCGGTCGTCTTCGGGCCGGCGGCGTCGGCCTGGATCGCGCGGGGACTGGTGGTCCTCTCCGCGGCCTACGCCGCGCTGCTGCTCCACCGCTGGATCGGCCTGGCCCTGCTGCTCGGCGCCGCCGTGCCGCTCGACCCGGACCGCGCCCCGCGCTCCTGGGACGTGCTGCGGGCCGTGTTCGGCCTGACGTGGCTGGCGCTGCTGTTCGCCTTCTGGCGCTCCGGGACGCTGGACGGCTGGCTGCGGGTCGCCGGATGACCCGCCGCGCCCCCTGGCTCGCGCTCGCCGCGGTCCAGGCCGTCCACCTGGGGCTGGTGCTCTACTTCCAGCCCCCCGAGGTGATCCTCTCCGGGCGGCCGGTCGGCGGGTTCGACTGGGAAACGCACTACGAACAGACCGCGCGGGCGGTGCAGGCCTACCGCGAAACCGGCGAGACCTGGTCGTATAACCCGCACCGCCTGGCCGGCCAGCCCTCGGGCGTGATCTTCGACGCCGACAACAAGGGCTGGGAGGCGTGGGCGATCGGACTCACCGCGCTCGGTGTGCCGCTGCCCACGGCGTTCAACCTGTTCGTCTGGCTGTCCTCGATCTTCGTGCCGCTCGCCTTCTTCCTCGCCGCCCGCGGCTTCGGCCTCGGCGCGGGGACCGCCGCGACGGCGGCCGGGCTGGCGTCGGCCTGCTGGGCCTTCGACGCGCTGGCCCATCTCGTCTCGTGGGTCGGCATGGTCTGCTGGGGCTTCGCCGCCTGGCTCTGGATCCCCGCCCTGGCCCTGTTCCGCCGCTGGCTCGAGACCCGCCGCCCGTGGCGCCTGCTGCTGCTGTTCCTGCTGCTGGCCTGGCTGCACATGCTCCACCCCTACTCGTTCTTCCTGCTCGTCGTGCCGATGGCCTGGCTGTACCTGCGCGAGCTGCGCGCGCTGCGCTGGCACGAACATCTCGCGCTGGCCGCCGTGGCGGTCGGCACGATCGTCGCCAACCTGTGGTGGATCGCGCCGTCGCTCCGCTTCTGGCACTACATCCTCGACTCGGGCTTCTACCTCGACGCCACCCCCGCCTACCTCCTCGCCGACTACCTCGGGCTGACCCTCGAACCCGCCGTGACCGGCGTGGTGGCGATGCGGACCGGGTTCCGCTTCCTGGCGCTGGGCGGGGCGGTGCTGGCGCTGTGGCTGTGGCGGCGCGAGCGCGACCCGCGGTTCGGCCCCGTGGCCGCCGCGCTGGGCGCGCTGCTGTTCGTCGCCTACGCCGGCGGCTGGTTCGGCCCGCTGCGCCAGGTGCAGCCGTACCGCTTCGTGCTGCCGGCGATGTACCTGGCGGTGATCCCCGCCGCCTGGTTCCTCGAACGGGGCGAGCGCGCGCTGCGCGAGCTGCGCCCGCCGCCGGTGGTCTGGGCGCTGCTCGGACTGGGCCTGTTCGTCGCCGCCCCGCGCCTGGCGCGCGACGCCCTGTACTTCCTCCCCGACCTCATCCCGCGCCAGACCCGCCCGCTCCCCGCGCCGCCGCCGGACGTCAACGGCGGGATCTACTTCGGTACGATCCGCTGGCCCGAGCCGTTCGACTTCCGGCTGCGCCCGGAGGCGGCCGAGGACTTCCGCGCCGTCGCCGACTTCGTGTCGGCGGAGGACGACGGCCAGGGGCGGTGGCTCGTCGAGTGGTGGATGCTGGGCGAGCACCTGGCGGGACACACCGACGCGCAGATCCTCGGCGGGTTCCTCGAGATCAACCTCGCCCACAGCGACGCCAACCTGTTCCGCCGCCACGCCGGCCGCGCGCCGCCGACCGCGGACGAACTGCGGGCGTACCTCGAACAGTACAACGTGCGCTGGCTGATCCTGTCCAACCCGCTGCCGCGGCTGGAAAGCCGGACCGACCTGCTCCAGCTCGAGACCACGATCTTCCGCCACCGCGTGTACCGCGTGCGCCACCCGTCCCACTTCATCGTCGGCGGCGGGCCGGGCGAGGTGCACGCGCGGCTCAACCGGATCGCCGTGCGCGGCAGCGCCGGCGGCAACCTCGTCCTGCGCTACCACTGGATGGAGACCCTGCGCTGCCGGCCGGATTGCCGCGTGCGGCGCGTCGCCGTCCCCGGCGACCGCGTCGGATTCATCGGCGTGGTCCTTTTCCCCCTGGTCACCTCCGCCCCCGAAATGGTGTCTAGCATCGCCGCCGTTCGCATCGGCGCCTTTGACCTGGCGGTCGGCAATCTGTTCGGGAGTTGCGTATTCAACCTGGCTGTGCTGGCCATCGTCAGTCTGCTTCGCTCTCCCGAATCGATATTTGCCACCATCTCACCCGGCTTTGCTGTGGTCGGGATGCTGGGCCTGATCCTCATCAGCGTCGCGCTGCTGGGGACCCTGGCCAGGCCCGAGTGGGGCCCCCTGCGCATCGAGTGGGATGCGGTACTGATCGTCATCATTTACCTCACTGGCGTATACCTTCTGTACCGCGAGGGGTTGCTCTTCCTCACCCATCCCTAAGGCGACACGACCTGGATGCACCCGGTGGACGGGTGGACGTAGCCGGCTTGACGAATCTAGTAACATGTAGTATAGTATATTCGATGCGGGTTGTCGTCCTGCATCTTCCCCGCCGTGCCCGCCTCGCCTGGCGCGCCTGTCGCCGCCAGAGGGAGATCGGGCTGCAACCAAGAAGGAGTGAAGTGATGCTCGAATCCCTGGGGGCATCCTCGGAGACGTGAAGGCCTGATGTCGGTGCGACATGCGCTTCTTGGGCTCCTGGCGCAGCGCCCCCGGCACGGCTATGAGCTGCGGGCGGCCCTCGAGGCGATGGTGGGCGGGGAGGAGAACTGGGACGTGAAACCGGCCCAGGTATACACCACCCTGGAGCGGCTCGCCGACGCCAGCCTGGTGACACTGGAAGCGATCGAAAAGGAGGCCGGCCCCGAAAAGCGCGTATATGCCATCACACCGGCGGGGCAGGCGGTGCTGCGCGAGTGGCTGGCGGACGGTGTAGAGCGCGGCCATCAGCGCGACGAGTTCTTCATCAAGCTCATGCTCTGCCTGATCTCGGGCGAAGCCGACCCGTACCAGGTGATCCAGGCTCAGCGCGCCCAGCTCTACCGTGAGCTGCACGCCACCATGGCCCAACGCAGCGCTCTGGACCCGAAGAGAGAGCTGGCCAAAATCCTCCTCCTCAGCAAGGCCGAAATGCACCTGGAGGCGGAGCTGCGCTGGCTGGATATCACCGAGGCGCGTCTCGATGAGGTACGGCGCCAACCGTTGCCCGAGCCCCCGGCCAGGCCCAGGGGGCGGCCGAGAAAGGCCCTGAACCGCGCCTGACTGCAGATGCCCTGCCAACGGAACCGCTCTCCCATGATCGGCGCCCTCAGCCATGGGGCGCCCGCAGGAGTACTTATGTCCCTCATCCAAACGGAGAATCTGACCAAAATATACGGCCACGGCGAGACCGCCGTCACGGCCCTCGACCACGTCAACCTCAACGTAGGCGCGGGTGAGTTCGTCGCGGTGATGGGCCCCAGTGGGTGTGGCAAGTCGACGCTGCTCCACCTGCTCGGTGGGTTGGACAAGCCTACGGAAGGCCGCGTCGTCATCGCCGGCCAGTCGCTGGCCGACTTGTCGGACGACGCATTGGCAGCGATCCGCCGTCGTCAGATCGGCTTTGTCTTTCAGTCCTACAACCTGATCCCGGTGTTGAACGCGCTGGAAAACGCCGCGTTGCCACTGATCCTGGATGGCACACCCGCCCCAGCAGCTCGCGCCAAAGCCAAAGAGTGGCTGAGCAAGGTGGGCCTCGCCGACCGACTCGGCAACCGACCCGACCAGCTCTCGGGGGGTCAGCAGCAGCGCGTTGCGATCGCGCGCGCCCTGGTGGCCGAGCCGTCGCTGGTCTTGGCCGACGAGCCCACAGGCAACCTGGACTGGCGCGCCTCGGACGAGATCGCCGCCCTGTTGCGCCAGGTCGCCGACGCGTGGGGCCGGTCGGTGGTCATGGTCACGCACGACCCCCGCATCGCGGCCTATGCCGACCGCATCATCTTTCTCCGCGACGGCCGCATTGTCGAAGAGACGCACCTGGGCGCTCAGGGAACGATTAGCTCGGATTGGGTGAACGGCCGGTTACAGGCCAACAGTTAGCTCCCGGAGGATCACCATGGCAAGTCGACACATCAAATACGCAATTCCTCTGGCGTTGCTTATCGGCGCCGTGCTTTTCCTTGGCGGGTGCACCGGGAAGACACCCAGCCAGTCTACAGCCACACCGCAACCAGTGGTCGCCGTGCCAGCCCCTGAATCGATCATCGCCGAGGGCCGGGTAGTGCCTGTACGGGGCGTGGCCCTCAGCTTCCCCCAGGGCGGAGTGATTGCCGAGGTACCGGTCTCCCTGGGCGACTCGGTGGCAGCGGGTCGGCTGCTGGCCCGACTGGAAACCCGCGTGCTCGAGGCGCAGCAGGCCCAGGCCGAAGCGAACCTGGCGGCAGCCCAGGCCAGGTTGGCAGCCCTCAAGCAGGGCCCAACGGCGGCCGAGCGTGCGGCGGCCGAACAGAACCTGGCCGCCGCTCAGGCGGCCTATGAGAGCCTGCAACATCCCAGCGCCCACGACATCGCCGCCCTGCGCGCCGACGTGGAAAAGACCAAGGCCCTCCTGGACCAGGCGCAGGCTGCCTACGACCGCATCGGGGGCGATGCCATCCCCGGCAACGCGGCAACTCCGCAGCGGGCACAATTGCAACTGGCCTGGCTGGACTATCAGAAGGCCCAGGCGCTCTACGATGCCAGGACCAAGCCCACGGCGGCCCAACTGCAACAGGCCTTGGCCGCGGTGGAGAATGCCAAGGCTCAGTTGGCTCGCCTGCAGCCCACAGCGGCCGAGTTGGCAACTGCCCAGGCCGCCGTCGATGCAGCACAGGCCGCCCGGGACCTGGTGGCAGCCCAGGTAGCACAGGCCCGCCTGACCGCGCCGTTTGCGGGAGTGATCACTGCCCTGGACCTGCGGGTAGGGCAGTACGCCGCTCCGGGCGTGCCCGTGCTGCGCCTGGCTGACACGAGCACCTGGCAGGTCGAGACCACCGACCTCACCGAGCTCAGCGTGGTCAACGTCCGCGAGGGCGACCCAGCCCGCGTGACCTTTGACGCGATCCCCGGCCTGGAGCTGCCGGGTCGGGTGGCACGCATCCAGACCTATGGCGAAAGTCGCCAGGGTGACATCGTCTATACGCTGATCATCCAGTTGGACAAGCAAGACCCGCGCCTGCGATGGAACATGACCGCCCAGGTCTCCATCGAGCCCAGGTGACCGGGTTGTATGCGGCAGTAGCCTTGTGGGCACAGCTCAGTATCCAGTCCGCGCCCGAGCGTGCCTGTGTTCAAGGCGATGCCCGGGCGCGGACCATAGACCCGGATTCGGATGGGAGTCTTGAACATGTACCTGCAAGTCACGCTGGCCGCCCGCTACCTGTGGGGCCGCAAACTCAGGACCACGCTCACCACGTTGGCCGTGCTCTTTGGGGCGCTGGTGATCTTTGCCACCAGCACCATCCTGCCGAGCATGCTGTCTGCCTGCCAGGGCAGCCTGCTGGCATCCTCCGGGCAGGCCGACGTGACCATCCGCCACAAACTGGACGAGCCGTTCAAGCCGTCGCTCGCTGCCCGGGTCAAAGCAGTCCCCGGCGTGCAGGCGGTGGCCGGGTCGCTGGCGCGGAACATCAACATCCCCAGCGGGTTCTTCAGCCACGGGCAGGTGGGAGCGCTAACGCTGATCGGCATTGATCCCCGCACAGCGCCAGACGTGCGCACCTACAGCGTGAAGCAGGGACGCTTCTTGCAGTCGGACAACACCGATGCGGCAGTGATTGCCACCAGCCTGGCCGAGGCTCTGCAGCTCGGGGTGGGCGACACGCTCCGGCTGCCCACGGCCGAAGGAGTAGTCAGGCTGCGCATTGTCGGACTCCTGGCCGCCCGCGCCCTCCCGGGCACCGAAGAGGTGTTGGTGAATCTGCCTGAGGCACAGAAGCTGGTGGCCATGCCCGATCGCATCAACACCCTTGAGGTCAGCCTGGCAACGACCGACCCCGAGCAACGGTCTGCCATCCAGCAGGCCATCGAGAGGGCCGTTGGGCCAGACTATCGACTGGGCGCCCTGGCTGCCGGGGGCGAGTTCTATGCCTCCCTGCAGATGGGCGAGGCGATCTTTAGCGCACTGGGCTTTCTGGCGCTGCTCATGGGTGGCTTTATCATCTTCAACACCTTCCGCACCATCATCGCTGAGCGACGCCGCGACATCGGCATGCTGCGGGCCATTGGGGCAAGCCGGGGTACGATCCTGGGCCTCATCCTCATCGAGGGGCTGCTACAGGGCGCCATCGGTACCCTGGTAGGGATGGCGCTGGGCTATCTGCTGAGCGCCGGAATCATCGCCCTCATGAACCCGATGATGGCGCAGTATCTGCACCTCCAGATCGGTGGCCCGGTGGTCGGGGCCTCCATGGTCCTGCGAACGGCCCTGCTGGGCGTAGGCGTCACCTTGCTCTCGGGCCTCTTGCCGGCGCTCACCGCGACCCGCGTGACGCCCCTCGATGCGCTGCGTCCGGCCGTCGTCGAGAGCGGAACGCGGGTACGGGCCTGGGCAGGGCCGGTAGGGGGAGTGCTCCTCGTGCTGGCCGTGCTGGGCCTGGTCTCTGGCCACCCGGGCCTGGCGGCCTTGGGCAGTGTGTTGCTCCTGGTGGGCCTCGTTGTGGTGGGGCCCGTGCTGGTGCAACCGGTCGCCTGGGTCTTCGGCCGGCTGTTGGCCGTGGTTTACGCGCGCGAGGGCACGGGCACCCTGGCCCAGGGCAATCTGGTCCGCCAACCCGGCCGGGCGGCCATCACCGCCAGCACTACCATGGTCGGTCTGGCGCTTCTCATCGCCGCCGGTGGCGCCGTGGCCAGTATCATGGGCTTTATGATGGGGACCGTGGAAAAGAGCCTGGGCAGCGACTATCTGCTGGTGCCGCCATCGGTTGGGTTGTGGGGGAGCAACGTGGGGGCCAGCCAAGGCCTGGCCGAACGGCTGCGCGCCGTGCCCGGCGTAGCTGCCGTGAGCACGATGCGGTTTGCCTCAACCGAGATCGGTGGCCAGGCCGCCTCGGTCCTCGGCATCGACCCGGTCACATTCCCTCAGGTGGCAGCCCTCGACGTGACGCAGGGTGACCCAGCCACCGTGTACAAGGAGCTGGGCGCCGGCCGCAACCTAGTCGCCAACTGGATTCTAGCCGGCCAGATGGGGCTCAAGGTGGGCAGCACGCTGCGCCTTTCCACACCCACCGGCGCCAAGGACTATCGGGTGGTCGGCATCGCCGGCGACTTTTACAATGCCAAGATCGCTACCGTCTATATCTCGCAGGCCAATCTGCGCGCCGATTTCAACAGGACCGAGGACGTTTTTATCCAGATCAAACGGCTGCCCGGGGCGCGGCCCGAGGACGTCACCCCGCGCCTGCGGGCCATCGCCGAGCGGTATCCGCAATTCCAGTTCATCTCGGGCCAGGAGCTCCGGGATCAGTTGCAGCCCCAGCTCCAGGGCATGATGAGTGCGATCTACATCGTCCTGGCAGTGCTGGCCGTGCCTTCGCTGATCGCCCTCTTGAACACCCTGGCCATTGGGGTCATCGAGCGCATGCGCGAGATCGGCATGCTGCGCGCC
>Ga0101944_10003975_pt1 | contig 19337 bp, 16 predicted proteins | sample DewCreD2012metaG_FD_75245 | JGI IMG/M metagenome (GOLD analysis project Ga0101944, IMG submission 75245) | Hot spring sediment bacterial and archeal communities from British Columbia, Canada, to study Microbial Dark Matter (Phase II) - Dewar... ... | reverse complement strand
AACGAAAAACTGCTTTCTTTTGCCAACAACATCAATACGATCGAAGGCGGAAGCCATTTGATCGGATTCAAGGCCGCGCTGACCCGGGCATTGAACCAATACACGTCCAACGGAAATCTGCCCAAAAACATGCAGGTGAAAATCAGCGGAGAAGATGTCCGGGAAGGATTGACGGCCATCGTCAGCGTTCGGTTGAAGAATCCGCAGTTCGAAGGGCAAACCAAGACCAAACTCGGCAACAGCGATGTCAAGGGATTGGTGGAATCGCTGGTGCTCGAAAAACTGAGCGCCTATCTGGAGGAAAATCCATCCGTCGCTCGAAAGATCATTGAAAAGGCCGTGGAAGCGGCTCGGGCCCGGGATGCGGCCAGACGTGCCCGTGATCTGGCGAGGAGCAAAGGAGCGCTTCTCGATGCCAGCCTTCCCGGAAAATTGGCGGACTGTCAGTATTCCGAACCCGAAAGACGGGAATTGTTTCTCGTGGAAGGCGATTCCGCAGGCGGTTCAGCCAAGCAGGGAAGGGACAGACGATTTCAGGCGATCCTGCCGCTGCGGGGGAAAATCTTGAACGTCGAAAAGTCCCGCTTCGACAAGGTGTTGAAAAGCGAGGAAATCAAGAATCTCTTTACCGCCCTCGGAACCGGTGCAGGGCCGGAAGAATTCGACATCGACAACATCCGTTATCACAAAGTCATCATCATGACGGACGCCGATGTCGATGGAAGCCACATCCGTACCCTGTTGTTGACATTTTTCTATCGGCAGATGAAGGCTCTGATCGAAAAAGGCTATCTTTACATCGCCCAGCCGCCCCTATTCCGGGTGGGCAAGGGCAACAGCGCCGTGTACCTCAAAGACGAGAAAGCGCTCGACGAATACGTGCTGAAGAGGGTGTGCGAGGAAAAAAGCCTGCATCTTCTTTCGGAAAGCCGCTCCCTGACGGGATACGAGCTCTATGAACTTCTGTGCAACCTGGCCGAATTCGAACGGTTGATGGATCGCTTGAAGGCCCAGGGTCACGATCGGATGCTTGTGGAAGCCTTGGTCTTCATGGATGTCGACTGGCTCCATGTCCTCAAAGACATCGAAGGGATGAACCGCCTTCGGGAAACGTTGCAACAACAGGGTTTTCATGTCGAAGATCCGGTATGGAACGAGGAGCGGGGGGTCTTCGAACTGACGGTAAATATCGTTTCGGAACGTCCGGAAGGCGTACCGGAAGAAACTCCCGAATCCCGGCAACCCGAAAAGATCGGAAAACTGCTGCTGTACTCCAAAAATTTCCAGAAGGCAGTGGTTCTGGCCAAACGCATCGCCTGCCTGCAGCAATCGACGTTCGTCATCATCGACAATGAAAAACCCGATGAAAAACGGGAAGTTCAGGACAAGGCGGAACTGTTGCGAATCATGGTGGAGGAAGGCAAGAAAGGGTTGACGATTCAGCGCTACAAAGGTCTTGGAGAGATGAATCCCGACCAGCTCTGGGAAACCACGATGAATCCCGAAAAGCGGACCTTGCTGCAGGTCCGGGAACAGGATGCCGTGGAAACGGACGAATTGTTCACCATCCTGATGGGAGAAGATGTCGAACCCCGCCGGGAATTTATCTACGCCAATGCGCTCGAGGTGAGCACTCTGGATATCTGATGGAGAAATCCATCAGATGTTTCGAAACGTCAACGAATGGGAGAAGGAAATGAACCCGGTATTCATTCGAGCACGCGACATTCCAGACGCCTGGTTTCAATGCGTCTATGAGATCATCGATCGGGGATATCGATACATCGTCGATCGAGGGAGTTATGAGGGCCAACAGCGTCTCGAATTCGACTATGTGACCGTTCACATCACATCGCCGGGTACTCGTCCCCTCATTCCGGACATTCCACCGGCGCTCGGCATTCCGAATCCCGTTGCGGAGGGATATATCGAATCCTATTTGCCGTATGTGATGACTTCCGTCAAACAGCCGAACGAGGATTATACCTACGGCCAGTACCTGGAGCCGCAAATCGCTGAAGTGATCCGTATGTACCGGGAAGACGGGCATGGGACGAACCAGGCGTACATGACCGTAGGGGATCCGACCACCATCTATCTGAGTGACCCCCCCTGCCTTCGCGGCATCGACACCCGTATCCGCTATGGAAAACTGCATTTCATCGTCTACTTCCGGTCATGGGACCTGTGGAATGGATTTCCGGCCAATTTGGGAGCCATCCAGCTATTAAAGGAGTATATGGCCTCCGAAATCGGGGTGGAGGACGGTGAAATCATCGCATCCAGCAAGGGCCTTCATCTCTACGATTACATTTGGGAACTTGCCCGGCTGCGGACGATGAAATGATGTATCCGGGCAGCATTATCCAGCCCGGCTGACAAACCGGGCGTTTTCCACATCCACCTTCACCTTTTCCCCGGTGGACATGTATTCCGGAACCTGAATTTCGACCCCGTTGATCAATCGGGCCGTTTTGGTCCTTCCGGTCACCGTGGCTCCCCGAATCGCCGGGCTGGTTTCGGCAATCTCCATAACGATGATCTGCGGCAGTTCGACCGCGATCAATTTTCCTTCCAAAAACAACCCTACCATCCCTTCCAGGGATTCATCCAGCCATTGGGTCTGATGTTCGAGCGATTCCGCATTCAGGCTGTGTTGGGCGTATTCCTCGGTATCCATGAACACGAAGGTATCCCCTTCCCGAAAAATGAATTGAACCGGTTTTCTGGAAAGTTCGACTTCCGTCAGAGGATCGTTTCCTTTGAAGGTCTGTTCGTATTTCTGACCGTTCTGTACATGGCTGAATCGGACTTTATATAGGGTCAGCGCACCTCTTGCAGACGGTGTCTTTACATCGATATGCTTGACGACATAGAGTTGATGGCCGATTGTGACGACATTTCCCTTTTTCAGATTGCTGGCTTTGATCATTTACGATATTCCCGTCAAATCGTTTTGAAATCAATCTTATGGAAATCAATTGCGCTTCATCCAAAATTCTGATATCGAGTGAGAATCAACGCACTTTGGAAACGAAGCGCCTGGTTCTCGTGTTGATAAGCTCTTGTGTCGTTTTCCTCGCCGGTCGGATTCCTAACATCCACATCAAGGGTTCACTATGACCGCAGCAGGCAGATGGTTGATCGTTTTCCTTCTTTTCATTCCCATCAGTGCATTCGCCCGGTACGATATTGTCCTTTCTTCCCATCAACACTTGAAACAAGCCGAGGAAGCCAAAAAACGAATCCTTTCCGTCGAGCCGAAGGCGGATATATACCAAATCGACATTCCAGGCAAGGGGCTCTGGTATCGGGTGTTTGTCGGTCCATTCGCTACCAGGACGGAAGCAACCAACCGAATCAGGGAAATTCAGAATACCGGAGTGAACGGCCAGTACTTCATTGCAGAATCTCGTCTGCGTGAACCGCTTTCTTCCGTTCAACCAACCAATCCACCAACCGCTTCCACCGGTTCGTCAACCGATACCCCTCGAGAATCACCGACCGAATCCGAGCCTAGAATCGCGATTCTATCGATAACGGAAAAGGAGGGAACGGAAACGCCCCCTTCCTCCGGTGCTGTGCCGGCCGTTCAGCAGAAGGCTGCCAAAACGGTTGCGATTCCATCTCCAAAGATGGAAACGGTGGAAGCATCTGCAGCGGAAAGGCCGGTATCCAAAGGAACCGCTTCAGACCAACAAGAAAATGAACCGGTGTTGAGAAGCGCATCCGGCAGACTCTTTCCGGGGGATGTGATCCATGTCACCATTCCCGGCCAGAAGGAAATGACGGCCGACTATGACATCGACCCGGACGGAACGATCTATCTGTTGTCCGGTCCGCTGACCGTCTATGGGCTGAACACCTCGGATGTGGAACAGCTGGTTCTGAAGGCTGCCAAAGCCTATGTGGGAAAGGAAGGCCAGGTTCAGGTCGAACTGGTCGAATCCAAACGCTACATTCTGATCCAGGGAGGGGTCCGCTATCCAGGATGGTACCGAGTGGCTTCTGAAACCACCCTCGATGACATGATCGCGACCGCCGGCGGTCTGCTTCCCGGGGTTTCGCGTTCGGAAATCGTCCTGCAACGAAAAGTGGGAAACCAACTCCACACGATACCCGTCGGGGATCGGGTGCAACTGGAACCGAATGACGTGCTTTCGGTTCCCACGCCGAAAGACTATATTCAGAAAGTGGACAATGGCGATCTTTTGTTCGTCAGCATCCCGCAGGAGCAAGTTCAGGGAACGACGGAAGTTCGGGTTCCCCCCGAGCAGAAGGTGAAACAAAACCAGATCGAGGTGGATCGCAACGGATACATTTATATACCGGAATACGGACATATCTTCGTTCGGGATTTGAGTACGGAGCAAATCGCGGCCGAAATTTCCCAGCGTCTTCCCAAGTATCTGGCCAAGGGAGGTCGGATTCAGGTGAGCATCATCGAAAAACGCCACTGGATCCAACTGTTGGGTCATGTGGCTCATCCGGGATGGTACAATATTTCGGAATTCGACAACGTCCAGACGGCCCTGGGTGCTGCAGGCGGTGCGATCGACGGCGCCATCATGACGGATATCGCCATCATTCGAAAAATCGGAGCCGAAAGCCGCAAAACCAAGGTCAACCTCTATCAGTTCAGCATCACCGGAGATGCCCGGCTTCTGCCCCCTTTGCATGAATCGGATGCCATTTTCGTTCCCATCTCCTCTTCCTTCGGAGGCATCAAGCGAACCCTCAGCCAGTGGGATCCACCCCAAGAAAAACTCGAGCAGGATACCAAACAGAAGGTACGGGTTTTCGGTGCAGTCAACAATTCCGGAGTCTACGAGGCAAAGGACGACTTGAACCTTCTCGACATCCTGCTGATGGCAGGCGGAAATCGCGACGATGCGGACCTCACGCGGGTGTTGATCATCCGAGACGGTAGGGCGACGACCTATGACATCAAAACCTTGATCGACGGGAAATCGACGGAAAAACTTCCGGAAGTTCGGGCAGGGGATACGGTCTATGTGAACTATGTCGCCAAGGAAGCCTACAAGAAACAGGATCCCACCAAACAGGTACGGGTGTTCGGGGCCGTGTACAGGCCCGGGCTCTTCGATCCGATCGAAAACATGGATCTTCTCGATGCTTTGGCGCTTGCGGGCGGAACACGCGATGATGCGGAGCTCAGCAGTGTGCAGGTGTTGCGGGGAAGCGGCAGCATTCAAGAAAAGTACGATTTCAAGGAATTGATCAAAACCTATGGATTGCCGGGCGGAGCGCCCATGCCCAAAATCTTTCCGAAAGACACGGTCTATGTGGCTTTTGTCGCGAAAGACGCCTACAAGCGGGAAGATACCCGGCAGATGATCCGGATCTTCGGTGCCGTCAACAAGCCGGGGGTGTATGCACCCATCGAAAATATGGATCTTCTGGAAATTCTGACACTTGCCTACGGTATTCGGGATGACGCCAATCTGGGCAACATCCAGATCATCCGAGGGGATACCAACGAAGCCGAAGTCTATGACTTGAACGACATTTTCCTGAATCTCCGAAAGGGCAATCCCGTCAGTATCCCCAAACTCAAGGCAAGGGATACAGTTTTCGTCGGCTATGTCGAAAAGGCCGACTATCAGAAGAACAAGGCCTTCTATACGGCGGGAAAGGTTCGGCACGAAGGGGAATTTTCCATTCCGGAGTCAGGCCTTACCCCGATTCAGGCCATCGCCCTTGCAGGCGGGCTGGATGAATGGGCGGATCCGGAAAATATCGTCATTATCCGCATGATCAAAGGAAAACAGCAAAACATTCCATACAATTATTACAGGGGGCTTGCCGGGAAAGTGCCGGAAATCAACATCCGGATCATGGAAAACGATACCATTTACGTCCCCTGAATCGTGACTTTCAAAACAGACGATGGGGGTTCCCCCGAGAGACAGCCCAAGCGCGCAAGGATGACCGATGAAATGAACCTTGCGGTCCGTACAGGAACACGTTGGAACGTTTCCCTATCACAGGTCGTTCCTGAACGAAAACCCTGTTTTTCGAACGGCCTGCCCGTAGGCGAACAAATGCCCCTTATCAAAGTTTTCGTTCAGGCACTAATTCCGGATTTCTTTGCGGGTGAGATGTTGGCATGACACAATTCCGAACCATCATTCGAATTGTTGGTTTATTGCTGTTGATCCCAATCGGCCAATTGTATGCCGATATCCAGATCCGGATCACTCCCCTGCTGAACGTCACCCAAAGCTACGAAGACAACATCGATCTCGAAAAAAACAACACCAAGTCGGATTATATCGTTGTCGTTTCCCCTGGCATCAAGCTTTTGGCAAGCACCAAAAGCAGTCGGCTGAAGCTCGATTATTCCCCGGGATTTTCTTTCTACGCAAAATACAACGAATACAACACGGTGAGGCATCGGGCCGGTCTCGATTATTTCTACCGTTGGAATCAAAAGGTTCAGCTCAATGTACGGGATCAGTACTACCGTACGGAGGATTATTTCGAACTTCCTCAGGATGCCGTGATTTCAGGAACCAAAATTCGAAAGGGACGAAATACCGTCGATTCCAATGAAGCCGTTGCCAGTGTCGATTATCGGTTCGGACCGGAAGACAAGTTCACCTTAGGGTATCGGCATCGTCTGTTGCGGAACCAGGATCCTCGATACAACGACGCAGAGGAACACGGGCCGTTTGCAGAATTCGATTATTGGATGAGCAAGCGACAGGGGATCCGCCTGGGCTATTTGTACATCCGTGGAACCTACGATACCCGGGAAGACCAACCGCTGACGCTCAATACGGACGATTATGACGGACATCGAGCCGATGCCCGTTACATGTTCAGGTTCAGTCCGCAGACGAGTGTTTATACACGGTATGCCTACAGCACCCGGAATTTCGATCGAGTGTCGAGCGAAGATTACCATGTGCATGAAGCCGCCTTCGGGATCGATCATGCGGTTTCCAGACGGGCAAGCCTCTTTGCGGAAGGAGGATATTTTTGGAAAGAGCGGGAACAGGCTCCGAAAGACCGGGTCGAGGGGTACCTTGCAGGGGCAGGATGGAACCAGCGTTTCGAACACGGCACGCTTCAGCTCGGGGTTCAGCATGGATGGGATGACGGCCTGCTCGAAGAAGAAGTTCGAGGCTTCACCCGATACTGGTCATACCAGGCCAGAGTATCCAGACAATTGAGCCGGCATACCGAAGCCTACGCAGGCGGGCTGATGAGGACCAACGATTACGAGCTCAAGGAGGACGAAACCGTCGCCCAGGCAGGGGTGGGGATTTCGGCCCGGCTGAAAGAATGGCTCTACATGACCCTCGGTGTGGACCATCGGCGGTTGATCAGCGACAATCCAGACAACGAATATCAGGACAACCGGGTGTTTCTTTTGTTGAGTGCGGAAGCCACCCGGCCATACATGTTCGGCACCAAAGTTCATGGGAATTCTCCATAATGCATAAGATACCCGAAAGGAGGTTTCATGAGTGATCCTCGACTTTGGGATTGGGAAACGAACGAAAAGCGAATCGATGTGGAGGGATGGAAATCCCGCTTCGAATGGGTGGAGGAATTCCAAGCCAGTCCCGATGGAGAGCGGGTTGCGGCGGTTGCCAATATCGGTGAAGGGGAGTTTACGGTCTGCGTCAATGGTGAAGACTGGGAAACTCCGTTCGAAAAGATCTGGAACCTTCGCTTTACACCCGACAACCGACTGGTAGCCATCGTTTCGGATGCCGGTGAATGGACGGTGGCAGTCGATGGAATTCCTTGGGAGAACCGATTCGGCTATGTCTGGGACATGCTCTGGAATCCTGCTGGAAATGCCGTGGCCGTTTGCTTTCAACAGGACATGACCTACGGCATGGCTGTCGAAGACAAGCCTTGGGAAGAGACGTACCAACACATCACCGATCCGACGATCAGTGACGACGGAGCGCATACGGCCGCAACGGTTCAGGTGACGGCTGCATCCGAAACGGATATCGACCTGTTCAAGCAGGGCATCATGTCAGCAGCGTTGGACGGAACGGTATGGGATCGGAATTTCGTCAATGTATGGGGAAAGCGGATCAGCCCGGATGGAACTCGGCTTGCGGCAGAGGTCCGATTGTCGCTCTACGATTACACCATTGCCGTGGACGGCACCCCTTGGGAAAAGACCTTTCAGACCGTCTGGGAACCGTGTTTTCACCCAACCGACGGTTCGATCGTCGCACCGGTGCGTGTCGGCGGCAAATGGACGCTTGCCAAGAACGGGGATATCCTTTGGGCAGGTCGATACGGCCAGCTCTGGCATGTCCGTTTCAGCCCGGACGGCCGGAAAACGGCCGCTATCGTCAGCCCCAAATTCGGAAAGTGGACCGTGGCAGTCGATGATTCCCCTTGGTCCACACGGGTGGATGAACTCGTCACGGATCTGTGCTTTTCACCGGACGGAAACCATATCGGTGCCGTCGCCAAGAACGGCGGGAAATGGTTCGTTCTGGTCGATGACCGCCTCTGGAGCAGGCCCTGTGACATGGTGTGGCAGCCGGTATTCAACACCGACGGCTCCTGTGCGGCAGCCAAGGTGGAAGTGGAGGGAAAATATGGCTTTCTCGTCAACGGAAGACTTCTTCCTTTCCGTGCGGAGGCGGCATGGAGCCCGTCCTTCCATCCGGATGGAAAGCGGATGTTGCTCCGATCGGTGGAAGAGGGAACGTATGTGCGCCGTGTGCTGCCGATCACGGATGTGCTGTGATGGTGGATGATGAACGGATCTGTTTCGTTGCGGGAGGACACTTATGAACGAGATCTATCGATTCGTCACAGGCCCGCTGGCGTGGGCTTCCTTTCTGGTGTTCATCGTCGGCTCGATTGTCCGGATCGCTCATATGCTCTACCTCGTCCGGAAAAAGGAAGGATTCATTTTTTCCTACATCAGTCTGAAGTACGGCTTACGATCCATCCTCAATTGGTTGATCCCCTACGGTCCGGTGAACATGCGGCGGCATGCGGTGCTGACGGCTGTCACCTTCATCTTTCATCTGGCGCTCATTTTCACGCCTATTTTTTTGCTCTCCCATGTCGTTCTCTGGGATGAAAACTGGAATGTTTCTTATTGGAGCCTTCCGGATACCCTAGCGGATATCTTGACGGTTGTCGTGATCGCATGCTGTGTGTTTTTCTGGATTCGACGAATGACCCAGGCCGAGGTGCGGTTTCTGACATCGACTTCCGATTATGTCATTCTTTTGCTGGTAGCGGCACCTTTCGTTACCGGATTTCTGGCATACCATCAGGTGCCTGGATATCCCTTGTTTTCCATTCTGCATGTGCTGACCGGGGAAATCATGCTCGTGATCATACCGTTTACGAGATTGACGCACATGCTGTTTTTCCCGTTTACCCGGGCGTATACCGGTTCGGAATTCGGCGCCGTTCGACACGCCAGAGACTGGTGATTCCATGTTGATTTCAACCTGATCTTCCTGCAATCATTTCGATGTCCAACGGGCCGTCGGCAAGCAACAGGCAGGGATGTTGGCGATAGTCCGCTATGGATGGAAGGAGGGATACCGTATGGTTCACGATGCTGTTCCAGCGGAAGAAAAAACCGTTCTGGATGAAGGAATCGAGAAAGGGGCCGCGCGTCTCACGGAAGAGCGGATCGCCGAGGTGATCAACCGTGTGCTTTACGGCGAAGGCGGGGCGCGGATACGGGTCTATGTCGATACCTGTGTTCATTGCGGCCTGTGTTCCGAAGGGTGCCATTATTATCTTTCCCACGACAAGGATCCGCGGTTTTCCCCTGCCGGCAAGGTCAAGCAGACACTTTGGGAAATGATCCGCAAAAAAGGACGCGTAACTCCGGAATTCATGAAGCGTGCGGCAGAGATCGCCCATACCCAGTGCAATGCCTGCAAGCGCTGCTCGATGTATTGCCCTTTTGGAATCGATATCGCCTATCTCATGCTCGTCGTTCGGCGCATCGTTCATCTGCTCGGTATGACCCCGCAGTATATCCAGTCGACTGCTCACAGCCATTCGGCAACGATGAACCAGATGTGGGTGAAGGGGGATGAGTGGCCGGATACGCTGCAGTGGCAGGAGGAGGAGGCCCGCTCAGAGATCGCCGGGCTGCGAATTCCCCTCGAAAAGGAAGGGGCCGAAATCATGTATTCGGTGATCGGTCCGGAGCCCAAGTTTCAGGCCCAGCTCATCTACCAGGCTGCCGTCATCATGAATGCAGCCGGAATGAATTGGACCATGCCTGCCACATCGGGTTGGGACAACAGCGACATGGCGATGTACACCGGAGACAACGAGCTGATGGGCCGCATCAAGCGAAGGCATTTCGAGACCGCCATTCGGCTCAAGGTGAAAAAAATCGTGATGGGCGAATGCGGACATGCATTTCGGTCGGTGTACGATATGGGAAACCGCTGGCTGGGCTGGAAAATGCCCCCCATTCCCATTGTGCATGCCATCGAGTTTTATTACGATCTCTTGAAGGAAGGACGGATCAAGATCGCCAAAAAATGGACCGATCCGGTAACCCTTCATGATCCCTGCAATGTGGTTCGGGGCAGGGGGCTGCACGAAAAAGCCCGCTATGTTGTTTCGCAGATATGCGAAAACCTGATCGAGATGCACCCCAACCGAGAACACAATTACTGCTGCTGCGCAGGCGGAGGTGTCATCAATTGCGGTCCGCCCTACAAGATGACCCGTATCCGGGGAAACCGCGTCAAGGCCGAGCAATTGTTTGAGACCAAAACCAAGGGAGCCAAGACACTCATCGCTCCTTGTCACAACTGTCACAGCGGGCTTGAGGACATCAACCACCATTACGGCCTCGAAATGGATGTCAAATTCATCAGCGACATTCTTTACGCCGTCATGGAAAAACCCGAGCAAGCGTAAAGGAGGAACGCCATGCATCGAAGGATCGGTTACGGGCTTGTGGCCGTTGTGGGGTTCCTTTTCTGGGTCGTAGTGGGTTTTTCTCAGGAAAACATGACCCATGTGGACAACAAAGTCTTTCCCAAACCGCAGCGGCCTGCCGCCGTATTTCCACACGAACGGCACAACGAAGCCGCCAAGATCGACGACTGCGGGGAGTGCCATCATGTGTACAAGGATGGGAAAAAGGTCGAAGGCGAGACTTCCGAAGACCGCAGGTGCTCGGACTGCCACGGGTTGAAGGACAATGGAAGACAGCCGGGATTGGCCAAGGCCTTTCATTTGAATTGCAAGGGCTGTCATGAAAAAAGCGGTAAGGGTCCCATCATGTGCGGCCAATGCCATGTCAAATGATGGATTTCGAGTTGAGGTGATATCGAAGCTCGGGTTTGTCTTCCCCGGCTGAACGGAATTTCGCATAGGGAGTTGGCGAGATCAGAAGGAGGGACATCATGCCGAAAAAGATCATGGTCATCGACGACGATCCGATCATCGTGTCCTACCTCGAAACCTTGTTTCAGGACAATGGCTACGAAACCTGCACGGCATCCGACGGACTTCAGGCCATGGACGTGGTGCAGCGGGAAAGACCCGATCTGATCACCCTCGATCTGGAAATGCCCAACGAATGGGGCAGCCGATTTTACAGAAAGCTCTCCAAAGACCAGGAACTTCGCAAGATTCCCATCATCGTCATTACCGGGCTTGCGGGGCAGCATGCGGTCAAGGATGCCGTCGCCTACATCCACAAACCCTTCGATCGTGACAAGCTCCTGGGTATTGTCAAGCAGGCGATCGGGTAATTGGTTCTCATGCGCCGCATTCGCACCACAGGGATCCACCATCTGGCGATGGTCACATCCGACATGGATGCCACGATCCGATTTTGGCGCGATGTGGTCGGCATGCGGCTGGTGGCCTGCCTGGGAAGGCCGGGGTATCGCCATTATTTCTTCGAGATTTCCGAAAACGACATGATCGCCTTCTTCGAATGGCCCGAGGTGCTGCCGGCCGTTCCCAAGGATCCCGGCGTTCCGGTGAAAGGGCCGTTTGTTTTCGATCATGTATCGATCGGTGTGGAAAGCGACGAAGAGCTGTGGGAGCTTCGGGATCGGCTGGAAGCTGCGGGTATCTGGGTGTCCGAGCCGATCGATCATCGGTTCATCCATTCGATCTATACGGTGGATCCGAACCAAATCAATGTCGAATTCAGTGCGCCGGTGCCCGAGATGGATATCCGCCGACATCCGCTGATGACCGATCCGGCTCCATGTGAAGAAGCCCGCAAGGGGGCCGATCCCGTGAACGGCGTATTTCCGGAAGCCTACCCTCGAACCCCGAAGGCGGAACGCATTGTCTACAAAGGAGACTGATCCTCGATGAAACGGTTGCTTTGGCTGATGGTACTGTTGGGCGTTGGATGGGTCGGAGCCGTCTTTTCGGTTCATGCGGAAACCATCGGTGTGGTTCAGATCGCCTCTGGACCGTGTTCGCTCATCCGCGACGGACAAGCCTCCGGAATTCAGATCGGGCTGAAACTTCAGGAAAACGACGTGCTCGAGACAGGCGCAGAAGGCACGTTAGGCATTGTGCTTCGGGATGACACCCTGCTTTCCATCGGACCCAACAGCCGATTCGTTCTCGATCGATTCGCCTTTTCACCGGCGGATGAACAACTTGGGCTTGCAGCTCGGTTGAATCGAGGGATCATGATGATGGTTTCGGGACAGATCGCCCGAATGGCTCCCGAATCGGTTCGGATCGAAACACCGATGGCCCTTTTGGGCATTCGGGGAACCCGATTTGCGATAAAGGTGAGCGAATGAGACATGAAGCGTCGGTGACACAACGGGTATGGATGGTTGTCATATGGATGGGCATGTTGGGATTTCTGGCTTGCGGGCCCAAGGTTCAGTTTCTGTTGCTTCCCAATGATGACGGGACGGTCGGAAAAATCCTTGTCCAAAACCAGGGGGGAAGCCAGATCGTGGATCGGGCCAACTACGAAACCCATGTGGAGGATCCGGCCAAGGCCCCGAGCGAGCCAAGGCTCATGCCGCCTGAGGAAATTCAGAAAGTGTTTGGAGACGTTCTGAAGATTTCCGTCCGCCCGCCGGATCATTTTTTGTTGTATTTCCAGGAGGGAAAAGCCGAGCTTACCGAGGAGTCCAAGGCCCTCGTTCCGAAGATTCTGCAGACCATCCGGGACCGGCAATCGCACGATATCAGCATTGTCGGTCATGCGGATACGAAGGGATCCGCAGAGGTCAATTTCCGCATTTCGAAGCAACGGGCCGAATTCGTGGCCAATCTATTGCAGACCGCAGGCGTCGATCCGGCGATTCTCGATGTCACCTCCCATGGGGAGCGCAATTTGTTGGTTCCAACAGCAGATGAGGTTTCCGAGCCCCGCAACCGTCGCGTCGAGGTGACCGTACGGTGATGCATGCTCGACAACATCCGGGCTGACAAGCAGAAGGCTTTGCTTAGCGGTATTCGCGATCTGCGATTCATTTACCTTTTTTTCGGCCTGTTGTGGACGATCGTCCTGGCGATCCTTTATCTTCAAACGCCGGAGTTTCTTCAGGCCATCGAACGGCAGTGGTTCGATCATCTGCTCCGCGTCACATCCGCCGGAACGCCTCCTTCCCATTGTGTCGTTGTGGCCATCGACGAAAAGAGTCTCGAAACCTTCGGGCAATGGCCGTGGCCCAGATACCGGATCGCATTGCTGCTGGAAAAAATCCGGCGCATGAATCCTCGTGTCGTCGGGATCGACATTCTCTTCGCCGAGCCGGATCGAAGCTCCTTGATCCACATTCAGAAAACCCTGAAGCGCGATTTGAACCTCGAGATCGGTTTTACGGGCGTGCCGGAGGGTCTCCTCGATCACGACCGCATTCTCGCCGATATTCTGGCCAAAGGACCTTTCGTTCTCGGATACTATTGTTGGATGAAGCCGGATGGGGCCCTCAATCCAAAGTCCTGTCCGGTACATCCCATTTCCATCGCCCGAAAAACCGCTCCATTCGATCCGAACGGAACCCCCGCCTTACCATCCGCATCCTGCATGGTGTGCAACCTCGATATCCTGACCCGAGCGGCCGCTTCTTCCGGATTCGTCCATGTCATACCCGATCCGGACGGTCTGATCCGCCGCATCCCGTTGTTGATGAAATGGGATCGGGAGGTTCTGCCAAGCTTTGTGTTGGCCGTGCTGGCCCAGGCCGAGCATCGCAACCAAGTCATTTGGCGAAACGATTCGACTTCGGGATTCCTTCTTCGCCTGGCGGATATCGACATACCCGTGGATGCCGCCGCCCAAATGGGGATCCGTTATCGAAACACCGCACACCGGATTCCCCTCATTTCTGCTGCGGATATCCTGAGCGACATGGTGAACCCGGAGGTCATTTCGGGAAAACGGGTATTTGTCGGAACGACGGCTGCCGGCTTGATGGATACGATTGCAACCCCGGTGGATCCGGTTTTTTCAGGGGTCGAGCTTCATGCAACCGTTGCGGAGAACATCCTTTCCCGATATTTCTGGTCCAGACCGGCCTGGGTTCGGCTTCTCGAGATGGTCGTTTTCATTGCGATCGTGTTGGTGATAGGCTTTCTGGTCGGCAAAAAAGGCTTTCTGTGGGGGGTGTCCGGAACGATCGTCCTGCTTGTCATGCTTTGGGTGGGCTCGTCATGGGCGATGGAAAGGCATGGCCTCTATGTATCGCCGCTGTTTCCGATGCTTTCCGCCGGATTTTCCTTTGTGGGATTCATGTCGATCCGCTTTGTCCGAGAATCTTACTGGAAGACCTATTTTCAATCCGCCTTCGTCAAGACGGCCATTCAAGCCCAGCGGTTCCGAAGCGACAAGGAAGCGGCCGATCTGGCCAGCCGCCACAAGAGCGACTTTCTCGCGCACATGAGCCATGAAATCCGAACCCCCATGAACGCTATTCTCGGGATTGCCGAGGTGCTCTCCGAAACCGATCTCGATGCGCAGCAGCGGCAATACCTGCAGACCTTGTATCAGTCCGGTGAAATCCTTTTGAATATCATCAACGATATCCTGGATCTCTCCAAAATCGAAGCCGGCCAAATCCGGTTGGAAACCATCGCCTTCGACCTGCGAAACCTGTTTCAGGATACCGTCGAGGTCATGCGAGTACAGGCACGGCAGAAAGGCATCCCCATCCTGCTGGACGTGGATTCCGGGTTGCCGGGAATTTGGATGGGCGATCCGACGCGGGTGCGGCAGATTGTGGTGAATCTCATCGGCAATGCCATCAAATTTACGGATACAGGGAACATCCGGGTCAACGTATCGCCTCGGGATCCACAGAATCTGGAAGCCGGAATCGTCTTCCAGGTTGCGGATACGGGAATCGGGATCGCTCCGGAAAGACGTGACGAGATCTTCTCCCCGTTTTTGCAAGAAGACGTTTCGACGACGCGCAAATACGGTGGTACAGGACTGGGGCTGACGATCTGTCGTCGGCTTGCGGAATTGATGGGCGGAACGATTCGTGTGGAAAGCGAACTCGGCAAAGGCAGCACGTTTATCGTCGATCTGCCGCTTCAGGTGGGCCGCGAAGCTTCGATGGATTCGATGGCGGATCGCAAACCCGAGTCACAAGGGCTTGGAGAATCTTCCAAAGGAAAGGTCTCGATGTCCGGTCTTCGGGTGTTGCTCGCCGAAGATGTGGCTGTCAACCGTCGGGTGGTGGAGCTCTATCTGAAGGATACGGGTTTGGAGCTGCACAGCGTGGAAAATGGAAAGGAAGCCCTGGACCGTCATCGAGCCGAAACATTCGACGTGATTTTGATGGATATGGAAATGCCGGTCATGGACGGACTCGAGGCCACAGCCGCCATCCGGGAATGGGAGGCGGAGCAGGAGCGTCCTTCCGTTCCGATCGTGGCCCTGACGGCCCATGCCTTTGAAGAGAAACGACAGCAGTGTTTCGAAGCAGGCTGTACCCACTATTTGACCAAACCCGTGAAAAAAGCCGACTTGATCGACCTCTTGCACCGGATTTTCCAGGATACTGGCAGGCTTCGGCCGTCGGAGGATATTTCAACGGAAAACCATTCATAGGAAATCCCGTTCACCCCTGCCCCCCCCTTTGTGAAAGGGGGGATAGGTTGTTGACGGTCCAGTCCGTGTGAAAGAACATGCCGCGGGGTTTGTCGATGCGTTCATAGGTATGTGCACCGAAAAAGTCCCGTTGCGCCTGTAGCAAATTGGCGGGAAGCCGCTCCGTGCGGTACCCGTCGTAGTAGGCAAGGGCTGAGCAGATCGCCGGTGTTGGAATGCCTATTTGTATGGCAAGGACAGCTGTACGACGCCAGCCGGCCTGGGCGTTTTCGAGGGCGGTTTTGAAAAACGGAGCCAACATGAGGTTCACGAGTGCAGGCTCGGCGTCAAAGGCTTTCTGAATGTCGTCCAAAAACGCCGATCGGATGATGCACCCGCCGCGCCACATGGCAGCGATGCCGCTGTAGTCGAGATTCCAGGCGTGTTCGTCGGCTGCGCCGCGCATGAGCCGGAATCCCTGGGCATAGGAGACGATTTTGGATGCGTACAAGGCCTGCTCGAGATCATCGAGCATGGCCGCCGTATCTCCATTGAGAGAAGTTTCCGGCCCTTTCAGGGATCGGGAGGCCTTCACGCGTTCTTCCTTGAGCGCCGATAGGCAGCGGGCGAACACCGCCTCCCCGATCAGCGACAGCGGTTGTCCGTATTCCAACGCCGAAACCACCGTCCACTTGCCCGTTCCCTTCTGCCCGGCCGCGTCGAGAACGAGATCGATGGTTGCCCGCCCATCCTTTTCTTGATGCCTCAGGATGTGATGGGTGATATCCATCAAATAAGAGTTCAGGGGGCCCTGGTTCCACGTGGCGAAGACATCCGCCATTTCTCGGTTGGAAAGCGCAAGGCCGTCTTTCATGATGTGGTAGGTTTCGCAGATCAACTGCATGTCGCCGTATTCGATGCCGTTGTGCACCATCTTCACGAAATGTCCCGCCCCGCCCTCGCCGATCCAGTCACAGCAGGGGTCGCCGCTTTCCGTGAAGGCGCAGATGGTTTGGAAAATCGGCTGGATCACCTCCCATGCGGCCGGAGATCCGCCCGGCATGATGGAGGGGCCGTTCAAGGCGCCCTGCTCGCCCCCGGAAATCCCGGCGCCGACATAGTACAGGCCCTTGCTCTCCACCTCCCGCATGCGGCGGGCCGTATCCCTGAAATGGGAATTGCCGGCGTCGATGATCACGTCTCCGGCTTCCAGAAAGGGCTCGACCGAAGCAATGAACTCATCTACGGCCTTTCCCGCCTGAATCATGCACATGACCTTGCGCGGCCGCTTCAAGGTCGAGATAAGCTCTTCGATCGAGCGACAACCGATGATATTTTTCCCTGCCGCCCTTCCGTTGACAAAGGCTTCCATCTTGATTGCGGTGCGGTTGAAACAGGCAACGGTAAACCCTTTGCCCTCCATGTTGAGGATCAGGTTCTCTCCCATCACCCCCAATCCGACGACTGCGATATCGGCCTTTCCTTTCATTCAATACCCTCCCTCCAATCGAACGGAAAACTGCATCCATTCGATTATCGGGCAACCGTCTGCGGCCGGCAGCAGTTTGAATTTCTCTATGGTTAGCGATCCTCGGCCGAAACGCTGAATCTGTTCCACTTCTGGAGCTTGCACCGGATAGTTCAATGTTTTTCCCACCTCTGGAGAAAAGATGAACGACCTTGGGTTGGCAGGGCCGGCATCTGCAAGATACTCTCGCGTTTTGCACTTGGATGGATTTTTGGACAGATGCCAACCTTCAATGAACCTTGGATTGGGAACAAAATGGAAAGGCGGGGTCAAGCGAGCCAGGTTTTCATCTCGTCCATGCTCCTTGATGACGATTTCCCATCCAGCAGGCATGGGTTCGAGAACGAATACAAACAGGTCGCCGAAGGGATGCTGGAATGGTTTTCCCTGGACCACTTTTCCCTTGAAAGTCGCTTGAAAGCGCGGATAGCGAACCTTGCCTTTCAATTCATCCAAGGGCATCCGTTTTACCTGAGATTGCGTTCCGTCGATGCTGCCGATGACTTCTCCTTTCTCCACCCGAAGCCAATACTCTCCGCAACTGGAAACGGCCCAACCATCACCGGGCTGTGAACCTGGTCCATTGAGCGCTACAATCCATTCACTGTCAGGTGGAAAACCCTCCAGTTTGGGACGGCATTGCATTCCATCGCCCATTTGAACAACGATTCCCGAGTCAAGTAATCCTCCCTTGAACGTTTCCAACACGAGAACATCCATGGTCGGCGACTGTCCGGAATGATGGCGAAGAACCCTGCCGTGAACGATCAGGGGAGCATCTTTTGATACCGTGAGAAAAGGACCGTTCCATGAGCAGGAACATGCGCATGCGGCAAAGGGGTATCCAAGACCTGCAAGGAACATGAGACACCAGAGCGCTACGGTTTTCATATCAAGGCCTCCCGTGACCATCCAAGTAGATGTATGGTTGTGATTCGAGATCGTCGGCGATGCAGGAAATCAGGGAATTTTCGGATATTTTGGCCTGTCTCAACGCTTCCTGATAGCGTTTTGCAAGGATGGGCCAACGATTGTTTTCGTGGTTCGCCCGTGCGGCCTCGTATCCCGCTCTGAGCCGATGGGCCTTGAACAGGTGGAGAAATGGGGCGATGGGTGTCCCGGGCCGTTTTTTGAACCAATGATCCGCAAAATCAGCCTCATTCACCGGGCCTTCACTCATCCCTTCCCACTCAGCCATCAGGGGCACCGCATTCGCGAAAGCTTCCGCCTCGTTTCGAACCTCCCGGCCCAGAATGGCGACCATTTGCTCGCTCAAATTCCGCCTTCTGAAACGCACCGCCTTTTCGGGAGTAGCGGGGGGATCGAACGTCCAGAGATGGGAAACCTGTGCAGCGGCGACGAGATATTTCCGCAGGCAAGGTACGAGCTCCCTTGGGTAACGATCTTGATTCAATTCGTTTGCCGGACGCAGGCCAATGAAAACGATTTCTGAAAGCGATGGGTCCTTTGGCGGATGCGTCTCAGCGCCGAGGCACCACCCGCTGCTCCAACACATCAAGCAAACCGCTACGAAGAGATAACGCCGGAAAAAGAGCATAGTCTTCCTCTTCCGAATATCCATGATGCTCATGCCGGTGTCATCCGCTCCTCTGTCATCGGTAGGCTCGATGGTTTGGTTCGAGGCCCTTTAGGGTCAATACTGTTCACTTTAGAATTACCATTGTCGGATGAAGTTTCGTTTGTTTTGGTTTCTGCCCCCTTCTGCGGAGATGGTAGTTACTCATCTTCCTCTTAACTCCACGCTGATTCCGACGG
>Ga0101944_10003974_pt1 | contig 19342 bp, 13 predicted proteins | sample DewCreD2012metaG_FD_75245 | JGI IMG/M metagenome (GOLD analysis project Ga0101944, IMG submission 75245) | Hot spring sediment bacterial and archeal communities from British Columbia, Canada, to study Microbial Dark Matter (Phase II) - Dewar... ... | reverse complement strand
GCGTTAAATAGAGTGCCCTCGCTGCTGCGCTCTACTTCAAAGCGGGCGCTGTTCTGTTCAGAAGCCGTCGCCCAGGTCAGCTGCGTGCGGGCACCGACCACCTTCGCATCGAAGTAAAGCAGCTCCATAGGCAGCGAGAAGTTTTCCCCTACGGCGAAGTCGTCAATGCGAAAGTTGGGTGGCGCGGTACAGTTTATGTTCTCTTGGGTAACATAAGAGAATCGAAAACGCAAATTAGCTACATTTTCGGCGCTGGCAGGCAAGTCGAAAAAAACAGCGCTCCAAGACGAAGGAGCGATATCTGCTACGTCGGTGGAAATGGTATTCCAAGTGACTCCATCGCTGCTCCACGCGAAAGCGACAGGCGTTTCATGCGCATTGGAGCGGCGACGACCAAAGCCTACCCGAATACCCGTGCGGCCTACCGTGCTAATCACCCCACTGACGGTGGCTTGTACGGTTTCTCCCATAGGTAAGCAGTCGTCCATGCGCATGTTGTAGCCCGCGGAGGCCGGCGGTGGATTGTAGCCGCCGCTTTCAGCTTGGTTGTTCATAACCACGCGCCCGCTGTTGGCTGACCAACCCGCAGGGAAAAACTCTCCAAAAGGTTGGTAGTAAAACATCTGGCCCCATGTGATATTGGCCCATACGAATAAGAGGACCGTAAACGTGGTGTGTCTCATAGTAGTTATGGCGCTATTGGAGGAACGGCAAAATAACAGCCTAAAAAACCTTGTAAAGTTGAAATCTTTTCACCAACCGCTCCAACAGCATTTCAAAAATTTCAAACACGCTTAACCTGAATGCTACAGGGTAGCAAGGCTTTACTCGAGAAAAATCCCCTCGTTAGATGACCTGAGTCACTTTGCATCACAAGCCGAGCGGCCTATCTTTGATGTGTTTCTAAACAACAAAAAACTGCTTATGCTCTGCCCATCTTGTCAGGTACCGTTGGTTACATTGAACCGCTACGAAGTCGAAATTGACTTATGCCCCCGCTGTCGAGGTGTATGGCTTGACCGGGGAGAGTTGGACAAAATCATCGCCCACTCCATGCAACACCACGAAGAGCAAATGGCACAGGGGAATGCCGATACGCGCCCTTTACGACCGGGCGAACGACGGCATGTATATCCACCTCCCGAGCAAAGGCGTCGCTTTATTCTGGAGAGATATTTCGATTAGAGGGAGAGCGTCTCTTCTCCTATAAGCGAGTAAAGTGGAGTATTTCCGTGTCGCCACCGCCACCACTTCGATGCTCAAGGTGCATAAAGGTATCTTTCATGGAAATGATAAGCCAGTCCTCAGCCAATTCGCGCAGAGCGCTGGGAGCGGAGAGGTCAAAGGTGAGGCAAAGTTTGGGGGCACTGTCGTCGCAGGCAGTGGACCAAGTACCGTTCCAGCTCTGGTTAGTGCTGGTGTTGCGAGCGGTGAGTTGCCCGCCTGCTTTGAAATCAAAGGCGTAAGAAGCATAGGCAGCTGTCTTATCGGAACGGTCGAAATAGTAGGATACTTTCCAGGCGCCCGGTGGAAGGTTAGTATTGACCGTGTTATCTTTATTTTTCTGACAGGCTACGCCCAAAAGAAGGAGGACGAAGAATACTTGAAAAAGGGCTTTAGTGTGACTCATACGGCATTGTTTTTTAGCTGGCTTATTAACGCCTAGACCACCAAAGCTATTTTATAGGCAAAATGTGTGCGTAAAATTTTAACATAAAGACCTTAAATTCCCTATTCATCTGGGGGGAAGAGGATAGGAACAACCACGGGAGACTTCTGAAAAATTTAATCTTCGGGCAACATAAAGTTATTGGATTTTAGAATTCTGCGGATATTGCAGCCCGAAAACCGCCACCACCTCTGCCCTGCGGTTTGGTCTGGCTCTGACTTAATATAGCCAAATTATTTGTTGCTTTAGCCAGAAAGACACCCTTTCCCTGTTGTTTTATCCTGTGCATCGTCGATTCTTTTCTGAAAAGGGAAGGTTCTTCGTTTTCATTAGCAAGAGTCACCAAACCTAATTTTGTTTGTATGAGGTATTTTACGATTAAACCATTTTTAATTTTGCTTGCTGTTTTATGGGTCCACACGGTGTGGTCGCAGCGGCAAGTCAGCGGCGTCGTAACGGACAGCGAAACGGGCGAGCCGCTCATCGGTGCCAGCGTTCGTGCCATTGGCGCGCCAGTGGGTGCTGTTACTAACGTAGAAGGTCGCTTCGCCTTTGAAGTACCTGAGGGAGTTACGCAAATTGAGGTTTCGTACACAGGTTATGCCTCGCAAGTGCTCGACATTGGCGCCTCTGGTGTATTCAATGTAGCGCTCTCGGCAGGTGTGCTCCTGCAAGAAACCGTGGTGATTGGCTACGGTGTAGTCAAGAGAGAAGACGTTACAGGAGCGCTCTTAGCGGTTGGCCCTCAACAGTTCAATAGGGGGGCGATAAACTCGCCACAGGAGCTTATCGTGGGTAAAATTGCTGGTGTTCAGGTGACGCCAAGCCCCGACCCTGGCGGTGGTGCAGTTATCCGCATTCGGGGTGGTTCCTCGCTCAGCGCTAGCAACGACCCGCTTATCGTCATTGACGGCGTGCCCGTAGGCAACGAGGGCATCGGTGGTGAACGCAACCCTTTCAACATCGTCAACCCTAATGATATTGAGACGTTCACTGTGCTCAAAGACGCTTCAGCAACAGCCATCTACGGCTCACGGGCATCCAATGGGGTAATTCTGATTACTACTAAAAAAGGGTCGCTCAAGCGCAAAATTGGCGTGGATTACACCAATAACTTCTCGTTCAGCAGCCCGGCTAACCGCATCGAAGTGCTTACGGGGGATGAGTTTCGGGCGCTCATTCGGGAGCGCTATCCTGACGGCCACCCTGCGCGCGCACTTCTGGGCACGGCGAATACCGACTGGCAAGACCAAATTTATCAGACTGCATTCGGGATGGACCACAACCTGGCGGTCTCCGGTGGCGTAGGGTCGCTCCCGTATCGCGTCTCGCTGGGTTATACCGACCGCGACGGTATTTTGAAAACCGACAATTTCAACCGCCTGACGGGAGCGGTAAACCTAAGCCCTTCTTTCTTCAACAATGCGCTGCAAGTGAATGCCAACGCGAAATTGATGCAGACACGCAACACTTTTGCTAATCGCGGTGCTATCGGTGCAGCCCTGTTCTTCGACCCGACCAAGCCCGTGCTCGACCCGGGCAATCGTTACGGTGGCTACTTCACCCACACGGGTCCGGATGGGCTGCCGTTAGGGTTAGCGCCCGTGAATCCGGTGGCTTTGCTCGAAATGCAAAAGGATGAGTCCACGGTCAACCGTTTCATCGGAAACATCCAATTGGACTACCGCCTACCTTTCTTACCCGAACTGCGGGCTAACCTGAACTTAGCCTACGACCAGACGAACGCGGAAGGCGAAGCCAGTGCCCCTGCCAACTTTCCGGCGGGCTACCAGCGCGATGCCAATGGCCAGGACGATGGTGGCTTTCGGCGCACCTACGAGCAAAATCGCCGCAATGAGCTTTTGGAGTTTTACTTGAACTACGCCAAGTCGTTCGGTTCGACACAGCTGGATGTGATGGGCGGCTACTCGTGGCAACATTTCTATTTTGAGGACACCTCTCGCACGGTGAGCGCGCGCAACACCCGAGTGCTTGACCCAGGTCTGTTCTTCCCGCGCGAGTATTACCTCCTTTCTTTGTTTGGACGTGTCAACTTTGGCATCAAAGACCGCTACTTGTTCACCTTTACTGTACGTCGGGACGGCACCTCTCGCTTCGGACCCGATAACCGCTGGGGCCTGTTCCCGTCGGCAGCCTTTGCCTGGAAAGTGATTGACGCACGTGACGGTATTCTCAACCGCCTCAAGTTGCGCGTGAGCTATGGCGAAACGGGCCAGCAAGACTTAGGCGGCGACTTTTACCCCTACCTGGCGCGCTATCAGTCGAGCCTAAACACTGCCGATTATCAGTTGGGCGACCAATTCTACACCACCATCCGCCCGAACGGCTACAATGCCAACTTAAAGTGGGAGCAGACGGCTACCTACAATGCTGGCTTTGACTATGAACTCGTTGGCGGACGCATCTACGGTTCGGTAGACTACTACATTCGCAAGACGACGGACCTGATTAACTTCGTACCCGTGCCCGCAGGCACTAACCTGACCAACTTCATCACAGCAAATGTGGGCGATTTGGAAAACCGCGGTTTGGAAGTAGCTGTAAACACCATTCCCGTGCAGCGCAGCAACTTCAACTGGGAATTAGGTGCCAACTTCACGGCTAACCGCAACAAGATTACCCGCTTAACGGCAACAGACGACCCGGATTATCGAGGCGTGGCGGTGGGCGGCATCGCTGGCGGCGTGGGCAACACCATTCAAATCCACAGCGTAGGCTTCCCAGCCAACTCGTTCTACGTATTTGAGCAAGTGTACGACGAAAGCGGCAAGCCTATCGAAGGTCTTTTTGTCGATCGCAATGGCGACGGCCAGATCACTCCGGCTGACCAGTATCGCTACAAGAGCCCATTTGCCGACTTGTTAGTGGGCTTTTACACCAACCTTACCTTTGGCCGATTCGACCTCTCGGCGGGTGGCCGTGCCAGTTTGGGTAATTACGTGTACAACAACAATGAGTCGAACCAAACAGCTTTCAATACGCTATACCATCCCACGGGCTTTCTAAATAACCTAAACGCTGATTACATCCGCACCCAGTTTACCGTGCCGCGGTACTTCAGCGATCACTTTGTCCAAGACGCCTCCTTCCTGCGCTTCGACCATATCACATTAGGCTACAACTTTTCTAAACTTGGCTTCATGCGCAACTTGCGCCTTTATGGCTCTGTTCAGAACCCTATTCTTGTAACTAACTACCGGGGCATTGACCCTGAAGTGTTTGGCGGCATTGACAACAACGTTTATCCACGCGCCATCACTTACCTGTTCGGTCTGAACGCCAGTTTCTAATTTTAAAAACTTCTTGAGATATGATGTTCTACAACAAAAACAAAATAGGCGCCCTCCTCTTACTAAGTTTTGCGCTTTTTGCAGTGTCGTGTTTTAAAGACCTGGATACGACACCGCTGAACAAGAATGAGGTGACTTCGGCGAATGTATACGACAATCCTAGCGCTTATAAAAGCGTATTAGCTAAACTGTACGCCGGTTTGGCATTGAGTGGCCAGCAAGGCCCCGCAGGTCAGCCGGATATTAGCGGTATTGACGAAGGCTTCTCTACTTACTTGCGTCAGTACTGGAAAGCCCAGGAACTGACTACAGATGAAGCCGTTATCGCCTGGAACGACGGTAATATTCAAGACTACCACCAACAGGACTGGGACGCCAACAACGAGTTCATCACGGCTATGTACAACCGGATATTCTACCAGATATCGTTGTGCAACGAGTTCATCCGCGAAACAACGGATGAAAAACTAAACAGCCGCGGTGTTACCGGAGCGCTGCGCTCTGAAGTAGCTACCTATCGCGCGGAGGCTCGCTTCCTTCGGGCGCTGAGCTACTGGCATGCACTGGACATGTTCCGAAGCGTACCCTTTGTGACAGAAGAAGACAAAGTAGGCGCCTTCTTCCCGCGCCAGGCTTCGGCTCAAGAAATCTTCAACTACATAGAGAGCGAGCTAAAGGCTATCGAGTCGCAACTCAAGCCGCCACGCCAAAATGAGTACGGCCGTGCTGACCAAGCGGCAGCCTGGATGGTGCTCGCTAAGCTATACCTCAACGCTCAAGTGTACCTCGGCCGTGAGCGTTACACCGACTGCATCACCTATTGCAAGAAAATTATTGACGCTGGCTATACCCTTGAGCCTAATTACGCTAACCTCTTCAAAGCAGACAACCACAAGGCAGCAGGCGCGATTTTCTCTGTGCTCTTCGATGGCCGCCGCAGCCAGACCTATGGCGGCACCACCTTCATCTGCCATGCAGCCGTGGGTGGTAGCATGAGCCCAGCCGATTTTGGGCTGGACTTCGGCTGGGGCGGTACGCGCGTGACCAGCGCCTTAGTGGCCAAATTCCCAGCCACAGGCGGGAACGTCGTGGTGGCCCCAAATCCAGGTGGCACCTATCCCATCATATACGTGCCGGGGGCTTATCAAGGCTGGAATCCGGCCACGGCGCGGCAGCTGTCGTCCAAAAACAACGACAACACGTATGAAGGTTACATCTTCTTTGCTGATGCTAACTCGGAGTTCAAGTTCACCCTCGGCCCCAACTGGGATAACAACTATGGCGATAACGGGGCAGACGGCACGCTCGACCAAAACGGCGCAAACATCAAAGTGAGCGAGGCAGGTTTTTACAAAATCAACGTAAATCTGAACAACTTCACTTACACCTTGCTCAAAACGACCTGGGGCCTCATTGGCTCTGCTACGCCGGGCGGTTGGGGCAGCGACCAAGACATGACCTACGTGCCCGCTGAAAATGCCTGGAGAATTCAGCTGAATTTGGTACAAGGCGAAGTCAAGTTCCGGGCTAACGACAGTTGGGACCTTAATTACGGCGACGATGGTAAGGATGCTATTCTGGAGCAGAACGGCGCCAATATCAGCATCCCCTCGGCGGGTACCTACCTGATCAAGCTCTTCTTAAATAAGCCCGACTACACCTATTCCATCGAGCGGCCTATTTTCGACCGGCGGGCTATGTTTTGGACACAAGGGCAGTCCCTGGAGATTGACGATATCTCGCAATTTACTAACGGCTACGCTGTTACCAAGTTTACCAACATGCGCTCCGATGGCACGCCCGGTTCGGATAAGACCTTCGTAGACACCGACTTCCATATGTTCCGCGTAGAGGACGCCTACCTAATGTATGCCGAAGCGGTGCTTCGCGGCGGACAGGGCGGCGATCTCAATACTGCTGTCAACCTCGTCAACCGCATCCGCGAGCGCGCCTATGCTGGCCCTGCTGGAAACATCACCTCGAACGACTTAACGCTGGATTTCATCTTAGATGAGCGGGCCCGCGAACTGTATTGGGAATGTCACCGCCGTACTGACCTCGTCCGCTTCGGCCGCTTTAGCAACAGCACTTACTTGTGGCCGTGGAAAGGAGGAGTAAAGAGTGGCGTGAGCCGTCCACAGTTTTACGACGTCTTCCCGATACCGAACTCCGACATCGGTGCGAATCCGAACCTGCGTCAGAACCCTGGCTACTAAATCACGACGAAGGCGTTCGCCCTGGCGTAGCCTGAAGACCGGGAGCGTCAGGGCGAATACGCCAGGTTAAACCTTAGAAATGTCTTGTTTAGGCACAAGCACCTTTTTTAAAAAACACTCTCTTTGTTATGAATAACAGACTATTTCCTCTAATAGCCGCCTTGTTGTTAGTCCTCGTTGGGGGCTGTGAAAAGCAGGGCGATTTTGACCCATCTCCTGCGCTCCGCTTGCGGGCCAAGCCGGTCATTACCGCGCCGGCCAACGGCAGCAGCCTCGAACTTAAAGAAAGCCAGGCGAACAATCCATTTGTGGTAACGTGGACACCTGCTGACTTTGGCTTCCGTGCTGCAGCCACTTACAGCGTAGAAATTGACCGCGCTGGCAACAACTTTAAAAATGCCGTCGTATTAGGCACGAGTAACAGCACATCGCTGAACTCTACGGTTAGTAAACTCAACACGGCGCTATTTTCGGCGCTTGAGCTCCCCGGCGAAGAGGTCTCGAACATACAAATGCGCCTCGCAGTAACCGTCAATCCCAACGTAGATGTGGTGTACTCCGACCCCATTACCCTGCAGGTGACGCCCTATACCATCGTGGTAGTTTATCCGCAGCTGCAAGTGCCTGGTAGCTATCAGGGCTGGAATCCTGCCGACAACAGCACCGTCATCTTCTCTGCCAAGAGCAACAACCGCTACGAGGGCTACATCTACTTCAAGGACGACAATACCGAGTACAAGTACACCGTCGGTCCTAGCTGGTCGGAAAACTATGGCGACAATGGTGGTGATGGTACCTTGGAGCGCGATGGCGCCAACATCAAAGCCGGTGCAGCAGGGGTCTATCGCCTGCGCGTCAACCTGAACGACTTAACTCACGACAAGCTGCGCACGGAATGGGGACTCATAGGCTCGGCTACACCAGATGGCTGGAACAGCGACCAAAACATGACTTACGACCCGGTGGCCAACAAGTGGACCATCACTCTCAACCTCGTGGCTGGAGAGATTAAGTTCCGCGCGAATGATGCTTGGGATGTCAACCTGGGCGACGACGGCCTGAACAAGACACTGGAGTATAATGGGGCCAACATCCCCATTGCTGACCCGGGCAATTACACCATTGACCTGTTCTTGAACAAGGCCATCTACTCGTACACCATTAAGAAGAACTAAAGAGAGAAAACCATCCTTCCCCGTATTTTGATGGCCCTATCGCAATTCACCGCGATAGGGCTATTTTTTTGCTATAAAAGAAGGTAAAAAATGGTTGAAAGAAAGACGTGGTTGCTCTTGCTGGGGCTAATGGCTTTACTCCCGCCCCAGCTTTTCACTCAAAAAAACGCGCCACCCGCAGACCCACGCCTGGCCGGGCTGGACTCTATAGTACTTCAGGTGCTGGAGAACTGGAAGGCTCCGGGGTGCGCCATTGCCATTGTGGAAAAAGGGAAGGTGCTCTTTGCCGGCGGGTTTGGCTACCGCAACCATTCGACACACCAGCCCGTAACAGAGCAAACGCTCTTTCAAATTGGCTCCTGTACCAAGGCCTTCACCTGCGCGCTGATGGGTATGCTGGACAACGACGGCCTACTGTCGCTGGACGGCAAAGTCCAAGATTATCTACCGCACTTTCGCCTGCACAGGGAGGAAGACACACGGCGCGTGACCGTGCGCGACCTCATGTGTCACCGCAGTGGGCTGCCCCGCCACGACCTATCGTGGCTGCACCACCCTACTACCCGCGACAGTTTCGTGAGGCGCATAGCATATTTTGAACCCTCAGCAGAGCTGCGCGAGCGCTGGCAGTACAACAACTTCGGCTACACGGCGCTGGGTGCGATAGCGGAGCGTGTAGGAGGCCGATCGTGGGAAGACTTTATCCGCGAACGCCTTTTCGCACCTTTGAACATGCACACCGCTCGCTTCGACTTGTGGACGCTCCCAGCCACTGTCGATGTAGCCTGTGGCCACCGCACCCACGCGGACACCATCCGCTGCATGGACTATTACCGCATCGAAGGCATGGGGCCCGCCGGAAGTATCTGCGCCAGCGCTATCGACATGGCGCGCTGGTTGGAGTGCTGGGTGGGCGGTGGACAAAAAGACGGCAAGGCAATCCTATCGCCCACATTTGTCAGCGAAGCGCTCTCGGTGCAAATGGCCATGGCTGGCTCGCTACCCAACATCGAGAATCCTTCTGTATTCACTTTTGGCTATGGCTTGGGTTGGATCCTCTCATCTTACTACGGCCATTATCGAGCCGAGCACGGAGGCAACATCAACGGCTTTAGCGCCAGCGTATGCCTATTTCCAACCGACAGTGTGGGCATTGCTGTCATGGTCAATCAAGATCGTTCGCAGGCAACAGCAGTGCTCCGCAACCTGTTGGCAGACCGCTTGTTGCAATTACCCTTCCGCAACTGGGACATGGAAATACGCCGGCAGCACGTGCGCGGTCGGCTGGCGCAGATTAGCGCCCAACAAGGTATGATGCAAATGCGAAAGGTAGGCACTTCGCCTGCCCATCCGTTGACTTCTTATACAGGGCGCTATCACCACCATGGGCACGGCACCTTCGAACTGGTGCTGCGCAACGACTCCCTGCTCGCGCTCACACCCGGCATTGGCTATTATCTGGAACACCTCCATTACGACGCTTTTCGGATGATACCCATAAATGAAGACTACCGCGAAATGCTTACGGGTCTTAACATGCGCCTTCAGTTCATGACCGACCTGCAGGGAGAAGTAAACGAAGCCTGGGTTTATGGAATAGAGCCAGAGATCGAGAAATTAGTTTTCAAGCGCCAAGTCATGCCCTTCGACGTGCCTCTAAGCCTGCTGGAGCGCTATTGCGGCAGCTACCTCTTAGGGACAACCGAAACTAAGGTTTTTTTAAAAGGAAAAACGCTCATAGTGTCCGTAGCCGGTCAGCCTGACTATGAAACCATACCTATGGGCGAGCATATCTTCCGTTTAAAAGCCCTGGAAGGCTACAGCATTCGTTTTGAGATAGGTGAAGACGGGATGCCGCGCGCCCTGGTGTTTCTTCAGCCCAACGGAACATTCCGAGCGGTGCGAAAAAAATAAGTGTTAAAGAAGGTCTTCGTAGTTTTTACGCTTTTGCGAGTCGGTAGAGGCGCTACTTCCCTGTAGTACTTGCTTTTCCCATGCCTCCAACAAGCGCAAGCCCTCCTCTTCAAAAAGGCCTTTTTGTAGGTCAATGGAGTCCATGAGGTGCCGACTCGTGTCCATGAATCGTTCCAGGTTGCCAACCTTTTGGCTTACTTCGTCGGCTAATTCTTCCAGGGTATGGTCAAAAAGGGCGCGCTGGTCAGGGTTGCCTTTTAAGATGCTTTGCGCCGAGCGCATAGCTGAGTGACTGGCCTTAATGGCTCGGTATTCTTGCTCCTTCAGAGCGATTTGGTCGCGCGTATCCTCGATGACGATTTCAGAGTGCTCATACATGCGTCGGAGGAGGCGGTATAGGGTATCCATTTTGCGATGGAGTTCGCTGTATTTGTCGTTAGCTTCTTGCAAGCGCCCAGCCCTTCGGGTAGCCAGGGTAAGGTTTTTCTCATCGCCTTGGCGTTTGGCCTCGTCGGCCAGGGCCATGTTCTTCTGAATCTCTGCGGCATTTGTCTCCATGATGTCTTTCATCTGGCGGATTTGTTTACGCAGGGCGCCAATTTGAGCGCTAAGAGCGAGGAGGTTTTTCTCCAAGTGGCGGACGTGGTCTTTGAGCATGCTGATAGGGTCAATGCGCACAAAGAGGCCAGTTATCCAGCGCATAGCCATTTTGAAAAAGTACCACAAGAGATGGCGCGCATGGGGGTCGAGCAATATATAGACTATACCACCCAATAACGCCAGCATGGCTGCCAGCACGGCAGGATCTTCTGCCCAGCCGATGAGCGTACTGGCAAAATGATACAACAACCATCCGGTGCCGCTCCCTATAGCGGCCAGCACTATGATTCCGGTAATGCCCTCAGGGCGCCGCCAAAAGGATTTTGCTGTCATATCAGGAGACAAAGTAAGCGCTTAAATAAGGGATGGGTGTTCTACAAGGCTCACAAATACCGGTGCAGGCGTTCTATATCCAGGGCGATGCTGCGAAGCAATGCTTGCTGAGTTCGAGCAAAATCAGCTTGGGCACGCGCCAGCTTTTGCTCCTCGGCTTGGCGGGCGGCTTCTGTGCTGTCCACTTCGTTGAGGTAGCGCCCTAATTCATCCTGCAGACGCGCTATTTCGAGGCGATGGCGCTCTATCTGGTCTTTGAGTCGGGCCACATGGCGTTCGCGGGCGGTTATTTCGCGCTCGCGCCGGCTGTTGAGAGCGGCAGCAAAGGCCTCGTGTTCGCGCTCGATGAGGTTGTGGTAATACTGCGCCGACTCCAGAAGCTTTTCTTTGGACAGGCCCATCGTAGCGGCCGTAGTGAAGGCGCTTTTGTACGCCGTGGACTCGTCCATGTTCATACCTTGTAAGGCTACCACCGAGCGGCGAAACTCGATATAGTCAAAGCCGGGTAAGTTGTTGTCTTCCAGAACATGGAGCAGCATTTCCAAGCTGCGCGCATCGGCGCCCTCTACAGGAAAGAGCGAGGTCAAGGGTATCATAGGGAAGATATTAAGTGGAACGTGTCTATAAAAACGCCTGCAAGATAGCGTAGGTTCCTCCATGATACGACTGAAAAGAAGAGGAGAAACCCACTTAAAAACCAATGGACCGATTGTCTGCCTTCTTCCAACTTGCAAGACTCTCTGCTCAAAACGATACCAAGCCCCAGTAGTATCTTTAAGATGCTGAAAATGCGCCGTACATTTCGCCCAGTTTCATTTAGGCCAACACCCGCGCTTGAATAGACCCACCTTAAGATGTCTTCGACCAACCTTCCCTCTATAAACACCCGAACAGAGTGGGCCCTACTGCGTAGCAAGTGCGGCGATTTGGAACGTTGGATGTTTACAGATTTCGCCTTGGCTCGGCAGGTGGTCGAAGAAATAGAGGCTGCTTTAGCACCCGATACACCTTCCGACATTCAGGCGACTTACTTCAACTGCCGCGCTTTCTTAGAAAACCAATGGCGCCGCTTTGAGCCTGCTCTTGCGTACTTTAGCCGAGCGCTAACCCTTTGGGAGCGGCTGAACAACGAGGAAGGCCTTGCGGAAACACACCTGGACATCACGGCAGTGCATATTAACCGGCGCGATTGGCAAAGCGCCGAGCAAAGCCTCGAACGAGCGCGGCAGCTACTGAGCAAGTTTCCTGAACACTTGCATCTGCATGGCCAATTAGCCTGCCGAGAGGGTTTCCTCAACCTCCATTTGTCGAACCACCGCAAGGCTCTGGAAAAACTGCAAGAGGCCGAACGCAGCCTGATGTTGCTGGGCGACAAGGCCGCCTTAAAGGATTTCTACATCCTGACGCTAGTTATCAGTGGCTTAGGAGACCTGTACGAGCGCATGGACGAGAAAGAAAACAGCCTGGATGCGTACTTGCGCGTATTGCCTATCGTAGAGGAGCATCGCCTGCGCCCGCGCCTGCCATGGCACTACCTGAATGCAGGGCGAGCGGCTATGGCGCAAAACGACACCGAGTACGCGCGCGAATGTTTCGAACACGTACTGGAGTTTGCTGAAGAAGAAGACCCTGAGGCTAAGGCTCACGCCTTGGCTAACTTAGGCATTTTAGAGCTGCTACAGGGGGAAAACCAACGAGCCGCAGCACTCTTCGATGAAGCCGCCGCCCAATTTCCCAACCCGTCGGAGCCGTCGGACTTTACTAACCTTTCCAAGATCCAAGCCTGGCGCGCCGAACTGCTCTGGCAACGGAACAATGCCGAGCAAGCCGAAGCGCATTTTGAACAGGCTTACGAGTTTGGCAAGCAGGGCCACGACCTCAATCACTTAGCGCATGTGTGCCAAGCGCTGGCGCAATTGCGCGCGGCTCGGGGCGACTACGAGCAGGCGTATTACTGGCAACAGCAAAGCTCCGAAACTATTGAACAGCACTACCTGCAAGTGCGCGACCGCGAGCGCCAAGAGATTGAAACCCGCCACAATCTGGAGCGCATCCGCCAGGAAGCCCAAATGGCTAAGCTGCGCGTTGCTAGCCTCCAGTTGCGCGCGCTCCGCGCGCAGATGAACCCGCATTTTCTTTTCAATGCCTTGAACGCCATCCAAGGCTTGATTACTTCGGGGCGAAATGACGAGGCCGAAACCTACCTGGCGCGCTTTGCCAAACTCATGCGCCATACCTTAGAGTACTCCGACCTGGAGGTGGTCACCCTGGAGCAAGAGCTTGAATTTCTGGAACGTTACTTGGAACTCAACCGCAAACTGCGCTTCCGAAACCGGCTTCACTACCGAATTATCCAGCCCTCTGGCGTGGATACCACGGAACTATTTATCCCAGCCATGATTGTGCAGCCTTTTGTGGAAAACGCCATTGAACACGGTCTGCGGCCGCGTTTGGAGGGCAATCTCTCCATCGAGTTTCGCCTGACCGACGATGAGAACACGCTTCTCTGTCTTATCGAGGACGACGGCGTAGGCTTCAATAAGGGCCGCGAAAAACAAAAGGCTCAGCCGCTTTCCTACCAGCGACATCGCTCGCGCGGCATGGATATCACGCGTGAGCGCCTGACGCTCCTGCATCACATGCGTAAAAATCTAGGTATGCAGTTCATTAAAATCGCCGACTTGGGCGAAAAAACCAACGGTGAGCGCAGTGGCACTCTGGTAGAGGTCGTGCTGCCTATTTTAGAGCCCTAATAAGGACGCAAAAGGCTGGATTTAACCTACACTTAATATTTAGCCTCTCCGACTGCCCTACCTTCGCCGCGATTTTTATATGGCAAAACAGAGCAAAAAGCAACAACTTAAAGGCATTCGAAGGAGAGCCTTCTACCTGGACGTCCTTGGTGCCCTGACGCAAGAGCGTACTTTCTTAGCGATCGTTCTGGTGGCCTTCTTAACAGCAGCGGCGTTTTACCAGTATCACACCGCAGCTATGTGGATTGGCTTCACTTTGGCTGCTTACTCGGCCGTGGCTAACGACAGTATTCAGTCGTTGGGGACCTTTATAGAGAGTAACAAGCAACGCAAATGGTGGATCCTGTGGCTTTTCACTGGGGGAATATTTTTGGTAACTATCGTAGCCAGCTGGCTGCTCTTCAGAGGTGACGTGACGTATCAGCGTTTGGTCAACGATGCCGATGTCACCAAATACCCTCATCCCGATCATTTCTCTTTCTTTCAAGTTATTGCGCCGCTGGTATTGCTCATTTTGACTAGGCTGCGCATGCCTGTGTCTACGACGTTCTTGCTGTTGAGTGTCTTTAGTATTGACTCTGCCGGCGTTACCTCTATTGTGTGGAAGAGCATGTCGGGCTATGTGCTGGCTTTTGCTCTTTCCTTTGTCATCTGGTATTTTGGCTATCGAGTTATTAAAAAATACTTCCGCCAGCGGCAGGCGCATTTCTCATGGGTGTTTGTGCAATGGACAATCAGTGGTGCCTTGTGGTCAGTATGGCTAATGCAAGATGGTGCTAACATAGCTGTGTTCTTGCCACGTCGGTTGGATTTGGGGTACTTACTCATCTTTCTGGCCGTGATTTTCTTTGGCATGGGAATACTCTTCTACCTTCGCGGCGACAAAATCCAAGAGGTTGTCAGTGAAAAGGTGCGCATTTCCGATGTTCGAGCGGCTACACTGGTGGATTTTACGTACGTCCTGTTGCTGCTGTACAAACTGCTTATTAGTACTATACCTATGAGTACGACCTGGGTCTTTTTGGGGGTTATCGGTGGGCGGGAGATTGCCATTAGCCTGGCTCGGCAAAAAAAGGGCTACAAACACCGCTACCGAGCCTTGCAAGTGGTAGGTCGAGATGTACTGTATGCTACGATCGGTCTTATCATTTCCGTGGCTCTAGCCTCAGGGGCCAATCCCAACATTCGGACAGACATAGCGCAATCCTTCCACGGTTTTTGGGTCGGATTGGTCAACCTACTTAACTACTGACAACCCCGACTAAAACGGGGACATGAAGCAGCGAATCCTTTCGGCCATCGTCTTTGTCGTGGCCATGCTCACAGGTGTGTTTGGCGGTGCCACCGCTTTCTATGGGCTTTTTGCACTTATTACCGCCGGCTGCCTGTGGGAGCTCATGGGCTTACTTTTTCCTGAGGGGCACGACCATCGCTGGTGGCGGCGTCTGACAGGCACGGTATTAGGTACGGCGCCTTTTTTGATTTTTGGCAGTAAACTGTTTGGTGCTTTTCAGCCACTGGAGCGGCCTGTGCAGTTTTTCCCCTACCTCTTTGTGGCTGATTTGTCCGACAATGTCAACCCTATTTTAATGAGCATTACTTTGCTGTTGTTGGCTATCTTCTTACTTTTTGTGCTGGAGTTGTTTTTGCTGTCTCCTCAACCCTTTAATAACATCGGCCATTACTTGATAGGCATCGTTTATGTAGGTGTGCCTTTTGCCCTGCTCATCAATATTTCCTATTGGCACGGCAATTATGCTCCGCTGCGAGTATTCGGGTTGCTCTTCCTGACATGGACGAACGACACCATGGCCTATTTCATCGGCACTTTCACAGGCAGAACACCCTTCTTCACGCGCATTTCGCCCAAAAAGACTTGGGAGGGTACTTTAGGCGGCATCGTGTGCACCTTCGCCGTCGCTTATAGCCTATCGCACTGGATAGACGACTTTTCGCCCTCAGAGTGGCTGCTTTTGGCCGGCTGCGTGGCTATCTTTGGGACGCTGGGCGACTTGGTGGAGAGCATGCTCAAGCGCAGCATTGCCATCAAAGACTCAGGCTCTATATTGCCAGGGCATGGCGGCTGGCTCGATCGCTTTGACTCCTTCATTTTTGTGTTGCCTTTTGCCTGGCTAACCCTCATGATTTGGGAAGGCTGACATTTGCCATGCGCATTTCTGCGGTTATCATTACCTACAACGAAGCGCGCAACATCCGTCGGTGCTTGGATTCGCTACAGGGTGTTGCCGAGGAGGTGGTTGTTATGGACGCGCACTCTACGGATGAAACACCTGACCTCTGCCGACAGCGAGGTGTGCGTTTCTACCAGCATCCCTTTGATGGCTATGCAGCGCAGAAAAACCGGGCCAACGCACTGACAAGAGGAGACTGGATACTCTCCCTCGATGCTGATGAGGCGCTTAGCCCTGCCTTACGGGCTTCCATTTTGGCGCAACGCCATCGGCTGGATGACTTTGATGCTTATAGTTTTAATCGTCTCACCAATTACTGCGGCCATTGGATACACCACTGTGGCTGGTATCCCGACCGCAAGGTGCGTCTTTTCCGCCGAGACCTTGCCGGCTGGGGTGGGCCGGCAGTACACGAGCAGTTGCTACTACCACCGAAAGCACGCACGGGCTTTCTTTCGGGCGACTTGCTCCATTACAGTTACTACACGGTAGAAGAACACCGCCAACGCGCTCTTCGATACGCACAATTAGGCGCCCAAGGTCTATACGAGCAAGGAAAACGCGCCCATACATGGACGCCTGCCCTGCGCGCTGCCTTCAAATGGCTGCGCAACTACGTACTGCTCCGCGGCTTTCTGGATGGGCACGCCGGCTGGAACGTGTGCCGGATTAGCGCATGGGAAACCTATTGGAAGTACCAGTACCTTAGAGCGCTTCAGCAAGAAGACATCGGTGGCTCTCGCTAATTTGCCCTTGTCAAGAAAGAGCCTGCTCGTCTTTTCGTATTTCACAAAAAAACAACCCTACTTCCATCCTACTATCCATGCATGCCATAACTGAGACGAACTTCCACTTTCCGGGTCAGACAGGTTTTTATCGCGGCAAAGTGCGCGACGTGTACACCGTGGGCGATCGCATCGTCATGGTAGCCACTGATCGCATCTCTGCTTTTGATTGTATTCTTCCCCGCCCTATACCGTACAAGGGTGCCGTGCTCAATCAGTTGGCTGCCTACTTCTTGGAGGAAACCCGCGACATTTGTCCCAACTGGCTCATCAGCACACCCGACCCGAACGCATCGGTAGGATATCGCTGCGAGCCACTACGTGTGGAAATGGTCATCCGAGGCTACCTGGCAGGCTATGCTGCTCGTCAATACGCTGCCGGACATCGCATGCTGTGCGGTGTATCCTTGCCCGAAGGTCTTCGCGAAAACGATCCTCTCCCCCACCCTATCATCACACCAACAACTAAGGCCGCGGAAGGCCACGACGAGGACATTTCGCGTGAGGAAATCATAGCGCGCGGCTTGGTTTCGCCTGAAGATTACGCGCAAATGGAGACGTACACGCACGCTCTCTTTCAGCGAGGCACGACAATGGCTGCTGAGCGCGGCCTTCTTTTGGTGGACACTAAGTACGAATTTGGCAAGCGGAATGGCCAGCTGATGCTGATGGACGAGGTGCACACACCTGATAGTTCGCGCTATTTCTATGCTGATGGCTACGCCGACCGCCAGGCAAGAGGCGAACGCCAGCGGCAGCTGAGCAAGGAGTTTGTTCGCGAGTGGCTCATGGCGCAAGGCTTTCAAGGCAAAGCCGGACAGCCTATGCCCAACATGCCGGACGAATTCGTCTGCGAAGTGTCTGAGCGTTACATTGAACTATTCGAGCAAATGACGGGTAAGGCCTTTATTCGCGATACTTCTAACGACCCACTGGGGCGCATCGAGCGCAATGTTTTGAAGGCGCTCTAAGCAGCGCGATTTCTCGGCATCACTCTTACAGCGTACAGGGTGGCTCTCCTGAGGCACAGGGGCAGCCCTGCTCGCTAAACAATCTCCACATAGGAGCCTAATACCCAGCGATTGGGGCCGATGCGGTGCCAGCCATCACGGCTGGTTTCGAAAATGTCCACCATATCGTTCTGATTGAGGCGACCCACTACGCTATACGACGTTGAGGGGCCCGAACGCACATTAAGGAAAGTATGATTAACTCTGCCTTTACGCGCTGCTACCGGTGCGGTAGGTATTGCCGAAAGTACGCGGACATAGTCAGCGCTGACAAATTCACCATCGCCAATGCGCCAAAAGCCTGAGACACGCTCCAGCAAAGGAATAACGTCTCCTTGATTGAGCTGACGCACCACCGAGAAAGACGTGCCAGGCCCCGAGCGCACATTGAGAAAGCGAGACTCCACTCGGCCGCGCTGTGTACCGGCCGTGGTTGGGGCAGCAGGCGAAGATGGCGCTGTTGTACTGCCGGGGTTTCGCAGAGCGGCAGCCATCTGGACGGCGCGCAAGGCGTTTACTCGCCCATAACCATAGTAAATGGAATGGCCATTGGCGTCGTAGGCATGGGAGGGACCAATTTTGTCGGCGCTGCGGCGCAAGATGTCTCTGATTTGGGCGACAGTCAAATCAGGGTTGGAGGTGAGCATTAGGGCGCATACGCCGGCGGCTAAGGGAGCCGCACTGGAAGTGCCGCCAAAACCGCTGGTGTAACCCAGCACTACCGAACGGCCATCGCGCCCCAAGTCGCAAGTAGCCGTAGTAATGCCCACACCGCCGTCGCCGTTCGTGGGTGCGCAGATAAAGGCCTGCCGTCCGAAGAAGGAATAGCTGGAGCGCAGGTCAAGGCTGTTAGAGGCCGTAACACAAATGCCGTCAGGGTGCGCAGCAAAGTCGCTCACCTCGCGCGGTTGGTTATTGGAGGCCGGGTTGGCATTCCCCGCAGCAAAGAACATGGGTATGCCCCGCCCGCCGCGGCCTTCGCGGGTAAACTCGCTGCGTATGAAGCTGCTGGTGATCCGACACGCCCCGGCCGAGGACGCCGCCGCCTTCGCGTCCAGCGGCCAGGATGACGCCCTGCGGCCGCTCACGCCCGCGGGCAAACGGAAGATGAAGAAGGCCGCGGCCGGCCTGCGCAGGGTCGTGGGCCGGATCGAGTGCCTCGCCTCCAGCCCGTACCGCAGGGCCCTGCAGACGGCGCGAATCCTTGCCCGAAAGTTCGACGACCTGGAAGTGGAACAGCGCGAGGAGCTTGTTCCGGGCCGCAGGCCCGCGGCCCTGCTCCGCTGGCTCAAGGGCCTCGACTCAGCGGCCGTCGTCGGCGTGGTCGGCTGGACGCTGCACCGGCCTGGTGCGGTCTCGTCCCGCGGCGCGGCATGGGGAGAGT
>Ga0101944_10003972_pt1 | contig 19351 bp, 14 predicted proteins | sample DewCreD2012metaG_FD_75245 | JGI IMG/M metagenome (GOLD analysis project Ga0101944, IMG submission 75245) | Hot spring sediment bacterial and archeal communities from British Columbia, Canada, to study Microbial Dark Matter (Phase II) - Dewar... ... | reverse complement strand
CGCTGAAGCAGGACGTGGAAAAGCGCTTGGAAATAATCCTCGGCGCGGAAGTGGCCCGCCGCCCGAAGGGCACTCCCCCGCAAAGGGGGGGTGACAATGCATTTACCATGAATGGCGAACAACACCGTGAGTCGTTGACCTTCACCGCCGGTGTCTTTTTCCCGTGAGGCAACGGGCCAACGGACCCGCGACGCCGGCATGGACGGAGCCGAAAGCCATTTGGGCGTGCAGGGCGGGATTACAGGGTTCGCCTGGACGGCCTGAATGGAGTCCGTGCCGCGCCCTAATGGTGGCGACGAAAAGCCTCAACCTCGTTTCGCAAAACGAAGCCTGTTGCACTGGGGGCTTGGTGAAGCCCTAACCTCTTGTTGAGTCACTCCGGGCGAACGATGCCGAGGCCGCTCCCAGAAAAAAGTTGCCGCCATGAGGATTCAGCCGTAATGATTCCCAGCACCGACCGGTTTGCACGTGTGCGAGGGGAGGAACTCCCTTCGCCCGAAACAGAAATGTCAGCGGCAACAGCATCCCAAGCCGCGCCCGCGCGGCCCACGATCGAAAAGATCAAGGTCAAGGTGGACGGGCGCGAAATCGCCGTGCCAAGGCTCTCGCCAGATTGGCAGGGCAGACTTGTGCCCACAACGATGCTCCAGGCCTGCGAGGCCGCCGGCGTGGTCGTGCCGCATTATTGCTACCATCCCAAACTGCCAGTGGCGGGAAACTGTCGGATGTGCCTCGTCGAGTTCGGCACACCCGCGCTCGGGCCGGACCGCAAACCAATTCTCAATCCCGACGGCACACCCAAGATTGTCAAATCGCCGCGTCCGGCCATTGCTTGTTCCACGCCCATCTCGCCCGGCATGGAGATTTACACCAACACGCCCTCCGTGAAAGCCATGCGCGAAGGCGTGCTGGAGTTCCTGCTGATCAATCATCCGCTGGACTGCCCGATTTGCGACCAGGCCGGTGAATGCAAGCTGCAGGAATACGCGGTGGATTACGGCCGAAGCGCCAGCCGCTTCGTCGAACCGAAGGTGCACAAACCCAAAGCGGTTGACCTCGGCCCGCGCATTGTGTTAGACGCCGAGCGCTGCATTCTGTGCACGCGTTGCATCCGGTTCACGCGCGACGTCGTCGGCGACGACGCGCTGGGGATTGTCCATCGCGGCGGTTACAACACCATCGCCACCTACCCGGGCCGGCCGTTCGACAACAATTACTCGCTGAACACGGTTGACCTCTGTCCGGTGGGCGCGCTCACCTCGAAGGATTTCCGTTTCCGGATGCGCGTATGGTTCTTGAAGGAGACGCCGAGCATCTGCATCAGTTGCGCCACCGGCTGCAACATCCTCATCGGCTCGCGCGAAGGCAACATCTACCGCTACACGCCGCGGCAAAACGACGCCGTCAACGGCCCGTGGATGTGCGATTTCGGACGGCTGAATTACAGGTGGATCGGGCGGCCGGACCGGTTGAGGGACGTGCTCGTGCACGGGCAAAAATCCACCTGGACAGCGGCGTTGAGCGAAATTGCCGAGAGGCTCAAACGCGTGCCAGAAGGCTCGGTGGCCATCATCGCCTCGGCCCGCCTGACCAACGAGGAACTCTGGTTGTTGGGCAAGCTGAAAGGGCGCGTGCGCGCCATGAGCGATTCGATCCCGCGTCAGGGCGAGGCGGACAAGCTGCTGGTGAGCGCGGACAAGAACCCGAACGCCAACGGCGCGCGCATGATGGGCCTCTGTTTTGACGAGCTGGGCATCAATTTGCCGAAAATCGCCGACCGCATCGCCAAGGGCACGGTCAGGACGCTGCTGGTGTTTGGCGAAGACGTGACCAAGGCGGGGTTCAGCCCGGAGTTGCTCGGCAAACTGGAGATGCTCATCGTGAGCGACATTTTGCCGAGCGCGACAACGAAACTGGCGCATTACCTGTTGCCCGGCTGCGCGCATGCCGAGAAAAGCGGCACGTTCACCAACACCAAGGGCCAAGTGCAGAGATTTCTGAAGGCGGTCGAGCCACCCGGCGATGCCCGGCCTGAATGGGATTTCCTGTACGACCTGCTGTTCAACGTCATCGGTCGGGACGGTTTCTTGACCATCGAAGGTCTTTTCAATGAAATGGCCAAAGACGTGCCGGCGCTCAGTGGCCTGACATGGGCGGAGTTGGGTGAAAGCGGCGTGCGAGTGAAAATATAACGCAAAGACGCCGGCCACGGAGGCGCTTGAAAACGTGCCATATTGGACTCAAACGAATTCGGCGTTGGGTCTGCGGCAAGAGCTTGTTCGATAACGCGCTGTAGGAATGAATCACTTCCAACTGCGCGGCACCAGCTCATCCCACGAGCAGCGCAGTGCGTTGCGAATTCTGGCCAAGGTGGTGATGAGCACGTTGATCTCGCCAGCTTCGATGCGGCGGACATTGCGGGGATTGATGTCAACCAACTCGGCTAGCTGCTCCTGCGTCATGCCCAAAGAAGTGCGAATGCCGCGGATGTTTCCGCCCAATTCCCGCAAATCGGCTGCCACTTTGCCTTTTGACACGCAACATTACGCGAAAACTTTGATGTTGACATAAAGGGCGCAATACGTCCTAATCGTGTTTGGTTAAAAGTCTTGCAGCTAAATCAGAAACGACAAATCGGAGAACAACGGTGAAAAAGTTTCTCGCAATCATAAAAAGTCTGACGGTGACGGTTGGATTACTCCTTGCGCTCCACCTGAACACAACTTCACATGCCCAACCACTCCGGTTCACGAAAGTGCGTGTAACAGATGAGGGGGCAATTCAATTGCAGTGGCAGAGCCGGACGAACGGGGTGTATCGCTTGGAATACACGGCTGAGTTGTCCGACCAAACTGTTTGGGATGTTCTTGTGGACTACTTCCCGACTCAAGGCACAAACACCATTTTCCTCGACACTGGAAAGTACTGGACTGAACCGGTCCTGCCGCATCCCAAGGATTGCGCACTGCGTTTCTACCGCGTAATCCAAGTTGGCACAAATTCGCTTGTCCCGCCGATTGTGACAATCTCAAACCCAGCACCGGGCAGTGTTCTTTCCGGTGAAGTGACCATCAATGTCTCGATTAGCACCACCAACTGGATTGTGGCCGTTCGCTTCTTTGTTGACGGCGAAGAAGTGGAGTTTGGAGGCGCCGACGACAACGGAAACGCCAGTTACACCATCAACACAACAGAATGGCCAAACGGCCCGCACGTCATTTTTGTGGTCGCTGAAACTGCGGCGGGAACGGAGACTACAGGGCAGCAATCCTCAGCGCAGAGCGGTGCTGGCGCATCAGCGTTGGTTCCGGTTACATTTAGCAACTACATTTCCAAGTGGTATTTCTCGCTGCCTGGATTCGACCCATCTTTAGGTGAGACGCAACGAATCACGGCGAAGTTTGAGGCGTATTCGAGCTGGGCTCTGAGCATTCTTGATGAGTTTGATACCCCTGTGCGCTCCGCGTCAGGAACGGGGTTCAACATGCAATTCGACTGGGATGGTCGGGATAACCATGGCTTTGAAACGCCTCCCGGCGAGTATCAGTTTATTCTGTCGGCCAACCAAACGACGCTGCCCCAAAGTCTAATGGCTGCCGGAGAAAACCTGTGGCTGTCTCCAATGATGGAAGCGACATTGGAGGGAAAATGCTCCTACTTCATCGAAATGCCCCCACTGCCTCCGCCACTTGATGAACTTTACGGCCCTTTGCCGCCTGTTGAGGTAAAGATTCCTGATTCGTTCTTCGAGAAAATGCTCTCGGATAGATTCTTTCAAGAACGGACTGGTTTTGAGCGGCCGCAGCAAGGAGGCGCGTCGCAAACGACGCAAAGTCCGCGGCGTCCCCCGCCGAAACCGATCAAAGGCACACCCGGGACAGTCGGCATAGCTTGGCAGGGGCATCACCCTGATACAACAAATGGCATCCCGGGGTTCAATCCACCTGCAAATCTGGTCGGTTGGATCACACTTGATCCCAATTACGTCCGGCCGTACGGCAGGATCAAGCGAGCTGGAGAAATTGCGAACAAGTTTGAAGCGACGATGAAGAAATACAAATGGAAAACAGCCTTCAACTATGGGGATGACAAGTTGACCGCCGCTGCCATGCGCAAGCCCTCAAAAGGCGGAACAAACCTGTTCAACTACTGTAACATCGGGCTGTTGGTTGGACACGGCATCCGTGGCGCATCACAGGACTTTCTGGCTGCGTCAACCCCGTCGCTCCAGACTTACTACCCGGTCTATCGGACCGGCGTGAACGCCTATGACTGGGTGAGGATGTCCGAGTTTGACTTCGGTGGCGGACCTGGCGGACTCCGCTGGATGGGCATTTACGCCTGCAATATGCTCTATCGAGAAAATGCGCTTGATATGTGGAACAAAGGGGTGTTGCCGATGAACCTCAACCTGCACATCCTGTTGGCTGCGGAAACTTCAGTCCAGATGTATCCCGAATTCGGGCGTCTCTGGGCCAGCTACATGAACGGGGGAGAGGACGGCATAAAGCGCACGGTCTTGGAATCTTGGGCGCTTGCTTCCCACAAAGTCCACAAGGAAGTCAAGCCCTCACACGATGTCATCATGAGCAGCGCTTATTGGCCGAATTGCGTGAATGACAAGCTGCTTAGTTATACTCCAAACGATTCGGACGATCCGTCGGAAATCCGATTCCGGCGTGTGAAAGTCTGGCCGACGTTTCAAATGCTGGAATGAAACTTCTGAGCATGCTGATTCTGGGTGCGGCAGTCTCAGCGGCTTTTGCCGCCGGGCCGCCGCTGGATAGATTTTGCTCGCCATTCGATGGCAACGGCTGCGAGGTGCTGTGGGAAGCGCCAACAAATGGACTCCCCGCAACTGTAAAAATTTTCAAAGTTGTTCCGACAAAATTCTCGCCAGAAACAATCTCCAATCTGCTTCAACTTGCGGAATTAACTTCAAAGGACCGAAAACAACCACCGAGAGGAGGCGTGTTTGACGACAAAAACATTCTCTGCTATGGCGATAGAGCAGAGACCAAGCATCTGCTTCTGCTTCCGTCTCAGGGTTACATCGTGCTTCGCAGAGAGGGTGCAACTGCCGCTCTGAAGGACGAAGTTGTCGGCGTGCCGGAAGTTCGCGATGCGCTCAACCTTGCGCTTGGACTGCTTCCAAAGATCGGAATACCGAGGTCTGAGATCGCGACCAATCAACAACGTGGACTACCTGTGAGTCTCACTGAGACGACCGACTTTTACAAAGACAAGGCCACTGGGCAAGTGGTGAGCAATGTCATCAGTCGCGCGGTGAGCCTAACGCGGCAGATTGACGGCATCCCGGTGTGGGGTTCTGCCGGGGTGTTCGCACATTTTGGTAACGAGGCCAAACTCGAGGAATTAACCGTGACTTGGCGAGCAATTGAACCATTGAGAGAATGTGCTGTTCCAACAGCGAGCGAATTCCTCCGCGCCGTAAAAGACGGCAAGACACTCATTCGTGATGGCGAACGTGCCGCGTTCAAGAAACTCTCGATTACCAAAGTGAAGCTGTATTACTGGGAGAGTTCAGGTTCGGAACGACAGACCCGCGTCTATCCGTTCGCGGTTCTGGAAGCAAAAACGGATTTTGCCGAGGAACGGTCGAACGTTGAAATCTTCGTTCCCTTCGCAAATGACGGATAATTCTTGCCGTGGGGCACCGCTACGGGCTCCCTTCTTTCGGTATTGGCAGTATTCCAGCCAGTGCAGCACGGACACGTGAAATCCTTCTGTTTCGGAGTGTTCTTGCGCGCGCAGAAATCAAGGACAATATGGCCCGAATAAACAGTCTGATGTTTTTTCGTCGCCTCTCCCGCAAAATTGACTTTTTCCCCAGTTCTGGGACTCTATGGTTGTTTCCTGACCGTTGAAGGTCTTTTCAACGAAATGGCCGGGGACATCCCGGCATTCCATGGACTGACCTGGGCGGCGTTGGGTCAGAATGGGGCGCAAGTGAAGATTTAACGCAAAGACGCCAAGACACGAAGGCGCGAAGAAAGAAAATGATGTTGTAGAATAAAATGGGCACGAGGCTAATAGGTAATAAACCCTTGCCTCTTTGCGCCTTTGCATTGAAACCATGATTGACTGGCTGAACAACTTGAGTCCGACGACGCGGTTCGCGGTGGTGACCGCCTGCGGGATTTGCCTGCCATGATAGTTGAGCTTCATCCTCACGCAAAAGAGCCACTGGCGGAACGCGGCGCTACAGAGGCGGAAGTTGTGGCCACCGTGTTGGAGGGTGGATCGTTTCCGGCAAAGTTTGGCCGCACCGGTTTTCGGCGCAACTTCCCGTTTGGCGCAAAATGGCGGGGCAGATATTATGCAAACAAGCAGGTGATCGTTTACGCGGTCCGCGAGCGGCGCGGCTGGTTGGTGATCACGGTGATAACCAGGTTTTTTTGATCATGAAACTGATATACGATCCACGATACAACATCGCTTACATCCGGCTGCTGAAAAAGAAAGCTCAGGTGGAAACCATCCAGGTCAGCGATGAGTTGAACATTGACATCGCACCTGACGGCCGGGTTTACGGCATCGAGCTGCTCAACGCAAACAAACAATTGCGCGGGCACGATCGCGGACGACTTATCGTCCGCAACGAGGCTGTCGGGAAAGAAGTGGAACTGCCCCTGGCCGATGCTTGAGCAATGACAGACTGGCTGAACAACTTAAATCCGACGACGCAATTCGCGCTGTTCACGGTGGTCAAGGCCATCGCCGCGTTTGCGGTGCTGATGTTCATGGTTGCCTACATCGTGCTGGTGGAACGGCGGGTCTGCGCCTTCATCCAGGACCGCATCGGGCCGAACCGCTGCGGACCGTTCGGCTTGCTGCAGCCGGCCGCTGATGCCGTCAAAGCCTTTTTCAAGGAAGACTTCACCCCGGCGCATGTCCGGAAGGTTTATTACGTGCTTGCCCCGGCGATTGTGATGTCGCCGGCCATTTTGAATCTGGCGGTCATCCCGTTCGGCTCGAAACTGGGGCAGCAACCGATGGTGTTGGCCGACCTGAACGTGGGCATCCTCTACGTGTTTGGCATCGTGTCGCTGGGCGTATATGGCATTGTGCTGGCGGGTTACGCGGCGAACTCGAAATACCCGTTCCTCGGCGGTTTGCGCTCCAGCGCCCAGATGATCTCGTACGAGGTGGCCATGGGCATGAGCGTGATCCCGCTGTTCCTGATGACCAGCAGCCTGAACTTGAGTGATGTCATCCGCTGCCAGACGGGCACGGTGGCGTGGTTACCGGCTTGGCTGCCGTTGCCCAACTGGTTTGTGTTCCAAAGCCCGATGACCTGTCTGGCGTTTTGCGTTTTCCTGGCGGCGGCGTTTGCGGAAACGAACCGCACGCCGTTCGACCTGCCCGAAGCCGAGCAGGAACTGGCCGGCGGCTACAACGTGGAATACAGCTCGATCCGGTTTGCCCTGTTTTTCATGGGGGAATACGCCGCCATGATTGTCGCCTCGGCGATGATGGTGACGCTGTTTTTCGGCGGTTGGACCTTGCCGTGGTTCGGATTGGACCAGCCAGCCACGACGTTGCTGGGCGGCGTCGCGCACATCGGGATTTTCCTGGCCAAGGTATTCGCGTTCCTGGTGATGTTCATCTGGGTGCGCTGGATGTGGCCGCGCTTCCGGTTTGACCAGTTGATGAGGCTGGGCTGGCAGCGGTTTGTGCCAATCGCGCTGGCGAATATCATCGTGACGGCAGTCTGGCTGTGGTGGCGAACTTCATGACAGCTAACCGGCGGCCTGTGCCACGAGACAGGTCGTGCGCCCCGCCGAACCGCCCTGTCACGAACCCCATCCACCGCCGAATGCCCCAAGGGCCGTCCCGACGTTCCCCATGCCAGCAGCGCAGCCTGCTGTGCCTGCGCCCCGACCGCCCGGCCGCCTTGTTTGCCAAACCCAGGGGTGATCGCCGGTGGCTGGTGGCAGTCCGAGCATCCGAGCCGCTCCGTTGAGGCTCAACCGCCTGTCAACAGCCCCGCCGACCGGCGGGCCGTGCCCCGGCGCGCGCGATTACTCCATCCCGGCCACCCAACGAATCGCCTGGCCCACCAGCCGCCGGTAGTTTGAATCGTCGAAAGCGAAATGGTCGTGGCCCAGTTGGACATAGACCCAGCGCGACGCGCCGTTGGTCCTGGCCCAGCCGATTACCGGCCCGCTCAGCGGTTCGTCGGTCTTCAACACCGGGTGGGAGTCCGCGGCCACGTCGAATCCCTTGTAGGTTTCGTCTTGGATGCCAAAGTCGCTCAGGCCGCGCGTGACCGGGTGAGCCGGGTCGGCGATTCGGACCGTGAACCGCACGTCATGTTGGTATTGCGAGCGGGCCTTTTCGATGCCCTGGACGGTTTTGGGCCGCAGGTAGTACCGTCCGCCCACCAGCGCGGCGTAATCGTCCCACTCGTTGTAGTTGGCGATGGCATGGTGCAGCACCACGAACCCCTTGCCGCCGCGGGCCAGGTTCAGAAAGTCCGTCTTGGCAGGCTCGGCGATCTGCTGCCACATGTCGTAGAGCACCACCACGTCGTACTGGTTGGTCACCGCCGGTCGAAACCACTCGTGGGCCGAGGGATGCTGGACGACGCGGAAGGTGACGTTGGTCAGGCTGGTGAACAAGGCCAGAAACGGCTGCCGCTCGAAATCGTGCCCGCCCACCACCACCAACACCCGCAGTCGGTCCGGCGCACGCGCCTGCCGCCCGGAAAGCTTTTGTCGCAGGTAACTGTCTTCCGGCGCGCGCCGCCAGGCGGTGAACCACAGGTCGCCCAGCATCTGCGCCGCCCGCACCAGGTGTTCTTCCAAGAATAGCCGCCCCTCCAATCCCGCCAGCCCCTCGCCGCTGAACTTGCCCTCTTGTTGCAGGCGGTAGAGAGGCTCGACGCGCTGATGCGTCTCCAGCAGGAACGCAGTCAAAGTGCGGAACAATGCTTCCGCGTCGCCGGGGCCGTCCACCAACCGGGCCGGGCGGAGTCGAGCGCGCAACGGCTCGGCCTGCACGCCGCCGGTCTTGGCGAAATAATCGCCGTCAATCCACTGGTGAAAGCCCCGGTCAGTCGTGTAGCCCTTGGGATTCGCCCCCACCCAACCCTGATGGTGCTTCGTGGTGTGCAACGGCTGAGTGGCATCCCCGACGAAATGGCCCAGCACGCCCATCGCCGACAGAACGTTCGCCCGGGCGTTGGCGATTTCATCCGGCGTGCCGCCGAACTGCTCGAAAGCCTGCAGGCAGGCGAAGGCCGACTTGAGCCTGCCTACCTGTTCGGCCAGCGCCCATGGCAGGAAACCCGGCCACTCGCGCGTGTGATCGCGGTTGCGGTTCGCGTCAAGGGGCGGGAACTCTCCCGGCCGCGCCGCGCGCGCCCGGGCAACCTGCACGGCAAACTCGTGACGGAAGATGGGCAGGGTGGCTGCGTTCAGCCCCAGAGGCTGAAGCTCCTCCAGGTCGAAGTAGTGGTCCGGCGCGGTGGCGTGGCTGAAGGAAAGCTCCTCCGGCGCGTTGCGCCAGCGGTCCGGCTCGCCGGACAGAAAGAGCAAGCGCTCCCGCGCCTCTGGCGCCGCCACAAAGGCGGGGAAATTCGTGGGCAGAGCCGCCAGCGCGAGCTGGTTGATGACACGGTGGGCTTCGTAGTCCCAGGCCCGTGCCGGCGAGCCGATCAGCGCAAGCCATCCCGCAACCAGGGCGGCCAAGCGATTCGTCTGTCTGGACCAGATCATGCGCCCGGCACTGTAGAAAGTGCCGGCCCGAAAGCAAAACCGGAAATCGCCGTGCCGGCCGGGCCAGGTACGCCCCAGTTGCGGAACGGGGCGGCTTCCCAAATGCCTGACGGGAGCGTATGATTCACGTGTGCCGCGCCCGGAACGACTGGCGTCGGCTGGGAGCATAGATACTGCACATGAGTCCGCGGTTTTGGCAGAGCAGCCTGGGCGCGGTGGTGGGCGCGGCGGTGGGGGCGATTGGTGGATTGTTCGCCGTGGGTGTGGCCCCCGCAATACTGCGTCGCGATCCGGCCGTGCTCTTCGCTACGCCGATCGTGGGACTGATCTGCTGGCTGGTGAGCGGCCTGGCCGGGTGGGCATTGGGCGGCCAACTAGGGGTGCGGCTGGGCCGCCGCTTCGGCGACCGACGGGCCGAGATTGTCGGTGGCGTCGTGGGCGGGCTGGTCCCGGTCATTTTGCTCGGGCTTTGGGGGTGGTATCTGGAGTCGCCCCGCTAAGCTGGGAGCTGCCCTGCGCCATTCCGACTGGCCCATGACCATCAGCGAGCGATCATGCCGAACTCCATGAGTTGCGACCAAAGGCCGGGTGGATTCTGGTTGGAGAAGCCCGCCCATGGAGAAGCACGGTGGCCGCAGCCGTGGCGTCAAGGGCAGCCGGTGAAGCCTACCGGCCGGCTCAGCTTACGAACCGCGGTTCGTACAGCGGCCCGATGCCGTGTTTGCGCAGCAGCTCCATGAACCTGGCCACGCCGCGCTTTTCATCGTCACCCAGGTGGTAGTGGATATGCCAGCCCAGATAGTCTTTGCGGAAATCCTCGGTGTACTGGGCGCGGCTGGCGATGATCTGGTCCAGTGTTTCCAGACCGAAGTCCCTGGCTTCACGCAGTTGGCGGCGCAGCTCCGCGTTGTGCACCCCGCGGCGCAGCGCCCAAGCAGCGAAGACAAAAGGCAATTGCGTCAACTCGAACCACGCCGTCCCAAGGTCGTAAATCTGGTGACCGGTCTGGCTGAAGGCGAAGTCCAGTGCCGCGTCGCCGATCAGCAGCACGTAGTCCTTGTCCGGCGCGGCCGCGTAATCCTCCAGCGGACGGAACTCCGGGTGCAAGCCGCGCTCGGCCAGCAGCACCCGCAGCAGCGCCACGCTGGTCAGTGAACCGGGGTCGCAATACACCACCGCCACCTCCTCCAGCGGCCGCCGATGCGCCAGGAACACGCTGCGCACCTCGCCCAGCGACGCCACGGCAACGCCGTCCAGGATGTCGTACCGGTCATGCAGCAACGGCTCGACAATGCTGACCAGGGCGGCGTCCAGCTCGTCTCTGCGCAACATCTCCGCCAGGCGCGCCGGCGGCGCGTAGAGGATCTGGTCCTCCAGACCCCGGGTGAGCGGCACCGTGTTCAGGGCGCGGACCGATCCGACCCGGAATGGCCGCAGCACACGCTCTACACCGAACTCCCGCGCCCTGTGGGCCGTGGCTCGGTCCCGCTCGAGCTGCCGAGCCAGTCTCTGGGGGGATTCCGGTGCATCTGGCGAGCTGCTGGAAGTATCCCGTGGCAACATGCGGACGCAACCTACCGGAATTGGCCCCCGTCGCCAAGTCATCGCGGTCTGTGCCGGTGGAGCGGAGGGGGCTTCGGACGGCGACGCCGAACGTCATGGCGCAGGTCTGCAACGCCCGCGTTACCTGCCGGTTTCCGGGCTGCGCCAGCAGCGCCCTTGCGCCCGTTGACCTGTCGTGTGTTCTTGGGGCGGCGTTAGGCCGCCGGCGCGGCGCCGCGCCGACGGTAGTGCAAAATCTTGAACTCGGGGCAGTCCCGCAGGGTTGCCGCCACATCGAAGCGGTCCTCGAACGCCGGGAAGAATGTGTCGCCTGCAACAGTGCGCTGGACCACGGTGAGGTAAAGGTCCACCCAGTAAGGCAGGGTCAGGGCGTACACCTGTGCGCCGCCGCAGACGAATACATCGCGGTTGCCGACGAGGGCCTCCAGCTCGGGCAGCTCACGGATTGTGCGCGCGCCGGGATGCTGGAACCCGCTCCGGCTCAGCACGACGGTCTCGCGCCGGGGCAAGGGGCGTCCGATCGCCTCGAAGGTCTTGCGTCCCATCAGCAGCACGTGGCCCGTGGTCAGGGTCTTGAACCATCGCAGGTCCTCCGGCAATTGCCACGGGATGCGGCCATTGGCGCCGATGACGCGGTTCAGGGACATGGCAGCGACAGCGTGCAGGCGCATCAGTAAAGATGGGTTTTGGCCCGGCTTGCGGTGTGCCGGGTGCGAGGCGAACGCGGGCACGCCTGTCTTCGGCCAGGTCCTTTTCTGAGCAACGATTTCAGCGCATCGGCCAGTTGGGCGTATTGCGGCAGCGCGTTGTAAAGCTGGGCCGAGATGCGGAGCAGGCGTTGCGGGGGCGATGGCCAGGGGAAGACCGGCACTTCGATTTGGAATCGCCGCAGTAAGTCCCACCGGAGCGGATCCAAGCCGTTAAGCATGGCGCTGTGGCTCGGGGCTTGGGACGGCGGCAACGGCAAAGTCACCATCGCCCCGATCATTTCGTCCGGCGCAGGCGGGGACAGTTCCAGCGTCTCGCACAGCAGGCGTCTGGCGGCCAGCGCCAGGGTGCGATTCCGTCGCATGACATCCGGCCAGCCGCCGGGCAGCAGGCCACCTACGCAACGCAGCGCCTCGGGTACCACCAGCCAGGCGGAGGGGTCGCGCGTGCCCATCCAGCCGAACTCCAGCAGAAAGCGGGAACGGTCGGTGCGGGGCGAATTCGCGCCGTGGCTGATGACCAACGGGCGAATCCGTTTCTGGCGGTCAGGGCGCACGTGCAGGAACGCGGCGCCCTTGGGGGCGCACAGCCACTTGTGGCAATTGCCGGTGTAATAAGCCGCGCCCAAGCGGCTCAACTGCAGGGGCAGCATGCCCGGTCCGTGAGCGCCGTCCACCAGCGTGTCCACGCCACGCGCATCCAGCTCCCGCACCAGTTGCTCGACGGGCAGGATCAGTCCCGTGGCGCTGGTAACATGGTCCAACAAGGCCAGCCGTGTCCGTTTTGTCACCCGGCGCAGCACGGCTTCCACCACCTCCGCGGGCGAAGTCAGCGGAAACGGGACCGCCGCCACGACCACGCGCGCCCCGGCGGCTGCTGCCGCCACGTCCAGCGCGTTCCGGCAGGCGTTGTACTCGTGGTCGGTGACCAGCAATTCGTCGCCGCCCTGCAGCCGCAGGGACCGCAGCACCGTGTTGACTCCCTCGGTGGCGTCGGTCACAAAGACCAAGTCCGCCGGCACGGCGCCGACAAAGCGCGCCAACTCGCGGCGCGCCGCGTCCCAGAGGCCCTCGAAGTCATCCACAAAAAAGCGCACGGGCTGCATTTCCATGCGCTCCCGCAGTGCCTGCTGCGCGGCCAGCACCGGGCGCGGGCAACTGCCGAACGAGCCGTGGTTCAGGAACACAGCACCCGACTGCAAGGCCCAAAACCCCGGCTCGCCGACCGGGCGGTCCATCCAGCCTGCAGGAACGTCAAGTGTCCGACTGTTCATCAGAAACGAAATCCGCCACCCACAAGGCTCGCGCCGGCGCGCGCCCGGCTTGCGTCCCGCTGCGCCGCTGCGCCGGGATGGCAACACGCGCCCTTCGACGGTGCCTTCCCCGCGGGAAGTCCGTCTTGGGCGTGGTTGGTGTCGGACCGGGCGCAGTTCGCCAAGCAGCAGGCTGTCAATCGCCTTGCGATCCGCCGGGCCACTGGCGGCGTCTGACCGGGCGACCTGGCCCGCATCGGCGCTTTGGTGTGGCCCGCGCCGTCCATTGCAAGCAAAGACATCGTGTGCCGTCGAGCTTACGGGGCGAGGCGACTGAAGGTCAAACGGCAAGCCGGGGCTCGTTTCTCGAACCGGATCAACCGTCGGGCGCATCGGAACCAGCATCCAACTGACCGCCGCAGGCCCCGGCGGGCATTCTCAAAGCCCAGACCGGTGGCTCGCGTTGCGAGCGGATGCTAATCTGAGTCAGGCGCGCCGGCCCGGCAAATCCGGAGATTGCGCTTGCTTGGGGCACGAGTGGTATGGAAGATTGCGGCCCGAAGATGAAAAGCTCCAAACATGGTTTCACATTGATCGAGCTGTTGGTGGTCATCGCCATCATCGCCATCTTGGCGGCTATGCTCTTACCAGCCTTGGCGTCGGCCAAGGAGAAAGCCAAGCGCGCCCAATGCAAGAGCAACATGCGCCAACTGGCCATTGGGGCCACGACCTATGCCAACGAGAACGCCGACAAGGTCCTTCAGGCCCGTTACAGTGGCGGTCAGTTCGTGCAGAACTGCCTCAACCCGCCGGAGGCAGCGGCAGCCGCGATGGTGGGCCTGGCGGTCAGGTCCAACACCGTGTCGGTATGGACCTGCTCCAATCGGCCGGGGTTGCCCGTCTATGAGCCTCAGTTTCCCCAGTGGGTGATTGGATTCCAGTATTTTGGGGGCATCAGCCAATGGAACAATCCGGCAGGCAGTTTCCCGTCGCGCAGCCCGGTCAAGATGAGTCAGGCCAAATCCACCTGGGTGCTGGCCGCCGACCCGGTGGGCAAGATCAACGGCACGTGGGGCGGTAACGAGCCTGGCCGCGAGTTTGTTTACGCCAACATGCCCCAGCACCGGACCTCCAAATCCATGGTGCCCGTGGGCGGCAACCAGTGCTACGCCGATGGCTCGTGCGACTGGGTCAAATTCGAGAGAATGTACTTCTTGGCTACCTGGAACCCAGGGGCGCGGGTGTACTACTTCTACCAGGACCCGACCGACTTCGAGCCGGCGCTGTTGGCCCGGCTGCCGTCGCTGAAGGCGCGGCCGTAGCGCGCGGACCGCGTCGCGCCGGGCAGAGGCTGGCGGTGAGCGCGGCGCCTGACGTGCTGCAACAACAGCAGGCAGTCTGATCCGGGGGCGCCGTGCCCGTTGTGGCCAGAACCCGGGCTTGCCAGCCATCCACCCGTCAGGCAACCTACGCCGGGCTTTTCAAGCGTTCGCCCAACAAGGGACCGGCGGCCCGTGCTTCTGGCGGTTAGCTTCGCACGGGACGATCCCGTGCCGTTCCCAGTATGACCTGTGGCTCGAGACAGAGTCTGGGTTTGCAGAACTTGCATGGAACACATCCGCAACATTGCGATCATTGCGCACGTTGATCATGGCAAGACCACCCTGGTGGATTGCCTGCTGAAGCAGTCCGGCACCTTCCGGCCCAACGAGGCCAAGGCGGCGGAGGAACGGATCATGGACTCGATGGACCTGGAACGAGAGAAGGGCATCACCATCCGCGCCAAGAACGCCGCGTTTCGCTACAAGAACTACCACGTCAACATCGTGGACACCCCCGGCCACGCCGACTTTGGCGGCGAGGTGGAACGGATCATGAACATGATTGACGGGGTGCTGCTGGTGGTGGACGCCGCCGAGGGACCGCAGGCCCAGACGCGTTTCGTGCTCCGCAAGGCCCTGGAGGCCGGCGCCAAGCCCATCGTGGTCATCAACAAGATTGACCGTGAAAACGCCCGGCCGAAACAGGTGCTGGACCAGGTGTTCGAGCTGTTCCTGTCGCTCAACGCCACCGACGAGCAACTGGACTTCCCGTTCGTGTATGCCTCGGCCAAGGACGGTTTTGCCAAGGCGGACCTGGCGGACTCCAGCAACACCATGGAGCCGCTGTTTGAGGCCATCATCCGTCACATCCCGCCGCCGCGCGCCCGGGCAGGCGAGGGTTTTCAATTGCTGGTGGCCAATCTGGATTACTCGGATTACCTGGGCCGCATTGCCTTTGGCAAAATCCTCTCCGGCAAGATCAGCGTGGGCGCCGAGGCCGTGTGCTTGCACGGCAACGGAACGGTCACGCCGGGCAAGATCACCATGATTTACCACTTCGAGGGCCTCAAACGCATCGAGGTCCAAGAAGCGCGCGCCGGGGACATCGTCGGCGTCACCGGCTTCGAGGACGTGTTCATCGGGGAAACCATCGCCGACAAGCCGGAACGGGGCGCGTTGCCCTACATCCCGCCGGACCCGCCGACCATTCAGATGGAATTCGCCGTCAACGACGGTCCGCTGGCCGGTCAGGATGGCAAGCTGGTCACCGCGCGCCACATCTGGGAGCGCCTCCAAAAGGAGGTCCGCACCAACGTCGCCCTGCGGATCGCCCAGACCGACGACCCCAAGGTGTTCACAGTCAGTGGCCGCGGTGAGATGCAGATCGCCATCCTGGTCGAGCAAATGCGCCGTGAAGGCTACGAGGTCCTGGTGTCCCGACCGGAGGTCTTGTGGAAACGAGATGCCTCGGGGGGGCTACTCGAGCCGATTGAGCGGCTGTTTCTGGAGATTCCGCAGGACTTCATGGGCAGCGTCTTGGAGAACCTCGCCTCGCGGAAGGCGGAAATCACCCACCTCCAACACCACGGCAGCCAGGTCAGCCTCGAGGCGCTCATCCCCACCCGTGGCCTGATTGGCTTCGAGACGGACCTGGTGAATCTCACCCGCGGCTTGGGGGTGATGAGCCACCTGTTTCACGGCTACGGACCGGACCGTGGCGACATCCCCAGCCGCAAGAACGGCTCGCTGGTCAGCATGGAAGACGGCGTGGCCACGTCCTACGCCCTGGATGCCATTCAGCAGCGCGGCCGTCTGATGGTCGAGCCGGGTGACCGCATTTACAGAGGCATGATCGTTGGCGAAAACGCCCGGGACAACGACATCCCGGTCAACCCCTGCAAGACCAAGCACCTGACCAATATCCGCTCCCAGGGCGAAGGCAAGGGCATCCAGCTCAGCCCCCCCTTGCGCCTGAGCCTCGAACGCGCCCTCGAATACATCGGCCCGGACGAATACGTCGAGGCCACGCCCAAAGAACTGCGGCTGCGCAAAAAGATCCTGGACGAAACCAAACGCAAGCGCGCGGCGCAGACCCGGGCGCTCAAAATCCTGGCCGATTAAAGTCGTCCCGGCTCGCTGCTCCATCGAGTGCCCGAACGACTGCCCATCTTCGAGCTGGAAGCCGCCCTGTGCGACCAGTTGCGCGACGTCGGGCGGGTTGTCCTGTCGGCGCCCACCGGCGCCGGCAAGTCCACCCAGGTGCCGCAAATGTTGCTCCGGCACGGCCTGCTGGGCCAGGGACAGGTTGTCATCCTCCAACCGCGCCGTCTGGCAGCCCGCCTGTTGGCCAAGCGCGTGGCCGAGGAGCTGGGTGTGCCCTTGGGCCGCGAGGTCGGCTACTCGATTCGCTTCGAGAATGTGGCCGGCCCGGCCACGCGCATCCGATTCGTCACCGAGGGCGTCCTGCTGCGGCAAATGCTGGACGATCCCCACCTGCCCGGCGTGTCGGCGTTGATCTTCGATGAGTTCCACGAACGCCATCTTTACGGCGACATCACGCTGGCCCGGGCGCTGGATTTGCAGGAGCAAGCCCGTCCGGATTTGAGGCTGGTGGTCATGTCCGCCACGCTCGAACTGGACCTGCTCAAAGACTACCTGGGCACGTGGCACGCCCGGCCCGGCCAGCCGCCAGTCAAGAGGCCCTGCAGTGTCCTCGTGGCCGAGGGCCGAATGTTCCCGGTGGACATCGAGTATGCCGCCCGGCCCGGCTACCTGGACGAGCGGCCGGTCTGGGAGCAGGCGGCCGACGCCTTTGCCGAGCGGGTTCGAGCCGGTGACACTGGCGATGTGCTGGTGTTCATGCCCGGCAGTTTCGAGATTGCGCAAACCCTCAACGCCATCCGCCACCGCCCGGAGTCAAAAGGCCACGTGTTGCTCCCCCTGCACGGCGAACTGCCGGCGCAAGACCAGGACGCCGCCGTCGCGCGTTACCCGCGGCCCAAGGTCGTCGTGGCCACCAACGTGGCCGAGACCTCGCTCACGATTGACGGTATCCGCCTGGTGATTGACAGCGGTCTGGCCCGCATCCCGCGCTACGACCCCTATCGCGGCATCAACACGCTGCTGCTCGAAAAAATCAGCCGGGCCTCCGCCGACCAGCGCGCCGGTCGGGCCGGCCGCACGGCCCCGGGCCGTTGCGTGCGCCTCTGGTCCGCTCAGGAACAGGCCGACCGCCCGGAGCGCGAGCTGCCGGAAATCAAGCGGCTGGACCTGGCGGAAGTGGTCCTCACCCTCAAGGCGGCGGGTATCCAGGACTTGCGGCGCTTCCGCTGGCTGGAACCTCCGGACCAACGAGCTTTGGCCCGTGCGGAGGAACTGTTGGTGGACCTCGGGGCGCTGAAACCGGAGGTCGTTCCCGACTCAACCCCTCATGCCCCAGCAGCCACAACTGGCGACGACACCGCGGAAACCGGCGGAGCAGACCAGGTCGGCGCGGCTGTCGCAGCTTCCGGTCGCCCGCCCACGGGCGCAGCGGGCGGCTTCGCCACGAGGGGCGTGGCTGGGCAGCCGGCGGACGTTGCTGCGGCGCCCACCCCCGCCGCGGAATCCGCCGCGCCGCCGCCGGCGCTGACCATCACCGCGCTGGGCCGCAAGATGTTGGCTTTCCCGGTGCACCCGCGTTACGCGCGGATGTTGCTGGCGGCGCAGGACAACGGCTGCGTGTATCAGGCCTGCTTGGTGGCGGCGCTGACCCAGGGGCGCGATTTGCTGCTGCGCAACGTGGATCGGGCCACGAGCGACCTGCGGGCCGATCTGCTGGGCGACCGGGCGACAAGCGATTTCTGCATTCTGATGCGGGCCTGGAATTACGCCAAGCAACACGACTACCGGCTGGAGGCCTGCCGCCGGTTGGGCATCCACGCCGCGACGGCCCGGCAGGTAACCCCGTTGTTCGAGCAGTTCCTCGCCATTGCCCGGCGCGAGGGCCTGGAAGTGCGGCCCGGCCGCGTCCACGAAACCGCCTTGCAGAAGTGCATTCTGGCCGGCTTCTCCGATCACCTGGCCCGGCGCCTGGACAGCGGCACCTTGCGGTGCGAGCTGGTGCACGGGCGACGCGGCGTGCTGGCCCGGGAGAGCGTCGTGCAACAGGCCGCGCTGTTGGTCGCCGCCGAGGTGCGGGAGGTCGAAGGCCGGGACAAGGCGCTGAACACGCTGCTGACCTTGGCCACGGCCGTCGAGCCGGCCTGGCTGCGCGAGTTGTTCCCCGACGACATCCAGAGCGCCAGGCGCGTGTTCTTCGATTCGACCGCCCGCCGGGTGTACGCCGAGGAACAGGTGCGTTTCCGCGACCTGACTCTGGAAACACGGCCCATCGAACCGCCACCGCTGGACGAGGCGGCGCGATTGTTGGCCGACCAGGTCCTGGCCGGGCACCTGCAGCTCAAGGGCTGGGACCACGCCGTCGAACAATGGATTCTGCGGCTGAACCTGCTGGCGCAGTGGTGTCCGGAGTTGGGCTTGCCACCGTTCACCCCGGAGGCCAGGCGGCATGTGGTGGAGCAGCTCTGCCACGGCGCGTTCAGCTACAAAGACATCAAGGACCGCCCGGTGCAGCCGCTGGTGCGCACCTGGCTTTCGGCCCACCAACAGAGCTTGTTGGATCGACACGCCCCGGAACGGCTCGATCTGGCCAACGGCCGGCGCCCGCGCGTCCTTTACGCGCCCGACGCCCCGCCGCACGTGGCGGCGCGCATCCAGGAGCT